>MDTC01079774.1_pt1 | contig 10371 bp, 8 predicted proteins | sample 811181 | NCBI WGS metagenome assembly MDTC01 (sample SAMN05326644, study PRJNA326480) | marine metagenome | isolation source: seawater | place: Pacific Ocean: North | collected 2011
AGTGTTGGTTAACACAGTCAAGTTATTTTGTTGACGCGCAGTTTTCAAATAGCCAATTTCGGCACTGCATCGTTTCCCACGTTTCTGGGACATCTGCATTTTTGAAACCCCAATACAATCACCATCGTTGTAATCATCGACAACGTTGATTCCTATTTCCTCACAGGATTTGATAAATGCTTCTGTTAATGCATCGTCATGCCTAACAAACTCTATCTTTATTGGTCCAGATTTTCCTCTAGATTCATGGCGGCCAATATCACTATTTTCCATCTTTTTGAAAAAGGGTAAAACATCTTTGTATGTCCATCCAGGGCAATTGTTTTCTGACCAAGAATCATATTCGGATGGGTCGCCGCGGACGAATACTTGGCCGTTAACAGAACTAGAACCGCCCAGTAATTTACCGCGAGGCCAATAATGCTGTTGGCCTTTCATGCTGATGTCGGGCTCAGTTTTGTAGTCCCAAAGTATTTCTTTATTTTGCAGTAATTTACCTATTCCAATCGGAACTCTAATCCATTTATTAGTTGCCTCTCCACCGGCCTCGATTAATAAAACAGAAAATGCCCCTTTTTTACTTAAATTAGCTGCTACGGCGCAACCAGCTGAGCCGGCCCCCACAACGATAAAATCAAAAATATTTTTCATTAATTTCGACTATTCCATCAAACTGTTGCAACTAAACTTCCAACAGGGAAGGGGCGACCACGATCGCGCCTTCCTATCTGTTCAGAAATCACAGTCTGTAAAAATTTGAAATTGTTACATGCCGAGCCAGCTATTAACTGTGTTTTCATTGGCCGCAATCCATGCGGCGGCTACGTCTGCTGGCTTTTGTTTTTTTGCTCCTATTTCATAGGCCCAATCCGTAAGAGTCTGTGTTTCGAGGCTTACGCCTTGAAGAAAGGACACAAGCAAGGGGTTCTTATCTTCTAACTTCTTCGACCACACAATGTGCACACTCTTTGGTTTGCCTGCACATGTGATCTTTGAGTTTTCGAACCATTTTTCATCTGTCTGTGGATTAACAAACTTATAGCATTCGGCATTATGAGGGTCTTGTTTCAATTCAACCAAATCATAAAGTTGCCACTGCCCATCGGGCTTCCAACAATACCCTGCGATAGGAGCTTTTTTTGATGTTGCTTTTTTAAGGCTGCCAAACCAAACCGCAGCATCAGCTGAATAAGTGTCAAGAAACGCATTCAATCCGTGATCTCGATAGGCAACGGTATACTCTTTTGACGCAATCCAGGCGGGATTTCCTGCCCATATTTCACCTTTGCCATTGCCATCAGTGTCAAGCAATTTCGCAATCTCTGGGCGGGCGAGATCTGTCAATTTGGTTATATTATATTGCTCAGAAAAGTAACGCGGAACACACACACCTGCCTCGCCACCATAAAAATTTTTACTTTTCACTACTGTGCCGTCACCGCCTGCGTCGGCAACATATTTTTTATGTAGTGCAAGTTGGTTTGGTAGCCATGATTCTAAGTGTAAATCTATGTCTCCCTTACTCAAACCAGCGTAAAAAACAGCGTTTGTACCAGGTTGAAATTCAACTTCAAGGCCCAGTCTTTGCTCAATAATCTGCTTAATTACATAGATGTAGCCCTGCGCCGCAGGCCATTTAAATTCTGCGATAACCACTTTATCAGCGGCATGCGATATAGATGACCCTAAAAAACCACCCACGACGGCGGCTAATAACGTATTTTTTACCAAAGATTTCAGCATTATTTCCTCTCCTTTTTTAATTAGATCCCTGATGACATCAATTTAACTTGTACCTAGCGTGTGCCATTTCGGTGATCTGTACTACCTCCAAATGTTAACGCAAAAATTTCAAGAAGGTACCGTTTCTCACATAAGGAATCGTACATGAAATCTTAAGAAAATGTGAATAACATTGATGATTAGCTCGTCTAAACTTAAAAGGTATTGAGTTTTTTTCTCCAGAAATTGGCGTAGAAACTTTGATTTTAGTTTTGCTGGAGCATTTAAAACTCCACAGATTTTCAAAGTTTGCTAGATATCAGTCTGATATGACGAAAAACGCAAAGTAGCTTAATATCCTGACATAAGCATTTTGAAGAAAAAAAATTATGTCCTACTGTTGATGGAGCATTGCGCAAAATCATAAACAATAAGTGGATGAGTGTCTCTTAATCTCGATAAATAAAATTGACCTAAAAATCGCTTTTGTTAGTAGAGCGGAGTTAACTACTCAACTAGGAAAATAAAAATGGAAGTTAGTTTTTCAGAAAAATCTGTACTCATAACTGGAGCAGGTGGGAGTATTGGAAGGGTATTGGTTAACTCTTTGATTAAGAATGGCGCCACAATTTATGCAGTTGATAGCAATGATGAAAGTTTACAAGACCTGAGGGCTGGGATTGGTGCTGATGGAAAATTGCAAACAATTTTGTCAGATTTGCAAAGCGACGCTGAGTGCGAAAATGTGGTGAAGAATATCCCCAAGTTACATGGATTAGTACATTTGGCCGGTATTTTTGAGCCAGACGAAATGATCGCTGGAGATACAGAAGAAGTGTTTGATCCAGTTCTCCAAGCCAATCTCAGGAACATTTACTCACTCTTTATTGCTTGCAGGCCACTTCTGCTTCGATGTGATTGTTCGAGGGTTATCTTAACCAGCTCCATAGCTTTTAACCGTGGCGGATATTCACACACTGCCTACAGTGCTGCAAAAGGGGGGGTGGTAGGTTTCATGCGATCACTCGCCAGAAGAGAAGCTCCAAAAATTCTTGTAAATGCCGTCGCACCGGGAATTTTAGATTCTCCAATGCCAGCCAATATGATAGCAAAACGAGGTATCGAAAATGTTTTAGCTCAAATACCTCTCGGCCGTTTGGGTCGGGCAAGTGAAATCAGCGGAGTAATTGAGTTTTTATTGGGACCAAATGCAAGTTATGTTACTGGTCAACTCATCAATGCTGATGGTGGCATGTCCAATAATTAAATCTAAAGGTTGGCTGGCTGTGATCGAACGACCAAAAACAAAGACGCTTACCACGTCGCAACTTTTCTTCCACTTTAGTCTTTAACAACCAGATTTGTACTTTAGTAAGAGAGAACATGAGATGGCCGACACTAACTTTTCTAATGACCAGATGTTGAAACTTTATGAGAGCATGTTGCGTATTAGAAAAGTAGAGGAGCAACTTGCCAAGGATAGTAAAGAGGGAAACATACCCGGCGCAGTCCATTTGTATATAGGTCAAGAAGCTGTTGCTGTGGGCGTCTGCTCGCAATTGAATGACAAAGATTGGATAGCGTCTACTCATCGAGGTCATGGACATTTTTTGGCAAAAGGCGGCGAGACACGACTACTTATGGCCGAGGTTTATGGGAGAGATACAGGAATATGTAGGGGGCGAGGTGGCTCAATGCATGTGGCTGATTTCTCCAAAGGTATTATCGGAGCAAACGGCATAGTGGGAGGGGGCATCTCAATTACAACGGGAGCAGGCTTGGCATCGAAATTAACAAATGACGGGTCTGTAGCGGTAGCATTTTTTGGTGATGGGGCAGCTAATCAAGGCGTCCTTGCCGAAGCTTTAAACATATCAACCTTGTGGCGGCTTCCTGTTATTTTTGTTTGTGAAAACAATGGCTTTTCTGAATTTTCTCCCACTAATACAGTTACTGCAGGCAACATTGTAGACCGCGCAAAACCTTACGGCACAGCTTGTGAAACAGTTGATGGAAATGATGTTATTGCGGTTTGGCAGTGCGCGGAAAGAGCAAAGTTGAGAGCCTCGAGAGGTGATGGCCCAACATTAATCGAAGCGCACACTTACAGGCAAAGAGGCCATGTCGAAGCCGAGACCTCCTTCCTTAGCAAAAATTATCGCGACAGCCAAGAGATTGAGAGTTGGGTTTCCAAGGATCCGATTACGTTGTTTGAAAAGAGAATTGTTGATGCAGGTCAGGCAAAAATTGAGGATCTGCAAGTTATAAGTAGAGCCATGGAGGCGGAGGTAAATGAAGCAGTAGAGTTTGCTGAGAAATCGCCCTACCCTGACCCGGGAGGAAATGAGCAACAGTATATGTTTACGTGAGGTGAGGATGGCAAAAAAACGTATGATACAAGCTATCAATGAGGCACTTGATGGAGAAATGCAACGAGACAAAAAGCTTATCTTGTTTGGTGAAGACGTTGAGATAAGTCTGTTTGGTGACACCAAAGGCCTTGTGGATAAATATGGCACTGACAGAATACGTAACACTCCTATTTCAGAGACTGTAATGAGTGGAATGGCGGTTGGCGCTGCTGCTGCTGGCTTTAATGTAGTTTGCCACATGATGTTTGGAAATTTCATGTACACAGGCTTTGACAGTATTGCGAACCAGGCGTCGAAGCTTCGATATATGACCGCTGGCCAAATTTCACTGCCAATAGTTTATATGAGTGTTTTTGGTGGTGGCCGCTCGGCCGCTGCACAACATTCTGATGCAATGCACCCTCTTTTCATGAATTTGGGGGGGCTGAAAGTTGTAACTCCCTCGTCACCAATGGATGCTGCAGGTTTGCTGCGCGCCTCAATTCGTGATCCCAATCCGGTCATTTATTTGCAGGCAGCTGGTCGTGGAGGAGAATTAGGAGAGGTGCCCGATGAAGAGTTTATTGTTGAACTTGGTAAAGCGGCTGTTTTAAGAAATGGTGAAGACTTAACGATAGTAGCTATTGGTGCGATGGTTAGGCCTGCATTGCGGTCAGTGGATTTTCAGAAAACTGAAGGTGTGAGCATTGAATTAATCGATCCCCGAACCTTAGTGCCCCTTGATAAAGAAATGATTTTTAAATCAGTCAGAAAAACTGGACGACTGATCATCGTCGATGAGGCTCGTGACACCTGCTCAGCGGCGTCGCATATTGCCGCGTTGTGTGCTGAGGAATGCTTTTCAGCTCTAAAGGCTCCAATAAAACGGGTTACTGTGAATGATATAGCCATTCCATACTCGCCTCCTCTTGAAAAAAATGTTCTGCCCAATGAGGAACGCATCAACAACACAGTGTCAGAGATTTTGAAGTTTGCTTAATTGCGATTGGTAGGGATATGAAAATAGAACTTAAATTGCCGAGAATTTCCATGAATATGGAAGAGGGAACAATTGTAAAATGGTTGGTTGGCCCAGATGAAAGTTTTTCTGAGGGTGAGACCCTTTATGAAGTTGAAACGGAGAAAGTTACGAGTGAGTTTGAAGCCCCCTGCAGCGGAAAAATGATACAGCATTTTGTTTCAGCGGGTGAAAACGCCTTGGTTGGTGATAAAGTTTGCAAGATTGAAAAAATTGACTAGCAAAAGTCTTACGTTTTTTGACGTTCACATATCGTTTCGTTGGAGTAAGATTGGTAATAGATGGGCTCAGTATTTAAAAAGTAAGCACTCAATTATAACTTAACTAAATGGGCTACTTAGCTTAAGCTGCCGATATTTTCTCCGATCAATAAAGACATTGCGGTCCCTCCATCAATCGGCAAAACATGACCTGTTATATAACTAGATTTGTCACTCATCAAAAAAGCAACTGCACTACTAATCTCATCAGGTGTTGCCCAACGTCCAACAGGTGTTCTTTCAGAAATTTTTTCCGCGTCAATAAACCCATTAGTAACCCTTTCTTTGAGGGTTTCAGTGAGAACAAATCCGGGAGCTACCGCGTTGACCGTGATGCCAAACCTAGCTAACTCTGTCGCGAGTCCACGGGTCATGCCAACTAATCCAGCTTTTGCCGTGACGTAGTCAAGCCGGAATGGACTGCCAGTAATGCCCATAAAAGAGCTCATGTTGACAATTCTTCCATATCCGCACTCTTTCATCTTTGGTATCACTAATTTACTCCAAATAAACGCTCCGTTTAGATGAATGTTGATCATTTCGTTAAAATTTTTGGTGGGAAGTTGTTCAACTGGCCCTAATTGTCGTGGCATAATTCCAGCGTTATTAAATAGGAGCAAAGGTTGTTTTAATTCAGCAAGAATTCGATCATATGCCAACTCACTTTCATCTTCATTGGAGACGTCTGCGATATAAGATTTGCACTCGACGTTATGCGTGCTCTGGATGATCTCAACCGCGTTTCCTAGTTTTTGTGTGTCGCGGTCAATAAGAGCAATTTTGAAGCCAAGTGAAGCAAGTTGTTTTGCGGAGCTGTACCCAATGCCGTTTGCTCCGCCTGTTATGATTGCAGTTTTTTCCATCGGCCATACCATTTAATAAGAAACAATATTTTTGCAGCATTCCTGTGTATTGATTTCCTGCATTGGTTCATTTTTCTATCATTGAAAACAATATTTTACCGCGCCTTCCGCCTGACCCAGCATGTTTCAGTGCCTGCCTGAAGTCCTCGAAACGGTAAACTTTTTCAACATTAGAATACAAGGTTCCATCTAGGAATAATTTTGAAATATCGTCAAAGTTTCTTTGAAGAAATTCATGAGGCTGATCAAAAAATCCATACCTAGCCCAAAAACCAACCAACTTGATTTGCCTGACAATAGCCTGATCTGGAGTTATCATACAAGGCTCTCCTCCCAGGTATCCATAATTCACTACTGTGCCTCCTGTGGATAAACAGGACGCAAGCCGCATCGTGGACTTTCCTCCTATCGCGTCGATTGCTAGCTTTACGTGAACATCTCCTAATCTGTTCTTTACCCCTTGGGCTAGTTCATCAGTGTCCGTAAAAACGAGGTCACCACCCGCTCTTTTTATGTCTTCAAACAGCTCTTTTCTGCGCACAACATTAATAGTTTTTACTCCCTTTATACGAGCTATGCTTATAACGTGCGCGCCAACCGCTGAATTTGCAGCATTTTGAATGACCCAATCACCTGCCTCAAGGTTTTCATACTTTTCGAGCATCATCATTGCAGTTGGCGGATTTGCTTTCATTTGGGCAGCCTGATGAAAATCGATGTCTCTAGGCAATTTTATAGCCTGATCAGCGGGAATATTTTGATACTCTACCCAATTATGCCGGCCCAGCACTAAAATGATGTCGCCACATGCCAAGTTATCTATTTTTGAACCAACGCCATTTATTCTACCCACTCCCTCTACCCCTGGAGTCGTCGGTAACGGAGGGCTTGGATAAAGGCCTTGAATGGCAAGAAGGTCAGCTGGATTTATTGCTGATGCCAGCATTTGAACATTAATTTCATTAGGTCTTGGCTTGCCTGGGTTAGAGATATCAACGCACTCACAAACCTCGCTTGGATCCCCGTGCTTGCTAAACATTATAGATTTCATGAGGCGCTCCCTTAGTTAGGTAACCTTTTAGTACTAAACTAATTATAGGCCAAAAAATGTAAATTCAGGTTTGCTGATGAGGGTCTTTTAAATTAGTTGACTTGAAAACAACGAGTGTGAATGAGATTGTCCTGTATGTAGCGCACGCAACTGCAAATATTTTTTAATATTGGAGCATTTCATGACGGACCCTGTATCGAATTACGATGCGATAATTGTGGGGGCTGGATTTGCTGGTCTTTACCAACTGCATCGTTTGCGCGACAAGTTGAAGCTAAAGTGTCTCCTGATAGAGGCTGGCGATGGCGTGGGGGGAACTTGGTATTGGAATAGGTACCCAGGAGCAAGATGTGATAGTCCCAGCCACGCGTATTCGTATTACTTTTCCGAAGATCTTATCAAAAAGTGGACTTGGACTGAGCGATATCCGGGCCAACCTGAAATAGAGGCTTATTTGAACTTCGTGGCCGATGAACTAGATCTGAGGACCGATATTTGCTTTGGCCAAACAGTAAATCGATGCAAATACACAAAAGATCAAAATTCTTGGCACGTAACAACGGCCGACGGCAGCGCATTTTCCGCGAAGTATTTGATCGCTGCAGTTGGCTGTTTATCAATGTCAAACAAGCCTGTGATTAAAGGAATTGAAACGTATACCGGTTCCATTTTTCATACAGGCAACTGGCCGAAGGAAGATATTAATTTTTCTGGAAAATCGGTTGGAGTAATTGGAACTGGTGCCAGCGCTATCCAGGCTATCCCTTTAATAGCTGAGCAAGCAAAAAGACTTACCGTTTTTCAAAGAACTCCAAACTACTCCGTGCCGGCATGCAACTATAAGCTCCCGGGCAAGGTGTCAAAAAAATACAAAGAAGAGTGGCGGTCTACCCTAGAGATTATGCAAACCTCAAGGAACGGACTTCCCTGGTTGGAAGGAGACAAATCCCTTCAGGAGATAAGTGAGCCGACCAGAACAAAGCTTTTGGAAGACGCGTGGCAAAAAGGTGGATTGGCCTTCAGAGAAGCTTTTAAAGGCACTCTGAGAGACCGGAAGTCAAATAACATAATGTCAACATTTGTAAAAAATAAAATAGCTGAAAAAATTGAAAATCCAGAAGTCGCGAAACTCTTGACTGATTTTGATCATCCATTTGCTAGCAAAAGGCCACCATTGGACACAAATTATTTTGAGACTTTCAATAAGGAAAATGTGTCGCTAGTAGACCTGAATGAACAGCCCATCAAACATGCGACGCTTAATGGTTTGGAAACTAAAAGCGAAATTTTCAACTTAGATGTTTTAGTTTTGGCCACAGGCTTTGACGCCATGACGGGAGCTATTGAAAAACTTGGCGTGATTGGCCGATTTGGAACTTCGATAAATGACTTTTGGCGAGATGGCCCTAAGACATACTTGGGAGTTCATGTGCCAAATTTTCCCAACTTTTTTGTTCTAGCGGGGCCTGGCAGCCCTTCCGTGCTTACGAATATGCCACGATCCATTGAATTCAATGTTGAGTGGGTCGGTGATTGCATCGACCATTTGGAAAAGAATGGCTTGAGTTACATTGAGGCGGACCCTTCAGCGTCTGATGAATGGAGTAAAGACAACCAAAACCTTGCAAACGAGACACTTTTTGTGGACGCGAAGCACTCTTGGTACCTAGGTGCAAATATCCCCGGAAAGCCGAGACTTTTTTACCCATATGCCGGCGGATTTCCAAAGTACAAAGCCGCTTGCAATGAGGCTAAGTTGCAAGGCTTTGATGGTCTAATACTTGGTTAATAATAAAGTATGCCACGACTTTTTATTGCGCAATTTGAGCGTCAACAGGAATACTGTTTCTGTTTTTGTATAAACTGCAATTTCCCAAAATAGGTCGGTGAACTGCAAAGCCTGTTGTTACCAAGTGGGTGTGCAAATTTCTATTTTTGGAATGTTCTTTTCAAGATCAAACGCCGCCTCCAAAATTATATCTTCCCGAAAGCGTGGTCCAGCGAATTGAACCCCTATTGGTCTACCTTTTGCAAATCCCGTTGCAATAGTTAACGATGGAATATTGATCACTGGTAACGCTCGTTGCGTGAGTTGGGCTTCGTATACCTCTCTGAACGAGCCTGGGGATGCGATGTCTGCTTGCTGATTGAATGGTAGCTGCGCCGAAACAGGACAAATAAGCGAGGAATAGTTTTGGAAAAATTGATCCCAATTGCGCATCAGTTCCAGTCTTAGTTGAAGGGCATCCATCAGCGTTTGGAAATCAATTTGGCCTGTGATTTCGCTCATCTGCTCAAAAACAAATTTTGAATTGGGCTCATTCTCTGTTTCTATGATTTTAGCTTGACCGTGTTGCATATCTGCCATCCAGAGTACGGCATTCACCTCAGCGGCCTTCCTTATTGGGGGGCACTCAACCTCATCAACTACCCATCCTCTTTCCCTCAACTTATCTGCTGCGTCGTATAATTCTTTTACCACTTCGTCACAAACATTGAGCCCATCTGGTGCAATTGATAGAGCAGCCTTTTTTGTGAAATTTAACTCTTTTGCACCATGAAAAACTTGCCATGGATCTTTACCTGTCCATTCTGACATAGCCTGTAATGATATTTGCAAATCTTTTATAGTTCTGGCAATTGGACCTGAAACGGCCATTAGTTGAGCGCCGATATATCTTTCTTTTCCGCTGGGGTTGTTAAATGGGGTTCTACCCATTGATGGTCTTAACCCATGCACACCGCAAGCATATGCAGGATACCTTATGGAACCAGCGATATCAGTAGCGTGAGCAACAGGGCAGATACCCGCAGCCACAGCTGCTGATGCACCCCCTGACGAGCCACCAGGGGTGATGTTTTTATCTGTTGGGTTGAGCGTCTGTCCATAAAGATTATTATCTGTGAACCAACGAGTGGCGAATGCTGGGCTGTTAGTCCGCCCAATAATTATAGCGTCGGCATTTTTAAAATTTTGAACTAATGGGCTATCCACTTTTGCTTTGTTTTTTTCCTGAGTGCGAAGTCCGAAGGACGTTACAAAGTCCTGTTGATCGGTAACTATTTTTATCGTCAATGGAACGCC
>MDTC01137345.1_pt1 | contig 10371 bp, 9 predicted proteins | sample 811181 | NCBI WGS metagenome assembly MDTC01 (sample SAMN05326644, study PRJNA326480) | marine metagenome | isolation source: seawater | place: Pacific Ocean: North | collected 2011
CCGACGTGTTGGACATCTATGTTCTCGCAAACGGCATGGGACTGTTCGGAGCCGGCATCGTGAAGACAGCCCGAGGTCGTACACCGTCGTCTGGGTTCGGCACGGTCAAGAGGGGCGGCACTCTACAGGACCGACTCCAGCCCGGTCAATTCCGGCAGAGCTCGTCGCGAGACAAGCCCACGCCCAGGAACGTCCATCGGTGCACACCGGCGTACGAAGACCCCCATCACCACTCGGCTGCTGGCTGTAGAAGGCACCAAGCGCCTGGGAGTCGATGCCCGAACATCATCCGACGGTGGACTGTACGGAACACCGAGAAATTGCGAAGGCACCGCTCCGTGTGGCCAGCGCCACCACAGCTCCGCCGCCCTCTGATGGATGGACAGCGAAACCGCTTTTCCCTGTAGGGACCACATGCTGAGCGCCTCAAAAACACGCGGAGACATTTGGAGCGCGAACGCAACGATTCCAACCAGGAACGACCCGATGTGCTCTTCACAGCATCGAAAAGAGCACTGGGGATTCGCCAAGCCCCGCTGGTTGGGGCAGATTGAAACATTGGAAGTACAAGCGTTCCCTACGGAGTGCCGACATGCATCGCCCAGTCCCAACCGTTGTTGTCATTGCCATGATTGGACTCACAGCCTGCGGCTCCAAGCCTTCACCCATGCTTCCCACCGATTCGATGTTCGATTCTCAGGCGGTCGCCGTGGATTCGACCGACGCCGTCGACACGGGACTCTCCGGTACCAATGACGACATGGAAAGCGATTCGGGTGGCCCTGCTGGTGGCGACAACGACAGCGGCTCGACTGATGCCAACGACGGCGGTGCCGGCGACGGAAGCGCTGATGGCAGCGGCTCCGACGACGGCGGCGCCGACGGCGGCTCCGACGACAGCGGCGCTGACGATGGCTCCGACGACAGCGGCGACGCCGGCACCTCGATCGCAGACTTTTCCCTCGAAGACCTCAACCCATCGTCGTCCACGTATGGCCAGCCCGTCTCGCCGCGAGACCTGCTCGCCCAGACATCTGGGTGGTACTTCGTCCACTCCACGTGAGGCGGATGCCGTAGCCAGTTTGGCTACCTCGACCAGATGCAGACCGAGCTCAACGACGACTACCCCGGCCTCCCCATCGCACTCCTTGCGGTCAACGCCGAGGGCTTCGAGAGCGGCAACGACGCCATTGTGGAGGTCGGCGACCTCCCTATCTTGCAAGACGACGCAAGCACCGATGTCTGGGGCCTCTGGGGTGCCAGCTGGCGCGATGTCGTGGTCCTCGATGCGGACAACGTTGAGGTCTACCGGTTCAACCTGAGCGTGTACGACCTCGCCAACACCGCAAATTACGACCACCTCAAGGCGGTCTTGGTGGCCGTCGCAGAGGGCTCGCCGATTCCTTCCGGTCCGTAGGCGGCTCTTTGCTACCGGCCGAACCGGCCGCGAGTGTGCCGGCGGCCGGAGTGTTGCCCCCAACCCCAGTTCCAACCCCACGCTGTGGAGCAAGCATTCAAAGGAGGACTCGAAACCGACTGCTTACTGCTGCACTCACGCTGCTCATCGCTTGCGGTGACAAAGACGACGAGGAAACAGACGAGTGCTACACTGACGATGACTGCGCGGCAGGTCTCGTCTGTGTGATCAGCCATGACCACCCTGGCGACGACCATGACCACGGCGGAAGCTGCGAGGTCGAAGACTCAGGCAGCTCGTAGTCTCCCACGGGACACGGCGGAAGCAGGGCGCGAGGGGTCGCTGCGGCCGGTTCCCAGCCGAGCCATCCAGCGAGCCCTTGCGGTGTGAGCCCCAAGCGCGCGACGACCCATCCCGCTCAGGGGCAGGCATCCACCCAGGTGGCTCCTGTAATGGTTCCGTTGTGCCGATTGCCCGAGTGGTCCGTGAACTGCGTGGGCGCGTCGCTGTCGTACTTCCACAACGCCACAGTGCTGTCGGTCACACTCAGCACTTCCGGGTCGAACCCACTGGTGTACAGCACACCCTCAGAGATCCGAACCGCGAAGATGTCTCCGAGGAATGCTCCATCCTGCCGGAAGCTGTCCAGGCCGAACAGCAGCTCTGTCGAGGTGGATGTCGCAACGAAGGACTCCGAGCCCGAGTCCTGCCCGTCGATCCAAATCGTTGCACTGCCACCGCTCGCGCTCGTAGTGACCGCGATGTGCACCCAGTTGGTCGTCTCGGTGAAGGAATCCAGCGAGTTGCTGTTGGTCTGCCCCCAGCGGATGGCGGGGCTGGAGCCAGCGTCGGAGACGGTGTCGAAGCGCAGGTGATAGCCACTCGAAAAGCCATCGTTCTTCGAAAAGACCACCCGGTTGCTGTAGTCCTCGGTACGAACCCACGCCTCGACCGTGGTGTCCCCTGTAAGGTTCAGGGCATCGCTATGGGGAACCTCGACCCGGTCGTCACCATCGAACGTGAGGCTCTTGCACTCGTCGTCGGAGCCACCACCGGTGTCCCAAGGACACTCGGAGATCCACGTGGCACCCGTGATGGTTCCGTGGTGGCCATTCCCAGAATGGTCGATGAACTCTGCGGGGGTGTCGGCATCGTACATCCACAGCGCTACGGTGCTGTCTTCGACGCTCGGCACTCCTGGCACGAAGCCCGTGTTGTACAGCACACCTTCCGAGATCCGGACCGCTGCAATATCGCCAAGGAACTGGCCGTCCTGCCGGAAGCTGTCCAGACCAAAGAGAAGATCGGTCGCGGTCGCCGTTGCCACAAACGACTCCGACCCAGACTCCTGCCCATCGATCCAGATGGTGGCCGTTCCACTCGACTCGCTCGTGGTGACTGCAATGTGAACCCACTCGGTGATGTCTGTCATGTGGTCCAGCGAGCTGCTGTCGGTGTGCCCCCAGCGGATCGCTGAGCCGACACCTGTGACCTGATCAAAGCGCAGATGATAGCCGCTCGAAAAGCCTTCATTCTTCGACATGACCACCCGGTTGCCGTAGTCCTCAGTGCGTACCCAGGCCTCCACCGTGGTGTCCCCCGTCAGGTTCAGGCTGTCGCTATGGGGCACCTCGACCAGGTCGCTGCCATCGAAGCTGAGGCTCATGCATGCGGGACCTGGAGCATCACCGGTGTCGGTGTCGGTGTCGTCGCCCGAGTCCGTGTCCGTGTCCGTGTCCGTGTCCTCCCCCGGCTCCGTGTCCGTGTCGGAGGCGACACCCGTGTCGACGGACGTTGCCTCGGTCGAGACGCACTCACCGTCCTGTTCCTCCGTGCCCTCACCACAGTCCAGCTTGCCACCACAAGCCGATGCGGTGACCGTTGCGACGAGGAGGAGGTGGCGGAGAGACATCAGTGATTTGTAGTGTTGCATCTGGTTGATCCCTGCCTTTTTCGTGAAAAAAACTTTCTCGTCGACATCGTAGCGGCCGTATTGGGATTCAATGTCGCCGTGACTCGGCCAGCTAACGCCCGCATGGGGAATCAGTCAAAGTGGTGTACCTGCAGAACAGACCACCCCACACAGTCAAGAAGGCGCCCCAAATAGCCTCTTTTCCACGCTCTGACCGGCGTTCAGGCGGCGCCGAGTGCCGTATCTTCCGGTTCCGTCGGTCCCAACAGCCTCGTGTTCTGTGTTGGCTGGGCTACAGAAAACACCACACACATCCTCCACCTGCTCAAGCGGTCCGCGCCCGGATCGCACGCACTCCTGTGGCCAGCAGTCCGATCCCGAGCACCACCAGGGATCCCAGCGCCGCAGCAGACACAAGCTCCGAGCCCGCTGCATCCGAGGCTGCCCGCTTGAGGTGGATACCCAGGAGCGCCCAGCAAACCACCATGGCAAATATGCCGTCGCGATGGGCCCACAGCATGCGACCCGCGATGGCAACTGCAGCGATGAGCACACCGACCGTGAGCATGGCGGGCCCCGAGCCGAACGCGGGAGCGCCCAGATCGACAGCCTGCGTGGTGATGTTGGCGATGGTCGCCACGGTGATCCAGCCCATGTACAGGCTCACTGGGGCGTGCACGAGCCATCGATCGCCCTTCGAGGCGGGCGTGATCCCCACTCCCAGGTGGGTGTACATCATCACGAGCGAGCCCAAGATGACCAACATGATCGCAAGCGACAGCGGCACCAGCATCCAGTGCCAGGCCACGATCCACAAAGCGTTGGCGAGCATGTTGATCCCAAACCAGGGGCCAATGCGCTCCAGGGGTGTGTGCTCTCGCGACGACGCGGCAAGCACAACGCCGTACATCACGAACGCGAGGAGCCAGCTGTAGATCAGACCCCAGATGGCAAAGGTCGCGCCCATGGGCACAAAGAGGTTCGGGTACATGTCCGACAGAGCGCCAGTGGTCACGCCGTTGAGTGGCAGTCCATTGGCGAGCCCGTTCAGGCACAGCGCCGTGGCAAATCCGACCCCATTGACTGCTGCCCAAGTCCACCGAGATCGTCTCGCCATCATGCACTCCTACAGCGGGTGCAGCGCCCCGCAGCCTCACCCGAGTGGAGAACCACTCGCTCCACATTCCAACGAGCCGAGGCCCGCAGCAAGACCCTAAGCCAGCGGCAGGGGGGCGGGGCATCGACCCCGACCGGATTCGACCCCACACGGTCCGTGGATGAGCCTGCACCCCGCAGCACTCGCTGCGAGACACCCATCGGCCGCCGGCGTTTGGGCTGGGATGAGGCTGCGGCCGTTCGTCGGACCGCTACTGCACGGTGATGGTGCCGACCATGTCGCCCAAGACGTGCGGCTGGCAGACATAGTAATGCACGCCAGCCGTGTCGAACTCGACCACGGCCGTCTCGCCGTAGGTCACGTTGAAGCCCCCATCGAGCGCGGTGCCATCGCGGCTGGTGTAGCTCTCTTCGCTCACCTCAACAGCGTTGTGCGTCTGGCTCATAATGAAGCGGACACAGTCGCCCGCCGCGATGGTGAGGTCTTCTGGACTGAAGTCCATGTAGGCCGCCATGTCGGCAGTCTCGTCGGTGGTCGTGACGTCATGCACCGTGCCGCAGCCGTCGGCCGCTGCACCGGTAGTGCCGTCTGCTGTGGTGGCGGAGGAGTCGGCCTCCTCCGCCTTGTTTCCACAGGCCGTCAGCATCGAAGCGAGCAAAAGAACTGGAACGGTCATGCAGCGAATCATCGAATCCTCCATTTCGGCCGGCCTAACCCCAAAACAAACCGTTCATAATAAATCAGGGCAATTTTGGACGATGCCCAAAACACATCCGGCTGGGCCTTCAATCCCGAGACCGGAGCGCCCGGTCGCCGATGCAACCACACCATGGTGAAGCCACACCGTGCTCCCGCCTCCCCCAGATGCCGGAACACCGGTCGAGTCGATGCATCAATGCGCCACAGCCAGAACACTGAAAGGGCGACTGGCCACCGCAAGCACGAGACCTCTGCTTCCGATCGAGGCCCGACGGCCTTCCTCCTGGGCAGGCGCCTCCACCCACACCCAGTCGGACCGCGGCTCTTTCAACGATCGGGCCATGCCACTGGTCGATTTCACTTAGCAATCCACCGGAGTATCCTCTTTCGCACAAGTCCGACTCGAGCGCGCGGAGACCCCATGACCCCACTGGAACCGAACCGGCCCAGCCGGCGCGAGCTGATGGAACAGTTGAGCACCCTGCTGGGCGGTGCTGCCCTGGGCCCACTGGCTGCCTGTAGCTCCACCAAAAACAGGCCGTCCAAGCCGGTCGACGGCACCGAGGCGGTCGATGAGGCACCTACGGACCCGCCAAAGATCGATCTGGCCGCCACATCGGATGCTCTGGGCCTCGCTCTGGCCGCCCTGCCCCTTGGCACTGATGCGGATGCGCTCCTGGCCAATGTGCAAGCCGAAATCGATGCCCTGCACGCCGCCGGTCTCACCGAGACCGCTCAGTGGACCGCAACGTGCATCGACGAGGTCTTCACCCCCATGGTGGGGAACCTCGCTGGAATCCTTCCGGTCAATGGCTCGGTCGACGAGGAGACCGCGAGGCGCATGGGGCGGGAGCTGATCGACAGCCTTCGGGTGGGAATGGCCGCCTTGTCCCCAAAGCTCGACGAAGTCTCCGAAGAGCTCAAGGAGGCACTGGGGGGCGACACCAGCGATCCGGCCCCCGAAGTCACTGCCTCCCTGGCCGAGCATGAAGTGTTCCTGCGCCAGTGGATGCACTCGATGGACGCCGGTGAGGGCAACCTGTCCGGCCAGGCTGCCGCCATGGCCATGATGAACCAGATGCAGGCAGCACGAGCGCGGTCTGCATCACCCCAGTCTGTCGATGGGGTCACCGCACAGGTGAAGCAGGCACTCGGCATCTTCGGGGCCGAGGAAGCCACCGAAGCCACCGAGCGCAGCGCACAGCGAGCCGCTCGAGACCACACACCGCCCACCTGGAGACGCCAAGGGTACGAGGCCACACCGCCGCCCGATCTCGAGCTGGAGTGCAACACCATCCAGAACATCTTCTCGCTCGTGGACAGCACCGTCAATCTCGTCAGCACCCTCAAGAATCTCTCCGCCGCACAGCGCGCAGCGTCCTCAGACATGTGGCGCGCGAGAGCTTCCGATCTCGACTGGGAGGTCGACCGCGCCGACGACATCTTCCTGCGAACGCTCCGCATCGAAGTCGGTGGCGTCGCGCAAGGGAACCTGGTCGGAGCCCTGCGGAGCCTGGTGGAAGGGGAAGCCCAGGAAGGATGGGCTGCAAGCATCGAGGAGGAGTGCAACTGGTACGCCGCCTTCTTCCTCACCATCCTGCTCTTGTGGCAGATCGCGCAAGCGCTCATGACCCTGATGACCATCATCACCAAGCTGGGCGCCGAGCTGGCTTTGGCGACCGGTATCTACGCACCGGCCCCCTTGCTGGCCGGCACCATCATCTTCGTGATCATGCTCTCGATCATCGTGCTCTACGTGCTGAACATCGTCTGTATGGTCGTCGATCTGATTCCCGCCCTCGAAGCGGTCTTCCTCCAGTGTGAACCATGAACCGCCACCGCCTGCTTCCGCTCCTCACGCTGTCTGCCGGCTGCGACGACCTCCTGTCCAGCGGCGCCCTCGATGCGCCCGAGTTTCTCACCACCGAGGCCACCTGTGCCGACGGCGAGATGACCTTTACCGCCTTGGTGCGGAGCTCGATCGACCTTGGCAACATGGTCCTCGAGCGCAGCGACATCGACGGCGTGTCGATGGACCCGGTCTTTCCCCTCATCAACACCGAGACCTATGGCAACGAGGTGACCGAGTGGACGGCCTCCATCGCCCACGACTGCGCGGCCTCCATCGCGGTCACCTGGACCGCTACCACCCTCTTTGAGGTCGATGCCACCGCCCAGACCGCCTGGCCCGATGTGGATCTCTCCGAGGGCCTGGTCGACCTGCCGTATGGCTCGGATGCGGGCGGCAGCGTGGTCACCATCTCGGGCACCGACATGACCGAGGTGGACCGGGTGTGGTTCGGGGATGTCCCGGCCACCTTGCTGAGCAGCACCGAGACCATCCTCACCGTGGAGACACCAGCCAATGATGTGGGCACGGTCGACGTACGGCTTGCCGCCGGCGTGACGGAGCTGGAGCTACCCGCGGCGTTCACCTACTGGCCAGACCGCTCGGGCCTGGTGACCGGCTGGCTGCGCAGTCGGACCTACCTGATGAATGCCGAGTGGGTGGGCGCGGGTGCCGTTCTCTACGACATTCCACTCGCCGGTCGGCCGACCGTGAACCACGAGCTGCTCTTCCACGAACCACTCGCGCCGGAAGAGGCTCTGACGCAAGCCTTCCTGGCCAACGTAGACACGTGTGAGACGGGTGCCGCCGCCTGGACCGCTACCCCCGCTGGAAGCTACCTCGCTCTCCATGAAGACGACCTCGGTACGGTGATCCTTGTGCCCACCAATGAAGACGCTCCCGTCTACTACCTGGTCGAGGTCCCCATCGTCCCCGAAGACTGGACCGGGCTGACCTACGACCTCGAGGTGCCCGATGGCACTGAGCATGTGCCCCCGATGTGGCTCGAAGATGCCATCGCCATCCCTGAGCTGCCGGGTGCGCCATCATGGGACTACAACGCCGAAAACATCGTGACGTATGGCGAAGACTTGGTCTTCACCTGGACCCCACCCACGGATGTGGGCGGAGACCTGATCAACTACTCGGTCTTTCCGATGAACCACAGCACCGTCCTGAACCAGGAAACCTGCACGGCTGACGGCTCTACCGGGGCGCTTACCATCCCTTGGGAGAGCATCGTGGCCGGGATCGACGAGAGCGACCTGCGCTGGATCGTGGTGCGACTGGGCCTCGTTCACACCGAGGAAATCGTCCTGCCCCACGACAACAGCATCATGGAAGTGGTGGTTCACAACGACTACTACATTCCGATCTTCTGGTAGAGCGAACCACTGCATCGAGGCGACGACGGGTCGGGAGCACCGGAGTCGGCATCGCTTGTTCGAAGGGGGGGGTGTACCCACCGCCTCCTTCGATGTAGGGTCGCAATCATCCGTTGGAGAGACCATGACCCGACTTGCAATCCTCCTGTTGAGCACCTGCATGGCTGGCTGCAGTTCCAGTGACAGCGACAAGAGCGACGATGGAGACACCACCGGCACCGCCGAGGCCGACACCGACACCGACACCGATGCCGACACCGACGCAGACACCGACGCAGACACCGACGCAGACACCGACGCCGATGTGGGTGCTCCTCCCATTCGCCCCTTCTGCCGCCTGCTCACCTTGGTGTCGGTGTGGGATGGAAACGAGGCCACCAACATCACGCAGTCCTGGGACGGTAATACCGCCACGTCTCCTGGCTACATCGGGTACTACAACGAATATGGTCAGCCGTTCTCGAGCGAGGAAGTGCTCGACGACTACGCCATCCGGCGGACCCTAGACTGGTCGTGCGACGGCTGGTGCAAGCTGCTGAAGGTGGTGCAAGAAGAGGGTCCGTCGCTCGAAGACCTCTCTTTCGTTACCGAGTCGGAGTACGACTGGGACGGCAACACCCAGTACCAGGGCAATCCCGACACGCGCTACACCGTCTACAACGACATGGGCTACGTCGTTGAGTTCCACGACGAGGGCGACGGCTACGTCCGAGATGAAGTCACCACCTATGACTGCGATGCGGTCTGGTGCCGCCAGACCTCGTACGAGACGGTCCTGGAGACCTCCGAGGGGACCACCACCGAGACCACCAACTACGAGTGGTCGGGCAACGAAGTCACTTGGGAGACCGGATCCGCGACCTACAACGAATATGGCTATCCACTGGTCGAGCGAACACAGCTCAGCAGCGGTGGAGAGTCCGTCGTCACACGCACCTACGACGACTGCCTCTGAGCGGCCGGCCCAGCGCCAAGACCAACGCCCGTGCCCCACACCGGCGTCCCGCGCCCGTGTCCATCAGTCACTGGCTTTCCCATGGCAGTGGGTGACTGCGCGTGCAGGACGCTCGGAAGGCTCTGGGCCCCCATCACGGAGGCGCTCGTCAGCGGCTCTCCTCGCGCGAGTGCCCGTGGTTCTCGCACGAGCCCCAACCGGGGCTTCCGTCGGGGCAGCGCAAGGCGGTCGCTACCAGTCTGCGCATTCCGAACGGAGCGGAACCTTCCCATTCTCCGCTTCTCGCGCAAAGGCGGAGAGGGTGTTGTAGGGAAAGGTCTGCTGGATGATGTTGATCAGCCAGGCCGGGAAGGCGCCGCTGGGATCGGCGTGCCCGACCATATCGACCTTGGTACGGCTCTCCGAGAGGCGGGTGAAGGTCCAGGACGAGGGTGACATGACCCCTCGTACCAGGCCATCTCCATCGGTCGGGGGCGGAAAGCGGGGATCGGTGGTGGAGACCAGAGAGACCTTCACCGTGCGCTCATCGGGTCGGGTGACGTTGACCTGCAGCAGGAACTCCCGGTCTGCGACGGGCCACGGCATGTCGAATCGCTGCCACACGATGGACTGGCGGGCGTTAAGCTCGATCACCTCGTACTCAGTGAGCATGTCCACCCAGGTCGTGGCGAGGCTCGGGTCCACGTAGAAGCTGATCAGCTCACACAGCGGCACGTTGACCGTAGTGACCCCCCGGGTGGCCTCGACGCGCTCACCTTCGACCGGCCGCAGGTAGCTGGTGATGCCGTCTTTCTCGCCAATCCGCGTCCAGTCGGCGGTGCCAGCAAAGCCAACAGTACCCACGACACCCAGGCCCACGGCCCCAGCCCAGGTGCGCAACGTCGCCAGCCCCTTCATCATTGGATCCTCTCGTTGGTCAGCGCTAACCCACGCAACGCGCCATTCCGCACATCGGATGAGACTCGGCCCACACCATTGGGGGAATTCCCGGTCCGCTGCCATCCACACGGTTCCATGCGATGATGCCAACCACTTGC
>MDTC01222123.1_pt1 | contig 10371 bp, 10 predicted proteins | sample 811181 | NCBI WGS metagenome assembly MDTC01 (sample SAMN05326644, study PRJNA326480) | marine metagenome | isolation source: seawater | place: Pacific Ocean: North | collected 2011
ATTTCTGTATTACTCTCAGCACAATGTACAGATGTAAATGTTAATAATGTTACAAAAAATATTTACCCAAAATATAATCAACCGCGACATTTTGTAAAGCTAGGTAGAAAAAAAATAGAAAAATTAATAAATAAAATTGGCATATTTAGAATTAAAGCTAAAAGCATTTATAATTTATCAAGAATTTTAGTTGAAAAATATAAAAGCAAAGTTCCCAAAACTTATGAAGAACTTGAAAAACTTCCAGGTGTTGGGCATAAAACTGCTAGTGTAGTTATGTCTCAAGGTTTTGGTTTTCCGGCTTTTCCTGTAGATACACATATTCACCGTCTAGCTCAAAGATGGGGTTTAACTAATGGTAAAAATGTAGTTCAAACTGAAAAAGATTTAAAATATATATTCGCGAAAAAACATTGGAACAAGCTACATCTTCAAATTATTTGGTACGGAAGAGAATATTGTCAGGCAAGAAAATGTTATGGAATATCTTGTAAAATTTGTAAAAACTGTTATCCAAATAGAAAAAGGTCAATTAAAACAAAAAAAGCTTAAATTATGAATATTTTAGGAATAGGTAATGCAATAGTTGACGTAATTTGTAAAGTTAGTGATAATTTTTTGCAAAATAATGGACTAACAAAAAGTACGATGAAACTTGTAAATGAAGAAGAATTTAAAAAATTACTATCTAATCTTAAAATCGAAGAAACAATTTCGGGCGGTTCGGTGGCTAATAGCATAGTCGGCCTATCAAAGTTAGGAAATAAAGTTGGTTTTATAGGCAAAATAAACAACGACTCTCTCGGTGGCAAATATGAAAATGGCCTAAAAAAAGAAAACGTAGAATATATTTATTCTAAAAAGAAAGAAAATTTACCAACTGGAACCTGTTTGATATTAATCACGCCTGACTCTGAAAGAACGATGTGTACATTTTTAGGAATAGCAGGAAAAATTAGTGAAAATGATATTAATACACAATCAGTAAAAGATAGTGAGATTTTGCTGCTAGAAGGATATCTTTGGGATGAAGGTGAGCCTAGAAAGGCTTTTGACAAAGCTGTTCAATGCGCAAATAAGTCGGCAATGTCCCTTTCGGACCTTTTTTGTGTAGAAAGACATAAAGAAAGTTTTTTGAATTTAGTAGAAAATAAACTAGACATTGTTTTTGCTAACGAACAAGAAATTTGTTCGTTAATTGACACTAAAAATTTTGATGAAGTAATTTCATTTTCAAAAAATATAGATAAATTAATTGTTATCACCAGGGGATCTAATGGTGCTATCGCGATTTCTGGAAATGAAATATTTGAATGTGAGGCAAAAAAGAATTTAAAAATAATTGATCTTACTGGTGCTGGAGATCTTTTCGCAGCTGGCTTTCTCCATGGAGTAATAAATAAAAATTCTATAAAAGAGAGCTTAGAAAAAGGTACTCAGATGTCTTCAGATATAATACAAAAAATCGGAGCAAGAAGTTAAGTTTTTTTAAAATTATTTTTTTTTCTTTTGAAGCTACCTTTGCCTTTCTTGGGTCTAACTATTCGTTTTCTATATTTCGTAGAGTATAAATCAACAGCAAATTTATTTCTTTTCTTCAAATAGAATAGCCTTCTTTTGTATTGGAAATTAATTGATTATCCTTAAAGTTATCTGCAATTTTTTTTCTCAGTCTATAAATATGAGTTTCAACAGTGTGAGTGTCAGCACTTGAAGAATAATTCCAAACTTTATTTAGAATAGTTTTTTTTGATAAGGGTTTTTTCTCTAAAAATAAAAGCTCTAAAAGTTGAACTTCTTTTTCTGTAATTATAATAAAACTTTTATTCTTCTTAAATTTTTTTTCATTTTTATCTAATATATAATCCTTTATTTGAATAGAGGAATTTTTTAAAAATTTTTTTCCAGCAACTAATTTTATTACTTTGTTATTAAGATCGGAGATTTTTAATGGTTTGTCGAGAAATTCATCATATTTGAAATTTTTTGCTTTTGAGACCTTGCCTATAAGTATTTTTATTTTATCACCAACAGAGTTGATTTTTTTTAGAATTTGAGGGCTTTCTAAAATATCATTATCTATTAAAATAATGCTATATTTATTAGATAAAAGATCTTTCGAAATGTCTTCGGTAAAAATAGATTTAAAATCCAGATATTCCCTAAGTTCTTTTATAGAACTATTAAAGTCTGATGAACCTAAGCAAAGCACATTGGATTTATTATCTTGAATATGCATATAAAATTAATTAATAAAAAAATACACTACAATAGTCAAAAAGTAAAATGCGCTATAGGTAAAAGAGGTGTTACCTCAAATAAAGTAGAGGGGGACAATAAGACACCTAGAGGATCTTTTAGAATTAAGGAAATTTACTACAGAAAAGATAGGGTAAAAAAATTAAAAACTTTTATCAAAAAAATACCCATTAAGAAAAATATGGGGTGGTGTGATGACTCTAACTCAAAATATTATAATAAGTTAATTAAATTTCCCTTTATTTACAGAGCTGAAAAAATGTTTTTAAACAATAATACTTATGACATTTTAATTGTAATAGACTTTAATATGAAACCCATTAAACGAAAAAAAGGAAGTGCAATTTTTATTCATATAGCAAAGAAGAAACTTTCTCCAACAAAAGGCTGTATAGCAATAACAAAAATGAATATGAGAAAAATAATATCTAAAATTAACAAAAGATCAAAAATAACTATTTATTAGCTCTATCTCCGAAAATTAAACTACCTATACGCAGGAATGTTGTTTTGTATTTTAAAGCTTTTAAATAATCTGCAGACATACCCATGCTAAGATCTTTTAATCCTAGAGAAGAGTTAGCTTCATATAAATATTTAAAGTGCTTTTCTTCATGGCCATCATTTGGGGGGATTGCCATTAAGCCTATTACATTCAGATTCATCTCCTTAGTACAGTAAGAAAAAAAATCATCGACCTGGCTTAGAGGAATTCCAGATTTCTGACTCTCCATACCTAAATTTACTTGAATAAAATACTTTATTTTTTTTTGTTTTACTTTTTCGCAATTAGCTAAAGTGTCAGCTAATTTTTGATTATCTAACGAATGAACGTAATCAAATAAATCAATAACTTTTTTTGCTTTATTAGACTGGAGTTTGCCAATCATATGTAAATTTATATTCTGATTTTTTATCTTATATTCTTTCCATTTTATTTCAGCTTCTTGTACTTTATTTTCACCAAAATGAAGATGCCCGTGATCAATGAGGGGTTTGATATGAGAAAAACTAAATGTTTTACTTACGGCAATTATGTTAACATTAGCCGCAGAATCAATATTAGATTTTATTTTACTATATCTATCTACTATTATGTCCATAAATGTTTGCTTTAAAAAATAAATACTACTTATATATTGAGAATACAAAAGATTTAAATTTAAATTTAATTAAAAAAAGACATAAATTTAGTGTTATTTATAGAAACACTAGTAAGCAAGAGGATTTGAGTAAAATAATAAGATTTAGGCAGGAATGCAAACAAAGAGGGATATCTTTTTATTTTGCTAATAATATCAAATTATCTGTTAAATTAAAGGCAGACGGAATCTATGTTTCTGCACATAATAAAGATTTACAAGTACTCAATTTAAAAAGGATAAATATAAAAATTATCGGCTCCGCGCATAATTTAAGGGAATACTCACATAAAATAAAGCAAGGTTGTGAAAAAATTGTTATTTCAAGATTATTTAAAACCGATTATAAAAATAAAAACAATTTTATTGGCATAATTAAATTTAATTCAATGACATTGCAATTAAAAAAAGAATTAATACCGCTAGGAGGTATAAGGCTTCATAATTTAAATTCGATGAGAATAATAAGATCAAAATCTTTTGCTATTTTATCTGAAATAAAAAAAAAGCCGACTATTTCTAGCCGGCTTTTTTAAATATTTTTAATTACTTACTACTAATTAAAACGCCATCGCAACAGCGAAGATCGTTTCTTTTTCGTCTTTGTCTTGTAAGTAATCAGCATTTTCGATATCTTTTAAAGATACGGACATAGTCATTCCACCCATTACATAGGCAGCTTGAATAGTCGTGATATCCATTTCAACATTTTTCTTGTCGTAAGTAACTTTGTTGATGTTAAGATCTCTTTTCTCAGCTTCAGATGTTTCACTTTCGAAAGATACTGATAAAGCATCATTTACAGCATACGAGATACCCATCATAGTGTTATCAAAGTATTTAACACCAGAAGTAGCATCTGTAGTGATCGCAGCGTCAGTACCGTAGTCTACTAAAGCACCTGTTGGGGCTAAGTACATTTTACCGTATCCGATTGTTGCTCCACCGTACGTATAGTTTGCGTTGTAACCACCTTGCTCGTAATCGTTGTTTACTGAACCAGCAACAAGTCTTACTGTTTGTTTAGCACCGTATGAAGCGGCAATATTTAAGCCATCAATTGGTGTTGCAGTAACTTGGTACTCTTCAAAACCAGCTGAATCATCATTTACAGTACCACCAGCGTTAGACGAAGCAGCTTCTTGTGAAGCAACTCCACCTGGTGTGTAACCAGCTTTGAACGCTATACCGTAAGGTAATAGACCTGCTGGAGTGTGGTATTGTAGGTTGTTGTAAGATGAAATGTTAGTTCCATATAAAATACCCGCAGTGTTACCGTGGTCTGAACCTACAGTGTAAACAGCTTGAGATGATTTATATTTTGCTGATAATGAACCTTCAGAAACGTAAGCAGCTATCACACCGTAAGGTGTTGTAACTTCAAATCTTGAGTCATCATTTTGGAATGGTGATGTTGCACCGGCATCTGGATCTGACTCTACTTGCCATTTCCATGTGAAACCGTTGTCTAATTCACCAGAAGCGTTAAATGCTAATTCGTTAGCTATACCAATCGCTTTACCTGCACCGTTTTTACCAGTTGTACTATCACTACTTTCAATTTTGTAAGTAGCTTTAGCAGTACCAGTTACTGATACTTCACCAGCGTTAGCTGATGATAGTAAAGCAAAAGATGATAACATTACGAAAGCAATTTTCATTATGTTTTTCATTGTTTTTCCTTTTGTTTTTCTTAGTTTTAATTAAGTTAATTAACTTACTTGGAGAGGAATATATTTGATTCTTGCTATTAGTCTTTGCTAAATGCCTTTTATTGAATAATTTAATGCCTATTGTTGCATAAATACAACACTATTTACCTCTTATTGGCTAGTAAAATCAATCTTTTTATTAATTTGCTTTATGTTTTTGAATTCCACTTAAAAGTGTTAAAACACGTAAAAATCTCATGAATTCTAAATTCTTAAAAATTATTTTATCACTTTTTTTAATGCTGTTTATTTTAGGTGGATGCAGTGGAGGAAAGCTTTTTAAAAAAGTCGACGCACGAAAACAACCAACGAATGCTATGGAAAGAGCTAGAAAAAATGTTGATGAAGGGCGAGGAGTTTCGGCAGCCAGCTTATTTAAAAGAGGAGGAACAAGTTATGAATTTAGTACATCTAATCCAATGTGGCGATCATCTTTAGAAATATTAGATTTTATTCCTTTATCAACAGTTGATTACTCTGGTGGACTCATTATTTCCGATTGGTATAATGATGCATCTGACAGAAAAAATTCGCTTAAAATTACTGTAAGATTTTTATCAAACGAAATACAGACAAATAGCCTAAAAGTAACGGTGCACAAAAAAACTTGTGATACTCAAAATATATGTAGTGTGAGTAAAATAAAATCAAAAATAGAAGATGAATTAATAACTTCGATTTTGAAGAAAGCAGCTTTACTAGAAAAAGAAAAAAAGACAAAAAAATAATTTTTACCGAAAATGGATAGAGTAAATTTTCAATTAATTGAAAGTAAATGGCAAAAGGCTTGGAAGAATAAGAAATTATACAGATCAGAGAGTAAAAATAAATTTTACTGTTTAGAGATGTTTCCTTATCCTTCGGGAAAAATTCATATGGGCCACGTGAGAAATTATACTATTGGTGACGTAATAGCTCGCTACAAATACTTAAAAGGTTATAACGTTTTACATCCTATGGGTTGGGATGCATTTGGTTTGCCGGCTGAAAATGCAGCTAAAGAAAATAAACTAAATCCCATAGAGTGGACAAATAAAAACATATCAGAGATGAGACGGCAGCTAAAAATGTTAGGCCTTTCTATTGATTGGGACAAGGAAATATCTACATGCGATGAGAATTATTACAAACATCAACAAGAGATGTTTATTGACTTCTATAAAAAAGGAATGGTGTCGAGAAAAGAAAACTATGTGAACTGGGATCCAGTTGAAAAAACTGTTTTAGCGAATGAACAAGTTATAAATGGCAGAGGCTGGAGATCGAATGCATTAGTCGAAAGAAAAAAATTATCTCAGTGGTTTTTTAACATAACAAATTTTTCTGAAGAACTTTTGAAAGGGCTAGAATCACTCGATGAATGGCCAGAAAAAGTCAAATTAATGCAAAAAAACTGGATTGGTAAATCTACTGGATGTGAAATTGAATTTCAGATTACCGGAAGGGAAAATGAGAAAATAAAAATCTTTACAACTAGACCAGACACTATTTTTGGTGCAACTTTTTTAGCTATATCTACCGATCATCCTATATGTAAAAATTTAGAACAAGATAAAAAATTTATAGAATTCAAAGAGGAGTGCCTTAAAGTAGGTACTACTGAAGAAGCATTGGCTAATGCGGAAAAGATAGGTTTCAAAACACAGATGTTCGTTGATCATCCATTTTTAAAAAAGAAACTTCCCATATATGTAGCTAATTTTGTTCTAATGGACTACGGAAGTGGAGCAATATTTGGGTGTCCGGCGCACGATCAAAGAGATTTTGACTTTGCGAAGAAATATAAAATTGAAATAATTGAAGTAGTTTCTCCTAATCCTGAGATTGACAAAAATTTTGAAAAAGAGAAAGAGGCATATACAGGAGAGGGTATCTTAAAAAACTCTGATTTTTTAAATGGCATAAAAGTTGACGATGCTAAAAACAAAATAATCAAGGAGATAGAAAATAAAAAAATTGGAAAGAAGAAAGTTACTTTTCGACTTAAGGACTGGGGAATTTCCAGACAGAGATATTGGGGCTGTCCGATACCTATGGTTTATTTAAAAGATGGAAGCATTGTTCCAGTAGAAAAAAGTGAATTGCCTATAAGGCTTCCTGAAAATATTGATTTAAATACATCGGGAAATCCATTGGAAAAAAACAAAGAATGGAAAAAAACAATATACAAAAAAACTGGAGAAGAAGCCATAAGGGAAACGGATACATTAGATACCTTTGTTGATTCTTCTTGGTATTTTATGCGATTTTGCTCACCAGAAGTAGAGAACAAACCTTTTGATATTAAGGATTTAAATTATTGGATGCCTGTTGATCAATATATAGGTGGTGTAGAACACGCTATTTTACATTTACTTTATTCAAGATTTTTTATGAGAGCAGCTAAAAAAAATCAACCAGAAATTAATAATCTTGAGCCCTTTAAAGGACTTTTTACACAAGGAATGGTTTGCCATGAAACCTACAAAAGTCAAGAAGGTAAATGGTTAAGTCCAGACCAAGTTGAAAAAAATGAAAAAGGTGTGCATGTAAACAAAATGAATAAATCTAAAATTATTGTTGGACCTTCAGAAGCTATGTCTAAATCAAAAAAAAATGTAATAGACCCAGAAGCAATGATAAAACTTTATGGTGCTGACGCAGTAAGATGGTTTATTTTGTCAGACAGTCCTCCAGATAAAGATATTCAGTGGTCAAGCCAAGGGGTGAACGCTTCATACAAATTTCTTCAAAAAATATGGAATTTAAACCAAGATATAATTAATCGCAAAGAAACAGAGACGATTAAAAGCTATGAAATGAAATTAAGAAGTGAATTCAATAATTATGTATTTAAAATTACCAAACTTATAGAAGGGTTCAACTTAAATGTTGTGGTTGCAAACGTATATGAAATCTACAATCTGTTTAATAGGTCCTTAAAGAAGGAAATTGGCAATGAATGTCTTGTTGCACTATTAAAAGATTTTATGAAACTTTTGGTCCCATTTGTTCCTCATATTGCGACTGAATGCTTAGACAAACTTGGAGAGAAGAATTCTGAGAATTGGCCAAAATTTAATGAGCAGCTCATGAAAAAATTGGACGTAAAGATAGCTGTACAGATCAATGGCAAAACAAAAGAAATAATTGAAGCTGAAAAAGATTTGAATGAAGCACAAGCTATAGAACTTAGTAAAAAAAATGATAAGATAAGCAAGAATTTATTAAATAAAAAAATTTCTAGAACAATCTTTGTAAAAAATAAAATAATTAATTATTTAATAAACTAACTTATGAAAAGTAAAATTATATATTTATCTTTATTTTGTTTATTAATATCTCTTTCCGCTTGTGGTTTTAAAAAAGTAAGAGATAGCAATATTGATTTATTTTATGCTAATAATATTATTACAAATGGTGACAAAAAATTTGGTTATTACGTAAAAAATGAAATTTTATTAAACTCTTCGAAAAATTCTAAAAATAAAATTGATATGATAATTGATATTAATAAAACAAATAAAATTAAAGCGAAAAATGTTTCAGGTAAAGTAACTAAATACAATCTTACGGTTGATGTGAAACTTACAATCAATGAATTAGGCTCAGGAAAAAACATTATGAGAAATTTTTCAAAATCAGTAGAATATAATGTAGGCACAAACCATACTACTACTTTGGCTAGGGAAAAAAAAACAATTGAAAGTATAAAAGGTTATATTGGTGAAGAAATTAATAATTTTTTAAACATATACTTCAGAAATTAATTGATACTTAAAAGCTACATAATTGAACAAAATAACAAAGTTTTAAACGACTACAATTCAATACTTCTTTACGGTGAAAATAAAGGACTAATTGATGATCTTAAGAATATAATAAAAAAAATTAATCCATCTTATGAAATAATAAATTTTTTTCAAGAGGACTTGAATGGAAAAGAAAAAATTCTTTTGAATGAAATTAATAATACATCGCTATTTAGTGAAAATAAATTAATTATTTTACATGAAACGTCAGATAAAATTTTTAGTCAACTTGAAGCTATTTTTGCAGAACCAATAAGTAATCTCAAAATTGTAGTTTTATCAAACTTGTTGGATAAAAAATCTAAAATGAGAAATATGTATGAAAAAGATAAAAATCTCGCAATAATACCGTGTTACGCTGACAATGAAAGGTCACTGTCATTCTATGTAAACAAAAGATTGCGTGAAGTGAAAGGAGCTAATCAAGAAATAACAAATCTTATTATAAATAACTCAAATTATGACAGAAAAACTATTTCTAATGAACTTAATAAAATTGAAAGTTATTCTTCAAAAAAACCAATAAATTATAATGTTGTAGAAGAATTGATAAATATTAAATCAGATACAAATTTTAGTGAAATTAGAGATGCATCTTTAGTTGGAGACAAAAAAAAAGTAAATAAATTACTTGGTGAAGTTGAATTTAGAAATGAAGATTTATTTTTCTATCTGAATAGCTTGAACAATAGAGTATTACGACTTTATGAAATTTTTAGCTTAAATGAAAATATAAATGATTTAGAGCTCACTTTAGAAACTCTCAAACCTAAGGTTTTTTGGAAAGATAAACCTAAATTAACAGAACAATTGAAAAAATGGAACGCCATAAGGCTACAAAAAGTTTTAAAGAAAGTTAGCAAACTTGAGTTAGATTTTAAAACTAACAATAATAGAAATGATATAGTTTTTAAAAGATTGTTAGTAAATCTTTGCCAAGAGGCATCTAACTTTTAAGGAGTTTTGAAATTAATTCGAATTGTCCAGGATTTTTGTATTCGATTGATATTTTGCCAGAATTATTTTTCTTATTTTTAATTATAACCTTTAAGCCTATCGCTTCTTCAATTTTAACCTGCTCATAAGCAATATTTGGGTCCAAATGAGTAACACCATTTTTATTTTTATTTTTTTTAGCTATCTCTTCTACCATTCGAGAGCTCAGTTTCTTTTTAACTATTTCTTCAGCAATCAATGAAGCGTCGGACAAACCTATTAAGGGTCTTGCCTGTCCTGCTGTTAAGTTTCCTTCTTCTATAAGACTAATTACATCTTGAGGAAGAGTTAATAACCTTAAAGTGTTACTAACATGGCTTCTGCTTTTAGACATCATTTTAGCAATTCTGTCTTGATCATATCTAAATTCTTTACTAAGTCTCTCATAAGCTTTTGCCTCTTCTATTATATTTAAATCTTCCCTCTGAATATTTTCTACAATAGCTACTTCGAGTGCCTCGCTGTCTGTTA
>MDTC01001209.1_pt1 | contig 10370 bp, 9 predicted proteins | sample 811181 | NCBI WGS metagenome assembly MDTC01 (sample SAMN05326644, study PRJNA326480) | marine metagenome | isolation source: seawater | place: Pacific Ocean: North | collected 2011
ATTCACCTTCCATTTGGCGACGTTTCATGTCTATGTTTTACGAAAGTTTCTTGCTCATTGGACCAATCTTTTTCATTGTTTTTATTTATATATATTTTTTTACTGAACAAAATGACAATGGTAATATTCCTTTCTATCAAACTCTAATAATACAATTTCTTATAATTTTTACAGTAGTTTTATATTTCGTGTGGGGGTGGAGCAACGGCAGAGGCACCCTGGCCATGAAAACATTGTCACTCGAAGTAATATCCGCTGATGGTGGGCCAGTTAGTGTAAGAAAAGCTTTTCTTAGAGCCATTTTGGGAATACCGAGTGTACTCACAGGTTCATGGTTAGTCATTAGCCTCATCAGAAAAGATAGGCAATGTCTTCACGATATTGGGTCTGGAACAATGCTAATTTTTAAGAAAAAAACAACTAAATAAAAAAAATCGATTATTAAATAATTTACTAACTAAAAGTAAATTCTTTTTTTTCAGTGTCATATTGTATGTTCACAGAAGTATTTGGCAAAATCTTGCCCTCTAATATCAATTTAGCAAGTTTATTTTCTAATTTTGATTGTATTGCTCTTTTAAGTGGTCTTGCACCATAAATTGAATCAAAACCAATTTTTACCAACTCGCTAATAGCTAAATCAGACACTTCAAGTTTAATGTCCTGTGAAGCTAATCTAGAGGCTAGGATTTTTATCTGCACTTCAGCAATATCTTTAATGTGATTTTCTTTTAAAGCGTGAAAAACAACCATCTCATCAATTCTGTTAATAAACTCTGGTCTGAAATGTTGGCTGACTTCGGACATGACAGTTTCTTTTACCTGTTCAGTGACCAATCCATCAAGTTTGTGAATTTCTTGTGAACCAAGGTTTGAGGTCATTACAATTACTGTATTCCTAAAGTCAACAGTTCTGCCTTGACCATCAGTCAATCTTCCATCATCTAAAACTTGTAGTAATATATTGAATACATCTGGGTGTGCTTTCTCAACCTCATCAAGCAATATTACACTGTAAGGTTTTCTTCTAACAACTTCTGTAAGGGCCCCACCTTCTTCATAACCAACATATCCTGGGGGAGCGCCAACTAATCTTGAAACTGAATGCTTCTCCATGAATTCGCTCATGTCAAGGCGAACCAGGTGTTCCTCAGAGTCGAATAAAAATTTAGCCAATGTTTTGCAAAGTTCAGTTTTTCCAACTCCTGTGGGGCCTAGGAAAAGAAAAGAACCGTATGGTTTATTTGGGTCTGAAAGACCAGAACGCGATCTTCTAATAGCATCTGAAACTAATGAAACTGCCTCATCTTGCCCTATGACTCTTTGGTGTAACACCGACTCCATTTCCAAAAGCTTTTCTCTTTCACCTTGCATCATTTTTGATACAGGAATACCTGTTGCACGAGAGACTACTTCAGCAATTTCTTCTGACCCTACCTGGGTTCTAAGCAACCTAGGTTGACTACTGCTACTTTTCTTTGCGCTACCGTCAATGTCTTTTAAACCTCTCTCCAAATTAGGAAGAGTTCCATACTGGAGCTCAGAAACCTTTTGCCAGTCACCTTTTTTTGTGTGAATCTCAATTTCTTTTTTTATTTTTTCAATTTCTTCCTTGGCAGTTTGTGCTCCTTGAACCTCTAACTTTTCAACTCTCCATATCTCTTCCAAATCAGAGAGTTCGCTTGAGAGACTCTTTATTTCATCATCAATCAACTTTAATCTTTTTTGGGAAGCATCATCTTTTTCTTTTTTAACAGCTTCTTTTTCTATTTTTAACTGAATCATTCTTCTATCAATTTTATCAATTGCCTCAGGTTTAGAATCAATTTCCATTTTTACTTTGCTTGCAGCCTCATCAATTAAATCAATGGCCTTATCAGGCAAAAACCTGTCGGTAATATATCGGTTTGACAACTCTGCAGCTGAAACAATAGCAGGGTCAGTTATGTCAACACCGTGGTGGAGTTCATATCTCTCCTGTAAACCTCGCAAAATGCCTATGGTTGATTCCACACTTGGTTCTCCGACTAAAACCTTTTGAAACCTTCTTTCCAAAGCTGCATCTTTTTCAATATACTTTCTGTATTCATCGAGAGTTGTTGCTCCAATACAGTGAAGTTCACCTCTTGATAATGCAGGCTTGAGCATATTACCGGCATCCATTGCTCCTTCTGCTTTTCCAGCACCTACCATTGTGTGAATTTCATCAATAAAAACTATAGGGTGTCCACCTTCATTTTCTGCTATGAGGGAAAGGTCTTTAAGTACCGATTTTAGCCTCTCTTCAAACTCACCTCTAAATTTAGCACCCGCTAGTAAAGCAGAAAGATCTAAAGAGAGAAGTTTTTTATTTTTTAAGCCCTCGGGAACCTCATTATTATTAATACGTTGCGCCAAACCCTCGGCAATGGCAGTTTTGCCAACACCTGGTTCCCCTATCAAAACAGGATTATTTTTTGTCCTTCTTTGTAAAATTTGAATACATCTTCTGATCTCATCATCTCGACCAATAACTGGGTCTAAAAAGCCTTTTGATGCTTTTTCAGTTAAATCAACTGTGTATTTTTTTAAGGCTTCTCGTTTGTTCTCTGCATCAGATGAATCAACACTATTTCCTCCTCGCATAGCAAGAATAGTAGCTTCAAGATTTTTTCTAGTTATGCCATTTTGCCTCATTAATTCACCGATGGAGCACTTATCATAAGATAAAACTAAAAAAAATAACTCACTTGCTACAAAATCATCTTTCCTTTTTTGTGACTCCTTATCTGTTAAGTTTAAAACTCTTCCCAACTCTGAACTAAATCCAACTTCACCGGTTGGATTAGTGAGTTTAGGCAAATTACTTATAATTTTCTTTAACGACTCAATAAGATTATTGGTGTTTCCTCCGGAGCGGGCTATGAGTGATCTGCTGCCACCTGAATGATCTTCAAGCAAAGAAACTACTACATGTGAAACCTCAATAGATGGATTGTCATTTCCAACAGCAATGCTTTGAGCACCTCCAATGGCTTGTTGAAATGTAGTTGTAAGTTTATCAAGTCTCATTATTTTTTTAATAAATGTAAGTTATGTCATTATCGTTGAGCCTCTAATGCCAATTTTCAAGTACTTTTTTCCCAATCTTTTAATATTGCTTCATCCTGGTCTCTTGCCTCAACCCATCTCGCTCCATCTGTTGTTTCTTCCTTTTTCCAAAAGGGCGCTCGTGTTTTTAAATAATCCATAATGTACTCACATGAGTCAAAAGCAGCCTTTCTGTGACTGGAAGTGACACCTACAAAGACAATATTTTCACCAGGAGTTAATAATCCAATTCTATGAACTACCCGAGCGCTAAAGATTGGCCACTTCTGATTTGAACTTCTTAGAATTTTATTTATGCAGTCCTCAGTCATTTCAGGGTAGTGTTCGATGAACATGGATAGGATTTTATCCCCTTGATTGGTGTTTCTTACAGAACCAATAAACGTTGCAATGGCACCAATACCATTGAAGTTATTTTTTTTATCAGAAATATTTCTAAGGAGATTAATTTCTTTATTCACATCAACCTCCTCTTCTTGAATAATAACCGCATGGGAAAAATCAACCATTACAAATCAATTTTTTAAAAAATATGTGCGAATAAACCAATTAACCTCCAGTAACGGGCGGGAAGAAAGCCACTTCATCACCATCCTTTAAACTATAGTCATCTGATACAAGTTCTTTATTTACAGCTGTTTTAATTACCATTTTTCCACTAAAGACCGACTCCCAAGAACCTCCCCTATGGGATAAGACCTTTTTAAGATCAGCAACGGTATGGAAGTTTTCATATGGAAAAAACTCTTCATCCGCATTTGTTAACTCCCTTATAGAGGCAAATAATCGCAAACGTATCATAAGATCAAACCTATAGAAACATTGAAAATGGATAATAATTTAACCTATCACCTTTGCTGACTGAAGTTTTGATAGGTATTTCTATCAAGCCCTCAGAAAAGCAAATTGATGAGAGGATTTGAGAATTTTGATTTTTAAAAATTTCTAATTTTCCATCCTTATCAATTTTACCCCTTAAAAATTCTTGCCTATCATTTGGCTTACTCCATTCAAAGTTTGACTCCAAAAGTATAGGATTACAACCAAGATTATTTCCACCTGCACGTTTAATCATGTAGGGTCTACAAAGCAGTGCGAATGTCACCCATGCAGAGACTGGGTTACCTGGCATTCCCATAAATGCAGTTTTACCAATAGATCCAAACGCAAAAGGTTTTCCAGGCTTAATTTTTATTTTCCAGAGTTTAATCGAACCAAGGGTGTCAACTGCTGCTTTTATATGATCTTCCTCGCCAACAGAAACACCACCACATGTTAGAATTACATCAACTTTTTTACTTGCATTTGCAATAAGCTTAACAGTTTGATTCAAATCATCTGGCAAACACCCCATGTCCAAGGTATCCAACCCCAATTTATTAACCAAACTTAATATCATGGGTCTATTGCTATCGTAAATTTGTCCAGCATGCAATTTTTCACCTGGTTGCTTTAATTCATCTCCACTTGAAAAAACACCAACCTTAAGTTTTTTAAAAACATGCAAATCCTTCAAACCTACCGAAGCACACATTCCAATATCAGCTGCTGATAACAATCTACCTTTTTCAAAAAACACTTGATTTTGTTTCAAATCGCAACCTTTTTTTCTAATATACTGACCAGAAGAAATTTTTTTACTAAATATTGCATTTCCATTTTCAATCTTTACTTCCTCTTGCATTACAACAGCATCAGAACTTTTGGGAATAACAGCACCAGTGAAAATTCTTGCAGTTGTTGATCGATCAAGTTCATTAGGATTTGAACCAGCAGGAATTCTTTGACTTACAGTAACAGGTGTATTCAACTTGATACATTTGGAATTTACTGCATAGCCGTCAACTTGACTGTTATCAAAAGGAGGTATGTCATCATCAGAACTTAGTGATTGTGCCAAAAATCTTCCGTTAGCTTTATCAATCGAAACAATCTCTGGTTCAGGATTTAGTTCAATAGTATTTAGAATAAAATCAATAGTATCTTCAAGTGTCATGTTAAATTGAATTTTCTTTGATATAGTTTTTTAAAATTTCGACATTAGCATCAATTTTTTTTACTTTTTGAGGTTTTCTTTCAATATCAAAAAATTTTTTTGGTGTCTGGGGAATCTTTCCAATAGACTCAAAAACAGTTTCTGAAAATTTTATTGGTAAAGCAGTCTCAAGACAAACCATGGGAATTTTTGATTTGAGATTTTTTCTGGCAACAAAAATACCGTCTGCGGTGTGCGGGTCTATTGTTCTGTCATACTTTTCTTTTATATTTTTAATAGTAGCTAACCTATTTTCATGATTAGAGGAACCGGAGACAATACCGCTTTTTTTAATAAACCTAAGTGACTCTTCGTCTTCTATTTTAAAACTACCATCAATATTTAATTTGTTCCAAAGCGTATTTACTCTGCCAAAGTCATTTTTTACAACATCAAATATAAATCTTTCAAAATTAGAGGCTTTTGAAATATCCATTGAAGGAGAAGATGTTTTAAATGTTTCATTTAGAGGTCTAACTCTATATTTCCCAGTTTTAAAAAACTCGTCTAACACATCATTTTCATTAGTAGCAAGAACTAAATTTTCAATTGGTAGCCCCATTTTTTTTGCAACATAACCAGACAATATGTTTCCAAAGTTTCCAGATGGAACTGAAAAAGATACCGGTGACATGAACCTATTCCCAGTTTTCTCTATGGTCCTGAAATAACCATAAAAATAATAAACAACCTGAGAACTTATTCGACCCCAATTGATTGAATTTACAGATCCAATTCTATATTTTTTTTTAAAATTTAAATCTGAAGAAACGCCTTTGACCAGATCTTGGCAAATATCAAAAGTGCCAGGTACGACTATATTGTGAATTCTTTCATCCATTAGTGAATACATTTGAGCTTTTTGAAAACTACTCATTCTACCCTCAGGTGAAAGCATAAAAACTGAAATGTTTGACTTGTTCCTCATAGCATATTCCGCAGCACTTCCGGTGTCTCCTGAAGTTGCACCAAGTATGTTGAGCGTTAATCCTTTTTTATCTAAAACATGCTCAAAAAATTGTCCAAGCATTTGCATTGCTATATCTTTGAATGCAAGTGTTGGTCCATTAGATAACTCTAAAAGAAAAATATCAGTATTTTCCTCCTCTCCAAGATGAACAAGAGGAGTTATTTCCTGTTTTCCAAAATTTTTAACAGTGTAGGCAGAATTACAAAGAGAACTAATGGTTTTAATGTCTATATCATCTATAAAACAACTCAAAATTTTTGAAGCTAGATTTGGATATGACATTTTTGATAAGCTCAGTAGTTCATTATTATCAAAAACCTTAAAATTTGATGGAATAGCAAGTCCCCCATCAGGTGCTAACCCTTGCAAAAGAATGTCTGAAAATGAGCCTAAACATTCTGGGCCTCTGGTAGATAAATAAGAAACAGTTTTCATTTTAAAGACTCAACTCTAAGAACGATTGGATTCATTGTTACGGTGTCTATTGCTTTGATTGATTTTATTGCATTAAATAAATTTGCCCCCATACACTTATGAGTTAATAAAACTACGTCGGTAGAGGTATCATCTGTGAGGTGTTTTTTTTGAAAAAAAGCATCAATAGAAACATTTTCATTTGACAAACATCTTGTAATGTCAGCTAAAACGCCAGCTTGGTCCAAAACTGTAAAGCGCAGGTAAAAACCTGATTCTATTGAGAAGTGATCAAGAACATTCAAATCCTTAAGCTGCTCCGACTGAAATGACAAAGCCGGGACGCCAGCAATGATTTTTTTACTGTCCGTTCTTCTTGCAATGTCGACCAAGTCTGCAACAACGGCACTAGCAGTAGGTGCTGCGCCAGCTCCTTGTCCGTAATACAGTGTATTTCCAACAGCATTGCCATTAACCATAACAGCGTTCATAGCTCCGTTAACACTTGCCATTAAACAATTTTCTGGGATCAATGTTGAATGGACTCTAAGTTCTATATCCGAATTTTTTCGGCGAGCAATCCCTAATGACTTAATCTTGTATCCTAATTTTTTTGCATAAATTACTTCTCTCAAATCTAAATTTGTTATTCCATCAACCAATACTTTATCTAAATTTAGCTTGATGCCAAAAGCCATGGAGGCTAAAAGAGCAAGTTTATGAGCTGAATCATAACCCTCTATGTCTAAAGTGGGATCTGCCTCTGCAAATCCAAAATCCTGTGCTTCTTTCAAAGCTTTTTCAAAATTTATGCCCCTACCTTCCATTTCAGAAAGGATGTAATTAGCTGTGCCATTAATTATTCCTGCAATCCACTCAATACTGTTGGCTGTGAGACCTTCGCGCAAAACTTTTACTATTGGAATACCACCTGCAACTGCCGCTTCAAACCCTACTGTAACGCCATTTTTATCGGCAACTTTAAAAATTTCGTTTCCATGTTTAGCCAATAAAGCTTTGTTGGCTGTAACTACATGCTTGCCTTTTTTTAACGCCTCAATTACCAAAGTTTTTGCGAATGTATCACCGCCAATTAATTCAACAATGACGTCAATTTCAGAGACATCAATCAATTTCATTGCATCAGAAAAATAATTGGCATTATTTTTTTCTAGACTTGTAAAGATATTTTCTTTTGGCTCAGCTACAGCTATTACTTTGACTTCTTTACCAGCCTTCCTTACAATTTCATCAGCATTGTTCTTGCAAACATTCCAAGTTCCGAGACCAACAGTACCAAGCCCTGCTAATCCAACTTTTAAAGCCGTCATAAATTTTCTCCAAATTGAAATTTAGAACTAGTACCAATTGAAAAACCATCCTTTTTAAACATTTCCTTAATCCCTCTAACAGCCTGTCGAATTCTTTGTTCGTTTTCTATGAGTGCAAACCTAACATAGCTGTCTCCATACTCTCCAAAACCTATACCGGGTGATACTGCGACTTTAGCCTCAAGCAGTAATTTTTTTGAAAACTCTAGTGAACCAAGATTTTTGTAAAAATCAGGGATTTCTGCCCACAAGTACATCGTAGCTTTAGGAATTTCAACAAACCAGTCAATTTCAAATAATCCTTTTACCAAACAGTCTCTTCTAAGTTGATACATCATACATATTTCTTTAACACAATTTTGATTATCTTCCAGTGCTATGACAGATGCCACTTGTACGGGTGTGAAAGTACCATAATCAAAATAACTCTTAATTCTCGCAAGGGCATTAACTAATGTTGAATTTCCAACCATAAAGCCAACTCTCCAACCAGCCATATTATAAGACTTACTGAGTGAAAAAAATTCTACAGCAACATCTTTAGCTCCATCTACTTGCAATATTGAAGGTGCTTGATATCCATCAAAACAAATGTCAGCGTATGCGAGATCATGAACCACGAGAATTTCATGCTGTTGAGCTAGTTTAATTACTTTTTCAAAAAAAATAAGATCAACACACTGTCCAGTAGGATTACTTGGAAAACCTAAAATAATCATTTTGGGTTTAGGTATTGACTCTTTTATTCCTTTTTCAAGCTCTGCAAAGAAGTCAGTCTCCGGGACCATCTTTATCGACCTGATGTCGGCACCAGCGATGATTGCACCATAAATATGTATTGGATAACTTGGATTTGGCACCAAAACCGTATCACCTCTGTCAAGAGTAGCTAACATTAAGTGGGCTAAACCTTCTTTTGAACCAATAGTAGAAATTGCTTCAGTTTCAGAGTCCAAAGAAACATCAAATCTTTTTTTATACCATGAGCAAATAGCCTGCCTTAGCCTAGGTATGCCTCTTGAAAGGGAATATCTATGTGTGTGCTCTTTTTTTACAACCTCTATCAATTTATCAACAACATGACTTGGAGTAGGACGATCTGGATTTCCCATACTCATATCAACAATGTCATCTCCTCTTCTTCGAGCTTCCATTTTTAATTCCCCAGTTACAGAGAAAACATAGGGTGGCAAGCGTTGAATTCTATTAAAAGGTTTTATATTCATAAATAAAAGAAAGTGACTCTAAAAAAAAATCATAAAAAAAATTATATAATATGAACTAATGAGTTCAACACTACAACCTGAACAAAATAATAGCCAATTTTCGATAACTGGTTATGGCGATGGTTTTGTAGAAATTAACAGGGAAAAATGGCAAGAATCCTGTATTGTTTCAACTTCATCAAACCCAATCTCCTGGGAGCCAGCATGCATGAATGAAGTAAACGAAACAAATTTGTCAATAATCAAAACTCTCAAACCCGAAATTTTAATTCTGGGGACCGGTAAAACCCACAATTTCCTCCCCCCACATTTAATTTGTTTAAATTTAAACGATGAGGACGAAATTTACGGATTTTTGGGAGTCAAAAATAGCAAAAATACCTCATTGAATATTGAATGCATGAGTACAGCTGCAGCATGCAGAACTTTCAATATATTAGCATCTGAAGACAGGAAAGTTGTTGCTGCCATTTTGATAACAAAAGAAAGCTAGCCATGATAAGGAAAAAAATCGATCCATCTAGAGACTTCACCGAAGAAATTATTATTAAAACTCAAAATCAAAAATTATATTACCCAAAAAACCTGAAGACAAAAATAGTAAACAAATCTTTAATTGAAGGGTCTTTAGTTCCCAACATACCTCTTAAAACTATATTTGGCACCGCTAATTTACACGATTATAAGTCACATAATCTAATAATATTTTTTTACCCAAAGGACAATACGCCTGGTTGTACTATTGAATGCGAAGAATTTTCAAAACTTCACAATAAGTTCCTTAAGTTAAACACACAAGTTATTGGTGTTTCCAAAGATAGTATAAAATCACATGAAAAATTTGCAAAAAAATTCAACCTTTCTATCAATTTAATTGCTGATGAAACACAGAATTTGTGCTTGTTGTTTAATGTAATAAAAGAAAAAAATATGTATGGAAAAATAGTTAAAGGGATTGAAAGAAGTACATTTTTTATTAATTCAAATTTTTTTATTAAGAAAAGCTGGCGAGGTGTAAGAGCAAAAGGACATGCTGAACAGGTTTTAGATGCCGTCAGTTCATTCAGCCGCAATCAACTTTAATAGGGGTAATATTAATGCCATTGCCTAATGCACCTTCCAAGCTTGCAACAATTTTAGAAAAAAAAGAATTGCCCTCCACGATAAATTTAAATAAATCAAATCAGAAAAATATAAAAAAAATAAAACATACTGTATCTAAAAATTTGAAAGACAAAAGGCAAAAAACAACCATCACCAAAGACTTACAGACTGAGATCACAAAATTAAAAAAAATTCCAAAA
>MDTC01120313.1_pt1 | contig 10369 bp, 5 predicted proteins | sample 811181 | NCBI WGS metagenome assembly MDTC01 (sample SAMN05326644, study PRJNA326480) | marine metagenome | isolation source: seawater | place: Pacific Ocean: North | collected 2011
TTGTAGTTTAGTGTCGGCATCTAAAAGGTTTTGCCAAGTCCAGTGACCCATTTCATGCGCCAAAATAAACTCGCTATTAAAAAGGTTTCTTTGTGCTGCCCCACTTTGACCTCTATAACTAGCGTTTAAACGTATTGAATTACTGTCGTTCTTATCAAATTTAGTTCTAACGCTAGTAAAACTATTACCTCTAAAACTATTATAAAAAATAGGTGCATGATCGTCTGGCAAGACATCACGCATCATCTTTTCCATATTTGCTTTTGCGTTTGCTGGCGCACTACTGTAAATGTTGTCTTTTAAAAAGCGTATACTTGCCTCAAGGCTTTGTGAGTTATGCCTTATTCCGTCAGGTGCAAAAAACTTTTGAGCTTCCATAATATTTTTATACACCGCTATTCTGTGTGCTAAAGGAAGCTCCTCTGGCCCTTTTCCAAGGTCAGCTTTGGCGTTAAAAGGGATATTTTCAAAAAGAACAGACAAATGATGCAAGTCATAAACGGTTGCATTGTTGTTCATTATTTTATTGTCTAGGCTTTTACTATAGGTATTGTCACCATTGTTCCTAAGAACATTTACTGCAACTTTAAGTGCATGTTGCTGTATATCTGGAAGCTCGTCTTGGTTAATTCTTGTGTTTTGCGCCCACTGTTCTGATAATGGAAAGCTGATATATTCTTTTTCTGCGTCGTTAAATCTAGGGTCATTGTCATCATCAAGCGGTTTGAACAACTTTTCGAGTAATATTCTTCTATTAGTTGCATTTGCACCTGCTGGTACGTAGCCAAGGTAGTAATCGCTTAAATCAGCCCGACCTATTGTTTGTCTTGGATCTGTTTGATTTGGTGAAATCTTGCGAAACCAAGTACCTTTCTTGCCAACTTCCCGTGGGATCATAGCAAAGATTAAGCCGTCTCTTTCTCTCGGAATGTCTGGAATGTCTGTACGTTTTACAGCGCCACCCTCCGAAACCTCTTGCTTTGGATTTGGGTCTTTCTGTCCTGTAGCTTCATCTACTACATCAAGTTCATCTGAGAGAGCTTTTAAATCGCCATTTTTAGAAAATTTGTCAAAAGCCTTGTCTCTAGCTTCGATTGCTTCAGTAGAAGTCATAGGCTCTGGCGATTGGTCTGAAGGCGTGCTCTTACTTTTGGCTGATTTTTTAAGACCTAAAGCCTTCATAGCCATGTCTTCAGTTGCGTATACTTTGTCTAACCTTGGGGCGTAATAAACTGTTTCGTTTTTAGAAGCTCTACCTATACGTTTGTTTGGCCCTGATTTACCTATTACTGGCTCGCCGCCAACGGCTCGATATGCGTACGCACCCCGAGCATTAACACCTTCTTTTTTGGCAAGCTCTCTTAGGATGTCTAACGTAAGTCTTTGCTTTGGAAATCTGTCAGCGGCCCTTATAACGCTGTACCCATCACCAATATCAAAACCTTTACGCAAGATAGATTGTCGAACCATTTTAACTTTACGCTCGCCAGTCTTTTTGTCGAACGTAACGACTTCTATCATACCAGCATTTTTATCGCCTTTTTCTAAAGCTTCCCCAACTTTTGCTGTTCGGTCAGCAGATCTAGAAGTTGTGCCTTCTGCTGTATCTGGTTTAGTAGATCCCTCTCGATCTAAAAAATCTTTACGCATATTCGCAAGATCTTCTGCACCTTTAACCTCTATGCCTCTCGCTTCTGCATCAGAGTGCATACCAAGTAGTTGCTTTAAATACCTAAAGGTTTGGTTGTCGAGTTGACCGTCTGCCATCATTCTTGCGATAATGGCATTAATGTTGTCCAAGAAGCCTGTAGACCCTTTGGACATATCCATAATTTTTTCGTACTTCCGTATAGCCTCATCGAAAGCAGCTACGTTGCCATCTGTACTTTCTTTTGCGTCCGCTATATCTTCTTCTTGTTCTGCTTCTACTTCGCCCTGCGCTTCTTCTGGCTTTTGTTCTGGTAGCTCTTCTGCGTCAACGGTAGGCTCTTCTGGTTTATTTTCAGACGATAAGCTTCTGACAGTATTTCTATGTAACTTACCTCCAGCAGTTACTTGAAATTCACCAGTATTCACACGACGCTGAACTTCAGCATCTAGTTCGTCTCCCTCTAAGCCTAATCTTTTTCCAAGAGCAGATCTTTGATTGTCACTATTGAAATTCCAAACCTTGTTTTCGGCAGGTTCTTCGGTAGCATTTGATGGGGCTTTACCCTTCGCTTCCTGATTGGTGTTTTTGGGTTTAGCTTGCGTACCAGTAGTCTCATCCGTACCGCCTTCTGGCTGTTCCTGGCCCTGGTTTTGTCCACCGCCCTGCGTACCACCTGTGTCCTGCGTACCGCCTGTATTTTGCGTACCGCCTGTGTCTGGTGCTGCCTCTTCTGCTTCTGCTTCAACACTTCTTTGAGCTAACTGTACTTCGCCGCTTGCGAAAAGTTCGTCTGGCTCCATGTTTAAAGCTTTTGCTCGTTTGGCTATTAAACTGTCAAACTGGTCTTTTATTTGCTGTGCGTCTGATGTGTTTCCGTTGGCAAGTTCAGCTTGGTATCTTTGAGCTAAACTATCTAGCTCTGTATCCATGTCATTTATATATCTTTGGACGTTTGCTATGTTTTGCTCGTTTAGCGTAAGCTCTGCTAAAGCAGCATTACCAGTATCAAGTTCGTTTTGATCTGTCACTCCAGACAATGCAGAGGTAATGCTTTCGCGCTCTTTAGTTATAATGGTTTGCTCTTGGACGAGCATTGATCCAAGTTTAGTGTTGTCCCAATCTCCAAGACTGCCAACGCCTTTAGCAACATCACCTATGCCTAATGCTGAACCAGCTTTAGCAAGTAAACCTGCTGCACCAGCAGATACAGCCCCATCAAGAAGTGTGGCTGTTGCCAATCTTCCGAGACTAAACTCGTCTGAAACGCCTTGTGCCATTTCTAAGGATTGTTGGGCTGCATCAAAACCAGCACCAATTCCCAAGCCTATTGCGCCTTCGCCTAACATGGCTCTGTTTACGCCTGCTTTGGTAGCCGCTTTTGCAGCTTGCTCTGTAGTTTTACCTGCTAGTCTAGCAGCTTGGCCTGCTTTAACAGCAGCCCCACCAGCGCCAACACCGATTAAGTTTACTGGATCGAGTATACCTGCCGTACCATAGTCTATTACTTTATCTAACGTAGAACCTCTGGACGGAGCTTGCGCCCAAAGTTTAGATAAACGTGATAATTTTTTCTTCCCGTCGTCGCCACCTGACGCATACTCAATTGCATCGAGGCCCATAGAAAGCGTATTAACGTCGCCCCAGCGTCTATCTGTGTAGAACTTGTCCCACATTTCGCTGACGTTATTAAAATAAGTCCCGTTGGCTGCGTAATAGTCTCTTACTTCGGCTATTGCGTCTTGGTCAGAAAGAAGCTCATAACCACTTTTAGATAGATAATTAGGTTCGTCATCATTGTCCGCACCAAAATTACCGCCAAATACACCTTGTATACTATCAACCATCGGGTACTCCATTTAACCAGATAAACATAGATTAAACGGAGATAAGACTTTTATCGTCCCTATTGGTTAGCTTGTAAGCCTGCCCTTATTTGGTCTGCTATAGCTTTTATGTCTTCGTTTTTCTTAGTCCGATTGTGCCTATCGGACACTGTTACTATAGTACTCTCTACAATTTTAGTTGCAGCCTCTTCGATAGCTTGATCTAGTAATTCTGGAGTCAAGTTAGGTTGATTAAACCCGATTTTAGTTATTGCACTTTCTATGAGAGCGTCAGTGTTAGAACCGTCTTTGTTTGTATCTAACGCTGTTTCCGTAGAAGTTTTGATACGGTTTTCAATTTGATTGTATTGAGCTACTAGCTTTTCACCTTCACGTGCTAACTCTGCTTTAAGCTCTCTTATCTGCGCAATGCCTGCTCTTACTTTATCTGCTTGTGGTTTAGTTGCTGCTGACAAGAAACCACCTTCAGCAAGTGTTTTTAGATAAGCAGTTTCTGTTGCCTCTAACCTAGAAAGTTCTGCGTTTAATTTGTAAATTTTTTCGTACTCTAAAGTTCTCTGTCTGTAATGATCGAGAATTGTTGGGTCGCTAGTGAAGTCCTCTAGCGGAATATCAAGTATTGTTCTGTTTTGTGCGAACATACTGTTGTCGCCTTTAAACATTGTATCAAGTTCTTTTCTTGTTTTGCTTACTTGAGTTTCTATCGCACTGCCTAACTGTGTAAGGTTAGCTATTTCTGGATCAATACTGTCGTACATTTCGTCGTACAATGCCATTCGATTACGCTTGAACGCTTCTCTGAAATCTACAACCTTTCCAGCAGGCAGTTCTTCCAAAGAGTTTATCTTTAACTCTTCAAGGGTTCTTGCATATGCGCTGCGCTCTAGTGCTCCAGTTGAAGTTCCAATTGCCAAGCTGGACATAACATTTTGAATAGCAATCTTGATGGTTTGAGGGTCAATTTGTGGGCCATTCCAACCACTCACACTTTTTGCAGTGTTTAATGCTGTAGCCATTGCAGCAGCAGTTGCTGGGTCGCTTAGATTAATGCCGTACTCTATAGCCATTTGATCTAAAGATTTTCTAAGATTTGCCTTTAGCTGTTCTTTAGCTATTTTGTTTTCATCCGAACTTGCATCTGGTGATACGGCTGTTTCGGCAAGCGCATCTAAAGCATCATCAAACTTTTTATCTAAAGTAAGGCCGCGATTATTTTCGTTTTCGCTTTTTATTTTTACTAGGTTCTTTTCTTCTTCATCGTCAAGTGTTTGTATCCTAAACTCTTGCTGCTTTTTAACTATCTCTGCGACGCGCTCTCCGTCTACTTCTTCGTCTATACCCTGCATTTTATATTGGCTTTGCATAAACTTGCTGATCTCGTCTTCAGAAATCATTTTGTTTTCAGCCATTTGTTCTATTGCCATTATTTCAATAGCTTCTTTTTTGCCGTCTATTACTTTTTGTCTATCTTCTTCAGCCTTCTCCATTATTGGCTGAAGATCATTAATGATACTTGTTTTGTCTGCTGCATCGAGATTTGGATACATCGTATCTGTTTTATCTATGACGCTTTGATATACTTCTGCGTCGCCACTTTTTGCTGCTTGATTTAACTCGTTTTGAAAAGCTTTTCTGTCTGCTGTTGAAAGTCCTGCAAGAACGCCGTTTACTCGATTACGAGAGTTTGTAGTCATGCTCTCATCAAAACCGTCAAACAGCTTTTCGATGTCGTTTCTATTTGCGCCTGCTGCTTTCCAAGTATCTATTCGACCACCGATAATTTTATCTACTTCTGCTTGGGCTTTTTGTTTGGCAACGTTCTGTATGTACGGAGCCATATCTTCTGTAATCATACCGCCAAACTGCTCAGTAAGAAATGACATGCCCTCTTCTGCTTTTCCAGAAAGATAGTACGGACTTAAAAGATCCGCACCTTTTGACATCATTGTCATCTGATCTAGCATAGCGCGGTTTTTCTTTGCACGTTCTACTTCTGCTAGTTCTGACTGCCGACGGTTTACGTTTGTCTGCATAGTATCTCGCGTGGGAAGAATAGACCTGTAGTATTCGCTACCTCCAGCCAAGTCTTCTGCAAACTTAGATCTTTGGTTTACCGTGGCGTCTGGGTTGTTGCGTACAAAGTCATTATAAAGCTGGGCGTTTTGCGCACGCTTGGCCTCTTGCCTCTTTTCCGCCTCTACGTACCCTTTGCGAAAAGCACCAAAATCAAACATTATTGTCTCCTAGACTTTTAAACTTCTCACGAAGTCACCAGCCCCTGCCATATTAGAACTGGCTATCCTAGCGTAGTCGCTGCTTAAACCACTTAACGCAGATAATGTGCCGCTTGTATTCACGAAGTTAGCTGTACCATCCGCTGTAAAACTGTAAGGCGAAGTAACAAGACCGCCAACTTGACCAATATAGCTGTTTGCTAATGTGTTTTCTGCTGAAGTAGCATTAAGACCTGTCATAAAGTCTGTTATAGCCGTATTGTTTCTTAGACCTTGTAACGCGCCAAGTTCCCCTATGGCGGTTGGCCTTAGAGAGTTTATATTGCTTGCAAAGTCTTGACCGTACGCACCACCTGTAAGCTCAATGTTTGCTTGAGCCGCCGCATTGTTTAATACATCAGCACGTAAATTACGCTGCATATTACGTTCTGCGTTTGTTAGGTTTTGCTCGTTAGACGCTGCGCTTTGCAGACCAGCAATATAATTCTGTGCGTCACCGATGGCTGCTAAAATGTTTTCGCTTTCTTGCGCTGATGCTAAATCTGCCATCGAGCGTGCTGCTTGTACGGCAAGCGTGCTTCTCTCAAGGCCTTGAGGAATTGATGCGTCTACTTTTGCTTGCTGTTCCCTTATAGCTCGGTCAGACATTTGCTTTCGCATACCGTAGAACTTCATTGTTAAATCGTCTTGAAGTTGTGCAAAGTCGAGAGTGCTAGGAGCAGTGTCTTTTCCATAACGGTCAGCCACATAGGTTTCAAACTCATTGTCGTTTATGATGCCAGTCATGTAATCACGGTACGCATCTTCAAAGCCCGTCAAGCGAGCTTTATCAATCGCTGTCATACTATCCACAGTAGCCGTGTTTGCCGCTTCTTCTGCTGCTCTTTGTTTGGCAAAATATTCTGTAAAGCTATCAACAATGTCTGGCGTTACCTGACCAAAGTTGCCGTACTCTTCAAGAAGATTTTTAATGTTCTGACGAAGTACGTCACCGCCCTCTGCATAAAGGGCGGTTAATTGGTTTGCTCTTTCTATTTGGTCAGTAGTTAAACCTTCTAGACTATCGGCAGCGTCACTAGCATTTCTTGAGCTATCATATATACCATACAAGGCCATAAGCCCCTGTATAGTATCCGAGTTGCCACCAACAAAATCTAATAGATCATCGAATACAGACATTTTTAGCTCCTAGAAACTTATGGCTTGGCCAAAGCCAGAACGACGCTCCATCCTTTGAGTATCAGTCATAAACGCTCCTCCTATTGGAACATCAATATACCTAAGCTCTCCAGTGTCACGATCTTTGACTAATCTTCTCATAAAGACACCTGACTGATTTGGGTTCATAAATGAAGGTATAACCCCTCCAGCAAAGTTTGGATCTAATGCAAAACCAAAAGCGTTCATAAATGCTGCTGGATCGTAATTAGCACTATTAAAGCTTGCCATATACTCTTGGATAAGAGCAATGATTTCTGCTCTACTCATTCCAGTCGTGTCTTGACCAGTTGCGCTTGATATATTTTCAGCCAGCGTTTCTGTATCTTGTTGGTATCCATCTTCGTAGCCGATAATGTTTCCGTTCTCATCGTATATGACGCCTTCGGAAATAGTGTAGCCAGTACTTACAACTTCACCAACTTCGTCTATATTATCTACAGTTGATCCAGTTGGAACAAACTTACCATCTACAATAGTACCAATTTGATTTCCGTCTGCATCGAAAATATTACCGTTACCATCGTTGAAAGCGGTTATGGTGCTTCCATCAAGCATACCAATTGTTACTTGCTGAAATGCTGCTGTAGTAGTAACGCCATCGTTTCTTGTGAATGTCGTTCCATCCCAAGTTCCGATTACATTTCCTTCTGCGTCAATAACATTTCCGTTTGCATCTACCGTACCTGTTAAAAACGAACCGTCTGGGAACTGGACAGTTATAGGCAATCCGCCAGCATCAACGGTTGTCGTCACGGCTTCGTACGTACCTGTTTCTGGGTTCCATACAAGTTCGCCACTGTCCACTCTTGCTTGATCTTCTGCGCTTAGATTGTTGTACGCAATTGTTTCAGCATCATCATCACCCGAAGGTGGGCCGTCTGGACTTGGTGGGCCGTCTGGACTTGGTGGGTCATCGTTACCTGGGGTTGGAGGTGTATTGGTATCAGGTGTTGGGGTACTTGTGTCTGGAGTTTCAGTTTCCGTCACAGGCAATCCGTCTACAAACTGTACGCCTGATGCTTCACCAGTAAACAAGTTGTCTGGATTATTCGGGTCGCCCATGTACAGCCTACCATCTGCTGACGCGTACAATTCATTAGGGTCATAAAGTGGTGGCTGGATATTTTCTTCTCCACCAGCAAGGTCAGTGTCATCTGGAATACCGTCTGACGCAGGTGACGTGTCTGGAGAAGGTGGAGCAATTACATTTTGTGCGCCCCCATCTATTTCAACTGCATCGGGAATTGATGAAGTGTCTGGCACTATCGGAGTGTAACCTTCGTCGGCTGGTGGTACTATGTCTGATAATGGGACTGCCTCGAAAAATGTGTTAAAAGTACCTGTGTCTGGAGTAGAACTTGGTGTAGGCATAGCTGTAACAAAGTCTGGAGCAGGCGCAGGATTAGGACTTGGTGTGGGACTTGGTGTGGGCATAGCTGTCACAAAGTCTGGAGCAGGCGCAGGACTTGGGTCTGGGTCTGGGTCTGGGTCTGGCGAGCTTGGATAACTTGCAGCCATTGCACCAGAAGCAGCAAGCATTTCATCTTCTGTATTTGAAGAAGAGCTTCCAGATGAATTTGCAGGAGTAGGCATAGCCGTCACAAAATCAGGAGCAGGAGACGGCGATGGAGGATCAGAAGCCGCACTTTGAAAACCTGTTGATGGCAAGGCGCTCTCTAACGGCCCTTCATAATTTGGGTTATCGTACGGGTCATCAGAGCCTGAGCTTGAAGGGCTAGGACTAGGACTAGGACTAGGGTCGTCGTCAAAAACTATTCGGCCTCTTAAAGAAATACCGTACATAAACGGATTTGTTAGCTGGTAGCGGCTCATAGCGTATCCTTTCTAAACCATTTGTGCGGGCGCTCTGACCCATTCAGCTTACGTCTGTTTGCTGTTGCGAACTTCACTTGCGGATACTCTTTAGAAAGGCTTGACCTTATATGATTAACAAACATCAAAGTTTCTTTCTTTCCGCCTCTACACATGAAATGTAAGATGCGTATTTGATCTCCGTCTTTGCGTGACAGCAGGTCAACACCTTTCCAATCATCTGCTTCTATCTCTTCCTGTGTGGCAAATGCCCAAACGCACCAGCCAATTAGTTTTTTATCTTTTACCCAAACCTTGTATCGGTTGAGTGCTATTGCTGGGATAGTTACATCACCGAGAGAGTGGATCGTTTTGTTTTTGTAAAAGGGGTCACTTGCGTACAGCATAGTGACCTCTCCGATCATTTCTCGCCACTTGTCCAGTGTCAGTATCCCATCTTCTTTTTTACTGCTTCGTCCATGTTGTAAAATTCAAGCATCCCTGTTTCTGGGTTGAATGAACCTGCTCCACCAATGTCCGTTAGCAATTTGATTGTGAACGGTGATGCGTGAATTACCATGCTGTCACCCTTACGGCCTTGGTCAGCGATCTTTGCGCCCATAGCAGCCGCTTCTTTTCTCTTCTTAATAGAAGTTCCTGTATTTGGCCCGAAGACCTCTGTTGAAAAAGCCATATCTTACTCCTGTTTCCTATTCGATAATCTACAACGATACTTGACCTTTAGTCGTCCCTTATGAATTAACCAGTTGATTTGCAGCTACGCTGATCGCGCTGGAAACCCCAGCTTCTGAATAATCTGTCTGCGACGTTGAGCTATCACCCTGCCGTCTTGCTATTTCGCGCTCCACTTCGTCCTTACGTTCTAACGCCATCATGTATGAAGATGAGTTCGGTTCGTACAATCCAAGCTCTTCAGTAATTGATGATAGAAGAGACTGAAGTTGATCTAAACTATAGCCAACAAATCTTTCAGCAGATACGACACGCCCCATGATACCCGCATCTACCTTGGTGTCGCCAGTTGCCTCCATGTACGCAAGCATATTTGCTATATCTGTCATGGCATTTTTTGCACCGTCTTGCGAACCTGCGTATGTTGCCTCTACGTACCCAGTGTCCTCCGTACCGACTAACACAGCAATGTTGCCGTCTTTTGTTAAGTATGTGTGAATTGATCCTTCAAGGTTATCTGATATTTCTTTTGGCATCATCGACACCATTTGGTCGATAGAGTTTGCTGCTTGCTCTGAAAAAGCAAAAGACTTTGCGTCTTCCATAGAGGTAATAACTTGGAACGGTTTTGAGCTATCAGTGTAACTTCCGTTCACATCTGCTGATCCACCCTTGTATTCATACTCTAAGAAACGCCTACTATCTGAGCGTCTTTTAAATCGGTTTTCATTATACTGGAAATTACCAACTATGTCGCTGTACGTTGAGGCTTCGTCTGTTGAGACATCATCTGCGCCTTCTGCCGCGCTTTCCGCTTCGTTACTACTACTGCTACTACTACTGCTAGTACGGTTAGTGCTAGTACTAATAATGGGTTTACGTCCTGTACTGCTTTCTCCATCGCCACCTCCAAA
>MDTC01134862.1_pt1 | contig 10369 bp, 5 predicted proteins | sample 811181 | NCBI WGS metagenome assembly MDTC01 (sample SAMN05326644, study PRJNA326480) | marine metagenome | isolation source: seawater | place: Pacific Ocean: North | collected 2011
TATTCTGGGTTCCATTCGGGTCATGGAATTAATGAATCAAGAAGTAAGACATTTTCATCTATCATGAAAGTTGACAACTCTTTTACTGGTCAAGGAAATAACTCTTTAGGCTCTCCCGCAATTCACTCAACAGTAGATAGAAAACATCAAGAGTTTCTAGATAAAGTCCTAAAGACTCAAATGACTAATTCAGCCTATGATAGCCAAAATATGTCTCTGCCTGGCAGCCCTCAAAGAAGAGACCTTAATCCAATTAATGACGGTTCTACGCAGCGGCTCAGCGGCGGAGGCAGAGTCTTCGGTCCATCTGGAAGAGATCAAGTTGGACCCGTTATGCTCGATAAGGGTGAGTATGTTATTAGAGCTTCTAGTGTTGACAGTATGGAAAAGAAGCATCCTGGTTTCTTTGACAGGCTGAACTCCATGAGGATGAATGAAGGCGGACCCGTTTCCTCCTCTACGACATCAAACACCGAAGGCTCAGCCAACCAAAACTCTTCAGGCAATGTAACCGTAAATATAAACATATCTTCTGGAGGTCAAGCTTCAGTTGATGGGGGTGGTGGCGAAGATCAAGCTTTTGCGGCAAAGATCAAGGATGCAGTAGTTGGTGTTATAGCTCAAGAAAAGCGAGTTGGAGGCATGTTGAATGGCTAATAAAAACGCAGTATCAAACTATGAGCAACAATTTTATTTATCTGGAATCTTACTTTCTGGAGTCACTTCTCTTGATGGAGGTTATTCTATAGATGAATCCCCAATAAACATCATAGGAAAAGGTTACACATATCCAGTTCGACAAAATCCCCTTGTAGGAAATTTCAATATATCAAAATATTATATAGGTAAAGATCCTCTTCTTGATTATACTGGTGATAGTCCAATTAGTGGAAGTATTAATTATGGGGGTAAAAGCTTTGGTTTTAATAGTGGTTTCTTAACTGATTATTCTTTCTCTGCATCGATAAGCTCTATACCTACAGCTAATGCATCCATAGTTGTATATGGAGACATAGGTTCTGGCATTGATGCGTCTGGGGCGAATGAGCATCCTCCAATTGAAATTCCCAACCAAGGATCCATGTCTATTAATGTTAGCGGATACCAGAGCAATCGGGTGACTCAATTTTCTTACGGATTAAGGATTGACAGAAAGCCTTTATATAAAATAGGATCCCCGTTTCCAGTTCAGGTTGATAGAGGCTGTCCCATGACTCAAAATGCATCATTCTCAATAGACATAGATGAATTTGAAATTACAAAAATGAGAGAATATTTAATATCACCAAAAGAACAAGATATAGAATTTGTTTTTAAGAATCCTGTTAATAACAACCAGATAGAAAAATTTGAGATCAAGAAAGCTCGATTAGTTAATCAATCAATTAGGTCAAGTAGTGATGATATTTTAACTGCTGAACTTCAATATGTAGGATATATTAATAAGAAATGAAATTCGCACCATATGAAGACGTTCCTTTGTTTCTGTCGGTTAATGGCGGTAGTGGCGAATATATATTTGCAGAGAGCGCAAGCATTTCTGTAGACCAGCCACTTAAAGCCTCAAGGCAGTTGGATGACAATGTAATTCAAATATGTCAATTTGGGCTGGGAGAAGACATGGATTACCAAAGCCCAACATTTCAGGCAGACACAACATACAATGTATGCTTAGGTCCAACAAAAGGACCGCCTAGGCCATTGGCTACATCTATACACCATATACCTTCAGGAACTAAAGTGTCATTCCCAAATGGTAAGCATTTGTATTTCAATAATGATGTCTCTCCCGACTATGATGATTACTTAATTGAATTACATTCCAAAAGCGGAAACTGGACTCTATCTGAAGGTGAAGCTCAAAGCGGATACTTTGAGCCCATATTCGACTATGTTTCCGAAGGTGCGGTACAAGGCAGTTTAAATGTTAGCTTTTATTTAAATACAGGCAATCTACAAAGCTTCTTCAATGTTACTGGGCTGTCAAACCCCTCAGCGTATCCACCTATTGACGAGGAGAGGATTACTGGATTTATAGGAGACTTTAGATTCTCTCATGCATATTTATCTAGCTTAAGTTTTAGTTTATCCCCATCTGCAATATCACAGGCAACCGCAAGCTTCTCACTATTTGGGCAGATAGAAAAAGATTCTTCTTTATCTGAAAACTATTATTCTTCAGATTTATATCAACAGCAATCCATACCTCATGGAGAAGATAGTGAAATCGTTGGCCACTCAAGTCTTGGGTTAAATCATCCAATATCTTTTGATTATAATATTACTGTTAATAGAGTTCCTAGATATGTATGTCCAACAGGAGTGAATGATGTTCAAGGTTTAGTGCCTGTTAGAGTTTCTAAAAAATCTACGAATATATCAATGTCAATAGAGGGAGACAACATTGATCCGAATATCTTATCTGATGGCTTTAACGGCAAGCGGGCCAACCTATCCGCAAAACTCAGCGACCTTAACTATCAGAACTTTGAAGATAACTCAAACGGTTTGCTGCATGAATTTAATTGCAGTGGAGTTATCAATAGCCAATCTCTCTCAGTCAATTCTGCTGGCTACCTTAATGGAGGTATTTCGGTTTTTCAAAATTATTCATAATGAACATACATAGAACAAGCGCGAGCACTTTATCTCACCGCCCCAGCTTTGGGTGCTCAGCATCGTTTACCTCTACGGCCAATGATGCTGGATTTGGCGATAATTTTTCCCAAAGAATGCTTAAAGGTATAAATTCCTTACAAATGAATTTAAGCTTAAACTTTAACGAGCTTACGGATGATGAGTCTAGAGATTTAATTTCCTTCCTAGAAAGTCAATTTGACTACGAGCCTCAAGCTTACTCAAGTGACGGAAGCTTTTCGAATAAAAGAATTACCCCTTTTAATTATCAACCATTTTACCCTTATAAAAATAATAAATTTAGCTGCCTTTCTTTTAATCACTCTAAAGAAAATTATAATTCAAGTAATGTTTCTGCAACTCTCACATGTGTGGCTCCAAGCATTTTAAGTAATGTTGAGTCTTCGGCGGGGCATAATAGTAATATTGATTGCGATATTACTACGACGTCTCTGTCAGCATCTAAGTCTGATCAATCTATTCAGCTAACTGCATCTGATAATGATTGCGTTTTATTATCTGGGAACACTTTATATTCTGACTCAGACTACAGGAAGGCTAAATTAAAAGAATCTAAGTCAATCTTTGAAACTCTTTCTTCTGCTGTTAATGTAAATGCTTCATTTGGCTTTCCGTCTGGACCAATATCATCACAGCATTCTAGCCTGAGGCACTCAATATACATCGACAACCCCAACGAATGCTCGTACTATCCTCATCTACCAAAATATAAAGACGGAAACTTAAGCGTTAGGATGTTCGACTTTAGACCAAGTAACACATCTTCTATTGATTCAGCTCCTAAGTATAAAGCGGCAACTCATGTTGAACATTACCAGAAGCTTAATAAGTATGGATTTAATCCTAATTTATCCAAACTCTCTTTAACTTTTGATGCGAGATCCGATCTGGAGGCTAAAAGAATATTATTTTTCCTTGAAAGTCATTTAGGCTATAAGAAATTCGGGTTTCACTTCAGTAAAGATTACCAAGGAAATATCAACCCTAACTCCCCACCAAGCAAAAGCAAGGTTGGATTTTTTTACTGCCCTGAGTGGAATCATCAGTTTATCTATATGGACAATCATACAATTACTGCAACATTTATTGAATGCGTTAATTCTTAATTTATTATAATAAACAATGAACGAATCAATTCATAAAGAAATTTTTGAGCTTGAGCCCTCTACTATAATTTACCTATACGAGATCGTTCTTAAAGATTCAGGTGGATCAAAATACTATTTTCATGCTGGTGAGAACGGATATACTAACTCAATTAAATACGGAGATGGTTCTGGAGCTAATGATTATTACTACATACCAGTTCAAGCAGATGGGTTTGATTACTCTGAAGGATCTCTCCCTAGACCAACCTTAACATTTGACAATAGCGATGGCTTCTTTAGTCTTAAGACTAGATTCTTTAAAGACTTTATTGGCTATGAAGTAAGAAGAATAAAAACTTTTGTTAAATTTCTTCATGGGGCAAACTTTCCTAACAACGTAAACCCTTTTGGCTCACCAACAGAAGATTCTTTCCCCGTAGAAAAGTATATCATCAATACAAAAACAAATGAAAATGCACAAATAGTGTCTTTTGAGCTTGCCTCAGCTTTAGAAAAAGAAGGTGCTTTTATACCTAATAGAAAGATTGTATTCAATACGTGCCAATGGCAATACAGGAGTTCAATTGGTTGTGGATATACTGGCCCCCCAGTTAATGACAGCAGGGGCAACACCATAGATGCGGGAGCTCCACTATCACAAGGAACCCCTTTCACTTTTGATCTGGCTGGAGTTTACAATAAAGGAGATTACGTCAAGATAGATAACTCCGAAGATCCCAGAATGGCTCCAAAGTTTTTTGTATGTATTGAAAATAACACATCTGGAATCAAACCAGACAGCAACAAAGACGCTTGGGTTGAAGACGCCTGTGCGAAGAGCATTAGTGGCTGCAGGGCAAGGTTTGGAGACGGAGAAGCTAATAATGGATTACCATTTGGAGGATTTCCTGGGACTTGGGAATACTGACCCGATTAAAAAGTCTCTAAAAGCTTCATTGTCAAGTAAGGATAGAGAAGTTTGTGGGGTTTTTTATTTCAAGGATGACTCCCTTGACTACGACTTCTTACAGCTTGACAACGAAAATCATAAAGATAAAAATTACTTCACAATCAGAGATAAGAGATTTTATGATCTATATATTAATGATAGGATTGTATCTTTATTCCATAGCCACACCATAGATTACGACGAAGCTCCTAGCAAAATAGATATTGAAGTTGCAGAATCCCTCTCCCTTCCGTCTATGATATTTTCAGTCAAAACCAAAGAGTATAATTTATTCTTTCCATCTTCTCACAAGCCAAGACCTCTTGAGAAAAGAATATTCATACCATACTTTCAAGACTGTGTTTCTTTTATTAAAGATTATTTCTATTTAAATTTTAATATTAAAATGCAAGACTCCGTCCTAAATTGGGCGAGAAAAAGAAAAGATCCAAATAACTTTTTAGTAGATCAAGTAGACAAGATGTTTAGAGAGGTTTCGTTTGAGTCGATAAAGAAGCATGATTTGATTCTTTTTAAACCCAGCATACAGCCTTTTATTCATCTAGCTATATATCTAGGATCAAACGAGATACTTCACCACCCCATAGGCAGTTACCCTAAGAAAGAATTATTTACTCCCCAAGAGCTGAATAAAGTGTATAAAATATGTAGGTACAAGGATTTATGAAAAAATTTGTTTTACATGGGGAAATGGCTGATTTATTTACTTCAGAGATATGCCTGGATGTAAAATCCGCAAGCGAGGCTCTTCATGCTCTGTCCGTTAATTTTAAAGATTTCAAGCCTTACATAGTAGGTAAATCGCTCGAAGGGGTAAGTTACGACTTTGTAGACACCAATGATGTAAGGTATGATAATTTTTGTGGAAATATTTTACTTAAAGATAGCGAGTACCATATAGTCCCTACAGCTCAAGGGGGAGCAATGATGGCGGGCTTTATGGGTTCTCCTCTTGGCGGCTTCCTCGCTAATGCTGGGCTTGGCTACGGAATGCAAAAGCTATCCAGCAAGTTAATGGAAAATACAATACAGAGCGATAATGTTCCAGAATATGAAATTATAGAAACAAACTCTTACATCTATACACAGAATGATAATAAAATCGCCCAAGGATCTCCAGTTCCGCTAGTTTATGGGCAGCTCAGAATAGGCTCTAAAATTTTAAATTCAAGCATAGAGAATTATGACTATGATTATGAGAATGCCTTAATATATCAAGTACCCCAGCAGCTCACCAATATAAATAAAATAAAAAATGGCCAATATAGTTTCGTTACTCCGCTAAGTAATACTAACAATGATTATAGAGCTACTAGTGATGAGTCTATGGATAGCTATAGTCTAGAAGATAAGAGGGTTATTGATTATGGTGGAGAAAATGGAGCTAAAGCATACACGGAAGACGCAGGGAATGAGTCGTTTAATCAAAACTACGCCACAGACTCTTGGAGTGCCGAAAGAAAAACCTACGGACCCTCCATAGATCCCAATAGACCAAACTCGCCAGACGGAGGAGCTACTAGCGTAAGTGCTGGGAACTCTTCTCCAAGGCCTTACGTCTTTCCAGCAGAAGGCTCAAAAGATGGAGGCATGAGGCCTCAAGGTTCAAATGAGCTTTGTGTTGAAAGAGAATCTGTAGCAGGTCAATCTCCCACTTCTGCAATATCATTAGCATTTACTAGCCCTTCAAGAAATATGACCGTAGGAGACAGAGGTTCATACCAAAAGCTCCAATCTATAGGAGTTTATAAAGCAATGGAGATAATATCCGAAGGCCCTATAGCCGGTTTAGCTAACCCGATTACTGGATTCAATAGGGATAATGGTGATGTCAGTTACCCACTAGACTCAAACGATGAATCTATTAGTTCGTCCAGAGTTGTGCTTTCTCCAGTTAAATATGTTCAATCTGCAGATCATTTGGGAGATATTAATAGCGGGGGTATAGATATATCCATACTTTCTTCTGGTAAAAACTACAACTCTCTAGCTAATCAAACGTGGTCTTTTAAAGCTGATGGGTATAAGCATAATGGGTTATCCGTAAGGGCTTCAAAACCCTCAACTTCGTACAAAGCGGACATTAACCATGCAGACTTTATTGTGGAGAATGAAATAGAGTTTTTTGCTAATTCTGCAACCAGTAATGGTAAATTTTATTATGGATCTTCGAATAGAGCTTTTCTTATAGACCCTGACAATGGAAGAGTGTATCAAAACAATAATACGAACAGTTCTATAGATGGATATATAGACCCCTCAGCGATTGTTCAAGATGGCGGAAACACTTTCATTAACTTAGACTATTTATCTCAAACTGGTAACACTACATATGAATATGGCAGAGAAGATATAAAACTAAGATTTGATGCTGGAGAGGGATATCCATCTACAGATCAAACTTTTATCATTGATCCTCTAGAAGAGCCTGTTGTATTTGAAGCTGACATTGAAAAGTCGAGTTTTTCAGATAGGGTCTCTCAAGCGAAGTGCTTAGATTTAGGCTACCTCATGAATATAGGGGAAAATAATCAAAACGTATCCTATAGTAGTGCAAGAATTATAGAAGAGTCTGTTGATCAGAACATACCAGGTCATAGTAGTTTAGATTGGGAAAATATGTGCAGAATATATTTAGATAGCGCATCTAGCCTTTTACCTGATGACCCAACAAGCTCTACTAACACCATACATATTCCAGTTGGCTTATTCTACAGAATGGACAATAGTGAATTAAATAATAACGTAGAAAATCTTAACGGATCTCAAGACTCAGACCCTTTTCAGATTGAAACTATTGAATTTGAAGATGGGGAAAGCATTAACAACAATGCAATACAATCTTCTGACTCTAGGTTTGGCCAACTATATCTCAAGCTAAATGCTGGCGAGTATATTGGCCTCCACAACGTTTCTGATTGGAACGGTTGGGAGAACTGGTACTATAAAGAGGGGGGTAGTTATAAGAAGGTTAAAAATTACTCCCATGACCTTACTGAGGAAAGGCCGTCTGCGAATCAAGTAGCTTGGTCTAATTTGGAGACATATAATAATGGAAATATTGTTTCTTATGGAGGTCGCTCTCTTGAAGCAAAAACAACAATACCAGCAGACATTAATGTTAGCAACTTAAATATTTGGTCTGAGTTTATAGACTACTCTCTAAATAATCAAGTAGCATATAATAATCAACCATATAAAGCCAAATCTTCAGTTCAAGGCAATCCTAATGTAGCCAACGCTAGAGGCTGGTCGAACAATGACTCTTACATCCAAGGCAACATTGTATCTTATAGTAACAGTTTTTATGAGCTTTCTACTAATAACATATTAGCTGGAGACCCTATAGATTCTTCTGTTAACTGGAGTACTGGCGTCAACTTTGTTAGGGGTAATATAGCTACATTTAATGGAGACTACTATCGGGCTACAGATTTAATTCTTGCAGACCAAGACAATACCGCTCCTACTGGAGGCTCTCCATGGGTATCAGCAACCATAAATGATACGCCTAACAATAGCAGCTCTTGGACATCTCTTACCGTTACTCCAGCAGCGCAAAAAAATCCTTCTGTAGACACTACAAACTGGGAATTAATACAATCAACGAATACTCCCCCTCCCACTAGCGATTCCCTATGGAGTACTGAATCTGATTATGTTTCTGGCAATGCGGTAGAGTACAACTATGAAATTTACGAATGCATTTCTGATATCGATGGAACTGATTCCATAAATGATATGACTGCATATAACCCCATGAACTCTCTAGCTGCATTCGAGACTGACTGCAGCGGCGGCACATGTCATGCATATAATATGGATGACAAAGTCTCATATAACACGCAAGTGTATAAAGCGAACAAAAACATCCCTCTTTCTTTTGACAGCAATGGAGAGCAGCTAGCAATTTCATTTAACACTTCCGACTGGGACCAAGTTCAATCAAATAGCACTCCCGATTCGGATTCAATTCACTGGCTTGTTAACTCAAGATGGAAAATAGCGACAAGAGGAAGAAATCAAGCATTTGATAAAAACGACTATGGTATTTTTTGCTATTATCTTTCCAGAGTAGGCATAGCTCAAAACCCAGATCAAGATCCACAAAACCCAAGTGGATGGGGTGCTGTAGGAAACTTTTTTGGGGGTGGAGCTGTAAAGTGGATGAGGCAGTGGGTTAGATCTGACTTTAATAAAACATATGAATCTCCATACTGGCGAGCCCTTATAAACGGAAATGGATCTACCGTCACAATAGGTAGATTAATTAAAGATAAATTCACTGAAGGTTTTGAGGGTGAATCTGTAGTTTATGAAAAAAGGGTTGATGGAGGAGCTTTTAAGAGCGATAAATCTGAAGCTCAATCCCTTGACGGAATTACCTTACATTGGAGTAACGGAGTAGACTTTAATGATAAAATTATATCTCTTTTTGGGTCCACTGTACCCTCAAGCTTATTTACCGCTAAAGACTCCCGATTTTCAAATTCTCTTGTTTCGGGAGGATCTCTATCATCTTCTGACGAAACATATCTTAGGCAGCAGGCCTTTAAATCTTGCCAAACTAGACATATTAAATTTAGCATAGGGTCTGGAGGGGTTAGTAATTATAGCATTTTAAGTAGTTCTTCAAACGTTGGAGTTTCGTATGCTAACTCTTTTCCTTTGTACATGAATCAATCAGGAACTAAAAGTTTTACTGATGTTGAAATTGTAGAGGCTGGGTTTAACCCAGAAGATGACAGTGATTGTCCTTATGGTTTTTATAATAAATCAATATATCCAAGAGTTACGGTTTATGTTTTAAGAAGGAAAGATAGAGGAGTTGACACTCATCCTACTAAAATTGAGGCTGTAGCTAAAGTAAATCAAAGCAACGGAACTATTGAAAAAGTGTATTTAATGAAAGCCCCCGAGAAACCAGTATGGGACACCAATATTTCAGCATGGACCCATATTTTTCCACAAGGAAATCAATCGCCACCCCATTACCATGACGACTCTGAGGACTATCAAGATCTAGGCTTTCACCTAAAAGTAGATAAAACGAATGGATATGAGTATGCTGAACTTGATATAGGCTCCAACGGGCAGATATCTAACTCTTCTGTCGATTTTAAGCTAAACGAAGGCTGGGACGAATATGTAAAGACTGCAATATTCGAAAGAGACGGACCAGCAAATATGAACAACCAACAGCAAATAGATCTTATTGATGAAAACAATTTTCATAAGCCTACATCCATGGGCAAAGGGTCTATTAATACTGAAACCATCGCTTCTGGCGGAAGTATTGACTCTGGCCTACCAAGCTCCATATCAACAGGCAGACCTTTGAGTTTGTCGGTCACCAATGCTGGAGCAAACTATAACGCTAATAGATCTTTATCTAAAATTATACAGCAGGAATTTTACACCATTAGAACTCTAAGTTCTGACAAAAAAGAAAGAGGGTATAAGCCTCATGAGGTTTTTTATGCATATGGTTTACCTAAAAGCAAGTTTGATTCTGGATCAGCTCAAGCGTCAGATATCTCTACTAAAGTTAGACTCGCAGCCAATGAGTATGGAGTCTTTGATGTCAACCTTGCCGGAATTGATGGAGTTCAAATTATTGATAGCGGAGACGGTTTTTCTGGAGAAAATGACA
>MDTC01157471.1_pt1 | contig 10369 bp, 14 predicted proteins | sample 811181 | NCBI WGS metagenome assembly MDTC01 (sample SAMN05326644, study PRJNA326480) | marine metagenome | isolation source: seawater | place: Pacific Ocean: North | collected 2011
AGAACTTCACATGTGTATATGCAAATGTGGCATTACAGTAATACACATTTAGTGCAAGAAGATTATTTTACATATATGACAATGTGTGATATGTTATGCAAAAAAAACAATGCCAAAATGTATATTTGGAACATTAATGACAGATGTTATATACCTAAAGAAACAAAAAATTATTATACAAGCCTTGATAACACAAAAATTGCAAATATAGATGCAGAAAACTATTTAAAAAAACATATTAAAATTGAAAAAGTAGACGGCGAACACTATTCAACAAATGTACATAAAGCTATCGCAGAAAGATATATACCATATATAAAGGAAACACAATGAAAGATGATTTTAACGGCATAGAAGAATATCATAATGCTTACGAAAAAGAATACTGTGACGAAATTATAAGACATTTTGAAGTAATGGCTAGAAATCAAGTTACATATAATCAAAACAGGCTAAAATCTAATCAAGACGAAAGGATTGTGTTTGATTGGGCTCATACGCAAAAGCAATATCACTATGACTTTCACTTATGTGATTATTTTTACCAAAAATTACATGAAACATACACGCTTGATTATCAGGAAAAGTATCAAATGCTTAAGGATAGTAATCAACACAGTCCTAAAGGTATGAGTATACAAAAATCAAAACCACATCAAGGATATCATGCTTGGCATGCAGAATCAGCAGACATTGGATCATGTGCAAGGGTTATGAATTATATGCTTTATCTCAATGATGTTGAAGAAGGCGGCGAAACAGAGTTTTTATATCAAGGTGTAAAATTAAAACCAGAAACAGGTAAGTTAGTTATTTTTCCAACTAGTTATATGTACCCACACAGAGGAAATCCTATTTATAAAGGTGAAAAATATATTATAACAGGTTGGTATACCTATGACGAATAAAATCTTTATTGGTTTAGATCGTGACGGTGTAATTAATACTGATCTAGGACATTATTGCACACATCCAAGAGATTTCGAACCTATTCCTGGCAGTTTAGAATCAATTGCAAATTTACGTCATCAGGGATATGGAATAGTTATAATTACAAATCAAGGTGGAATTGCTAAGGGACAAATGTCTATAGAAGATGTAGAATCTGTTAATAATTATATGCTAGATTTGTTAGGAAAAGCAGGTTGTACAGATATTGACGGAATATACTTTAGTGAAACTAGTGAAAAAAATGACCCTTACGCAAAACCAAATGCAGGTATGTTCAAAATTGCCCAAAAAGAAATTCCAGGATTACGTTGGAGTAATGGTTTTTACGTAGGAGATAAGATGACAGATTTAAAAGCAGCCATGAAAGTTGGAGCTAGACCTGTATTAGTTAGGACCGGATATGGTGACCAAACAGAACAGGATTTGAATAAATATACATATAAACAAATTAAACGACGTTCATACGTCTTTGATTCATTGCAAGATTTTGCAGAGAACTTATAGGAGATACAAATGCCATTCGCAGTTAAAAAACCGCATCCACAGCATTCCAATGTAAAAGTCTGGCACTCATGGGATCCAGACGGCGACGGATACGAAGAAATTAGAAAGTTTAAAACTAAAGAAAGAGCCCAGCAATGGGTTGACGAAAATCATCCTACAAAAAATTGTGAGATTGTAGAGATAGCACACGAAATTGGTCAAGATGATGACGAAATAGAACGTAAAGACCAACTAGCAGAAGATCCATCAACATCTAATGGTGTAATTAGCAATCGTAATAAAGACGATACAAAAGTTGGTAAATTAACAAATTTCACTGTAGACGGTGAAATTGAAGACTAGCCTGTCCTCACTAAAATATGTATACCGTATGGAGTTTGTATAGGTTCTTCTATTAGTTGATCTTTTGGAGCAACCAATACACTGTAGTAAAGTTCCGGTACAACTCCGTCCGTGATATCAAACCAGCCTAAATCTCCGTCTCTATACCAACTGTGCGGACATGCACTATGTTCTTTTACAGCAGTAGCCCAGGATATCCCACCTCTTAAAAGTTCACCTATTATCATTTTGGCATCATGCACAGCATAATACAGTTGTCTACTGTGGCTCGATTCTATTGCATCTTCGTGACTTAGTAAAATATGGCTACAACGTACTTTTGGAAGTAAAGGTTTAGGCATGATGTTCCTTGGTAAGTATAATAGTATCTTGGTTCATTTGGCTATTAAATGCTAATTGATTTAGCAAGTTTATATTTATATCTGAATTACTATGCACAGTAAGTCCTAATGTTACACGTGGTGTATCTGTTTCTATAGGTGCTACATAGTGAAACAGCTCGCAAGGAAAAATATGCATGTATCCTATTTTATTTTCTCGTAATATGCCTTTACTATTAAACGGCTTGTACGTGACACCTGGTTTTGTATCTCCTGATACAAAAATATTACAACTAAAACTTTTACCCATACGTCCTTGATGATTATGCCAGTTAATTCCTTGGCCTTTTCTATAAATGTTTACCCATGCTTGACAAATTATTGGCCATTCTAAGTGATCATTTACGTTACATAGGCAATCTACAAGTCTATCTGCAAGGTCTGGAAAATAATGAAAGAAGTTATAATTTTGATAATTGCTTGTTGTGACATTATCAAAATAATCTAGTGCAGGTTTATTATCTCCATACCCTTTATCTATTAGTTCTTGTTCAAAGTCAAAACTCCAGGTGCTTATTTTATCACATTCTTCGGCCGTTAGGAATGGTATTTCTATTACGTGATCTTCAAAACTCATGCTAATATTTACATCAGTCAATTAAATAACTTGCATAAAAAGGCTAATGGTGTTATAGTAAAGTATGATAAAAGTATATGGCGATATTATGTTAGATAGATGGATTGTTGGAAAGGCCCGACGTATTAGTCCAGAAGCCCCTGTGCCAGTGTTAAAAGAAGTAGAACAACAATTTTGTCCAGGCGGAGCAGGCAATCTTGCGGTAAATATTGCCAATCTAAATGGCGAAATCGGGGTATATGGAAGTATTGCATCTGACAAAGAAGGATATCGTGTAATAGAGTGTTTTTCTAACTTTAAAAAAATTAATTTTAGAGCAAGTTTAGATAGTAAACTAACTACTACTAAAAATAGACTGGTTGGTCAAGGTGGTCAGCATATTTGTAGGTGGGATAGAGAGGAAAAATACACTGGTAAAGATGCATTTCACAGATTATTAGGCGAATTACAAGGACAAGACATCGTTTGTGTTAGTGATTATGCTAAAGGAACGGTTAGAGAAGGTACGATTCAAAGATTATTGAAGAGAAATTGCAAAATTTTGGTAGATCCCAAGCAAGATGCTGAATTATACCGCGGTGCATATCTAGTAAAACCAAATTTACGTGAATTTAAAAACTGGTTCGGCAAATTTAGCAAAGAAAAAGCACAAAAAGCAGTAAAAGACTATGATTGGTCCTGGCTTGTAGTCACAGCAGGAGCAAACGGTATGCATGTATTCAACAATAAAGGAGAATACAAGCATTTTCAAGAACCTGCTCAAGAAGTTGCTGATGTTACCGGCGCAGGCGACACTGTGTTGGCTGTTCTAGCCTATCTTGTTGACGAAGGATATGATGTATTTGATGCTTGTGAAAAAGCCTGTTACGCCGCCGCCCGTGCAGTGGAGCATAGAGGTGTGCATGTAGTATCTAAAGAAGATATCCAGCGTGAAGTTGTATTTACAAACGGAGTATTTGATGTATTACATGCAGGACACTTAAAATTGCTAAAATATGCAAAAGGAAAGGGTAATAAATTAATTGTTGGTGTAAACAGTGACGCAAGTGTGCAACGGATAAAGGGCAAGGACCGTCCTATAAACGATATCACAGCAAGAATAGCACAACTTGAAGAATTACCTTGGGTAGACGAAGTAAAAGTATTTGAAGAAGATACTCCTTACATATTAATCCAAGAAATTAAACCAAATTTAATTGTTAAAGGCGGAGATTATCAACCAAAAGATGTAGTAGGTGCTGATATTGCCGAAGTAGATATATTTCCACGGGTAGATAACTTCAGTACAACAAAAATTGTGGAGAAAATAAATGACTAGACACAAAGGAGAAGTAGAAAAGGGTTGGGGTAGCGAAACTATATTTGCTACAAACAATCTTTACTGCGGAAAATTGCTTAATTTTAAGCAAGGAGCAAAATTTAGTATGCATATGCACAAAGATAAAGACGAAACTTGGTATGTGTTATCAGGAAAATTTGTTGTAAAAACAATAGATACCAAAAATGCTGATATTTTAGCTCATCCACTTGAAAAAGGTGATACGTGGCATAATCCTCCTATGCTTCCACATCAAATTTTATGTCTCGAGGCTGGCTCTATTATTGAGGTAAGCACTCCTGATAGTGAAGAAGACAATTATAGAGTAGAGAAAGGTGATAGCCAGCAATTATGAAAATTTTAGTAACAGGACATGAAGGTTTTATAGGACAAAATTATGTGAATAGTGTTTTAAATAAACATGAAATTGCAGGATGGGAATGGAATTCAGAAAAATTACCCGATGTTAAGGATTTTGATTGGGTAGTTCACCTAGGAGCTATTAGTAGTACAGAAGAAACTGACATTGATAAAGTAATTTTACAAAATTATGAATTTTCGAAATGGTTGTACAATGAATGTAATCATACAGGTGTAAATTTACAGTATGCAAGTTCGGCAAGTGTGTACGGAAATACAGATCATTTTACTGAAAATGGAAAATTACAACCTCAAAGTCCTTATGCTTGGTCAAAATACCTTTTTGATCGGTGGGTGCATCAACAAAGACACAATATTCTAGTACAGGGATTCAGATACTTCAATGTATATGGCCCAGGAGAAACACATAAAGGCAATCAAAAGAGTGTTTTACATAAATTTAAAGAACAAGCTGAAGAAAATAAAGAAATTTTAGTATTTGAAGATAGTAAAAACATAAAAAGAGATTTTATTTGTGTAGCTGATGTAGTAGAAATACATAAAAGATTTTTTGATATTTCTCAGTCAGGTGTTTGGAATGTAGGTACTGGAGTTGCTACTAGTTTTTACGATATTGCGGCTAAATTTGCAGAAAAATATGAAGCAAAAATTACAGAGATACCTATTCCTACTAATATTAAACAACAATACCAATACTTTACTCAAAGCAATAATAAAAATCTACAAGTTGCAATGGGAGACTACAGATTTATATCACCCCTGGACTATATTGATATGGCATAAATATGTTATATTAGGAAGATATAAATGGCACAAAATGATCCAGTTGTAAACCGCATAAGAATAATTCCACGCAAAGATGATTTCTTAGATAGAAATGTCGGAGCTAGTGGAGAAATATTTTACAGTAAAGATGTCAATACCTTAAGATTATATAGTGGTAATGACAGAGGCGGATTTGAAGTTGTAACAGAAAGTAATTTACGTAGAAATATTGCTAGCCAAGAATTAGCAACAATTAAATATTCAGTTACAGTAGACAACCAGGCTGACTCCGCAAATAGGTACGTATTAAACGGAGATTATCATCCAGCACCAAAATTTACTAGAGGATATACCTATGTTTTTGATCAGTCAGATCAAACAAACTTATACTATCCTAATGCCGAAGGCACAACATTAAATCCTCATCCACTTCTTTTTAGTATCACTGCCAATGGCATACATGCTACACCTACAGCAGGAGTTCCATATGAAACTGGAGTCATATACTTACTAGAAGATTTGCCAGTCACTAGAGAAAGGTATATTCAAAAATTTACTGCAAGCACTAGCAGAAAAGTTCAAATAACAATTACTGCAACAACACCAAATACTTTATATTATTACTGTCAATACCATGCAAACATGGGAAATACTATTACTATTTCCTATCCTGGAACAGGGTCATATAACGATCTTACAGATAAGCCAACAATACCTGCAGATTTAGGAGATCTGACTGATACCGGTTCATTGTTGTTTGATGGATCTTATGGTAGTTTAACCGGTACACCGACCATACCAAGTACAATACTTGATCTTGGTATAACTGACGGTAATGTTAATCAAGTATTAAGAACAGACGGCGCTGGTAATTTTACTTTTGTTGATCAAACAGGAGGTTCAGGTAGTGGCGATACATTTAAAACTATTGTAAGTGATGACGGTCAGACTATTGCATCAGGTGAAGATACTTTGAACGTTTTAGGCGGTACAAACATAGCAACAGCTATAGCAACTGACACTTCTAATGTAACAATTAATTTAAGTGCTTTTAGTGTGGATTTCCTAAGTGACGTAGATACAACTACAGTTGCACCTACTACAGGACAAGTTTTAAAGTGGAACGGTACAAAATGGGCACCAGGCGTTGACGCAACTACAGGAGGAGCTGGTACCGATGCTGATACATTAGACGGATTTGACGGATCTTATTACTTAGATTATGGTAACTTTACTAATACACCCACTGTTGCAACATTATCAAGTTTTAGTGTAGGTAACGAACTTGTAGCAAGCGGTAATGGTGCAATTAGTTATGACAACACTACTGGTGTATTTCGTTATACACCGCCAACTGCCGCTGGTTTAGGTGCAATTACAGCTGAAACTAATGACCTTACATCAGCTGTGGTTTGGGCTAGTGTGCCAAATGAATACATAACACAAAGTAGTGTATTACAACATCAAAGTGCATTAAGTATTACAAGCGATCAGATTACAGATCGTAGTGATGAGATAGTTTTTGTTGGAGACGATAGCACGGGCAGTAGTGTACCTGTAGGAAGCACTATACAGTTTCAAGGTTCGGGTGGAGCAAGCGTACAAGTTTCTAATGGCGTTGTAACAATAGCCGCAAGTGGCGGAGGAGGCACATCAAATAGTTTTTCAACTATCGCTGCAGATGGTAACAATATAGTTGCTGCAAGTGCCACAGACACATTGATTCTAACCCCTGGTTCAAATGTTACCTTTGGCGTAGATACTGGTGCAAAACAGATTACTATTAATAGCAATGCAACATCTGGGGCAAGTGATTTTGATGATTTACAAGATGTGACCACAGCTGGCTTAAAAATTGACTTAGTAGCTGAACAGGCTATTGTGCGACTAGATGTTAGTGCAGATGGATTAAACGGATACAGATTTTTAAGTCATTATACTACACTTAATCCAACAATTTATGCTATTTCTGGCACTACTATTGCATTTAATTTGAATAGTGGCACTATGGGCAGTCACCCTTTTCAAATACAAGATAATACTGGCACACAATACGATACAGGATTAGTTCATTACACACCGAGTGGGGTTAAAACTACAGGATCTAATGCACAGGATAAAACATCTGGTACTTTATATTGGCATGTGCCTTTTGGAATAAGCGGAAACTGGCGATATCAGTGTACTTCGCACACTGCAATGGTAGGAACAATTACAGTTAAAGCGTTTAACGCACTGTAATACCCATTTCTTGAAATTTTTGATATAGTTGATGTCGTACTTCTTGTATCTTATGTCGTGTTTCAACTAATCCGTGTGGATTTATGTAACCATTATAGTCTGCATCGTGTCCTATGTCTATTTTTGCAACTAAACCTTTCAATTCATCCATTAAAATGTTTATTTGATAAGCATATTCTTCATTTTCAATCTGTTTTAAACCAGAAGTAAAACGGTCCCATTCCTGTATAAATTTAGATTCTTTTGATAAACTAAAATTGTCCATTATTTTTCCTCTAATTTTTTAAGCAAATCTTTGAACTCTCTTATTACCATTAAGCACTTAGGTACATCATGTCTATAATTTACCCAAAATGGTTTAAACTCTTTTTCCCATGTTTTTCCATCAGCTTCCATTAAGTTTTTTGATAAAAGTTTTTCTAGATTATTTAATTTTTCAATATCAAAGTTCATTTTCATTCCATTTATCTGCTGGTATAACATGATAAATGTCATACTCGTCATGTCCATTACTTGCTTCGGTTACACTAGAATTGTCTACTAAGGCTTCTAATTGTGCAGGCATTAGAGGCGGCACATTGAATACTTTACCTTCTTCTAATTCGGCTTCATACATACTTCCATCTTTTACATCAACATACCTTAATTTAAATTTACCTGCATTACAAAACCAAGTTTTATCTGTATTCTTATGAAAATACATACTAGTCCTATTTTTAGCTTTGTGGAATACTAAAATTTTGCAAGAATAATCTTTATGATTTGCCCATAATAAATCCATACCATAAGGTGTTTCTATTGTAGTGTCACTCATTACAACTCCATTAAATCTACAACTTTAAATACTGTTTCTAGTTTACTTAGATTAACTTTATTAGTTAATGTATTTTTTAAACCATTATGCAAAGGTTTTGGCCAACAATTGAAAGAACACCAAGCGTATCCATTGTGTTCTTTGTTTAGCTTAGGAATAAATTCTTTGCCTACAACACATAGATACGTATGAAATTTAAATTTTTGATCGTTACTAACAAATGTTTCTAAAGGTATTGTTTTCTTAATTTCAACATCACCTATTTCTTCACTTATTTCACGTGTTAAACCTTCCCAGGGTGTTTCTGTACCTTCATTAGTACCTCCTACAAGCCCCCAAGTACGGGTAGTTTTACCGTTTGTCCTGTGTAAAAATAAAAATCTCTGGGTATCTAGTGTGTAAATTATTGCGCCACTGCAAACTATTTCTTTCATACAAATAATTAGCCTTCTAGTGCAAGTCTCCATGTACCTCTTGGATAAAGTCCATCAACACTTTTAAGCCAATCTGTGCCGTCCCACCTATATTGGATATTTGTGGTTAGATTTGTGACATATGAAACAGTGCTTGTTTCTGAAGCATCGAACACAACTTCCCATTTTGAACCAGTCCATTCAATTATGTCGTTTGCACTAGCTATTAAATCTTCTCCGTTAGTAGCTTTCCATGCATCTGGACCGTCTGTATTTTTTTGATCACCTATATCTGCTAACAGTAGGATTCTTGCACCACTAGTTTTTATATCTTTAGGATTAAAAGATGTAGGATCTATTATATAATCTATTGATGTAAAACTATTTGTGTCTCTTGCAGGGCCACTAATTACTGTATTACTAGGAAAACTATCAGTATCCCAGTTAACTATTAGTTGTCTTGGATTAAGTTCATTTATACCAAAACTTCCTGTTATTGTAGAATCTGTGTCTAGTTTGGTAAAATGTATTCTGCTGATGTCTGCTTGATACTGTCCTGGATGTGCTTCAATCAAGTCGTCCCAAATTTGTCCTCCTACTGTTCCTCTGTGGACAAGTTGAACAGTATTCCCATCAACATATGCACCATAATTTCTATGTGTGGTTGTTACTACAGTATCCTCTACGTCAGTATTGATATCTCTATCTTTGTCATTGCCTTTAGATACTGTTCCTACTTTAATACTGTCATCAAACCTATTTAAATCTGGACCACTAAGCCCTAATTCTATATCTCCTTTAGATTCATCAAATATACTTGTAATAATATTTGCTACAACACCTAAACGTTTGACTTTTACGGGTGGAGAAATGTAAATAGGTGTACTAAATGTCATATTAGCTACATCAATCTCTGAATCCACACCTACAGGAATAGATCTTGAACTAAATGTCATGCTTTCTAAGTTAACCACACTTAAACTAGTCCAGTCTACATAATTATCTGTGGTTTGTATTTCTAAACTTGGATTAAACAATACTAATATTTGCTCCATTATTTGTAATTTTTGATCTGTATTTGTGCTCCAAATATCAACGTTACATGTCAGTGTATAAGGAGTAGGCATCAGTCTTTCAACTGTAAAATTTTTTCCTTGAAAATTTAGGTATTCTTGTCCGTCTTTGTCATAAGCACGTTCTCTTATATTTAATTTGTTGACATAACTGCTATCACTAGTGCGTGTTCTATCCATTTCAAGTCCTGTTACATAAACTGCCATACGAGGGGCACTTGGTATTTTGTTTTCAGAATTATCACGTATAATGCTTGATACTTGACGTGTTAGATCACCATACATAACAGGTATTTGTGTTAATTTACCGCTACCATCTTTGTAACTAAAATTACTCATAAGACGGATCATTTGCGTAATATATCGTCTTATTTGTCCGTCATAAAAATGTTGCATTAGTTGTCTGCCTTAGGTCTAAGTGCTTTAGAAAGTGATTGACGTTCTTTAACTGTATCGCCACCAATTTTACTCTCTCGAGGATTGTTAATAAATCCTGTTTTCTGTGTGTTTCTTGAATCTGTATTTGTAAGTGTTACTCTTACATCGTCTTGTACTTTCACCCATCTATTCCCGTTGTATTTAAATAATCGTTTTGGTAAAAAATCAGTTC
>MDTC01213797.1_pt1 | contig 10369 bp, 5 predicted proteins | sample 811181 | NCBI WGS metagenome assembly MDTC01 (sample SAMN05326644, study PRJNA326480) | marine metagenome | isolation source: seawater | place: Pacific Ocean: North | collected 2011
CCCTAAATCGGCCCCCTGCAACTCATAATGCCCATCGACGAATAACAGAACTCCTGAAAGTGCGTATAATGTTCCAATTGTACCAGTTGCCCAACCAGTGTCTGATTCTCCAACTTCATTTTCAAAAATGTATGACTTGTATAATTGGTACAATCCTGAGAAAACAAGAACAAGAGCGCCCAAATGCATCCACGATGCATCGTCAACAACGGGATCATAAGTGATATGCTCAAAGAATTCAATCGAAAAGAAAGTCATCGGCAACACCCATATCCTGAGTCCAATTGCTGACCTATTTCGATACAAGTCATATGCCAATACGGACATCATGAAAACTCGAATTGCAGGTAAGAAATCATACATCTCTTCAGAGGGGAATACAATAAATGCAGAATATCCAAGCAAACGGTTGTACACCCCAAATGTAGAGATGCTTGAAGGAGCATCTCCCAAATTAAACGAGTCCTCAGACGTAATTCGTTCACTATCTTGCCATTTATGTAAATCTCCTCTGAGATAAAATATGTATTGAGCAAAAGCAACAATACCAAAGGTGGTCAATGCTCCAGTAAATGTCTCAATAGTGGTCATTCCATTCTCAACCAACATGCTCATGATGGAAGAGGCTGACCACATTGCTGCAAATGGATTGAACCAAAACCATCCCAAGTATCCACTTCTCAAAGCTACAACTGTTGCAAATATGGTCAACAAAGGAGGCACGTATCGCCCATCTGGCACAATAATTGCAATGATAATGAGCAACCAGAATATTGGTAAATATGGAGTATATTCAAATTTAGGTTTTGAAATTGACCTGTGCCTGTATACAGAAATTGCACAAGTAACCGCGAGTAATAATGTCGTCCACCTAGGCAATACTCCATCTCCAAGAAGATTAGACATCTCCCCGACATACGGTATTGATTCCAATATAGCCCAGATTAAATCGTGATTTCGGAAACCAGAAGTAGAGACTACTCCAATCAGAATAATTACCGGGGCAATTAATACCTGTATCATTCCATGTTCATATCTGATGCTTCTATCTGCTACTACCAGCAATACCGTGATTGCCCATAATCCTCCTGAAATATCGAATATCGACGCTATGAGGAGAACAAGAAGAACACTACTGTCAGTTTGTCGCTCTTGGAGAGTGGCGTTTCCAGTGGCTTGATATCTGAAATTGATGGCCAATAGACATACTATCAAAGTCAATTCACGAATAATTGCACCAGTAAGGTCTGGTTGATCATTTACACCAGTTAGGAATAACAAAGTCATGCTGCCCAAAGCAGCCATCATTCTACTATACGGAGTTGCAATCTTGAATGCCCCAGCTTCATGAGCACCGAGGGCAACAGTTGCAATGAATAACAATAATCGAAGACCTTCGATAGGGAGAGTTACGGAATCTGCAACAGTATAATCTGAAAGACCAACAAATTGAGACAGAAGCAATAGAACGAAAACTGCACCTAATGAAAGCCTAGTTCCCGGATCACCCGACCAAGTTCCATTTACATCCCAACATTCTTTTTCTCTAATCGGAAAACAAATTGCGTGAATTGCTATTGCTGAAAGTGGAAGAATAAACAAAACATATGGGTCAGATGTTCCCCCAGAACCTACTGATGCAGGTCCTGAAGAGAATGCTGCGATCATTATTGCAGTTAGAGAAGGTGCTAGTTCCCAAGTTGGTACATGTTCTTCATCAGATGCACTTCTTACTCTCAAGAAAAGAGCTGTGAGGGCGGCAGCAATTACCATTGAAGACAAAATAGGATCAGCGTGAATCAAAACGGCTGGAGTAAAAGCACCAACCAATGCTAAACATCCAATAATTGCTGAATTGAACCTTTTCTCAGTATGTTGCCAAATTCCTAAAACGACCAATAGCGGGAAAATTCCGTAAAGTAACAAATCACCTGCTACAACTACTCCAAACAATAAATCAGTCGCATTAGCCGCCATTCCAGCACCAAACCACCAAGAAGCAGTAAGTGCGACAAACGTCCCAATAACCACCCAATCTCTAGCATGATCTCGCGTTGAAAGATAGACGAATGCTACAGTTCCAACGAGCCAAGCGATTGCAGAACCTTCGCCCTGTAGCATGGCTATAGCCAACGCCAAACCAATTGGCATAGCCGGTGTTCTTTGCATGTATGTCGAGCCAAACCAACCAACTAAGAGTGCAGCCCAAAGCACAAATGAAAGATCAAAGGGCACTGTTGAAATCTCAAATCCACCAAAGAGAAACGGCGAACCTGAGGACATAAATTGGGCAAGTAATATTGCCCCTACAACGAAACCAGAACTATTCTCAATCATTTTTCGATCAAGTGATTTATCCATAGCAGTAATTCCAGTGATGATTACGATTGGGACAAGCAAACCAATTGCTTCAGTTCCTAAACCAGTCGTCGACAGAAGTAATGGGAAAAGAGTAGCAGCTCCGGCAGACACAAGAAATAGTGGCGCACGATCAAGACGTAATGAGATAATTATTGCAGTTGTGAGAAGAATGAGGTGCCCCAATGTTGTCCACAGGCCCAAGCCTTGTGCAGTCCAATCCTCCCATATTCCCATGACGCTAAGAGACATCGAAAGAGGAGCCAAGACCAATACTGTACGAACTGTATTTCCTAGTCCGTGCCTTTCAGCCTGCCATGCACCGAGAATAACGGCTGTTAGGACTGAAAGTGATTGAACCAAAGTCATCCAATCGGGAATCCAAAAATTATCTACATCTCCAGCAATCAATTCGGCTTCTTGAACCAAAAACCAAATTCCAAATCGGCTTAACCAAACCATAGAAAGTGTTCCAAAAACTACAGCCGAACTACCAAGATAATCTGGAAAAACACCCTCAATAATCGGAACTTTTTCTCTCTTCATTAATTCAAGATACACGATTACTGCTAGGGAACAAGCTCCTAGCATGCAACCGAGCAATAAGTATGCATAATCAGAGTCGACTTGTACTGTAGTGACATAAAATACAGCAGCTGCTAGCAATACGCTTCCACCCACTATTGATGCGAGCATTCCCATTTTTGCTGCATCCATTTCAGATGAACTCAACACAGTATTTGCCAGTGGTGCGCTTCCGTTAGTCATTAACTTGAATTCATTAACGTCGCATATAACCAATATGCCGAATCAAGTAAGTAAAGTGATAATTATCTGTCCATTTTTAGTATTACATAACAATAAAGCCCGAATGCTCAAAGATGTGGTTGCCTTCGTTCGCTCTACTCATGTCTACCCACATCCATATTCCCATGGTCCCTTCGGACCCAATGGAAACATGGACAAGTGTCGTCAATGGGACCGAAGAAACTCATTTAGCCCATAGTCATGCAATTCTTCTCGATGTACTGAGAGATAAGGTAGGAACACTTGGAGTGAAGCGCGGATGCGATATGGGAACGTGTGGATGCTGTGCGGTTTTGGTTGATGGAGTGCCAAAACTATCCTGCTTGACCCTTGCTTTTGAAGCAGAAGGAAAGGCGATTACAACTGTTGAAGGATTGGCAGATGGTCACCACCTTCATCCAATTCAGCAATGCTTTGCAGATCATGGAGGGAGCCAATGTGGGTTTTGTACACCAGGCTTCCTAGTTGTTAGTGCAGCCTTACTAGAACAAAATCAAAATCCATCTGAATGTGAAATTAAAGAAGCAATTGAAGGGAATCTATGTCGATGTACTGGATATCAGCAGATTGTAACATCTGTAGCTGAAGCAGGTCGAATGCTTAGAGAAGGAAAAACAGGAGATGATCGAACTGAACCTGCTTCCGACCCACATCCAATAGGCCCAGATGAGCCTACTCTGCCACCTGGAGATGCGAGGTGAAAAAATGAGCAGAGGTTATCGGCAAGCCCCAGGCAAGGGAGGAAAAAGTCGAACCGATGGGAAGAGAACTGCTGGGCAACAAGACTTCGGCGTTCCTGGCAGTGGAGGCTCAGACCCCTACAGTTCCCTACAAGATATTGATCGAATTCCAACCAGTCAAGGAGGACAATTAGAACAACCCCGTGGACCCCACGTACATGATCCACACATTACTGGACAAACAATCGGGAAGCCCACGTCTCTTGTTGATTCAAGATGGAAAGTTACTGGTCAGGCAGAATATGGAGATGATATTCGTTTACCAAATGAGTTGTTCGGGAGAATATTAAGATCGCCACACCATTATGCGAAAATTACGTCAATTGATACATCAGAAGCTGAATCTTTGCCTGGGGTAAAAGCAGTAGCCACTGGTATGGATTCAGTCAACAAATTTGGAGTCCTCCCAGTGACAAAAGATGAACATGCAATGGCGCAAGAAAAAGTAAGGCACGTAGGAGATTTAGTGGCGTGTGTTGCTGCAGACTCAGAAGAAATTGCAATCGAGGCTTTGTCTTTAATCAATGTAGAATACGAAGTCTTGGAGCCTATCCACGATATGGAAGATGGACTCTTAGACAGCAACGACCCAATTCATGACAGAGGTAAATACCACATTGGAGAATCAAATGTCCAAAAGCGTGTCTTCCAACAATTTGGACATACTGATGCCATGAGGAAAGCAAAATATCAATCGAAATCAGATTGGACTTTTGCGGGTTTGCACCATGGTTTCACCGAACCGCACGCAGTAGTAGCACATTGGGATCCGAATGGACGATTGCAATTGTACACTCCTCAACAAGTTCCACACTATGTCCATCGTGCATTATCTGCAGTTCTAGATATCCCGATGCATCAAATCAACGTCATCAGAACATTCGTAGGAGGAGGTTTTGGTGGGAAATCAGACCCATTTCCTCACGAAATGTGTGCAGCTATTCTTTCGAGAAAAAGTGGACGTCCTGTAAGGATTAATTTCGACAGAGAAGAAGTGTATTGGGTTAATCGAGGACGACATCCAAGTAGAATCCAAATGGAAGTTTTTACTGATGAAAAGGGACGAATTGCTGGGATTGAAACTGATGCTCTTATTGATGGGGGAGCATTTGCTTCATTTGGTCATGTAACGACTTACTACAATGGAGTACTACATACGTCCCCATATGAAATCGGAGGATTTCACTACACGGGTGCTAGAGTCTGGACAAATAAGCCAGCCAGTGGCGCTATGAGGGGGCACGGAGCAGTAAACTCAAGATGTGCTGTTGAAGTTGCAATTGACGAAGTCTGTGAGGAAATGGGAGTTGACCCCATGACGTTTCGTCTAGCCAACCTCCTCCCACCTCATAGCAGGACAATAACTGGATTTAGAATCACAAGTACTGGAATGAGGGAATGTTTAGACGAAGTACGAAAACAATCAGGGTGGGATAACAAATTCCGAAAATTACCATTTGGAAGAGGAATTGGAGTAGGATGCGGATTTTTCATTTCAGGTTCAGGTTTGCCAATCCACTGGGATCCTGAAAATTTCCCCCATGCTACCGTTCATCTTCAATGTGACATGGATGGAGGAGTTACCGTTCATACAGGTGCGGCTGAAATCGGACAAGGGAGTGATACGGCTGTTGCACAGGCTGTTTCTGAAGTCCTTGCACTACCATTGGATATGATTCGAATTCGTAGTAGAGAAAGTGATACTGCACCTGTAGATTTGGGGTCATATTCATCCCGTGTAACATTCATGAATTGCAATGCTGCAATTCGAGCAGCAATTGAAATGCGTGATAAAGTGCTCAAAGCAGCGTGGGAAATTACTGGTTATCATCCAGATGCTTTAGTTCTTGGAGATCGAAGAATATACTACAAGAAAGACCCTGCAATAGGTATATCTTGGTTAGAAGCAGTGCACAAAGCTCAGGCAGATACTGGTTCACTGATTTCCTCAGGTGCATATCGTACACCACCAATGGGTGGAGTCCACAAAGGGGCAGCCGCAGGGCTTGCTCCTGCCTATTCGTTCTCAGCATATGTTGCTGAAGTTGAGGTGGACCCAGAGACTGGATTTGTCAAAGTAATCAAAGCATGGGCAGCTCATGATTGCGGCAAGGCACTCAATCCACTTGCTGTTGAAGGCCAAATTATTGGTTCATGTCATATGGGGATGGGGCAAGTCCTCTCAGAAGAAATGAGATACGGAAGAACTGGGCACCTATTGAATCCTGATTTATTGGATTACAAAATCATGAGTGTTCACGAAATGCCCGAAGTAACACCAATCATTGTTGAATCGAATGATCCTGAGGGACCATTTGGAGCGAAAGAAGCAGGAGAAGGGCCGCTTCTTCCAATCCTACCTGCAGTAGTAAACGCTGTTTATGACGCAATTGGAGTTCGAATCAATGAACTTCCCGTCACTCCAGACAGACTTCATTCTAGGATAGAGAAGAAGTGTCGTAAAATGAAAATTGACGACCCTATGGACTTACCAAACCCTAGTTTTCACCCATCACCACTTCAAGATGAATTGTTAGAAAGAGCTGAAGAACATTCCAAGCGCGATTTACAAAGAGATCTGCTAATCGATCGAAGTGCGTATGTGAATGGAGTTCTATTCGGATTTGATCCTGATCGCCCATTGCACGAACAATCAGAAGGGTGGAGAGAATCGGTTACTCCAACTCCAGAGGATTTAGCTGATGATTCAAAACGTGCTGCTCGTGCTTGGAATCATGTTGAACGAAGATATAGGGAGGCATAACAATGAAGACTCCTCCATTTAACCTTCACAGGCCTAATTCAATTCAAGAAGCAATTTCCATTGCTTCAGAATTAAACAATTCCAATCAACAATTTGACTGGGTATCTGGAGGAACGGATCTATTACCAAATTACAAGTGGCACATTAATCCAAAGAAACACGTCATTTCCCTTGCAAATATTGATGAAATGAAAAGGCACGAAAAGCACCACATAGGTGCAATGGTAACTCTTCACGAATTAGAAAGAGGACCGGTTCACCCCCTTATCCAGAAGGCAGCAGGAAGTATTGCTAGCACACTTATTCGAAGATCAGGGACGGTTGGCGGAAATATTTGCCTGGATACCAGATGCTTCTGGTTTAACCAAACTGAAGATTGGAGAAGATCGATTGATTGGTGTCACAAATGTGATTGTGATACTCAAGCGGATTGTCGAGTAATTCCGAATCAAAACACTCTATGTGTTGCAACATACCAAGGAGACCTTGCGCCCTGTTTGATGGTATTGGGGGCAATAATTCACCTTGCAGGACCTGATGGACAGAGGACGATGAAATTAGCAGATTTCTTTGCACTAGATGGAATGAAAAGGAATATACTAGAGCCAGGAGAATTGGTTACTCACATTACTCTACCAACTGATTCAGACGAACTAGATGGTGATTATCAGAAACTTAGGTTAAGAGAATCGTGGGACTTCCCAGAAGCAGGTGTCGCAGCATCATGGAAAAAGAATGGAGAGAAGATAGAACAGCTTAATATCGCGACGACTGCATGTGAATCAATACCTCGACTTCATTCAGATGAAGCTTCAGATGCGTTGAATGAATGGAATGGAGAAGAAAGTGCGAAAATATTGGCCGAACGTATCCGAAAGGCAGTCAAACCAGTTAACAACACCTACTTCCCACCAGCATATAGGCGAAAAATGCTTAGAGTCTTAACGAAAAGAGCATTGGCAGGTTCATGGAGTGATGATTGATGAAGAGAAATTACACATATCTGATTCTATTTGCTCTGTTATTAGCAATAGTTCCAATGAACACACAGGCACAAATTGGCCCGCTCGGTGACTGGTCTTTTGAATTTGTAGAAGAAGACAACCATATCTATAACATTCCAATAGATAACAAAGGTGAATTTACTGTTGAATTTGAAATTTCTAATTCTTACTTGGTAGAAATAGAAGTTGAAATTACCGTTGATGCAGCATTCAATGGAACACTACTTGGAGATGATCCAATGGTTGTTTCCGTTTCATCAGGTGAAACAAAAAAAGATGATTTCCGAATAGGGGATATCGACCTTTTTCAAGCAAATTCACCGGGAGGATCCCAAGATGAATTTAGAGCCGTTGCAACTCTGAAGACAGTTGGAGGAATTGATGTATCGGTGACCAACAACTGGAAAGATGACAGAGGTGATGCAAAGATGCCTCGAATTCATGATTTAAGAATAGGAGAAGCTAATGAAATTCTTGAATTCAATCCAGATATAGAAACCCAATTCACAGTAGAAGTCAGAAATCATGGTAATTTAGATGATCAGATTGGTCAAGCAGAAGTTTCTGATGATTGTTCACTAATGACAGTAAGTATTGGGGATGAATCAGAACTATCAAAAATAATGAAACCTCAAATTAAATCCTCATCTGATTTCGCAATTGTAGAAATTATTGTAGATATTTCTCCCACTCATCCAACTAGGAATTGTGATGTAGATCTAAGAATTTCATCAGGTGGTTCCGGCGAAGGAGACGGAATAGTTTGGACCGAATCCTCATTCAGAATTAGTGTAAAGGAAGGGGAATCTCCGCCTCCAGATGACTCAAATGATGATGGTCCAATAAATCAGCCAATCGTTACAGAACAAAACCTTCCTGCTGGAGGAATTACATCCATTCTTTCTGCAATTTTCCTAGCATTTTTTGCCGCTCGCAGGGATTAAACAAAAAAAGCCATTTTTAGCACCAGTCTGTTGTTTTCATTACACTCGACATTGGACAACATATATGCGTGGCACTGGGTTGGAAGAAACAGGCGTACCGAGTAGGTTGCCAAATGATGAGGAATTGAAATGGCTGTTGTAGAGGAACAAAGTCGCTTCAATACAATCGTTGCGATTTCGCTAATTTCAACACTACTTCTGGTATTGTTACTTCCGATGGCTTTTGCTGCTGGAAAGGATACAACGTACAGCGCATATGAGGATTCGTCTGATGCGGCTCAACTCTCTGATGCTCGCACAACCCTTGGCCCAATAGGTGGAGGAATCGACGAGGTACAGGGACAAGGATACAATATTGCAAACACAATCTCTACTCCAATGTTGGTTAACGATTGGAAAAAGCCACATCTTACGATGCTTCTAGTGGTTGGACCGGAGAAACCAATCGATGAAACTGAAGCTCAAGCAATTTTTGATTTCGTCACTGAAGAAGGAGGCAAAGTCATCGTAGCATCTGATAATTCAAACGCCAATACACTCGCAGGAATGTTTGGACTGACATACTACGATGCACCTTTGTACGATAGTCAACACATGTATGCGGTAATCAACGAAGATGGAGATGAATTCCTACATCCTACCAATGTATGGGGACTCCACAGCATAAACAAAGACGAATCTGAAATGCAAGAAAGTGAGAAAAGTACTGGATGTACAGAGCAAATGATCGATAATAGAATCTTAGATTCTTGCCGAGTTCCAATGATGTTCAGACAACCTACTGGAATCAAAATTGGAGCTCTTGAAACAGATGACCCAGAAGCATCAAATTATGTCGAAAGAGATGTGAACGTTCTCTCTTACGCTTCCAAATCAGCATTTGTAGACATTGCTGGAGATGGTAAAGAAGGAACCTTAGAAAATGATGCACCAGGCGACATAGCATTAACCGTCAGAATTGATTATCCAGGAATCAAGGCTTCAGATCTTCTTCGAGGTGCAGCGGGTGATGCTGAATCTGGGGGAATCGGGGACTTAACCGTTACAGGTAGCATTGTTTTCGTTGCTGATGACGAAGTATTCGCAAACCAATACTGGACGCTTGCTCGTGCTATGGAAGCCGGTTTGTCTGACGAATGTACTGGCCAAACATGTTGGCAAAATGAATTAACAGGAGGTGATTTCTGGCAAGGGAATCACGCATTCTTCCATGCCTTAATTTGGGACATGATGGAATTAGATAACAATGAACTTGCTAACTCAATTACCACTCAAAGAGACAACTTCAACATCGTGTTCGATGAAAGTCGCCACGTCACCGGAGTTGCATCACAACCGTTTATCGAAACAATCAGTACAATCGTCCTTCTTACCTCTGACGATTTCCTAAAGTGGTTGATTATTCTAAATCTTGGATTGCTGCTATTGGTTTCAATAATGGTAGTTCCTGAAAAGGCGAACTGGAGACATGTCTTTGACCTAACTAGATTCAGAGAACGACCAACTAAAGTAGATTCAAATGAATACAGACAGAGAGTTCAGAAGGCTCTGTTTGCAAAAGTTAGAGTTTTCTATGATCTCACACGTGACCAAATGGCACTCAAAACTCCAGCAGATGTTCAACAGATGATTGGAGACCCTAGATTAGTGGAACTGGCTTACAGTACCACGCGTACATATTCCCCCCAGGAGCTTCGTGAGCTACTCACGAGCATCCGCAGGTGGGGGAAGAAGTGAAAACCCCAAAGGATA
>MDTC01262405.1_pt1 | contig 10369 bp, 10 predicted proteins | sample 811181 | NCBI WGS metagenome assembly MDTC01 (sample SAMN05326644, study PRJNA326480) | marine metagenome | isolation source: seawater | place: Pacific Ocean: North | collected 2011
AAGACTTCCTTGGGAAAGTCTGTAGCAAAGGCCACAGGTAGGGAATTTATAAGAATTGCTCTTGGCGGTGTGCATGATGAAAGCGAAATACGTGGTCACAGAAGAACATATATAGGGTCAATGCCAGGAAAAATTATTCAGTCTATGAAAAAGGCTAAAACTACGAATCCTCTGATACTTTTAGATGAGGTGGACAAGATGGGCCGAGATTTTAGAGGAGATCCTGCGAGTGCTATGTTAGAAGTATTAGATCCAGAACAAAATAGTACTTTTACCGATCACTACCTAGAGGTGGAATACGATCTTTCAAATGTGATGTTTATCACTACTGCTAATACTTATAATATGGCTAGACCGCTCCTAGACAGGATGGAGATAATAAGTATTGCTGGCTATACTGAGATAGAAAAAAGAGATATTGCTAAAGAACATCTCATTTCTAAGCAGGTGAAAGCACACGGTTTGAAGGATTCAGAATTCAAGTTAAATGAAAAGGCCTTGCTAGAAGTTATAAGGCGTTATACGCGCGAAGCTGGTGTTCGTAATTTAGAACGAGAAATTGCAAAGCTGTGTAGAAAGTCACTTACAAAAATTGTAAAAGGTGATGCTGAATCAATTAAAGTCGGAATTCAGAATCTTGAAGAATTCTTGGGGGTTAAGAAATTTAAGTTTGGATTAGCAGAAGAAGAAAACCAGATAGGTGTGACTACTGGTTTGGCCTGGACTGAAACAGGGGGAGATCTTCTCTCTATTGAAGCCTTACAGTTACCCGGCAAAGGAAGGATGAAAACCACCGGTAAGTTAGGTGACGTCATGAAGGAGAGTATTGATGCTGCTTCAAGTTTTGTTCGTTCCAAGGCACCTTCGCTGGGGATTAAACCCCCTATTTTTGAAAAATTAGATATTCACGTTCATGTTCCTGAAGGAGCTACTCCTAAGGATGGTCCCTCAGCTGGTATAGCAATGGTTACATCCATAGTTTCTGTTCTTACAGAAATTCCGATTAGGAGAGATGTAGCGATGACTGGCGAGGTAACTCTACGAGGTAACATCCTTCCCATAGGTGGGTTAAAAGAAAAGCTGCTAGCTGCTCTACGTGGAGGGATCAAGTGTGTTTTAATTCCAAAAGAGAATGCTAAGGACTTGCGCGAAATTCCTGATCAAGTTAAAAACGGACTTGATATTATACCACTATCACACGTCAATGAAGTGCTTAAAGCAGCCTTGGTTGAGCAGCCTAAAGCAATAGAATGGAATCCTTCCAATGTAGTTCCACAATCTAAGGACGTAAGTACTGGGGATGAGGATCTGGATCAAGAGACGAATAGGGCTCACTGACATAGCCCAATTTGAGTTTGGTTGTAGGTTGCCTTTTTTGAAAAATGGATTGAACTTTACCAATTTAGGACTATTGTGATCAGGAGAAAATAGTTGGGTGATTAGCTCAGTTGGTAGAGCGCTTCCTTTACACGGAAGATGTCGGGAGTTCGAGTCTCTCATCACCCACCATAAAAGAGTAATTAAAAACAGTTCATTGGCGACAACAGGTAACGTCAAAAAGGTCCATTAACAATAATTTAGTAATTGTTATACTATTAAACCTAGTCCAACCCCGTTTCCTATTATCAATTCAGGCTCAGTTTGGAGGAAACTTGTCAGTTGTTTTAAGTAGGCCTGGCAGAGGACGTTCTAATTGCTTCTCAAGCCAATGCGCTATTTCAATTGACTTATCCAAAGATACCCCAGTTGCTATTCCAGATCTATCTAGCATATAAAGCAAGTCTTCTGTGGGTATATTCCCAGTAGCCTTTGGCGCAAATGGGCAACCCCCTGAACCACCAAAGGCAGACTCAAGGCCAATGACCTCTTCTTCGATCCCAGCCCAAGCGTTCGCGATACCAGTATTGCGGGTATTGTGTAAATGAAGTTTCATTTTGAGGTGAGGGAAAGATTCGCTTATGGCCCTCAATTTAACTTTAATATCCTTTGGAGTAGCTACCCCGATAGTATCAGCCAAGCAAATCTCTTCAAGACCCATTGCTACTATTTTTTCAATTATTGATAACAGGTGACTAACTGAGATTTCTCCATCAAATGGACAGCCAAAGCTTGCTGCAACTGTAACAGCAGTTTCCATTTGATTACCTGAATTTGCTAAAATTTTTCCTAGGGTTTTTAGGTTATCTGCAGTCGTGGCTCCTTGATTTCTCATGCTAAATGTATCGCTAGCTACGATGGCGTAGTTTACGATATCTAGTTTACTTTCCAAGGCCCTTTGAAAACCGCGTGCATTAAGGGCTAAGCCAATAAACTTAACATTCTTTGCACTTTTCTCAGGTAAATTTTTTACTACCTCATCAGCATCAAACATCTGAGGTACTCTTTTTGGGTTAACAAAACTAGTCACTTCAATTCGGGTACACCCAGCATCTATAGACCTATTTATTAATTCAAGCTTCTGTTTAGTTGACAAGATTTTTTTTTCATTTTGCAATCCATCTCGTGGAGAAACTTCAACAATTTCAATGTATTCCTTCATAGGTTTTAATTCCTTATAATACAATCTATGTTAATGAGAACTATTTGACTTAGTGAAAATATTTATGATTTATTAAGTCATAAAACCATAAAGTCAAAAAGAAAGATTGTAAAATGATTGAAGATAAAGCTGGAGCCTTGTCAGATTTAAGAGTACTAGAAATGGGGCAGTTGCTAGCAGGTCCTTTTTGTGGACAACTCCTCGGGGATTTTGGTGCTGAAATTATTAAAGTCGAACCTCCTGAAGTAGGTGATCCCATGCGCCAGTGGGGAAGAGAAAAACCTCATGGAAAATCTCTATGGTGGCCCGTGGTCGCTAGGAATAAAAAATCTATTACAGTAAACTTAAGGTTGAAGAAAGGGCAGGAAATAATTCGAGACCTTATAAAAAGCACTGATATTTTAATTGAAAACTTTAGGCCTGGAACTTTAGAGCGGTGGAATATTGGCTATGATGTGTTGAGCAAAATTAATCCCCAATTAGTGATGGTAAGAGTCTCTGGATATGGTCAGACTGGACCTTATTCCAGCCGAGCTGGGTTTGGGGCTATTGGCGAAGCAATGGGAGGCTTGCGGTACGTTTCTGGTGATCCTTCGACTCCACCGAGTAGAATGGGAATATCAATTGGTGATCAGTTGGCAGCTATGCATGCTTGTATGGGAGCTTTAATGGCTATACATGCAAGAAAGAGAACAGGAAAAGGTCAGGTAGTTGATAGCGCTATTTACGAATCTGTTCTTAATATGATGGAAAGTTTAGTTACTGAGCATGATGTTGCCGGTTATACTCGGGAAAGAACTGGCGCAATAATTCCCAATGTTGCTCCGTCCAATATATTTGAAACAAAAGATAACAAGATGATCTTAATTGGTGCTAATCAAGATAGAGTGTTTTCACGACTTTGTGATGTAATGAGTAGACCCGAATTGGCACAAGATGATAGATACAAATCCCATACGGGCAGGGGAAAGCATCAAATTGAATTGGATGAGCTAATTAATGAATGGACAAAAACAAAAAATTTAAGTGAAGTTGAGCAATTATGTAACGAAAACGGGATTCCTGCTGGCCTTATTTATACAGCAAAAGATATGATAAATGACCAACATTTTAAAGAGAGAAATGCTATAATAGATATAGACCATCCTGATTTTGGTACTATAAAAATGCAAAATGTTGCACCAAAGCTATCAGAGAACCCAGGCGAAGTACGTAAAGTAGGCCCAAATTTGGGAGAACATAATGATTATGTTTTTAAAGATATTCTAAATAAAACAGATGAAGAATTAGAAAGTCTAAAGAAAAAAGGCATAATTTAAGAACTTCTTTAAACCTAAAAGAAAGAGAAATAATGGATGAAGAACTAGAGAAGAATTATGAAAAGGCTGGTTATCACACAGCTCAGGAAAGAGGCGGAAATTTAGCTGTTATCTTTATAGATTTTGCGAATGCTTACTTCGAAACTGATAGCCCATTGTTTGGTGGCGAAGGGTGCAGGAATGCTTTAAACAACTCTATAAAGCTCCTAACGGCCTTAAGAAAATTACCACAAATCCCAGTTGTATTCACCGAGGTAAAGTATAAACGGGGGGGGGAAGATGGAGGAACTTTCTATAAGAAAGTTCCAGCTCTAGCAAGTTTTGAAGAGGGGAAAGAATCACAAAAAACAAATTCTGAGTTAGAAGTCATAAATACTGACATCATAGTAACAAAGCAGTTTCCTAGCGCGTTTTTTAAGACAGATCTAGAAAATATCTTGAAAAAAAAAGGTGTTGATACTGTCTTATTGACTGGGGTAACCACCTCAGGTTGTGTAAGGGCAACTTGTATCGACAGTATTTCAAGTGATTTTATAACACTTGTTGTTTCAGATGCTGTTGGTGATAGGGCTCTTTCACCTCACCAAGCAAATCTTTTTGATATGAGTGCCAAGTATGCGGACTTAATTAGCACAAGTGAGGCAATCAAGCTAATCAAAACGACTTGCCTTCTATAACCCAACAACGTGTGGCTTAAGTTTTAGCATAAGTAAATAGCCAAACGCCCATAGAATAAATGCTTCACATCATATTAAATTTGGCGATAACCCTTCCCACTCTTTCTAATTTTCGTCCAGCCAGGATTTGGGAAATGTGCTGGTATCAAAAAGCTATCCTCTTCAGCTACTTTATCTAAAAGATTTTCTCGAGTGGTTCGAGCTAAAGCCATGTCTGAACAAAAAGCAGTTGAAAGCTCTGGGAATTTTAGTTGAATTGGAGAATGAATTATGTCACCGCAAAAAACTGCACCATTTACAGAATTGAGTGACAGGTGGCCAGGAGTATGTCCTGGACTTAATTGAACTGAAAGACCATTTGCCACTTCATCTTGGTCTTCTACAAAATCCATCTTTCCGTTCTCTATCAATGGTAATACGCTATCGGCAAATGAGCCGTGCTTGTCTAATGAATTAGAGATGCCTTCCCAATAGCTGAATTCAGTTTTACCACAGAGGTATTTGGCATTTGGAAAAGTTGGTACCCAGGACCCATTTTCCAAACGTGTATTCCAACCAACATGATCTGCGTGCAAATGGGTACACATCACTATGTCAATATCCTCCGGTTTAAATCCAGCTTTAGATAGCGCTCTAAGCCATTCCTTTCCTGATCTTTTGTGCCACGATGGATGGTTGGGACGATTCTTGTTTGCACCAACACAACTGTCTACTAATATTAATCTTCCCTTTTGTTGTAGAAGCCAGGACCGTATTGTTAAATGTATCAAGCCTCTTGATAGGATTGTTTCGTCAATTAAATCCAAATTCTTCAAAATTTTTAAATTGATTTCAGGAAACAAAGTTTTGATAGGGATATTGAAAGATTGTAGATCAGTCAGTCCAGTTATTTTTAAATCACCAAGGCTTAAGCAACCCATAATTCACTCACATAATTTGGGGATTTTGTCTGATATGATCATGTCTCTTATTCTGATCATCCCAATATCGGCCGATAAATCGTCCACCCGAAATACCATTAGATTTATCAGATGCAAGCCATATAATAGCTTTATTCATAACTGAAGAAGGTAACAAATTACCATCTGCTCCTTTTTTGTTTTTGGATGGTGGTAAAAGTTCTGTATCTGTTGCACCACCTGGTAGTAGGACGTTAACATCGATTCCCAGTCCTTCCAAATCTTTAGACCATGCCCTAGACGTGGCTTCTAAAAACGTTTTAGAGGGACCATACGGTGAATATCCAGCTCTGATCATGGTTTGTGATGATGTAGAAATATTGATAATCTTGCCAAACTTCTCCTCAATCATATGAGGAATGACTGCTCTGCTAGCCAAAAATGGACCGGTTACATTTGTATCAATTATTTTAGACCATGATTTGGGATGAGCCTCCCAAAATTTTGTTGGTTCTGTATTAAAATTTTCAGAAATTAGTCTCATACCTCTACCTGCATTGTTCACTAGGACATCAATTTTATTGAATTTTTTAATACAAGACTGGGCTATTTTTTCCATAGCATCTGAATCTGTTACATTTGCAATTTTTGCAATTACGTTATCGCTTCCTGCGATATTTCTAAGGTCCTCCCAAGTTTGGAAAAAATTCTGACTTTCTTTTGACGCCGTAAAGCATATTTTTACTCCTACCTTCGCAAGGCATAAACACATTTCTCGGCCTAGGCCACGAGATCCCCCAGTAATTAGAATTGATCGACCTACCAACGAATTATCTAATTTCATGGCATAAAACCCCCACCATTAACCCATAAAGTTTGACCTGTCATAAAGGCACTGTCTTCACCGAGTAAAAACATAATAGGACCAACAATATCCTGTGGGGAAGCTATTCTTGCTAAAGGAGTGGTTTGAATATATTTTTCAATATCAAGTGAAATAAGACCATCTTCGTTGGACCTACCAGTTCCCCCTCTTAGAAATGCCGTATTTACTGCAGCTGGCCCGATAGCATTCACTCGAACATTAGGGGCCGCTTCCAATGCTATAGTTTTTGTCAGATTAATCAGACCAGCCTTTGATGCGCCATAGGCACCATAATTTGGCCGTACATGAGAGGCTAATCCTGACACTATGTTCACCATGGTACCACCATTTACTTTCAAAAGAGGTATCACCACTTTTGAAATGAGGAAAGCTCCACGTAAATTGAGATTGATAATTTCGTCAAATTCGCTGGTAGTTGTATTTTCAATTGAGGTAAGGCCATTCATAAAACCTGCTAAATTAACAAATCCGGATAATGCCTCAAATTCTAGGAAAGCCCTTTGAATACTATCATTGTCGGTTAAATCAATGAACTTAGATTTTATACCTTTCAGGGGAGGATGCCTAGTTAGAGATTTTTCAAGATCCATGACAGTTACATTCCAACCATCTCGTAAAGCTCTTTCAGCCAGCGGGCGACCAATTCCACCTGCGCCACCTACCAAAACTAAATTTTTCATTTTTTTGACCTGAGAATAATTTTAGTTATTTAAAGTCTGTATTTTTGAGACATCTTTAATCTAACCGTTCTGTATTAAAGAACCTTGCTTTCAATAATCACTATTGACAGTATTTTGTAAATTCAGCAGACAAATGCCCCAATATTAGAGCATTTGCCGTACCTAAAAGCCTATTCAGATATCTATTATTTGCAAGGATCAGGCTTGTGGCTATCAAGTAGGGTCCACTTACCATCCTTTATCTGAATCACATACCCTGGGAGCTCTGCATCATTCCCAGCGAAGCATAAATTGTCACCCAGTATGCCAGAAAAATTTACAGACCTAAGTCCCTCCCTTATAGCCAATCTATCCTTTTCCAGGTTACTCTTATCACCAGACACATTCTGTTCGCTCATAACCTGTGCATATAAATACACTGCATCATATGACTGAGCATCAGTATGGTGTGCGCCTATTTTGTTAATACCGGCAGCTTTAGTTCCTTTTAGAAATTTCTGGTTGAAAGCAGTGGCCTTTGGAGAAGAGTCTGCATGAAAGCCGGCCATAAAAGTGGTTCCCTCAGCCATATCGCCAAAAAGTTCTAAAATATTTGGATCAGCAAATATCTGACTTCCAATCATTCTTCCTTTATACCCCTGGCGTTTAAGCTCTCGAATAGTTTTGGAGGCATTTTCTGGCAATCCTGCTACTGCAACCATATCTGGATTATTGGCCACTATTGGAGCTATCTGGGGTGCTAAATCAAAGCTTTTATAAGTGATCGCAACAGGTTTCCCGTGGTTAATACCGAATTTTTTCAATAGAAATGGATAAAGTTTTTCTCCAACTACTGCCGAAATTGCCTCATCAGAAACATAAACTATATCGACAGATTCCCTAGGATAATCCATTTTTTTAAAAGTGGTTAATAGCCGTGCAAATTGCTTGCCCTCATCCTCTGTAATTCTCCAAGCCCACTCTTTATCTTTTGTCAAACCTGGCGCTGAGGAAGCATTTGACATCATGACAATCTTTTCTCGTTCGGCAACATTGAAAGCAACCTTAGCTTCCCCAGAAGAAAAGGGTCCTATGATTGCCAAAACATCGTGGTCTTGTGCTAGAGTTTTTGCTGCAAGAGCTGCTTGTTTTGGGTCTGAACCACTATCAAACTCGATGATTTCAATCATTTTGCCATTCACACCTCCTGCTGCATTTATTTCGGCTACTGCTATATCTACTGCAACAGTGGCGGATAAAGCAGGTCCTTTAAGCCAGCCTGTCCTACCTGTGATGTGACCTATTTTTAATGTTTCCTCAGCAATTCCACCTGATACTGATAGGACCAGGGAGAGGAATCCCCATATTAAAGGTTTGAATAATTTCATTTCGTTCTCCTTTCAAGTTTAAATTAGGGTAACACAATTATATAGTTTCACCAAGATATGCCTTAGCTAGGACTTTATCCTTAGCAAGTTTAGACGATTCTCCTTGAGCTTTAACGTAGCCTAATTCAAGAATATAACCACGCTTGGCAGTTTTTAAGGCAAGTTTCGTATTTTGCTCTACAATAAGAATTGATATCCCTTGGTTGTTTAATTCTTGAATTAATCTAAATAACTGCCGGACTAAAATTGGAGAAAGACCAAGGGAAGGTTCGTCTAACATCATTAACCTTGGTTTTGCAACCATGGCACGGCCTATAGCAAGCATTTGTTGCTCTCCTCCGGATAATACAGAAGCTAACTGGTTTCTGCGATTTGCCAAATTACTGAATCGATCAAAAATAGCTTCTATAGAGCTTTTAACTTGGGGTCCTTTTTGACTGTGAGCTCCAATCAGAAGATTTTCCTCAACGGTCATACTGACAAAGATTTGTCTACCTTCCGGGACCAAAATTAATCCAGATTTTACCCTAGCTGCTGCTGATAAGTCCTCTATGTTTGTATCTTCAAATTTAATAGAACCACTTGATCTTTTAACCGTACCAGCTATTGTTTTTAGCAATGTGGATTTCCCCGCTCCATTAGCACCTACTACTGTTACGATCTCCGATTTTTTTACTGAAATTGAAACATTTTTTAATGCTTGGATAGAGCCATATCTTACTGCTACTTCCTTTACGTCAAGCATTTGTATCTCCGGTTTGTTCTTCATCAACGCCTAAATAGGCTTCTAAAACTTTTTTATCTTGCCTTAGGCCGCTTACATTCCCGTCATAGATGAGTTGCCCAAAATTCATCACAGAGACTTCCTGGCATATGCTATTAATAAATGGCATATCATGATCGACTAGTAAGAGTGTTATACCCTTACTACTTAGCTCTAGCAAAAACTCCTGAAGAGAGGCCGTTTCTGTCGTATTCAAACCAGCAGCTGGTTCATCTAATAAAAGCAAACTAGGGTTTGCCATGAGTGCCCTAACAACTTCAATTTTTTTTCTGACCCCATATGGTAAGCTTGAAACTGTTTGTCCTTCATGCAGGTCAATCCCAAAATTATTTAGGGTTTTTATTGCTTTGCCCTTACCTGTAGATTTTGACGAAAGATTAATTGGCTTAATCATATCTAGAAAGCCATATTGACTATGTTGTCCGAGCATCACATTTTCTATTACCGAAAGGTGGGGCATCAATCTAATGTTCTGAAAGCTTCGCGAAATCCCTAATCTTATGCGTTTTCTTGAAGAGATCCCGCTGAGATCCTTTCCCTCAAAAAAAACCTTTCCAGTATCAGGCTCATGTATTCCGGATAGAATGTTGAAAAGTGTTGTTTTTCCTGCACCATTGGGTCCAATCAATGCGTGTCTAGTACCTTTTCTTATATTAAAAGCAACATTTTCCAAGACTTTAACACCACCGAAGCTTTTTGAAACTTCAGAAATACGCAGAATCGGATCAGACATTTTTCTCTTTAGGAAATAACTTAGACCAAATCCGTTCGAGAGCGTCTCGAGTTATCATACCTTCTGGGCGTATAATCATCATAATGACTATAAGTATACCAAAAATGAAAAACCTCCAATCGTCTCCTATTCTAAGGGCTTCAGGTATTAAAGTGAAAAAAGAAGCTCCAACTAGTGGACCCCAGGCAGTTTGGGTTCCACCGATAAGGACATACAGTAACACAAATATTGATATATTTGCGTTGAAATATTGAGCTTCGATAAAACCAAAGTACAAGGCATATAGCCCGCCGGAAAGTCCTGCTATAGCACCGCCCAAAGTAAAAGCGCCAACCTGAACTGCTCGTTTATTAACGCCCATTAGATCAGCCACTGCCTCATCATCATGTACTGCTCGCATGGCTAACCCAACTCTGGTAGACATTAAATAAAACCCAAATAACACAACAGTAATAGCAACCATTAATATTACCTCTGTTTCGATA
>MDTC01208589.1_pt1 | contig 10368 bp, 11 predicted proteins | sample 811181 | NCBI WGS metagenome assembly MDTC01 (sample SAMN05326644, study PRJNA326480) | marine metagenome | isolation source: seawater | place: Pacific Ocean: North | collected 2011
AATATAACAAAACCTATCGAGCTAATTAAAAACCATACAGCAGGAATTTCTCCATCAATTGAACCCATAATTATTTTAATTTATACTATTGACATTAAAAATCACTTGATATATTACTAACGATAATTAATGGTTATCAATAGTAATATATGAATAATATTATATCTAATATAAAAGCTTTACAAAAAGAGACAATTGTAAATCTTCAAAACTCAAAATCCTCTAACACAGTTAGAGCTTACAAATCAGACTTTAATGATTTTGCATTATTTTGTGTTAAGAATGGTTTTAAATCGCTTCCTTCAGATCCCAAAGTTGTGTCACTTTACTTAACTCATCTATCGACAAAAAGCGTTAAAATCAGCACTTTAAAAAGAAGATTAGTGTCTATTGGTGTCATTCATAAACTTAAAGGCCATTATTTAGATACCAAACATCCTTCAATTATTGAAAATCTTATGGGAATAAAGAGGAGAAAAGGGATTAATCAAAAAGGAAAAAAACCTTTATTAATCAGTTATTTAAAAGAAATAATTAATGTAATAGATCAACAAAAAAAAGATGAAATAAAAAAATTAAGAGATAGGTCAATTATATTAATAGGATTTTCAGGTGGTTTTAGGAGAAATGAAATAGTTTCGTTGGATCATGATGACCTAGACTTTGTTTCAGAAGGTTTAAAGATAACTTTAAAAAGGTCAAAAACAGATCAATATGGTGAAGGATCAATAAAAGCTCTGCCCTACTTTGATAATTCTCGATACTGTCCAGTAATATCTATAAAAAAATGGATTGAAATATCGCAAATAAATTCAGGACCTTTATTTAGACGATTTACTAAAGGTTCAAATTTATCTGATAAAAGATTAAGTGATCAGACAGTAGCATTATTAATTAAGGAATATTTAGAATTAGCAGGAATTGATAGTAAAAATTATTCTGGACATAGTTTAAGGTCAGGATTTGCTACATCTGCTGCAGAAGCTGGTGTTGAGGAGAGAAGTATAATGGCAATGACAGGCCATAAATCAACTGAAATGGTTAGAAGATATATTAAAGAAGCAAATTTATTTAAAAATAATGCATTAAATAAAATTAAAATTTAGATATTAAAAGCCCAAACTTTTTTTTTCATTTTTTGTTGTTTTGTACTTGATGATAATTGATATTTTCTATGGTGTCTATCAGAGATCAAAACATCAGATATTGGCTTATTACAATAAGTCATACTTTTTTCCATATTTTGTAAATCAAAATTCATTCCTGAAGAATTAATAATAAATATTTTAAAACCTTTTTTAAGGAAAAAATTAGTCATACTATTTTTTCCACATTCAGATTTTACAGCATCCATTTTATTAAGATATTTATTATTTTTAACAAAATCTAAAAAATCTTTTTGTTTAAGAACAAATGAAGGTGCTCTAACATGAGGATTTGGGAATTTATTAAAATTTTTTTTTAAAAAAAAGTAATTCTTGAAATACGAAAAAATTTTCCAAAATTTTTTAAATTCGTAACTAGAAAATATACTTTCATTTGATCCAGAAAAGCCCATAAAAGAATTACGAACAAACGAGTTTTTAATAATTTGAAGCCAATTTGCTTTTTCAAAACGACAATGACTAATCAAAAATAATATAATATGGTTATCATAATTTTGGATTGCCCTTTCCATTGATTTAAACTCAAAATCATTTACTTTTACAGGATCTAAAAACTCCTTATAAGATAAACCTGAAGCAATTGATCTGCACAATCTTAATTTTTCATCGTCAAGTAATTTGAAACAAATTATTAATTCATGCGGATGTCCAGATGGGTATTTTTTATAACTTTCAATAAAATTTTTAAATCGATTAATATCATCAAACTTTGAGAAGACATAGACAACTAAAAATTTATTATTTTGAGTCATAAAAAAGATACTTTATTATATATATTATAATTATTAATTGTATTAATATAAATTAGAAAAATGAATCAAGATGTTACAATTCTCATTTTAACACATAAAAGTAAGAAACTTGTCTTAGATTATATTAAAAATCTATATAAAAAATTTAGAATAATAATAATTGATAATTCAAATGATGTTAATTTAAAATCCGTTATAGAAAAAGATTATTCAGATGTCGAAATACACTTAATACCTAATAATGGTTATGGTAATCAAATAAATTATGGAAGCAAATTAGTTAAAACTGAATATTTTTTGATCAGTAATCCAGATGTGAGAGGCATAAATGAATTAAGTTTGATTAACTTTGTAAAAGCAGCAAAACAACTGAACAATAAATTTTCTACTTTAGGTCCTAGATTTATTAATGCGGATCCTAAGTCGCTCAAACAAAGTAAAAACGACAATGTAATAACAGAAATGAAATTTATTAGTGGCTCTTGTATGTTTTTTAAAAAAGATATTTTTGATAAGTTAAATGGATTTGATGAAAATTTCTATCTATATTTTGAAGAAACTGATTTTTGTTTAAGATCATTCAAACAAAACAAAAACTATCAAATTAATAATATCAAAGTTGAACATGATACAGGAACATCAGTAGAAATTAAAAATAATCAAGATAAAATGATACATGATAATTTTAGAACTTGGCATTACATTTGGTCAAAATTTTATTACTACAAAAAACATTATGGATTTATTCTCGCCCTTATTTACTTCATACCAATAATTATAAGAATAAACTTTAGAATATTTTTGTACAAATCCAAGCGTGATGAAATAAACCTTACTAAATATAAAGCTAGAAAATCGGGTTTATATAGTTCAATTTTAAATAAAAAATCTTCAAAAAGAATTTAAATTTTATTTAGTTTTCCAGTAGTCGTATATACCTTTATTAAGTTCATATTTTGGCCAAATAAATCTTTCTCTATTTGGTTGTTTTTTGGCCCAATCCCACATTTTGGTTAATCCCTCTTCTAGATCTATCTTGTGATTAAAACCTAATAATTTCACTGATTTATCCCAAGTTGACCAGGCGTATTTGGTTTCATGTCTAGCTTCAAGGTGAACTGGATCAATATTTAGTCCCGTTACATTAATCAAAACGTTGCATGCTTCATTAATTGAATATTCCTTTATACCACCTAGATTGATAATTTGACCAATACAATCTTTATTTTGAGATGCTTTCCATAATGGCATAACAGCATCATCTACATAGCTAAAAGCTCTAACTTGGGTGCCATCACCAAAGATTGTCGGATTTTTTTTATTTAAAATTTGATACATCCATATACCTAGGACATTTCTATATTTATCCCAAATATTTTGATTAATTCCATAAAAATTATGAGGTCTTACTATAGTGTAATTTAGACCGTGTTGTTGATGAGCTATTTCTAAATCCATTTCGACAGCATATTTAGCTACTGCATAAGGATCAATAGGTGCCTGTGGCAGGTCTTCATTAAAGGGAGGTTTGTATTTATTTCCATATACTGACATTGAACTTGCAAATACAAACCGTGAAATATCATATTGAATGCTGCATGTTATAAGATTAGTAGAAGTAATTAAATTATTTTCATAATTATACTTTCTAATAAATGGACTCAGACCTTCTGCGGCATATGCAGCAAAATGATACACTATTTCAATTTTTTCTTTTTCAAAAACTCCTTTAAGAGCTTGAAGATCTGAAAGATTAAATTTATAAAAATGAACCTTTCTATTTATATTTTCAGAAAAGCCACCACTCAAATCATCAATGCCTACTACTTCATAATCGGTATTTTCAATGATCCAGTCGGCCAATCTAGAACCAAGTAATCCCGCAACGCCAGTGATTAATATTTTGCCCATCTATTTTGATATAAATTTTTTGATATATTCTGGAATATCTACAGTAGCCTTGTATTTAAGTAATTTATGAGCATTATTATTAGTTATTGATGATTTAAATCTCTCCCCTTTTCTTTTAGATATAAATTTTATTTTTGATTTAAACATTTTTGCTATTTCTATTATAGAATATTGTTTTTGTGTTCCAAGCATATATTCAGTTTGTTTACCTTTTTTCCAAGCTAGATAACAACCACTCACTATATCATCAATATGGGTAAAATCTCTTTTTTGAGTACCTGGTTTGACGACAGTTAAAGGTTTATTTTTTAAATATTGTTCTTCAAAAATACCAATTACTGCTGACATTTTAGAATTTTTAATTTGTCCAGGTCCATAAACATTATAAAAAAAAACTATTTCATACCTTAAACCAAACCATTTATTAAAGTTTTTAATTAATTCAATATTTTTTGATTTAGACCATGAATATGGTGATAAATTTTCATCTTTTCCATTATTTCCTAGCATACTTGAAGTAGCAGAATAAATTAATTTAATCTTATTTTTTGTTGCAAAAGTCACAACCTCAAACGAACCTTTTAGATTAGATCTAATACATTTATCATATTCTAAAAAACTTTGATATATTCTTGAAAATTCTCCAAAATGAAAAATTGTATCAATATTTTTTTTGTAACTCTTAAGTAATGAGGTAATATCTTGATTTTCACCTTTGATATATTTAACTCTACTCGATTTAACGTGATTTTTTTTTAATCCTGTTGAATAATTATCTAAACTTAAAATTCTTGAATTTGTTTTTTTTAAAAGGTACTTGATTAAATTTGAGCCAATAAACCCTGCTCCACCTGTTATCAAAATAAATTTTTTCATAATGATTAATTCTTATATTTAGTTTTTAAAGATTTAAACAATAATAAAGCACTTTCTATTACTTCATCAGTATTAAAATACTTATATTTTGCTAATCTTCCTTCAAAAAATATATTTTTATTTTTTTCTAGAGAAATTAATTTTTTATATTTTTGAAAAAGTTTAACATTTTTATTATTAGATATCGGATAATATGGGTCCCCTTTATTAGTCGGAAATTCTTTAGATATAACTGTGTATTTAGATTTTTGTTTTGTAACGTGTTTTATTTCTACAGATCGAGTATATTTGTAATCATTTGGATAATTATATTGAACACATTTTTGTATATTTTTTTTTTTAAAATTCTTAAATTTAAAAATTAAAGATCGCCAATCAAGTTTACCATATTTAAAATTAAAATATCTGTCAGGTTCACCTGTATAAATCATAAAATGATTGAATTTAATTTTATTCCTTAACTTAAAGAAATCCGTATTCAATTTTATCTTAATTCTTTTATTTTTTGTCATATTTTTGAACATTTGAGTAAAACCTCTTTTTGGCATAAATCTAAGTTTTTCCCTAACATAATAAGGATTTCTATTAAATCTAATTGGTAATCTTCCAGCAATTTCTTTAGATAAATTTCTTGGATGTAGATTCCATTGTTTAATCGTATAATTTTTGTAAAATTTATCATAAATCTCTCTACCAAGTTTTGATAAAACAAATTCTTCAAAATTTTTGGGGTTTTTAATATTAATCTTTTTTGTATTCAAAAATTGAAGTACATCTTTTTTAGATTTAAATTTACGCTTAAAAAACATTTCTAAAGTATCAAGATTAATTGGTATAGGATATAATTTTTTATCAAATGAAGATTTAACAATATATTCACCTGGTATCCATTTGGTAAATTCAGACAAATATTTCATTATTTTTTTATTCTTAAATCTAAGATAATGTGGTCCATATTTATGATAAAGAACTCCTTTTGAATTATATTCATCATAACAATTTCCAGCAATATGATTCCTTTTTTCAATGATTAAACAATTAAGTTTTAATTGTGTGCTTATTCTCTCTGCTAAAACACACCCCACAGGACCTCCACCAACAATAATTACATCAGAAATTATCATTTAAGCAATATCCTTGGTGATGGCACATGTGTTATAAATTTTCCACCATTTTTAATAAATTTTTTTTCTTTGATAAAAATTTCTTTTTTAAAATTCCATGCTCCTAAAAAAATATAATCAACATTTGTTAATAATCTTTTTTTATATTTTAAAATTTTGATTTTTTTTCCAGGCATAAATTTATTTGCTTTATCTGGTGTTGTATCTAAAAAATAATCGATATAATTATCATCTATTTTACAATAATTTAAAACCGTTGTTGCTTTTGCAGTTGCTCCATATCCTATAATTTTTTTACCAGAGATTTTTAAATTTTTTAATAAACTTAAAAGTTTGGTTTTTGACTTTAGAGTTAATTTTGCAAACTTTCTATAAGTACTTAATTTATCTAAACCAAATTTTATTTCAATTTTGAGTTGTTGCTTAACTGATTTGTGTATTTTAAATTTATTATTTTTCTTTTTTTTAATATAATATCTAAGTGATCCACCATGTGTGTTTAGATTTTTTATATCAAAAATTTCAAGATTGAATTTCTTTAATATATTTTGAACTGATAAAGCTGAAAATACATAAATATGTTCATTATAAAATTGATCATAAGAAACTTTTTTAATACACTCTAATAATGATGGGTCCTCAATAATAAGTATGCCCTCATCACAAAGAAGACGATTAATTGAACTAAAAACATCATCTAAATTACTTATATGAGTTAAGGTATTGGCTGAATAAATTAAATCTACTTTATTATGTTTTTTGAGTAATTTATTTACTAATTTATTGTCCCAGAATTCACTATATGTTTTATAACCCCTTTTTTTAGTAATCTTTGCAAGGTTAGAACAAGGTTCTATGGCGATAGTTTTATTTTTTGGAAAATTTTTTATAAGTGTTCCATCATTACTTCCTATTTCAAGAAAAAATTTTGGATTAAATCTTTTTTTTATTTCAAATGAAAGATCTAAAAAAGACTTTTGCATTGTTTTGGATAACGAAGATTTATATGGATATTTGTTATTAAACATTTTTTTTGATGGTATTCTTTTTGAAATAGAAACTAAATTTGTTCTATTGTTAAAGTATAACTTTAAATTATATTTAATTTGTTTTTTAAAATATTTATTTAAATAATTATTTGCTAATGGTTGACTACCTAAATTTAAAAAAAATTTATTCATAAATTATAAAATAAAAAATCAGCTTATTTAATTGTTAAATTATTTTTATTTTTACGATTATAAATATATTTAACATATAAAAAATTAATTTTGTCTAAAAATAAACTTATGTAATATTTATAATCTCGCTTAGGTACTTTTAAATCTCCATTATATTTTGTATCTGAATTCATAATATATTTTTTGAAAAATTTTATACTTATGCCCCATTTTAAAAGAAATATTTTGGCACCTCTATGACCAGTTTCAGTAATTATTTTTTTATCATCTTTATACTTTCTCGTAACAATTGATCCAAAATGATAAACTTTAAAATTATTGATACCTTTAAATATTCTGACGCCTTTTTTCCATAATTTCATATTTAAGTCTGGATCAGAACCTGTGCCTGGATAAAATTCTTCACTAAATCCTCCAACACTATTCCATGTGTCTTTGTGAATTAAATGTGGCGCCCATGTAGAACCCTGAAAATCAAAATGATTATGATTTTTGTATTCTGATAATAATTTTTTTTCATCAAAATTTTCAATATCGTCACCACAATTAAAATCTATTTGTCCTTTGTTCATCATGGTGCCTGATAAATAGAATAACTTATGACCAATCTTATCAACTTCATTTTTTAATACTACATCCCATTCAGGGCAAAAATAAAAATCATCATGTGCATATAAGATATATTCATGATTTGATTTATCAGCAGCTAAATTCATTCCTTTACAAATACCTGCGTTTTCTTGAGTGTGACTAAAATTAATATTATTTTTTTTCAAATAATCTAATGTTCCATCAGAGCCAATATTGACATGTGGAATTATTTCATGTTTAAATTTTGAATTTTTATTAATACTCTTTATACATAATTCTAAATACTTAAGATTATTAAGTGTTGGAATTATAATTGAAAACATTTAATTAATCATTTCCCAATAATATTGTTTTTTAACACCTAGTGTTTTATTGATTATATACTCAGCAATTATTGTTGAATTAAAATATTTAAAATATTTTGCTCTACCCTTTTTTGCAATTTTTGATCTTAATTTATTATCATTGCTATATTTGATAATCTTTTCTGAAAGATCAGATAGATTTTTATATAAAACTAATTCATCTTTATTAAAAAAATTACCAATTTTAGTTTTTTCATCTATCATTACTAAAAGACCATTACCAATCAATTGGGAAAATCTATCACTACTATAATATTTCGCTGGTCTACCCTGACTCAAATTTAAACCAATCTTAGATTGCGATATTGCTAATAGATAATCATCAGCCCAAATTGGCTGATTACCATTCATACCATATAGATCAAACCGTATATTAGGTGTTTTTTTTATTAATTTATTAATCAATGTCTCTCTTTGATCAAATTTCCCTTTCTTTAATACACCTCGATGAACACCATGGCTCATCGCAAAGAAAACATCTTTATTAAAATATTTCAGTTTATAATTTTCAAGAGTTTCGAAGGATTTATCAACTGGATTAGGTAAATAAAAAATTTTATGTCTCTTATTTATATTTAAGGATTTAGGATCTGTAGTACAAAAACTAGCATCCATTAAATCAATTTTATCCAAAAATCTTTTTTTATTATTTAGCCAATTACTATCCATTCTATCCAAAAACCATTGAGCCATCATAATATTAGGATAATTTTTTTTGATATATTCTAGAGTTTCTATGTTTATCAAGTCAGCATGACCTAGAATTAAAATATCTGGAACATAATTTGATATTACTTCTAATAATTTATTATTTAATCGTTTTGAACCATTTAAATCATTTAAATTTCTATAATAACTAACTATATCTCTATCGCTAAATTCAAGAACACTATGTTCTAGTCGAACAAAACCGTTATTAATTCTTTTTCCAGTATTATAAAAAAGTCTTCCATTATGCCTTTCGTTAAAATTAGTTACATGAAGTATCTTTAATTTTTTTGAAACATTTTTATGAAAATTTAATTGAAAAGTTTTAGCGATTTTTTCTCTGTAACTATCTATCTTATTACTTATAAATCTGTCGGTAAGATAAAAATTTTTAATTGATTTGTTTTGTAAATCTTTAAGAATTTTTTTATTCTTTACAAGTTTTTCAATAGCATAAAATAAATTATCGCTGTCTAAATTTCTCAAAATAATACCATTGGTAATGGTTTCTGGTAAGCCTCCTCTATTTGATATAATCACAGCACATCCTCTGCTGGCAGCTTCTAAACTAGTTCGTCCAAAGGGCTCTTCCCATCTAGAACATGCAACTGCAATATTAGCTTTTGAGAATATATTTAAAACTTTATCATGATCCTGAAATCCCAAATTTTTTAAATTTGGATGATGAAAAAATATTTTTTCTCTAGGCTCATCACCAATAACTAAGGATTTCCAATTAGGATATTTGTCAAGAATTCTAATAATTGCTTTTCCAAAGATATCATATCCTTTGGCTGTATTTAATTTACCAACAAAAGTTATTAAATTTTCCTTTTTATCTAAATTAACTTTTTTTTTATTTACTGATTGATGAATTACCTCTAATTTTTTTGATTTATGATAGAATAATTTAAGTTCTTTTAAAAATTGTTTTTTAGACCATTCGCTATTAAATATGATTTTTGAACAAGATTCTAATAAATTTAATCTATCTGAAACAGTTTTTGATCCAATCATTGTGATTGGATCATTATGAAAGTATAAAACTATTTTTGTATTCAATTTTTTTAAATCATTAATGTAGATAGGCCTATTATGAACCTCAATTATATCTGGATCCTTTTTTTTTTTGTAAAAATAAAAATTTATTTACATATTCTTTTGACTGACTTTTTAATATGCCTTTTGCAAGAGAAATATTAACATAATTGTTAGATAATATTTTTTTAAATTTTGTAGAACCATAAACAGTTATATCATTTTTAAATTTACTTTCTTTATTTGTTGAGTGAACAAAGATTGAAACAGCACCAGGATAATTTGGTGAAAAATTTTCTTTATATGGAAGAAGTATTGATATTTTCATCTTTTTTTAAAAATTTATTTTTTAAGATATTTCTCTTTTTTGTGTTTTTTTTAAGAATATATTCTTCTTTCATAGCTTTAGTTTTGGATGAATAACCCTTAAAATAAACTAATTTCCAATTTTTTCCTCTAGTAAATTTTGCTCCTTTTGATGAATTATGTAAAAGAATACGTTTTTTAAGATTATTTGTATAACCAACATATGAAATCAACTTATTATTAACTGGAGAAACTAATAAGTAAACGTAATACTGCATTAAAATTAAAAAATTTTAATTTTGATAAAATCCTAATTCAATTAGTTTATCTATAATTTCTTGATCACTCCA
>MDTC01113672.1_pt1 | contig 10367 bp, 10 predicted proteins | sample 811181 | NCBI WGS metagenome assembly MDTC01 (sample SAMN05326644, study PRJNA326480) | marine metagenome | isolation source: seawater | place: Pacific Ocean: North | collected 2011
AACCTACTTCTTCTATACTAAATACTAGAGAGACTATAGATAAAAAAGGAAAAAATACTAAAATTTCTGTTAAAGGAAGACACGATCCTTGTGTTGGAATTAGAGCTGTACCTATAGGCGAAGCCATGCTGGCTTGCGTGATATTAGATCATTATATGATGAATAAAGCTCAGTGTAGTTAATTAAAAACTTTATTTTTATTTTTTGCAAAAATAATATTAGACTTTAAACCTTCTTCGATTTTCTCAACTATAGAATTAAAGTTTAAACCGGCTTTTTCATACATTTTTTCAGGAGAGTCCTGATCAATAAATATATCTGGTAGAAACATTGACCTAAATTTAAGACCTTTGTCAAAAACACCTCTATCTGATAAAAGTTTCATTACATGGGAACCAAATCCACCTATTGAACCCTCTTCTATTGTCAAAATTAATTCATGATTTGAAGCCATCTCAAGTATTAATTTTTCATCTAAGGGTTTTGCAAATCTTGCATCAATTATTGATATTTTAATTCCTTTTTTTTCTAAAATTTCTTTTGCTTTTTTACACTCATCTAATCTTGCACCAAAATTTAATATCGCAGCCTGTTTTCCTTCACAAACTATTTTTCCTTTACCTATTTCCAAAATTTCACTAATACCTGGCAACTCTATACCAACACCATTGCCTCGTGGATATCTAAATGCAGATGGTCTATCATTTATATTAACAGAGGTATTAATCATTTTTACAAGCTCGGACTCGTCGCTTGCAGCCATCACTACAAAGTTCGGTAATGTAGCTAAATAAGTGATATCGAATGATCCTGCATGAGTAGGCCCATCTGCTCCAACTAATCCAGCTCTATCAATTGCAAATCTTACTGGAAGTGATTGTAAAGCTACGTCATGGACCACTTGATCATAGGCTCTTTGTAAAAAAGTTGAGTAAATAGCTGCGTATGGTTTGTAGCCCTCTGTTGCTAAGCCCGCTGCAAAAGTTACAGCATGTTGTTCAGCTATTCCTACATCAAACATTCTATCAGGAAACCTTTTTTCGAATAAATTAAGTCCAGTGCCTGAAGGCATGGCTCCAGTAATACCAATAATTTTAGTATCTTTCTCTGCGTGTTTAATTAAAGTTTCAGAAAATACCTTTGTATAAGATGGTGCATTAGATTTAGACTTGCTTTGTTGACCAGTTGAAACATTAAATTTCGAAACTCCATGATACTTGTCCCCTGATTCTTCTGCGGGTCTATAACCTTTTCCCTTTTGAGTTATTGCGTGAATTAATATTGGTCCTTCATGTTTAGACTTTTTTACATTTTCTAAGATTTGAACTAAATAATCTACGTCATGGCCATCAACAGGGCCAATGTAATAAAAACCTAGCTCACTAAATAATGTTCCTCCTGTTACAATTCCCCTCAAAATATCCTCTGCTTTTCCAGCCTTTTGACTAAATCTTTTAGAAAACGCTGAAGTTATTAATTTAATTGTTTCTCTTAAGCTAAAGTATATTTTGCCTGACAATAACTTTGCTAAGTATTTACTCATCGCTCCTACAGGTTTAGCGATTGACATCTTGTTATCATTTAAAATAACTATTAATTTTGATTTTAAAGCACCAGCATTATTCATTGCCTCGTAAGCCATCCCTGCGCTCATAGCCCCGTCACCTATAACTGCTACTACGTTGTTATTATCATTAGAGAGCTTTTTAGCTACTGACATTCCTAAAGTTGAAGAAATAGAAGTTGAACTATGCGCTGCTCCAAAAGGATCGTACTCACTTTCTTCTCTTTTGGTAAATCCTGACAATCCACCTCCTTTTCTTAAAGTTCTAATCTCTTTTTTTCTGCCTGTTATAATTTTATGTGGATAGCACTGATGACTAACATCCCATACTAGCTTATCTTTTGGTGTGTTAAAAACATAATGTAATGCAACTGTCAATTCTACAACACCTAAACCAGCTCCTAAGTGTCCTCCAGTTTCAGAAACTACATCAATTAATTCGGTTCTAAGCTCATCCGAAATTTGTTTTAAATTTTCTTTATCAAATTTTCTTAAATCTGAGGGATAATTAATTTTGTCCAATAGTTTTTCCATCAATATTTTCTCTCTAAAATAAAATTTATAATATCTTTCAAATCGTTAGCTTTTTTTCCATGTTTTTTAAGGTTACTCAATATCTTTTTTTTTAAGTTGATAGCATAATCGTGAGCATAATTGTATCCTTTCAAGTTAATAATAGTAGATTTTCCTTTTTTTTTATCTTTATTAACCATTTTACCAGTATATTTTGATTTACCTTTTATATCTAAAAAATCATCTGCTAATTGAAAAAGCAAACCTATATCCTCTCCTATTTTGTTTAATCTCATATTTTCTTTATAACTTTTACCTGCAATTTGACCTGTAGCAAAAAAACAAAAGCTAAATAATTTACCTGTTTTTTTTCTTTGCATGTTTATTATTTCTTCAAAATTTTTTTTTTTTTTCTCATACTTTAAATCTAGTTCTTGTCCACCAGCAATACCTGTGTGCCCAGAGCATTCAGCTAATTTTTTAATAAGAATTATCTTGTAATTATTTTTAATCTTGAATCTTTCATCAGAGATTATTTCAAATGCTAAAGTTAATAGTGAATTACCAGCTAATACAGCTGTGGACTCGCCAAATTTTATATGGGCTGTTGGTTTACCTCTTCTAAGCTTGTCATTATCCATACACGGCAGATCGTCATGAATTAAAGAGTACGAGTGAATACACTCAACTGCTGCACAAACATTTAAAAGTTTGCTAGATTTAATATTAAATAATTTTCCTGCAGCTAAAATAAAACTAGATCTAATTTTTTTTCCTCCTGATAAAACTCCATAGTTCATTGGAGCAATTAACAAACTAGTTTTTTGACGAGTAATATAATTTTTCAAAAATAAATCTATTTTTCTTGCATTTGATTTTAATTTATTTTTTAACATTATTTTTACCGAGAGAGTTTATTTCTTTTAGCTTTTTTTTAAATAGTTCATCAATATGTTTATTTAACTTTAAAAGTCTATCATATTCACTGACGTGATTTTCAAGGTTTGTGCCGCCTTTTTCAATTTTGTCTAAAATCTTATTGATTTCTTCTTTAGTCTCTTTTATTGATTTACTTTTAATGTCAGCTGGAATATTTTTAATTGTCATTAATCTTATATTAAATATATTATGAAAAATATCTATTCAAATATAATCAATTTCAATTCAAAGAATTTTAATAAAATTATAAAAAATCTTAAAAATAATGGGATAATTGGTTTACCAACTGAAACTGTGTATGGTCTAGCTGGTAATGCATATTCAAATAATTCAATAAAAAAAATTTTCAATGTTAAAAAAAGATTAAAAAAAAACCCACTGATAATTCACTATTATAATTTAAATCAAGCCAGAAAAGATGTCATCTTAGATCAAAAATTTTATAAAGTTTATAGAAAGTTTAGTCCAGGCCCTATAACATTTATAGTTAAAAGGAAAAATAACTCTCAAATTAAACCTGTGGCGTGTGCAAATTTAAAAACTGTAGGAATAAGGTTTCCAAAAAATAAAATAATTAGAAAAGTGCTAAAAAAACTTAGTTTTCCCCTGGCTATGCCAAGCGCAAATAAGTCTTCAAGCATAAGCTCGGTAACTCCTAAGGACGTTTCAGAAGAATTTAATAATAAAATAAAAGTAATAAATGGGGGAATTTCTAAAATAGGAATTGAGTCAACTGTTTTGAATCTAGTTGGTCATATTTCTATTTTAAGACCAGGAAAAATTACTCCTAAACAAATAGAGAAAGTATTGAAAATGAAAATTAAAATTTCACCTAAGCAAAAAGTTATTAAATCTCCCGGGTCTTTTAAAAAACATTATTCACCAAACATACCAATGTATCTTAATAAAAAAAAATGCCCAAGAGATTATGCATTTATAACTTTTGGACCAAAATACCCTGTGACAAGAAATTCTTTTAATTTAAGTAAGAAATCTAATTTAAATGAAGCGGCAAAAAATTTATATAAATTTTTTAGAAAAATTAAAAAAAAAAGATTTAAAAAAATTTACGTTTCAAAAATCCCTAATAAGGGTATAGGTTACGCAATTAACGATAGGCTTAAGTACGCATCAAAATAATGAAATTAGAAGTAAAAAATTTAGAAAAGAAATTTAAGGATTTTACAGCTGTGAAAAGTATTGCCTTTTATATAAATGAGGGTGAAACGTTGGGCTTGTTAGGGCCAAACGGATGTGGAAAAACTACTACTATTGGAATGCTTCTTGGATTAATCAAACCGTCGAGCGGGGAGATACTATTTGATGAAAAAAATTTTGAAAGTTTAAATAGAGAAAAAATATTGAGTAAATTTAATTTTGCATCTCCATATGTCGAGCTACCAAAAAAATTAACTGTAAGAGAAAATCTTGAAATATATGGTAGGTTATATGGTGTGCAAGACCTGCCAAAAAGAATTCTTGAAATTACAGGTGATTTAAATTTAGGTTCTTTTATTGATAAAAAAACAGGCGAGTTATCATCTGGACAAAAGAATAGAGTGTCTTTAGCTAAATCTTTAATAAACAAGCCTAAAATTTTATTTTTAGACGAACCTACTGCAAGTTTAGATCCTGATATTGGAGATTTTGTAAGAAAATACATAGATGAATATAAAAAAAAAAATAAAATATCAATTTTATTAGCTTCGCACAATATGAAGGAGGTTGAGATGCTTTGTGATCGAGTTATAATGATGAAAGAGGGAAAAATAGTCGATAGAGGCACATGCCAATCTTTAATAAAGAAGCATGGTAGAAATAACCTAGAAGATACTTTTTTAAAAATAGCGAGAAATAAAAATGAATTGGAATAAAATTTACGGCCTAAGTTTAAGGCATTTTTATTTAATTAAAAGTTCTTTTCCAAGAATTTTAGATCTTATTTATTGGCCAAGTATACAAATTTTTTTGTGGGGTTTTATATCTAAATTTTTTACTTTAAGTTCATCTTACTACAATAATACTGTCGGCGTAATTTTATCCGCAGCAATACTTTATGATTTCCTTTTTAGATCAAGCATTAGTTATAACATGATGTTTTTAGAGGAAATTTGGAGTAGAAATTTTACTAATCTTTTTATCTCACCAATAAAAATTAAAGAAATTATTGCAGCATTAACTTTGACGGCAATTGTGAGAACTTTAATTGGTATGGTCCCAGCTGCTTTAATTGCAATACCTCTTTTTGGGGTATCAATTTTTAAAATTGGTTTGCCTCTAATATCATTATTATTGAGCCTTTATATTTTTGGCATAACCTTAGGTTTGCTTGTTACCTCAGGATTAATTAGATTCGGCCCTTCATTTGAAAATATAGCTTGGGCAAGTCTATTTTTTTTAGCTCCTTTGGGATGTATATATTATCCAATAGAAATTTTACCTGAGTGGCTACAAATAATTGCCAAAATACTACCTTTAGTTCATATTTTTGAGGAAATGAGAAACATTTTAATTAATGATATTATAAGTTATACTAGGATATTTTTAGCAATAGCCATTTCTATTTTTTACTTCATACTTGGTGTAACAATTTTTTACATCTCATATGCGGGAGCAAAAACCAGAGGAACTTTAATTAATGTTGGAGAATAAGATGCACAATAAAATCAATGAAATAAAAAAAAATGAAAGTTCTCCTAAGGTTTTAAAAAATTTATTTAGCAAAGAGGAAATTAGCAAATTTTTAAATCTATATGAACAATTACCAACCACTGTTCATAACAAAAAGCAAAATGTTATAAAAAAAAGATGGTTAAAAGAATATGGAAAAGAGTTAGAAAAATTGTTTTATAGTAAGCTAAAAAATGAAATTGGTGAATTTAAATACGATAATTTGAAAACAGATAATGGGGAGGTAATTTACGGACTTTTTCAAGAAAGCTACAATCCTATAGGATTACATATAGATGGAGGCTTTAATTTTGAGGATCTAATTTTTAAACAAAGCTTAATTCCTCTAACTCCAGTTGGAAGTACAGTAATTTTCAAAAATAGATTTTATGGACAATCTACAAATTTTACTATTGATAAAAAAGAATTAGAATTGACTAAACTAAATTATGGACAAAATATTAGGTCAAATAAACATATTGGAATGTTTGGTGACAAACCATTTAGTGCAGAAGATCATAATAATTACCTGAAACACGAAAAAATAGACAACCTGGTAGGACTTGAAATTGAATTAGTTTATGAGTGGGAACTGGGGTCAATGTTAATATTTGATAGAACTAATTTACATTGCTCTTCATCTAAAATTGACGGTAAAAAAATAGGTTTAACTACTTTTACGAAAAAATAAATTATGGCAATATATGATTGCTTTCAATATTTCAATGAAGAACATATAGCTAATTTAAGATTTAATATTTTAGATGAATTTGTAGATCATTTTGTAATAGTTGAGTCTACTGTTAACCATCAAGGAAAAGAAAAAAAATTACAATTCGATATAAATAAACATCAAAAATTTAAAAAAAAAATAAGATATATTATAGTTGATGATACTCCAGCAAACATAAAAAAACCTCACGAGGGAGGAGAGTCATTAGTTGAACAACATCAAAGAAACTCTTTAATGAAGGGTCTCGATAAAGCAGATGACGAGGACTTAATAATTTTATCTGACGTTGATGAAATTCCAGATTTAAATAAAATAAATTTATTTAACAAAAAAAACTACGCTGTTTTTTCGCAAAAAATGTATATGTATAAAATTAATTTTTTAAATTTAAATGAAAATAATTGGCATGGATCAAAAATTTGCTTGAAAAAAAATTTAAAATCACCTCAATGGCTTAGAAATCTTAAGTTTAAAAAATATCCATTTTGGAGAATTGATAAACCAAAAAATATTCAGATAATTCAAGACGGAGGTTGGCACTTCGCTTATTTACAAAGTGCAGAAAATATTTCAAAAAAAATTAAATCTTTTGCCCATGGAGAATTTAACAAAAAACATTTATCAGACGAAACAAAAATTAAGGATAAGATCGAAAAAGGAGAAGATATATTTGAGCGAGGTTTTGAAATAAAAAAAATTAATATAGATCAAACTTTTCCAGAATATATTAGGCAAAATCAAGATTTATTAAAAAATTGGATTGCTTAATATAATGCACCCGTATAGAAGAAGAACTTAATTATGAGTAAAGAAAATAATAAAAAAAATTTAATACGAGGTCGCTGGTATAAAATAAATAAAAAAATTAAGAAAAGAATTACTGCTAAATACCATAGAATAAAAGATTGGCGTATGGACCCAAAAGGTTATTTTTTGATTACTATTGATAGACAAAAGAAATTGATAAGAGTTGGATACTGCAAATTTTCAAAATTAGGTAATTCTCCCATTCATGATATGATTGCCATTGTTAGCGGAAAAACTGCTATAGAAATAGTTAATACACTAATTAAAGAAAAGTTTGTTTCAACATTGCAACATGCTGGGGACATGGGAATTGAACTACATAAAGCGGAAATGTCTTTAAAATTCGGCCTGAAATACATTCAGGACAAAGAAATAGTTATCGCTAGAGGCCAAAAAACTTGAAAAATTCATTTTTTAATTTAGGATATCTTAAAATTATACTATTTAATTTAATTAAAAATTAACACTAATTATGACTCAGTCTTCAATAAATATATACCTCGGCGATCTAGCGAATAACTATAGATCTTTTGGTCCATTCACGTTTCCATTAAACCTTGGAACAATAAGCGTTCATGCTCAGAAATTTTATAAAGGTGGGGCAAAATTAAATTTTAAATTATTTAAATTTCCAGAAGAAATGATTAAGGCTGTTCGAAAAAATCCACCGGATATAATTGGACTAGCTAATTATACATGGAATTATAATTTAAATATTGAAATGTTAAAGCTATTTAAAAAAGAGTTTCCTCGTGTAACGACATTAATGGGGGGACCAAGTTTTAATACTTTTGATATGGATTCATATTTTTTAAATCGTCCATTTCTAGATTATTTTGTAGTAAATCAAGGTGAGACAGGATTGCTAAATATTATTAACCTATTTAGTAAAAATGAATTACCAACACAAGTAAAGAAAAGTCCTATCATTGATAACGTAGCTTACTACGATCATTTAAGTAATAAAGTCATTATGGGAAATATTAATGCACGATATTCTAATTTAGATGACATACCATCACCATACTTAGAGGGGGTATTGGATGAATTTTTTGATGTAGAGTATTTAATCCCGATCACCGAAACAATGAGAGGATGCCCATTTAAATGCACTTTTTGTGGTTGGGGAGATGAATGGTTGCGTAAAGCTAACCAATATAGTTTGGAAAGGATTAAGTCAGAATTAGAATACATCGCTCACCATGTCAAACACAGTTCTTATTTTTATTTAGCAGATTCAAATTTCGGAATGCATAAACGAGATCAGGAAATTGCTAAGATTATAAGAAATTGTTACGAAAAAACTGGATGGCCACAAACAGTATGGACTCAATGGGCAAAAAATTCATCTCAAAGAGTAATTGGAATCGCCGAAACTCTGGGATCTGTTTTAGGAAAAGGAATAACAATAGCATATGAATCTATGGATCAAACGGCATTAAAAAATGTAAAAAGAGCAAATATTTCTCTTGATAAATTTAATGAGGTAAGAGAACACATTAAACTAAAAGGTTTAAGAACTCATACAGACTTAATTCTAGCGCTGCCTGGTGAAACTACAGAAAGTTATTTAAATGGTTTACGAGCTGTTTTTAATCAAGGTTTTGACGAAGTTGTAACTTTTAATTGTCAAGTTCTCGAGGGAACTGAAATGGCTAAGCCAGAATATCTAAAAGAACATGGAATAAAATCAAAATATAGAATGCTGGATAGAGGCTATGGAATTTATTCTGGGCAAAAAGTAATAGAGACTGAAAAAATTATTACAGAAACGAATACTATGACAGAAAAAGAAATTATAGATATGAGACCTATAAACTTTTTCGTTTTTTTATTGTGGAACTCAACCTTTTATCTTGAAACTATGAAATTTGCCTTATTATTAAAAATTAATCCTATTGATTTTATCTTAACTATAGTTAAGGATTTAGAAAATTCAAACAATGACCTTGGAAAATTATTAAATGAGCTGAAACAGAAAACAAAAGAAGAAATATTTGATACTCAAGAGGAGTTAATTAAAAATTATACAGAGAAGGACGAAGCAGGAAATATAAAAGCTGATAAATTTGCAAAATTGAATCATTACTATACCGCAAAGATTATGTTTGAATATAAAGATCAAATGGATAATAAAGTATTTGAAGTTTTGAAGAAAATGATATCTGGGCAATATAAAAAAGAAGAAGCAGAAAGTTATATTCAACAATTAAAAGAAGCTTTAGATTTTAATTCTAAAAAGTTGATAAATATGAAAGAATTCATGGAAGGTAAAAGCCCTAAGGATTTTTCAAAATCATATAGTTATGATTTTGTTAGATGGATGAACACAGATAAAGGTGAAAGACCAATCAGTGAATTTAATGGAGGAGCCGAAATACTTTTCTTCCTTGCGGACGATCGTTCTGGCAGAATTAATAGTCAAATAAAAAACCATAAATTTAATGATTCAACAAAAACTTTCATGAAAATGTTAGAAACGTTACGTCCAAGCGACTTTTTTATGAATACTTCTAATCACAAAAAAGAAATCAAGACTTCCAACGAAAAAGAATCTAGTATCGATGCCAACAATTTCTGGGCTTGAAAAACAATAAAACTATCTGGAGCCGAACCAGGCAGGTAAAGATTTATAATCAAATATACTTGGATAAGCAAAAATAAAGGTTGATAAAAAAGTGTTACCAAAAAATGGTATTGCTAAAATATAACAATCAATTAATCCCTTTTTTTGGTGGGCCGTGAAGAATTCGAATCCTCAACCTCCAAGTCCGAAGCTTGGCGCTCTATCCAGTTGAGCTAACGGCCCATGACTAGGATACTATAGGACTAGAGTTGGATTGTAAAAAATTATTTTTTGGATAAGTATTTTTTAAGTAGAGCTGAGTAAATCAAAGAACTAAAGGTTAATACAAAGATGTAAAATCCCTGGAAAGGAATGGAAACCATGTACTCCGCTTGTGCCCTAAGCAAAAAAACATTTTCCTTTTGTTGGAATAGCAATTTACTGTTGATATATATATAAAATAGTTAATGTTCTGCTTGGCTGACCTTACCTTTCGAAGTCAGACGCTCTATCCAGTTGAGCTACGAACGCACAAGTAGTAATTTAAAACAAATGAAAAATAAAACAATTAAAAT
>MDTC01159254.1_pt1 | contig 10367 bp, 8 predicted proteins | sample 811181 | NCBI WGS metagenome assembly MDTC01 (sample SAMN05326644, study PRJNA326480) | marine metagenome | isolation source: seawater | place: Pacific Ocean: North | collected 2011
ACGCTCAGTATTAGCTGTTTTAAAAGATATCTCTCCTTCATATGAACCACTGTGTTGTCCTGGTGCTTCTAACACAGCAAGCATATCAGTCTGTGAGTTTGCTGTAGCAGTCGATATTTTTAAACCTCTGTTAGTATCATTACCAGTGAAGACGGCTACTGCTGCATCCGTTGAACCAGCATTTACAGTCAGTTTTTGGGTAGCTGTTGTAGTACCTATACCCACGTTGCCACTGCTATCAATCCTCATGGCTTCTGTGCTACCAGTTAAAAAACGCATATTTTTACTGGTGTTGCTTTGCAAGATAGCATCATTATCAGTACCACCAACAATGTGATTTGAAGAGCCTACTCTTATAGCTTGAGTGCCACTAACATCAACTTCTAGAAATCCACCATCAACAGTAAGCTTTCCAGTTAAAGAGTTTGTGCCAATACCCAATCCAGTAGACGTAACATGAACCATATCAGAGCCACCTACTTTAATATCCACGCGATCATCTGTGTCAGATGTAATGGATGAATCCCCATCACTATCAAGAATTAGCTCTGTACCATTGAGATCAAGACCAGTGGTAGTACCATTGAAGACAACATTGCCCCCGAATGTACCGCCAGTGCTTGCTTGAACGGCATCAGCGACAGTAAAGGACTTAAAGGCATAAATAGTTAGCTCATCGGACGCTGCTGCTCCAGAGCCTAATACAACGCTTGTGCCAGAAGTTGCTGTAAAATCAGTTGCGTCTAATATGACACCATTCAAAGCCACGATGATATTACCAATCACATAGCTTAATGTTGCCGAGTTGGCATCAGTACCAGAAAAAGTAGTTTGACTTGCTGTCGCTACATACTTGTACTTCGTAAAAGACGCACTGCCACTAGCAGAGGCTGCAATCCAATTTGCGCCATCATAGACACGCATTTCACCATCAGTTGTATTAAAGTACAACATTCCTGTAGCCAACGTGCCATTGTCATTGTCCGTTGGAGGCCCATCTATACTAGAGTTAAATGTTCCAAATACACCATGTCCTGTAAAGGTGAGCGATGTACCAGACCCAGCACCAGTTGTAGCCTCAGAGATATTTATTGTTGTGCCATCAATCTTAATGACATTTGTGCCTGTGGCTATATTTGTTCCTGTTATGAGTTGCCCCACCTCTATACCGGACGCAGACGCAACAGTAATCTGTGTGCCACCACTTGAGAATGTTCCTGTGGTAGAAGCAGAAGATGCCGTATCATTATCTGCCATTGTGCCTAGATATTTATCGTCAAAGCTATCAAATGCACCAGCAGCGAGAAGGGCAGAAGCAGCAGCAGAATTAGCCGAGGTTTGGCTATTGGACTCAGAAGTAGAGGCAGCAGAGGCACTTGATGCAGCAGCCGTTGCAGAGCTTGCAGCAGCAGTGGCAGACGTTGCACTTGCCGTAGCACTGGTGGCACTTGCGCTTGCTGATGTAGCCGATGCTGTCGCAGAAGTCTCAATAAAATCTTTTGTTGCTTTAGCAGAGGGTACAGTATCATGGCTAGACGATACGCTTGATAGATCAGTATCTAACACGCCACTCTTTAGATTATCGACCTCAAGATTAGACACAGTATTATTATCTGCGTCTATGGTCTTGTTAGTAAGTGTTTTTGATGTTGCTGCAAGATAGGTATCAAAAGTATCAACGCTTGTATGACGCATTGTACCGCTATCATTCGTGACAATACCATCAGCTCCAGCAACAGCCGTAGTGCCAACACTTGTAGACCCATCGGTAATATTTAGCTCTGTGGTTGTTGAGGTTACGCCATCTAATAGATTTATTTCTGTTGTGGTAGAGGTTACGCCATCCATAATATTAAGTTCAGAGGTTGTTGCCGTAACCCCATCCATAATATTGAGTTCTGTAGCCGTAGCCGTGACATCTGTACCGCCTATATCAAGCGTTGTCATGGACACTTCACCAGCCACAGTCAATAGACCACTAGTCAATGTCAGTAGGTCTGTATCAGATGTATGCCCTATAGTTGTGTCATCGATATTAATATTATCAATGACAGCCTGAGTGACCGCAGAGTTTGTGCCTAGAGTTATGCCATCAATAGCACCACCATCAATATTAACACTTGTAGAACTGAAGTTATTCGCTGTAACGCCACCACCATCAGCAATAGATATAGCTGCATCGCCATCAGTAAATTGTATAGCCGGAGTCTTTATAGCAGTAGTCGCAGTAATATTTACCCCTGAAGGTGCTGTAAGAGTGGTTGTACCAGCATTTAAATCAGCAAGTGTAGCCATCAATGCTCTCAAGGCATTATTGACATTACTTGGAGCCATACCCTCCGATATGTCTATAGATTTAATATCTGTATTATTTGCGTCTGTAGCATCAAATTGTGTGATGTTATTCTTTGCCATTTATCTTGCTCCTAGTAGACTATTGCTAACGTCTTTAATTGGGTCTAATAGACCTTGCTGTTGAACAGCTATATTTGTTCCTCTTGCAATTCTCTCCGCAATAACGCTTACCAAATCTTGCAATTGTTCTGTAGCCCTTCCACTAGCAGACCCTTCTTCTAACAATGCTCTTTGAACAAGTTGAGGATTTTCAGTAACAAGAATAGACGCAACTTGTGTTTGCTGCTCCTTAGTAAGTCCTTTAGGATTTCGCCCAAGAAGTCTACTCACAATTCTTAAAGCTGGAGCAGCAGCATTTCCACTTGCTAAATCAAGTGTATCAGCAACACGCTCTATACCAGTTCCTATACTTTGCCTCATTCCTGTAGCTATAGCTGTGTCTGTTTTGTTAAAAATTTTTGAATATGTGGCATTTGCTTGTACTGCTCTTTTGATTTTTTCAAGAACAACGTCAAGACCCTCTTCAGGATAAAATCGTTTTAGAAGGTCTCTTTGTGTAGTTGTCAAATCGCCAAGTTCATCAGCATCAAACTTTTTGAGTAAAGTATCTAACGGAATTCTTGATGAGCCTTTTGAGTCTAAAATAGCTTGTGCAAATCCTTGTCTAAAAACTGCTATTTTTTCAGCATTATTATCAGCCACTAATTTATTAAATTCTCTCACGGCTTCGTCACGAGATTTACCTTGAAATGAGTTTCTTGCTAAATCAAATATTCTTTTATTATCAAATATATTTGCGTAATTTGCTCTTACTGACGCAATATCTGGTATTTCCTCGTCCAAAATTTTGCGATAAGGCTTTAGAACGCCTAGATCAATATCTCTTGCCATCTGAGGATTACTTTTAACTCTTTTTGCAATCATGCTATTTATTAGTGAATCAAGTCTATTTGCTTCCTCAGTTGTAGGCTTTCTTGAAAAAATAATTCCGTTTTTTCTGTTAAATGTAAAAAGTGTTTTTGATGGTGAGTTTGGGTTTCTAGCCACTGATGCTATTAGTTGAGACCTCAAACTTGGCTCATTAATTAAAACAGCCTCCATTGCGTCTTGCATCTCGTCAGATACATCAACAGGTTGTCCATCTGGTGACAATACTTCAGTGTATCTTTTTGACTCAAGTACACGCAAATTTTCCAAATCATTTCCAACAGCTAGAGCAACACTACCCTCTGGTGTATTGATATTATTTGTAAGGTTTGTGCGTAATTCTTTAAATGCGTCTTCACTTAATTCTTTTGATCTTCGAGCCGTTGTTTCAGCAATAATACCAGAACCTTCTGTTCCTGTAGAATATGCAGCTTTCAAAGCATCTCTTGTGACATTATTCATATCACCAAGAACCTCACCCTTGCCTACTCTTTCAAGCACCTCGTCAAATGTTAGATTAGCTTTTTGCATTATCCGGCTAACTTCTTGTTGTACTTGATTAGATGTACGCTCACCAAATCTTGTTCTTATACTTCTTATGAAAGAAGGTAGTGTATTGAGAGCAACTCTTGCGACTGGTTCAGTCACTACATTTGTTACTGCACCTAAAGGCGCATCTATAGCCCCTGAAACAAGTCTATTTCTAAGTCCTCCTTCCCCTTCCGCAAAACCAGCAACTCCAGCAGTAGCTGCTCCTGTACCAGCCATTTGTGTAATACCCCTAGACCCTTGCAACAAGCCTCTTGAAACATTAAGAGCAGTAGGGGCAACACTTGTACCTCCAGTAAAAGGCGCAGCCATAATCGTAGGTATTGCAGATAATCCTCCTCCTAGAACTTGATAACCAAAAGCCCCTGGTTTTTCTCTACTTGCTTTTTGTCTTTGTCTTATCTGTTCAAGTTCTTGGTAATATGCACCATCTTTAGGCTCAAGTCCTATAGCAGCCTTAAGCCCTGAAATGGGGTTTAAAATTGCAGCTTGAATTTCGTCGGCTGTATTTAGAGAGGCAGCATCTACAACAAGACGCAAACGATCACCAGCAGTAAGTCTGTCTAAATCAATATTATTTTGAGTAAGGGCTGTCTGGAGGTTTGTTCGGAAGTCACTCATTTAAAATATTCACAATCTTCTAGCTTCATTAGCAATTTCCAGTAATCTTTTTGTTCTTTTGTCTATATCTTGTATTTTTTGTGCTTTTTCTGTTTCCAAATCTAATGCGTTTTCCAAATCAATTTTATTTTGAAATGTTTTATTTAAAAGAGTGCTTTTGAAAGATTGATTAGATTGTCCTGAAGAAAAAACAGTTCCATCATCAAAGGTAATTGGTTCTCCTAAGTAAACTCTACTAAATAAATTTGGGGCTTGGGCGTTTGCAGCTTCTTCATATCTTTTCAATATTTTTTGCGATCTTTTAGCTTGACGTTCATAAAGACCCTTTGAATTTTCTAAAATTTCTTTTCTTACTAAAGGAGGTAAAGCTCCTTCACCTTTTACAGCGTTGAGCAAAGATTGTCTTAAACTTGATGGTACTGAAGCTGAATTTTGTATTACAGCTTCTACTTCTGTCTCTCTTGCTACAGAAGTAGGGTCTAGTATTTTTACATAAGCGACTGCAAGTGAGTAATCATCTAATGCCCCACCTCCTTGTGTAAATTCTTGAATTCTATCGTAACCCTCTTTAAGAGCCTCAAATGTTTTTAAATCTTGTCTCAAGTCATCTTTGAGTGATAGAGCATAACTTAAATCTTCTTTAGTAAAACGAGTTTGTTGTTGGTCTTGATTTGTGTCAAAAACTAAATCACCAACTTTTTTACCACTAGGGGGATTTGAGACATATCTTAGATTACCATAAATGTCTTTTTGTGTTTTTGGTTCTTTTGGACTTTTTTCAGAAAACCTTTGTTGTAATAATTCTTTCGCAAAAACTTCAGGAAAAGCCTGTGCAATAGGGTCATTTGGAAATTTGGCATTGAGCTTTGCAATAGCCTCTCTTCTCTTGCGGTCTTCTTCAATCTGCGTCAACCCACCAAAAGTCTGAAACCCAGTGTTAATGGATTGACTTATTGGATTGCCCTCAAGAATACTAACGCCACTACTAAGCAATCCTAATGATGCTGGTAGACTCATATTATTAAGAGAACTACCTATGTTTCCTAAAAGTCCTTGTAATCTTTCAACCATCTATATTAATCCCAATAATCCTAATCCACCGCCAACTAATGCTCCTAATGGCCCACCTACTGCCCCTATCTGAGACCCAAGAGCAGCACCACTTAACGCACCACCTAATCCACCAGCTAAAGGAGATCGACCTGGGCCAGTTTGTGTTGAAGTACCCCCTGGCAATGCTTGTCCTCTTGAGCCAATAGCAGCTAGTAAATTATTAATTCTTTGCTGATTAGCTTGATTTTGTGCTGCATTTACTTGTGCCTGTCGGTTGAATTGTGCTTGAACCAAGGCTTGATTTTGTGCGCCTATATCTCCCAATGCGCCTAACCTCTGCAATTGCAATCCTTGAAACTGTGGGAGTTGTGACGCAGCTTGTAAGGCTTGCGCTGTCTCTGTTTGCTGCACATTAGCTAGTGACCGCGCTGCATCTAACTGTCTTTGTAAATCCTGTTGAGCAAACTGTGCATCTGTTTCCCTTCCTGATAACCGCAAAGCACTAGAGGCTTGTTCTGCATCAGCAACCGATTGTAAGGCTTGTAATTGTCTTGCTCTCTCCTGTGCCTGAAGTGACGCATCGGTCTCTGCACCAGACAATTGCAATTGTCCTCTTGCTCTTTCAGCATCAATAATTGACCTTTCTACATCACCTAATCTTTGTAATTCCTGTGCCTGTATAGTTGCATCTGTCTGCGCTCCTTGTAACGCTAACGCACCACTTGCTCTTTGGGCATCAGCTAATGCTTGCGCTGCCTGAAGCTGTCTATTTGCATCTGCTTGCGCTGCTTGATTTAAAATAGGCGCAGCAGCACTTGCTACACCACCGCCCAGAGCATCAGCAAAACTATCAGAGCCTAATCGACCACCCAAAGCATATTGGGATGTTGCCTGGTCAACAGCCCCTTGTATAGCAGTGTTTAATTGCTGTTGTAATAAAGGTGACGTTTGTGCTTGCGTCTGTGCTTGAAGAATTGATGTATCAATGCCTGTGCCACCAGCAAGAGGATTTATAAAAACATCTCTTTCGCCTCTAAGAGATTGCAGTCCTGAAGTATCTATTCCAGCATCTGGTGCTAATGGATTTTCAAAAGCATTTCTCTCACCAGTAACAGATTGAAGACCGCGCAAATCTATGGGTGGTTGATTTTGAAAAGGGTCTTGAAACGTATCTCTTGCGCCAAGTAAGTTGCGTAAATTGCCTTGGTCTATCTGTTGATTTCGCGCAATATCTCTAAAAGTCTGTTCTGCCGTTGCTATACCAGCCGGAGTATTATTAGCTAGGTTTCTAATACCTTGTTGAAACGCTCTTTGATCGGCTGTTAGATTAGCAACAGAGGCAACAGTGTCAGAGCGTGGTCTAAAGTTTTCAACCTCACCAAATGTCTGAATTAATTGATCTCTTAGAAAGGGAGGAATATCCTGTGTGTTTACAACAGTTTGAGTACCGCCACCGCCACCTTTTCCCATTTTATAAGTCCTTATGATAAGTAATATACGCTGGATACCAGCTAAGTTTCTCTAAATATTTGCCCCATGCTCTACGACCAAAAGCCTCAAGATGGATACATTTGTTATGCTTTGCATGAGCCTCAAGAGTTTCTTGCACCATTGGCAACCACTCTTTCATGCGTGTACCACCCACAAAATCCATAGCTAACGCATAGCCCTTGGGGTAGTAAATCATTCGTGTTGTTACAACAGCAAGTATTGTGTCCTCTTCTTGTACTGTCCAAACAAGGTATGCACCAAGTTTGCTTGCCTCATAAACATCGGATATGTCTATTTTTCGTGGTGACAAACATACAGCTTTATTAAGAATAGGCTCAATCTCTTGCCATTTTTCATCCAGATATTCCACTGGAACAGGCAGAAATTTCATCCTAAAACGACATAAATAAAATTTCTATCTGTTTGTGAATTGTTTGCATGGGTAATTACAAAGCTCTGTTTATTTCGTGCAGATATAAATATTGTGCCGTTTCCCACCTCCGCAGAAGCGTTAGCTGAAATAGGCGTGTATAAGATGACAGAGTTACTACCAGCCCTTAAATCTGTCACTGTAGTGCTTGTTGCACTAGCTGTTAGAGTAAATGTGCCAGTAGAGTTTAGCTTGCCCTCTATAAGTAAATTAACGGCACTGGCAACAGCCCTAGGGTCTCCACCTTGCTGTGGTAGTTTAGAAAAGCCAACACTCATCGTCTTCCTAAACCTACAGCATCAACATCAACACCTAGTGCATATCGCCAAGTACCACTAGCAGTAACGCGAACACGATGATACCGTCCATTACTTCTGACGGGTACAATATTATCAGAGTTTAATTGAGCAGTATTTGTAAAGGATACAGTATCAATCTGTCGAGAACGTGACCCCACTGATACAGTGAGGGTAGGAGCTACATCTTTCGATGTAACATAGGGTGTCACGCTTTTTACAAGAGACTTTCTAAGGTTTGCTGGCTCAAACTCTCCTGTTTCTAGCGTTGCAGACAATGCTTCTCCAGTGAAGGACGCAATCTTACTACTTGAACTTGCAGCAAAGGCACTCTGACCACCTCTAAAGAAGCGTGAGTCCAAAGATGTACCTAGTGCGTCTAAGCTACTGGATACATTATCAAGTGCCTCAAGTGTGAAGTTTGGCGATACAATCGTACCAATAAACTCATGTCCTATCTCGGCTAATGACCATCTATTAACCGCATAATTATACATAATTATCTTATCTGGCTCACCAGAGACGCTTTCTCTTGAGACATAACTCCATAGAACCACCTGATTTACAGGGTCAATGGCGCAACTCAATCTGTTTATATGATTAGGCGATAGATCATTAAAGAAAAACGTATCGACCTTTTCTGCACCTATAGGAATACTGCGTTGCCCATTGAACATAAAAAAGCCATCGTCAGCTAGATAGAATATTTGCTGTGGTGATGTAGCCGATACAGAGTTTGGATATTGGCAACCATGCCCTGTCTCTACAGCGTCAAACGTAAAGATAAGAGGCGTACCCACATATTGCATACGCACTATGCCTCTTTCTAATAATATCGTTCCATATTCACCACCGACTAAGCCAGTGATATTACCAGCGTCAGGTATATCCTGAAAGTCAGCTTGATTAGTGCCAGTAGTCCATGAATCCGCATCATTAATCTGTGACCACTGCACTCGAAAAGGGTTGTTTGTAGAGCTAGTATTATTGTTTGCTGTTACAACAAAGTCTCTTATAACCGCAAGATGTTTTGCTTTTGGAGACCCAGAGACATCGGCAAAAGCACTAGAAGACCCAATGGTGTATTTCTGCAACAAATTACTCAATCCACTTGCTGCATAGACACTATTACCAAACTGCACAAACTTCCATTGATCGTCACTAGCTAGTGTATATGCGCTACTCTTTACATCTGTTAAGGCAGCCGTAGTGTTGTTCAATTTAAGCAACTTTGTAGCGTTACCAGCAAATAAATGCACTGTGCCACCACTATCAATAGACCCAAAAAAACCGCGTAGATGGGCATCCGTAGATGCTGATAACTCCGCTAATCCCAAAAAAGGTCTATAACCTCTAGCAGCCGGAATAACATTCTTAGCGACTGTTGTACCTACTGAACCTAAATCACTTTGGTCAGGTAGCCACTCTCCAAAAGGTATCATGTAGCACCGAAATCCTGTTTCATAGTTAACGCACCACCGCCAAAACGTGCTTGTTGCGTATCTCTTTTTATCTCTGTTAAGGCTCTACTAAACAACGCATCATATTGTGATGCTCTCGCCTCATCCATTAAGAAGGTATGCGCTGCAACAAGAGACCCATATAAATAACAATCTGGATGGCGTGTCAGCACTGTATTGCTTGTATTTGAGTCCGATAGGGCTGTTATTCCATTACCAAATATTATCTCTATTGTTATTACTGCGTCAGGTATAGGACGCACATGAATATTTGACCCTATAATTGTATAGGACACTGGTGTTCCTTGTCCTTCAGAACTATGCGTCTTAAAAAAACTATCTGGAGTCGCAAAGTCTAATACTCTGTTTGGATTATTGTTTAGCTTTACTACTCTAATCTCACGCAAATCTGTAGGCAAAGCATAGCTTTCTGTTCCGGCTACAGTAGATATGGTTGTCGATGCTTCTTGTGATCGTGTATCTAACTCCCTAGACATTCTGGCTTCGGCTAATGAAATAAAGTCAGGAATATTGGTAGTCAAATCATCCCTCGCTAGGAAATTAGCTATAGAAGTCTGTAGGTTAGAGTAGGTATCTAAACTCATGTTAATCGACCACCAGTCGTTCTAAAATGTTTGTTCTCAGGGTCTTGCAGCCATTTTAACCACTTCTTTTTATTATGTTTGAAGTGACCAAACTTTTTCTGTAATTCAAAAAATAAAGGTGCTGGTATCTCAGCTATCTTTTGTTGATGCTTTTGGGTGTTCCCAATCAACGACCCATAACGATATTCCCCCTCTTGCTTTTTTGCAAAATCAAGTACAGGAGACACGTTTACTCGTGTATTAACCTGAAGACCATCAACAGTGTCCTCAATCCATGTTTCTTTCCCTGTGTGGGGATTTTTACTCAATAAAACTTTTCGCATTGTATCCTCAAGAGGAGAGGGGGCTTGCACCCCCTCATCCATTATAATTATGAAGTATTGAGATCGAAAATTGCCGCGTGGGCTTTCGGTGCTCTGTTAATTAACACGTACTCAGAAATGATCGCAAACTTTGTTGCATCTCCAGTAGGAGCTACATCAGACACACTAAACATTCTGCCTGGTAAGTGACCGATTGCGTAGTAGTCACTGTCTAACAGAAGTATCTCTGTGTTTGTTGCGTTTCTATCAATAACAGC
>MDTC01240679.1_pt1 | contig 10367 bp, 9 predicted proteins | sample 811181 | NCBI WGS metagenome assembly MDTC01 (sample SAMN05326644, study PRJNA326480) | marine metagenome | isolation source: seawater | place: Pacific Ocean: North | collected 2011
CATAAAGCGGCGAGCCCAATCCGATTTCCACCGACGGTGGCATTGACGCCAATCGTTGCCGGGTGGATGGGGAAGACTGGAAATAAAGCAGAAGAAGGAGAAGGCGGCGAAGAAGAAGAAAAGTAGAGAAGAAGCGAGCGCTTCCGTCGAGAAAGACTGCTAACAGGAAAGAGAGTCGACGTGCACAACCGATACTTATCGCTTTCGAAGCTGCGCATCGTGTAGACTCTTTTAATATCATTACTGTGTGTATCGTATTTTCGAGTGTAAAATTCAGAAACGCTTTCGCTTCATTCGTTGATGAGTTCAACCTTCTTTTTTGCGCTTTTTTTTGCGCTTGTAGATTTTTCTCGATGTCTTCGATCCGTTCATCCGATGCGCCAAAGAAAGAAGAAAGATGCTCCTTTTCCGCGGCAAAGCATCGAAACCGATCGTTCTCTTCCTTTTCTCGACCTTCGCCTCGGTCGCGTTATGTCAGCCGTACCCGAAATCCTACGCTGGCAATCACCCTCTGATTACGCTCACCGATAAAACGTTCGAACACCAAACGCAATCGGCCACGGGACAAACGACCGGAAAATGGGTCGTTTATATGGACACGGACCATTCGTACAATCACTTCTTGACGCCTACGTTGAAAGCGAGTTTGATGAAACTGGATAAAGAGCAGCAAAATCAAGACGAGTATACGGGTGAAGCATTCATCGCGGCGACGATTAACGTGGACGAGGAGTATTTAACGCGAGCGAGATTTGAGAATTCAGGCTTGTCCTTCCCGTGTTTGGTGGTATTTGAGCAAAGAAAGATGCGACAGTTTAAAGTGAGACATCCGAAAGGGGACGAACATAAAGCAATCGGGAAAGGCGTGAAAGACGTGCGAGAGTGGTTAGAGATGACCAACGAGGACGAAGAGGCTGTGTATTTGAACGTACCAAAACCGCTATCGATGGCAAAAGCGAATAGTGTGCGGTTGCGGAGGATGAAACGAATGTTCAAAGAGAGAAAGCTTCGCGTGAGAAGAGATTGGCAGCATGCGATGAAAGCGAAAGGGGAAGCTGGGATGGGCGCGATGGTATACGAGATGGAGGAGAGTTTTAAAAAGTCGCCGAAACTTTACGGTTCTATTTTGATCGGTATAGCGTTGACGATGATTTTGACGCTGATCGCAATGTCGTCGGTGTTATTTGGAGGGAGAGGAGGTGCAACAAAGAGGAAAGAGGAATGAGTGGTGTGAGTACGTGTGTGTAATACCAAAAGAAGATGTATGTTATGCGCGAGTGTATCATTCTTTGCTTAATATTACCTCTTCCTTTATTCTTCGCCTTCAGAGTTTGAAATAGCCGCGAAAGTAAGGAGGTTGAACGGATTTCACGAGTTCATAGCCTTCGTCGAACGCGTTGACTAATTTCTCACTCAGCGGTCCTTTACTCGACGCGAGCAAATTTTCTCGACACTGTGCTATGCTCGAAGCACCGATGATCACCGCGTCGTCTTTCTTGCCGGATAATTTTGAATTGTAATACATCCACCTCAAGCTCGCTTCTGTCGGCGTAATCCCTTCCTCTTCCGCTGCTTTTCTAATCACCTCCACAGCTTCGAAATACGCCTCGTTCCAAAAGCGATTCTTATACATCTCGTTATTCTTGAATCGTCCAGCTATTATCCCTTCGTCATCGCTCGCGTGAAATAACTTTTCGTGTTTGCCTGTCAATAACCCACCCGCTAGCGGATTGTATGCCACGAATCTCAAGTTCAAACTCTTCAACGCGGGAATTAACTCTGGCTCAACTTGTCGCGTCAACGCATTGTACATCCCTTGATATATGGTCGGCATGACCCATTGATTCTCTTTACAAAGCGCATGCGCTCTCACCACTTCCCACGCGCTCATGTTGGACAATCCCAAATATTTAAACGCTCCGGAACGATACAACCCTTGAGCCGTCTCGAGCACCTCGAATAAAGTCGTCTCAGAATCTGGAGCGTGTAAGTACAAAATATCTATGCTCTTCGGATGGAGGGCCGACAAACTCTTCCCGACTTGCGCCCGAAATTTCTTTGCTTGTAATCCGCCTTCGCCGGCGACGCTGGCCATCTTCTCCCCCCACGGATTCGCTTTGGTTGCCACGGATATTTTTGAAAGTTTTTCTTTTGGCATGCGCGAGAATATGCGACCTAGTATTTCTTCCGTGTTCCCACCGGCGTACGCAGACGCCGTATCCAACTCGACGACGGATGATGCAGCTCCACTTTCTTCAATGAAAAACTCCAACAACTTTTCGCTCGCCGTTTCTTGCATGTCTTCTGAACTATAGCTCCACCCGAACGTCATGGTGCCTAAGATCGTTTTCACCTCCGCTGTTCTCGCGGACGTTGGTGGCATCGACGGTTCCTTCTTGACCATTTTGTTGGTGTCCTCATCCGGCAACGAGGAGGACGACGAACAGCGCACCATCGAGCGGAACGAAAAAGTCCCATCCCCTCGTAACTGTCTATCAGAAGAAGAAGAAGAAGAAGAAGAATGCGTCTTCTTCGACGAGAAGACGATGCGTTTTGAGAAGGACTCGCAGGAGAGAGGGGAAGAAGAAGAAGGAGAAGAAAAGGCTGCTCGCATTCTTAGCAGAGAACTCTTTGCGGGGACGATGCTTTTCGCTGTGTTCGCACGCGCGCGTACGCTTTGTGACGCAGATGTCTATCTCGTTTGGAAAATTTTTAGAACACCTCTGTATAATTTTTCTCTCTCTTTTGCTAGGTACTGTACTGTACCATCTACACGTCTAAACGAGCGCATTCTATCGGCTCTGCGCTTTATCCGGAGGCAACTCGTCTTCGATCTCGTTCTTTTCCGAAGAAAATAAAGCTTTGGATTTAATAATCCTCCCGGTGTCTCTTCCGTCTTTCTTCACCACCAACGGTGCGTCAATGCCGTCTTGATTTTTGCCTAAACCTTTTCCTTCCTGCCATCCCATTTTCTTCATCATCCTCATCGCCATCGACATGCCTTTTCCTTCTCCTTTTTTCTCCTTCTCTTCTTTCTCTTTTTTCTCTTTTTCGCGCTCTTCTTCTTTAATCTTCTTCCTTTCCATCCAGTCTTTCTCCCGTTGCTTTTTCTCCTCGTCGTCTCTCGTGCGTTGGAGTTTGGCGTCCTCGTAGGAGTTCGGTTTGAATGGATCGTATTCGTCTGGACAGTCCCAAACTGTACCGCCGCCGCCGCCGTCTCGTTTGGTTTCTCCTTTTTCTTCGCCCAACGTTGGTTCATCTATTCTTCTCTCTCCGCCGCTCTTCTCTTCTTTCGCGTTGTTTATCGCGGTTATTTTGGGCGTTGCACTGGCAGACAGTTTTTCCGTTTTCGCTCTCAACATCTTCGCGCGTTGCGCTTTCACCATCGACTGTTGCATCTTCATCTTTTGCGGCGCGCCGGTCCCAGATTCCGCTCTCCGTCGCTTTGCGTCGTCGTCTCTTTTTGTCGTCGTCGTCGTCGTCGCGGCGTCATCATCGCCGAGGACGCGTTTCCCCCAAGACGACGCGCGCGTCGTCGTCCGCGCGCTCGGCGGTAAATCTCCAAACAGAGAAGACGACAATGCGGACGACGACGAGTGGCGCTCGTGTTCGTGTTCGTGCTCGTGTCGTCCTCGCATGATCGTCGTCGTCGTCAAACGCGTCGTCGTCGTCGTCGTTGGTGGTGGTGGTGGTGGTGGTGGTGGTCTTCTCGAGGAGTTTTGTGCGTTTCATCCTCCGTCTTTTCCGTCGAGGCAGTGCCAGTCATCGTCGGTTGTATGTGCACCCCTACCCCCCCTTTTGGGAGAGATGGATGCATTTTTGACCAAACAACAAAAGCGAAAAATAATAATGCCGAAAAAATGCCTTCTTTTTTTTTTTCGTTTTTTTTGAAAATCTTCTTTGGCTTTTTTTTCCCTTTGTTTGGTCGTCAAAAACAAGAACAATAACACGTTTGTTTGAAAAGGAGGATTCACCAACGAGAAGCCCCTTTGCTGGTGCTGCTGGTGCTGCTGGTGGTGGTGGTGTCGAACAACGCGTCTTTTTTTACGGAGTACGGATGGAGGTGCTGTTTCGTTTACCGGAAGCGTTTACCACCACCACCGGCGCGTCGTCGTCGTCGCCGTTGTTTCGATGCGCGATAAAAATCGAAGAAGAGGAGGAGAAACCGCTCGCGTTGAGACGCGACGGGAAGACCGTCACGTCGTGCACCGCGACCACGGACGACGACGACGAGGAGGAGGAGGGAGAAAGAATCGGAACGTTTACGTGTGACCCGTCGTCGCTTTTTTCGGACGATGACGACGACATTCTCTGCGATGTCGTGACCACGACAGCAAAGAAACGAGTGTGCGTCGTCGCGTCCAAGAGAAGAGGGATCGTCAGTTTTGTAACCGAAGAAGAAGAGAGAAATTTTCATCCAGCAAACAACAATAATGTACCTATCGTCAGCGGGAGATGTTTCGGAGAACGAGAGAACAACAAGCGAATGACGACTCTCATCGCCTCTGCCATGGGAGATGGTGGAGTGGTCGCACTCTTAGGTGATACGAATGGAGACGTGTGGTGCGCTCGTTGCGACGACACCGTGAGAGGGTGTGTCATCGATAAGTGCGAAAGACGAGGAGAAACGGAGTTAACGGTTGGAGCGGAATATGATTTACCCACTCCACGGAAAGGAGGAGGAATTGATGGAGGCGCCTCGTCGCTTTTGGCATCGCCGTCGACGGCTGCCGCGAGAATTGCGTCGAAAATATCCAAGAAGGCGGGGAGCTTTTTGTTTCAAAACGGGAGTGAGCAACCGGTGGTGGCAATGATGTGGGCAGAGATGTCGCGAGAGGCGTTGAGAGGTGGGAATACGGGAATGAACACAGTTCAGAGGATGTTTTATGTAGCTAAGGAGAAAGGAGCGATAGAAATCTGGATGTGCTCGTTGGATTCCTCCCTGATCACGCCGGAGATGGTTTGTAGTTGCGACATGAACAAGAAACTCACCGCAAGGACGAACGCGTTTAGCAAAGTTTTAGATTCAGACTGGATTTCTGTGCCTAATAGTAGTAATAGTAGTAATAGGTATTTGTGCGTCGTTTTGTGCGAGTCTATGCAATTTGCGAAAGTTGCGCACGTGTTTGAAATGGAAAAGAGCAGCAGCATGTCTTCTTCGTTGACGCTCGAAGTGAATCTGGTGTGCTCGTTTGAAATCGCAACATCTGAGTGCGATAAAATTGCGCTTTCGAGAACAGGGAAAGCAATTGTTACGTATAACAGTAAGAGCTGGCGTAATGGTAGGAAAAAGACGAACGCGACGTGTCATTACGGAGAGCATTTTCATAAATCGATGGTTTTGAAAGAATCCATCTCGTCGGTGTGCCGAAGTCACTATTGTTTCTTAGTGCTTGATCCATCGAGGTGTGTTTGGACTTTTTCACCACCCGAATCAGAAGAATACACGTCACCGCCGCAAGAGACGTCGGCGCAACCGTTTGCGAGTCCAATGAAAACGCGAATCGTAGATGTTCGCAAACAAATGTTTTCACCGCTAGTAAGAGAAGCGCACGAGATGAAGCTCGACGATGACAACAATCCGCGTTCACCGTACGCGAGTGTCTCAACGGCGTACGACGGAAGCACGAGAGCAGCCGATGCGAGATTTGTGAAAGAGGCGTTTGAGAACTTAAATAATTACGAAGGTATTGCAGAGCTTGCGGCGAAACAAACCATCGCGGGACCTGCTGGAGCGATGAAACCTTTCGCAGCGCACTCGGCGGCTATAGTTGACACCTTACCGAAACGTTGGGCGGGTGCGACGTCGGGGAGTGGTAAAGATTTTAGAACTTTGTTGAACGAAAAAGCAGACGTGCACGAAAAATACGTAAAGTTCCTCGTCGATTCTCGCGCGTGGGAAAATACAACGCCCACGGAAAAGATGGAAGTTCTGAGACACGGAGAGACGACGTTTGCGTTGTTACGTTTGCGAGCATTGTTAGACCAATTAAAGATGGAAGAAACTGCAAATCAACGAAGTTTGCTCAGCGATATTGTACAATTTGCCGGAAAAGAAATAGTAAAAGTTGACAACACGCTGACGCGTCTCGTTCGCGATGATGCTATCGATATCGACGATATCTTTTTCAGCCGTTCGTCGTTCTTTTCAAACGTCTTTTGGAACGCGACTCGCGCCGTTGTTGAACAGAAAATCAAAGAAGCTTCGCAGCAAACGGAGCGATTAGCCGACGACGTGGAGTACGAGTGCATAAATCAAGCGGCAAGAATCGTGTCTATTGCGCTCGAGTGTTCCAATGAATACAGACGATGCTGGTCGGATTTGTACCCGGCGCAAAGAGTTTCAGTTGAAGAAAACTGGACGTCGCACGCGAGCGCGAGGGAGTGCATGCGAACGATTTCAAAATTCTCCATCGATGTGTTCAATGCAAGGAAGAGATTGGACGTTGGTCTCCCATTATTTACGTTGGCGCAACCTTTACTCGACGCTTCAGCATCTAACGTTCTTTACGCGAGAACGGAACGATCTTTGATGGAGTATAAGAGTGATCGCATGTTGATATTGCCGACATTGCTTCTTTGCGCTCGTGCACACGTGTGTCCGGCAGAGAACGTAGCCGCGACGTGCGAATCTCACTTTGGCTACGACGAACTGTTCACCTTTTGCGATGCGGAAGGTGGTAAACCGCGATTGTATCACTACATGCGAACTTTGACAGCAGAAGACGCTTCACCATTCAACGAAAACGGGTTTGCATTTTACGTTTTTGAGAAGATTTTTTCATCGACAAGTGATTCATCGTCGTCGTCCGGAAGAGTTTCTGCTATGCTCAGAGAACTCCCAGACGAGTTTTCGGAACACCTCTCGCACTTTTTGTTGAAGTTTAATGATAACAGTAATGCTGCAAAGATTATGGCCACCGCAAAGTGGGCGCACGAGATTCGCAGGCTTGAATTCGACAAAGGCGGTGAAAGTTTGCAGCAAGCTGGAAAGTTAAGCGAGGCAAAGTTGGCGTATTTAGTGAGCGGTGACGAGGGAAAAATAAATGAAATCAATAGCATGTTTTAACAACTTACTACTAACTCCAACTACTACCTAGGTACCACTGTACTGGACTGTTATTAGTACATTACAAAACATGCTCGGCAACTTTTGCGGCTAGAATACTACTTAAGACTAAACCTCCATACGTTTGATTGCTTCTGAACTTATCCCCGCAATCTTTTCTATTCTTCAAATCGACAGTATATATTTGCCAAAACAAATGCGTCCCAGCAGTGGACACAAGTAACGGGTAAAACGTCCAATGCACGCCCGCTAAATACCCACTGGCCAGCAACCCAGAGATTGCTCCAACACCACAAGTGGACAAAACAGCTTTCGTATTCTTCTCGAACAATCTTGCGGAGGACTTGATGCCAATTTTCTTATCGTCTTCGATGTCTTGGTGTGCGTAAATCGTGTCGTACACCATCGTCCAACACACACCGCTTCCGTATAATGCCAAAGCTGGGGCTTCTAAAACACCCCCAGTGATTGCGGTCCAGCCCATTAACGCGCCCCAATTGAAGGTAAAGCCAAGAAATAATTGCGGTAAGTTCGTCACGCGTTTCATCAACGGATACGTGGCCACTAACGGTAAAGACATCAAGCCCAAAATCTGCGTGTTGAAATCTAACTGGTATAAAACAACGCTTCCTAATCCTAACTGCGCGCCTAAAAACGCCACCGCGTTCGGTACCGTTATTCTCCCAGATGCTATCGGTCTATTTTTCGTTCTCTCCACTTTAGCGTCTACTTTTCTATCCCAAATGTCGTTAATGGTACACCCAGCGCCTCGAAGCAACACGGCGCCGGTGGAGAACAAGGCTGTCATGGTGGCTATTTTTTCTGTTGATGGTGGTATCGTAGCCGTCGAAGAAGAGAGTAAAATTGACCATAAAGACGGATAGGCAAGTAAGTATATGCCTATGGGCTTATCTAAACGGGCCAGTTCAATGTATGGGTTGTTTCCCCTTTGTGTCATCAACATCGTCGTTGTCGTTTGTGTTGTTGTTGTTGTTTCGGATGGTGCAAAATCTTCTTTTTTGTTATTGTTCTCGTTATTTGGTGGAGAGAAAGAGGACGAAGACGATGCCGCGAATCCACGCCATGGAATAATGTTCCTCTCCACTCTCTTCTTCCAGTAGTCATCCCTTCTTCTTCTTCCTATCGTCATACACGCACCGATACTTTCCATTCCATCAACATCGCTTTTTTCCCCAACAACCTCTTTCTTCTGTTGTTGTTGATGACGCAGAGAAAAAGAAGAAGAAGAAGAAGCGCTGAGAGCTGCCGCCGAGGCCGCTTCAAAACCCTTCTCATTTCCACCTCCTCTGCCAACACGCGCGGTGACAGCTGCAGCGGTGGAAGAGAGAAGGCGAGGTCGCTTCATTTTCTTTCGTGTTAGCTGACAAAAAAAAGAACGCTTCAGAAAAGCCGCGTAGCGTCCGCCGAGATTGGAATGGTATCAAGGGGCGTTCATCAATGCCGAGCAATTTTTTCCGCGCGTGAACGCGGAAAATGATGTTGTTCGGCGGGTACTTCGCGCTCGGCTACACAGCTCTTAGCTCGTCATCAACGTTGAAAAGTTCGTCAGTAAGAAGAATACTGAAGAGTATCGAGAGACTTTAGAAATAATCCTAATTAAGTACAGTCGATGCTTAGGGTTTAGGATTTTAAGAATATAACGTGTTTTACAATAAATTTTAAGAAAAAGAGGACACGCAATGTTGGACTCAAAAAGTGGTCACTCGTTGAAGAAGAGAGCGAACCTAGAGTTCAGCCGCACCGCCTCGAAAAACGAACGACGACGACGACGACGACGATATGTTCGCCGCGACTTCGACATCATTGAGCACCACGTATTCCGCGTGTTTTCGACGACGACGACAAGAACAACAACAAGTATCATCTGATGTTAGTAGTACCAGAAAAACAAAGTTGAGAATTCGTGCATCATCATCATCATCATCAAATGAACCGGCTAAGATACAGGAAACGTACCAGTTTCATAGTCCAGGGAAAGTAACGTTCGCGCACGAAACCGAAGAAGAGCAATCTAAATGGACGAATTGTGATATTTCACACGTCGGGGATGTGAACGAAGACGCGAAGGTTAAGCTTGGGGTAGTCATAGGTACGAGTTTTTGTCCTTTATCTAAGAACTTTATCTAAAAAGCAAAGAAAGAGGCACACACGCGCTCGAGCTTTTTAACTGCTTCTCCGTTACCTTAAATAATAAACCAACTTTATTTCTTCTCTCTTTTTCTATCACAGGTGAATTCCACGATCAACTCATGAACCGCATGCTTGAAGACGCTCGCCTCTCAGCGTTGGCCATGAATGCCGAAATCACCAAAGTTGTCTTTGTCCCGGGCACATACGAAGCGCCGTTAATATTAGAAAACATGCTCATGGACGACTCGTTAGACGCGGCATGTGTTTTAGGATACATAGAAAAAGGCTCGACGTTACACGGCGAGGAGATGGGGAACACATGTTCGTTGATTTTTAAGCAGTTGGAGTTGGAATATCGCAAGCCGGTTGGTATGGGTATTATCGGGCCGGGGGCGACCGCAGAGCAGGCGGAAACGAGAGTCGCGTACGCTGGGAATGCGATTCGTGCCGCGGTTAGGATGGCTAGAACGATGAAATCTGTGTAATTCTAATGTCGATCTTAACTGAAGTTTTTCATAAATGAATGGATAGTACGCGCGGCGGCGTATTTCTTCTTCTTCTTCTTCTTCCTCTTTTGTTCTGTTTTTGTTTTTGCCATCATCTCGCCCAAGTCGTTAAAAGTCCAAGTCGTCCAATCGAGTGGCCAAAAATGTGTCTTTTTCGTCATCGACATTATTTTTTAGTCCAAGGAATAATTCAAGGGACCGGTTTTTCACCTATATAACGAATACTAATCTCTAAAAATTCTCGGACGTTACGCAAACGTTTCCCGTTGCGCTTTGGTGTGGTTTTCTTCCGAGAGTGAGAGAGACTCAACTCCGCGAGAGCGACTCGCGGAGTTGAGTAAAAGAGAAGATGGTTCCGACGATGAGCGCTTCGATGCAATCGCTCGGCGTTTCTACCGGTACCCGAACGCGGAAGATTGCTCCAAATCATTTTTATCCAAAAAGCGCTCTGGGAGATGGTACGAGAGGTCGGAGAACGCGCTCTTCTGCCCGCGCGGAGAACGTGGCGGATCCTCCGCCGCCGAAGAGAAAGACGAAGTTTGGCGATCCAAATAATCCAGCTGCGATCGGGGGCGAAATGCCACCACCAACACCCGCACCAGCGCAGGTTCCTCGAGACGTTCTTTCGTCTGCTCCTTCAA
>MDTC01120212.1_pt1 | contig 10365 bp, 10 predicted proteins | sample 811181 | NCBI WGS metagenome assembly MDTC01 (sample SAMN05326644, study PRJNA326480) | marine metagenome | isolation source: seawater | place: Pacific Ocean: North | collected 2011
CTGCTGGAGAGACCCATGCGCACCCTGTGGACCCTGACCGCCCTCACGACCCTCGCCACCCTCGCTTCCGCCTGCGCCGGCGCCACCGACGCGGCTGCCCCCCAGGTGGACGTCTCGACCGCCCGGGTCATCGAGGATGACTGCGGCGACGCCCGCATCGTGCTGTACCTCGCCAACACCCTCGATCAGGACACCCTGGACGACGAGGTCGGGCTGGACAGCCGCGCCGCGGCCAACATCGCCGCCTACCGCCTGGGCACCGACGGCGTGGCTGGAACGGCCGATGACGAGGTCTTCGACGATCTCGACGAGCTGGACGCGGTGTCCTGGGTCGGCGATGCCGCCATGCTCGACCTGCGCGACTACGGCGTCGATGAGCTCGGCATGACCGGCGCCGCCGTGCACGACGTCCTCGAGGGGAGCTTCGAGGCCAAGGCGATGGTCTTCCTGGCCAACCACCTGTCCGAGGATGCGCTCGACGTCGACGTCTCCCTCGACAGCCGGGCCGACGCCAACCTGGTGGCCGATCGCGGCGCGGGCTTCTCCACCCTCGCCGAGCTGGACGACGTCAGCTACGTCGCCTCCACCGCCTTCGGCAAGCTGCTCGACTTCGCCGTGGCCGAGGGCATGCTCGCCGGCGATGGGCTCGTGGTGCGCGACGGGGAGGTCTACGCCACCCTGCAGGACGCGGTCGACGACGAGACCGCCAGCAGCATCACCATCCAGCTGTACGCGGGGACCTACACTGGGGTCACCGAGATCGACAGCACCCTGATCATCCGTGGCCAGGGGCAGGGCCGGACCCTCTTCGACGGAGAGGGCACCAACCGCCTGTTCCTGATCTCCGGCGGCGCGCCGTGCTTCTACGACATGACGATCACCCATGGCTACGAGAGCTTCGGCGGTGCGGTGCGCATCGACGGTCCCGCCGACGTGCTCTTCGAGGGCGTCGACTTCATCGACAACGAGGCCGGCTACTGGGGCGGCGCCATCCGCGGCGCCTACACTGCTTCCTCGCTGACCCTCCGGGACGTGCGCTTCGAGGGCAACGTCGCCGACACCTACGGCGGCGCCATCGACACGTTCGGAGACCTCACCGCGGACGGGGTGGTCTTCGAGGGCAACGACGCCGAGTACGGGACGGTGTGGACTGGTGGCAACGCGGACGTCGACTTCGCCGACGTCGAGATCCGCTACAACGTCGTCGGGTCCGAGTCCTACGCGGCGCTCGTCTTCGCGGGTGACGTGGTCTCGGCGACCAACCTGGACTTCTACGCCAACAGCGGCAACGATCTGATGGTGGACGGCGTGCTCTACGACGGGCTCGGCGACGACGTGAGCTTCAGCTGCGACGCCGAGGGCTGCACCGATCCCGAGGCGTGATCCCCCGGCTGGCCCACCCCTTGCAATCCTCCAGGTCCAACCTGGAGGTTCCATGCCCACGTCCATCCTCGTCACCTACGCGTCCAAGCACGGCGCCACCCGCGAGATCGCCGAGCGCGTCGCCGCGGTCCTCGGTCACTCCGGACTCGAGGTCGACGTGAAGCCGGTGGAGGCTGTGTCGGATCCCACGCCGTACCGGGCGATCGTGCTCGGTACGGCGATGTACATGGGGTTCTGGATGAAGTCCGCCAAGCGCTTCCTGGTCGACCACGAAGCCGAGCTGGCCCAGCGCGAGGTGTGGATGTTCGTCAGCGGCCCCACCGGCGAGGGGGACGCCGAGGAGCTGATGGACGGCCACCTCGTGCAGCCGGTCCTCGAGCCGGTGCTGGAGCGCATCGCCCCCCGCGACGTGCACGTCTTCCACGGCGCCATCGCCCCCGAGAGCCTCGGCTGGTTCGAGCGCTTCGTCATCCGCATGGTCAAGGCCGACACCGGCGACTTCCGCGACTGGCAGGCGATCGACGCCTGGGCGGAGCGGATCGCCTCGGCGCTGGCGACTGCGGCCTGACCCGCAGCGTCAGAACCTCCCCGAGAGGACGATCCCGGTGACGCCCAGCCCGACCGCGACGCCGGCTCCGATCGCAGCGCCATTCCTCCGGGTCACGGCCCGCGCCCGGCGGACCACGTCTTCGTTGGACGTGTTCCACTCGTCGTCATCGTCGTCGAGCTCCTCCTCCACGATCGCCGCCTGGATCGCCACCCCGGTGAGCGCACCCGCGACGACGAGGGAGGCGACGCCGCCGATCCGCAGGGCCCGGCAGCGCGAGGAGCACGCCGGGGCGGGGGGCTCCGGGGGATCGGGTGGCGGCGGTGGCGGGACGGCCGTGCTGCTCGCCTTCATCCAGCGCGACGAGACCAGGCGTCCATCCTCGGTCACCTGCACCAGGTGCTGTCCGGAGCGCACGTACTGGCCGACCCCGTGGGTCTCGCCGTCCACCCACACGACCGAGATCCCCGACAGCTCGCCGAGGTCGATGGGGACGAGGGCGGGCTGACGCGCGGCGCAGGCCTCGGCAAAGGCCTCGTAGAACCCTGGGATCTCGACATCCTCCACCGGGGTCTTGTCCAGCACGCAGGCCAGGCGCAGCGCGGGCTCGGGGTCGTCGCCGCGGTGCATGGCGAGCAGTCCGTGGGCCTGCCAGTAGCGGGCGACATCCGTCCGTCCGGCCACCGCGGCGAGGCGCTCTGGCTCGGCGAAGACCTCGCCCAGCACGGCCTGCAGGGTGTCCTCGACCGACGGAGTCACCTCGGCGGCGCGGAGGGTCGCCAGCACCTCGGCATTGACCTCGGCCAGCACGAAGGGCTCGGGCCGTGGGTCATCATCCTGGGCGTGGGCGAAGATCGCGCCCGCGAGCAAGACCAAGAACAGGGGGAGCCTCCCACGCCACCGGCAGCGGCGTCCGGTCTGGGGTAACGACTAGCACCTTCGATGGGAGGACCCCATGACGCGCGCGCTCCTGCCGGCCCTGCTCCTCGCGTCCGGCTGTGGCTTCGAGGACATCGTCGATGACCGGATGGGTACGATCGACGCGGATCTTGCCGAGATCCACGACCGCCTCGAGGACCTCGAGGCGGAGAACGTCGCGCTTCGGGATCGCCTGGCTGCGGTGGAGATCGGCAGCGGCGCGAGTGGGTGGATCCGGGAGCCGGAGACCTGGCTCGTGCCGGGAGACTACGCCAACCTTCAGGCCGCGCTGGTCGCAGCCGCTGACGTGCGGATCTGGCCGAGCGGTCGGCTGACCATCCAGCTCGAGCCTGGCGACCACGCGCTGGTCGGACCGATCACCCTGGCGCATCCCGACGGCCAGCGCATCGACATCATCGGCGACCTCGAGGGCACCGCCACCACCACCCTCCAGTGCGGGGGCGCGGGCTGCTTCGACCTGTCCACGGGCGGCTCCCTGGGCGCGCTCGCCGGGCTCGATCTGTCGGGACCGGGCAGCGGGGTCGCGGTGGAGGTCGGCTCCAACGGGCGGATCACCCTCGGCCCAGGACTGCGGATCTCCAAGTTCGAGACGGGACTCTCCGCCAGTACGGGGGGCGTGATCCGCGGGGAGGGCGTGATCCTGGACTCGAACCGCGTCGGCGTGATGGCGGAGTCTGGCGGGATCATCGACCTGCTCGAGGGCTCGGTCCGCAACAGCACGCTCGTGGGGCTGGCTGCGGAGCCCGGCGGGCTGGTCGTGGCGTACGACGTGGACGTGGCGGGGGGCACCGGCGGCCTCAGCGCCCGCGGCGGGCAGATCTGGGCGCCGCTCGCGTCGGTCAGCGACCAGCGGCGGGTGGCGTTCAGCGCGGCCGAGGGCGGCCGGATCCTCGGGGCCCGCACCCGGGCGGCGGCCAACGGGATCGCCTACGAGGCGGTCGATGGCGGACACCTGGTGATGGACAACGCCACCGCGACTGGCAACGTCGTCGATGTCTCGCTGGACAACGGATCGAGCGCGTCGATGCCCGGGTTCACCGGCTCCAACGCGCCGGGCACCGTGGAGGTGCGCTACCGCTCGACCTGGTTCTCCGCAGGCACGATGCCGGGCGCCGGCGTGGTCGTGAGCGAGCACGACGGGAAGTTCTACGCGCACTGATCCGGCACGGGCAGATCGATCCGGCAACATCCATCGGTCCGCTGCGTTCCCACCACGGAGGGAGGTCCTGTGCGACGACTGCTGTGGGTGACTTGGCTGGGGGCGCTGACCGCGTGTGGGACCGCGATTCCGGACACGAGTGACAGCGACGATCCTGTCGACACCGACACCGACAGCGACAGCGACAGCGACAGCGACAGCGACAGCGATGCCGTGCCATGGCACCTGGAGTGGTTCGCTGACTACGACGAAGGGCAGGGGACCGCCTACCTGGACGTGTCCGGCACCGTCGAGCCCGACGGCGACCCGGCCTTCCCCGACGCCGCGCCCCACGTGCTCCACCGTGCGGTGCCCTACGGCCCACACGCCCGCAACCTGCTCGACCTGTGGGTGCCGACCGCCTCCGAGCCGCGTGCGCTCGTCGTCTACTTTCACGGCGGCGGCTTCGTCCGCGGCGGGCGAGGGGACGCGCGGCGCGGCGGGCTGGTGCCCGGACTGCTCGCTTCGGGGGTCGCCGTGGCCACCGTCGACTACCGCTACGTCTGGGAGGACGAGGAGGGTGCGCTCTCCCGCGGCACCCCCCAGGACGAGGGCAGCGACCCGACGAGCGACGGCGCACGCCTCGACTACGTGCTCCGCGACTGTGCCCGCGCGATCCAGTTCCTCCGCTACAAGGGCGAGGATCTCGGCGTCGATCCGACGCTTCCCACCGGCACCATGGGCGGGTCGGCGGGCGGCGGCTGCGCCACCTGGATCGCGACCATGGATGATCTCGCCGATCCGCGGCATCCCGACCCGGTGATCCACGAGTCGAGTCGGGTGCAGGCGGCCGTGCACAGCAACAGCCAGCCCGGCTACTACGTCGCCCGCTGGCCCGACTACTACGGGTTCGACGAGGATCTGGTGCGCTCGCTGATGCAGCACGCCGACAGCGGGTTCACCCAGCTGCCCGAGGACGAGGTCTGGGGACCGGAGGGCGAGGCCCTGGGCCGCGTGCTGGACTTCGTCGCGCTGCTCTCCCCCGATGATCCCCCGCTGCACACCATCTGCGGGAACCCGGACACCCCGGAGGACCAGATCGACTCCCACTCCATCCTGGTCCACCACCCCCGCGGCGGGGTCGCGCTGTACGAGGCCTGCGTCGCTCAGGGCCTCGACTGCAGCGTCGACAACGCGGTGCTTCGGGAAGGATTTCGCGGCGGACCAGGCGCGTTCCTGCTCGATCGGCTGCTGCCCTGACCAGACCTGCTAGTCCCCTCCGACCAGCTCCAGCACCACCTGCGCGTCCCCCGAGTCCGTCTGGACCCGCACGTCGAGGGTCAGGGCCTCACCGACCAGGAGATCGGGCGCCCAGGCCCCGTCTCGACCGGCCAGCGGACCCTGGTCGAGGAAGGCCCAGAAGCCCTCCATGCGGGTGGTGCAGCCCTCGTCCCGGCGCAGGCGGCCCTCGTAGTGGTCGTCGGCGAGGAGCTCGCCCCCGGAGGTGACCGAGGCATCCATGGCATAGCGGGCCGCGGGGTCGTCGATGCGCACCCCGAACGCGACGTGGTGGCCGCCCTGGGGGCCCAGGACGATGGGCGTGACGTCCCCCTCGGCGACGGGGACCGTGGTGTCCTCCGCAGCGGTGACGGTCAGCCGCGGCACGTCCGCGGGGCAGTCCAGCGGCGCGTCCTCCGTGCAGCCCGCCGCGATCGCGACGAGGCCAGGGAGGACGACGATGCGGAATGCCCACGGCAACGGACCTCCCAGGGCATCAGCCCCGCCGGTCGAGGAAGTCGAGCGCCGCCTCGCGCATGCGCCCGGCGCTGTCCGGGTCGTACTCCGGGGCGCCTTCGTCGGCGAACAGCCGGCCCCCGGGTAGCGGCTGACCTCGAAGCCCCGCGCCTCACCGCCGAGCGCGCGCCGCGGCGGGAGCCCGGGGCGGGGTTCGGTCCGCCTCCGCCCGATGCGATGCCGGTCCAGCTGGAGCTGTCTGATGAGCCCGTGCCGGAGTGATCGGCTGCACGTCGCCAGCCGCGACCTGGGCCCGGCTGCGGAACTCGAGCCCCGGATCGACCACCCGGCCGTAGCGCAAGGCCAGCAGGTCGGGCAGGTAGTTCTGGTGCAGACGCCAGGGGGAACGCCGACCCTGGCGCGGCAGGCCCGCGAGGGCGCGCTGGATGTATCCCGACGTCATGTCGATGATCGGCTGCTGCTCGGCGTCGGGCTCATGGCGCGGCACCACCGTGACCAGGTCGTTCCGGTCCATGTGGGCGAGCACCTTGCAGACGTGCTGGGCGATGAGATCGCACTTGAGGGTCCACGAGGCGTTTGTGTAGCCAAACGCCAGGGCAAAGTTGGGCAATCCGCTGTACATCATGCCCTTGAACGACATGGACTCGTTCATGCGGAAGGGCTGGCCGTCGACCTCGAGGGCGACCCCGGCGAGGAGCTTGAGGGTGAGGCCCGTCGCGGTGATGACCACGTCGGCATCGAGGTGCTCGCCGGAGCGCAGGACCAGACCGGACGCGTCGAAGCGCTCGATGTGATCGGTGACGATGTGGGCCTCGCCATCCCGGAGCACCCGGAAGAGGTCGCCGTCGGGGGCGACACAGACGCGCTGGTCCCAGGGCTCGTAGTGGGGCTGGAAGTGGGCCTCGATGTCGAAGTCGGGACCGAGGTAGCGCTCGGCCTTCTGGCGCAGGGCGCGGCGCACGGTGGCCGGGCGGCGGCGGGCGAGCTGGTAGGTGGCGATGTACTCGAGGATGTAGCGCCAGCGGATCAGGGCGTGGGCCATGGTCGCGGGCAGGGTGCGCTGGAGCCAGCCGGCGAGGGGGTCACGCCGTGGGCGCGGCGCCACGTAGGTGGGGGAGCGCTGGAGCATCGTGACCCGGGCGGTCTTGCCGGCGAGGGCCGGCACCAGGGTGATGGCGGTGGCGCCGCTGCCGATGACGACCACGCGCTTGTCGGCGAGATCGAGGTCCCGGGGCCAGTGCTGGGGATGCACGATCTGCCCGCCGAAGTCCTCCTGGCCCTCCCAGGTGGGGCTGTGGCCCTTGTCGTAGACGTAGTAGCCGGTGCAGGCGTAGAGGAAGTCGCAGGTCAGCGTGCGCGGCTCGGCCTCGGCCGCCACCTGCACCCGGACCGTCCAGCGGGACTCGGCGCTGCTCCAGCTGGCTGAGAGCATTCGGTTGCCGAAGCGAATGTGCTCGTCGATCCCGTACTCTCGCGCAGTGTCCTCGATGTAGGCCTTGATGTCCGCCCCGTCGGCGAGCGGCGTGTCCCCGCGCCAGGGCCGAAAGTGGTAGCCGAAGGTGTACTTGTCCGAGTCAGACCGGATCCCCGGGTAGCGGAACAGGTCCCAGGTGCCGCCCATCGCGTCCCGGGCCTCGAGGATGGCGTAGCGGCGAGCAGGGTGGTGGGTCTGCAGGTGCCACGCGGCGCTGATCCCGGACAGGCCGGCACCGACGATGAGCACGTCGAGATGTTCGGGCGCGGCTGAGGTCATGTCGGCCTCCTGGTACCAACACGTACCAGCGAAAGGTGGTACGGTCAAGTACCAGGGAGGCGATCTGACCGGACCAACCCCCACGGCGGACCCTCGCGATCGGCTGCTGGACGGGCTCGCCGAGGCCATCGCGGAGTCGGGCTACCCGGGCGTGACCGTCGCGGACGTGGTCCGGCGCGCCCAGACGTCAAAGCGAACCTTCTACGAGCACTTCTCGGACAAGGACGCCGCGATGCTCGCCCTGTACGAGACCATGAGCGGGCAGCTCCTCGACCAGCTCCGCGAGGCGCTCCAGCACGCGCCGGCCGGGGAGGCGCGGATCGGCCTGGGGGTCGCGGTGTACCTGGCTGCCCTGCAGAGCGAGCCTGCCCTGGTGCGCACCCTGCTGGTGGAGATCCTCCACGTGGGTCCGGCGGGCCTGGCGGTGCGGCGCCGGGTGCTGCAGGCCTTCGCCGCCATGCTCGCCGCCGAGTCCCGCGCCGTGTCCGACGGCCTGCCCGAGCCGGTCGCCATGGCCGTGGTCGGCGGGATCAACGAGCTGATCCTGCAGGCGGTGGAGGAGGACCGGGTGGACCGCCTCGGGGAGCTCGCCGAGCCGATCAGCGCGATGTTCCGGGCGTTGGTCGCTGGGTCTGCGGAGATGCGGGCCCTGGGGTGACAGCGTCCGGTGGGAGCGGTGTCCTGGTGACGTGACCCGGAGACGCCATGCCCATTCGCCTCGTCCTGCTCGCGCTGATGCCGCTCGTCGCCTTGCCGGCCTGCACCGCTGACGCTCGCTACCAACGGATCACGAACCGGGTGGACGCGCCGGGCGCCCAGCTCGCCGTCCTCGCGCCGGATGGTGAACGCTGGTTCGGCGCCGGAGGCGACGCGGCCGAAGGCGAGCCCATGACGACCGACCACCAGCTCCTCATCGGCAGCAACACCAAGGTCTGGACCGCCGCGCTGACGCTGCAGCTGGTGGACGAGGGGAGCCTCTCGCTCGATGACCCAGCGTCCACCTGGGTGGGCGACCTCGACGGAGCGATCACCGTCCGCGACCTCCTCCAGCACACCAGCGGTCTGGGCGAGTACTTCGAACACGACGACATGATCGGCCACACCGACCAGGCGTGGACCCCGGAGGAGCTGATCGCGCTGGGAAGCGACGTGCGCGCTGACGGCCCCGGCGCGTCGGTCTACGCGAACACGAACTACATCGTGTTGGGGCGGATCATCGAGGGGGTCGAGCAGCGTGCCTACCCAGACGTCCTGAAGGGCAGGCTGCTCGACCCGCTGGAGCTCGACGACTCGGGTTTCATCGTCGATCCCGACAGCATGCCGGCGACGCTTGCGCTCGGCGACGGTGGGGCGCTCGGCGGGGTCACCCCGGAGCACCCGTCGGTCGGTTGGGCCGCCGGCGCCGGCTACGCCACAGCGGATGATCTCGCGACCTTCTACCAGGCCCTGTTCGCGGGCGAGCTCTACAGCGATGACGTGCTCGCCGCCCAGCTCGACGACGTGCCCGCGGACCTCGGGTTCGACGACGACAGCCTGACGACCGGGTACGGCCTCGGGCTGATGACGGTCGGCATCGGGGATCAGCACGTCACCGGCCACCTCGGCTCCGTCACCGGGTTCAACGCCCTGGCCGCCCGAGACGACGAGACCGGCGCCCTCGCGGTCGTGCTCACCAACAGCACCGCGGTGGTCTCGGTCCGGCCGACCTTGAAGGCGCTGCGCGCCGCGGGGCGGTAGGCTGGGCGGTCGGGCGATACGCTCCCGTCCCGGAGGTCCCGTGACCGCGACGCCCGACCCTCGCCACCATCAGCTCGCCGCGCTGCGCCCGGTGCTGATCGGCCACTGCTACCGCATGCTCGGCAGCCCGACGGACGCCGACGACGCCGTGCAGGAGACGATGATCCGGGCCATCCGCGGGCTGCCCGGCTTCGAGGGACGGGCGAGCCTGAAGACCTGGACCCTGCGGATCGCGACCCACGTGTGTCTTGACGAGCTGTCCAGGAAGAAGCGGCGGGAGCGGCCGATGGAGGCACCGCCGGGTGGGCTCGACGGCCCCTTCGATCCGACGCCACCCGAGCGCTGGGTCGAGCCCGTGCCGGACGCCTGGGTCGTGCCGGTCGACGCGGGTCCCGAGGAGGTGCTCGCCGCCCGGCAGTCGGTGCGGCTCGCCTTCGTCGCCGCCCTGCAGCACCTGCCCGCCCGCCAGCGCGCGGCCCTGCTCCTGACCCAGGTGCTGGGGTTCTCGGCCAAGGAGGCGGGGGAGGCCCTGGACCTCTCGGTCGCCGCGATCAACAGCGCGCTGCAGCGGGCGCGCGCCCGGGTCGCCGAGCTCGATCCGGCAGGCGCGGCCGATCCCGACCAGCGGATCGGGGAGGTCGCCGACGCCTACCAGCACGCCTTCGAGCGCTTCGACCTCGACCGCCTGGTCGCCATGATGGCCGAGGACGTCACCTTCGACATGCCGCCCATCCCGCTGTGGGTCCAGGGACCGGCCATGGTCCGCGCCTTCCTCGCCGGCCCCGGCCACGAGTGCGAAGGCTCGGTCCTCGTGCCCGCCCCGGCCTGCGGCACCGCCGCCTTCGCCCAGTATCGCCACGGCGGAGAGACCCCGTGGGGGATCGTCGTGCTGCAGGTGGCAGACGGGCAGGTCACCGGCGTGACGACGTTCCTCGATACCGAGAGGTTGTTCCCTGTTTTTGGGCTGCCGATGGTGTGGGGGTAGAGCCGGCGTGCTCTGGAGCGTCGCGTGGGCTCGGGGCGAGGGAGTGGCGGGGCGGTGCGAGGGCGTGGCGGGGCGGTCCCTGGTCGCTGGTCCCTGGGGCCCTCTCCGGGCGGGGGCCCGAGCCGGCC
>MDTC01196161.1_pt1 | contig 10365 bp, 6 predicted proteins | sample 811181 | NCBI WGS metagenome assembly MDTC01 (sample SAMN05326644, study PRJNA326480) | marine metagenome | isolation source: seawater | place: Pacific Ocean: North | collected 2011
AACTGAGTTGGGGGCAATTTGATCGGGGCATGAAATCAAGAACGGCATCTTGAACGACTCTTCATACATCCACCGCTTGTCAAACCACCCGTGTTCCCCTAGATAGAATCCCTGATCCGAGGTGTAGACGACCAACGTATTCTCATCGAGGCCGGTTTCTTCGAGGTAGTCCAAGACCCTGCCTATCGCTCGGTCAACACCGGCCACACACCGCAAGTAATCTTTTATGTAGGTCTGGTATTTCCAGTATTTAAGGGCTTCACCCTGGAGGGAATCATGGGGTGTCCAAAATTGCCCTTTGTCGCCGTACGCAAGCCAGCGCATCGAGTCCCTCCTCGACAAACCAAGCGGCGCTTCCTGTTTCATATCCCTGCGATTCAGGTGATTTTCGATTTCCATCATGTTCTCGGCTGCAGCGGGCCGCCCTGCATAGTCATCGTTGAAGTTATCAGGCAAGGGAAAATCGAAATCGGTAAAGAGGTCGTGGTACATGGAATCCGGACGCCAGTCCCGGTGAGGGGCCTTGAACTGGTAAAGCAGCATGAAGGGCTTCTCCGAATCGCGCTGGGTCAGCCAGTCAATGCAGTCGTCTTCGATGACTTGCGTTGAGTGGCGCGTGCGCTCGACCACTGTGTCTTGGCCATTGATGCAAAATTGAGGGTTGAAGTACGTCCCTTGCCCTCCCCAATTAATCAACACTTTGGAATAGTCAAATCCCGTGGGCTCCGTGCCTAGGTGCCATTTTCCAATCACAGCGGTCTCGTATCCATTGGCTTGGAAAATTTTAGGGAAAGTCGTCTGTGTGCCGTCGAAATCACCTCCATCAACATTTTTGTAAAACCCATTGAGGTGGGAGAATTTCCCCGTCAAAATGGACGACCGGCTCGGACCACAAATGGAATTCGTGCAGTAAACCGCATCCATGCGTGCTCCGTTGGCAGCTATTCGGTCAAGATTGGGCGTTGGAGCTAGTTTACCGAGGGGCGAACCGTATGCACTGATTGCCTGGTAAGCCAAATCGTCTGCCATGATGTACAGCACGTTCAACGGCTTTTTTTCACCTTCCGCCTGTTCAGCGCAGCTGAAGAGGCAAGTCACAATTGCAATCAGTGGCAGGGTGCGTAGCAGAGGCGTAAGTGTCATGAGTAAAGCGGTTTGATGTCAATGAATGAAGAAAGGTACGTTCGCGACTGAATATTGATTCCGTTCGTTTCGAGCAAAGGCAAATATCCGGTATCCCCCTCCTTTTTGTGGGGCATTAAATCGCACTGTGGTAGCGTCAATTGCTGTGATTTCAATGGCCAATTCCTCCGGTTCCTCCTGAATATCACCACCGATTGCTCGGGATTGCGATTCGCGGTAAAGCCTGTATTCGAGCGTCACTGCGTCATCCGCAGCCCACTCAACATCCACGTGCAAAATCCCTTCCTCACCTGGAAGCATCACGTGGTCCTTACGCCACCCAATACCATTCAATTCGATATCCACAATGGAAGGGGCTCGCTCTTCTGGCCACGCTCCGGTCCAACATTGGTGCATGACGTCGACGGCCTCTGTCGGATGACCCTCAGCGGTAAACATGCCGTGCCATGTCGCTGTGGATTCTTGCTTTTGACCCCACAGAAAGCAATAACTGCCAAGGCAGCGCTCAGGATCTCCCAAAATCCGTTCCGCGTATCGGCGCTGCCGCATTTTTGCCTTGATTCCATTGGGGGGCTCTATTTTGGCTCCCCACGCCGTGCGTCGGGCTTCAAAAGGACCGTTCACACCCCACTCAGTGAATATGTAAGGCTTGTCCCAATTGAATTTACGAATGTTAGCCGGTGTGTTTTCTATTGAACCATAGGCGTTGATCCCAAGGATATCTACGCTCGGGCATCGGTTTTTTATCATGTACGCCTTTGAAGGATCCAATCCCGCAATCACCGTCATGGTAGGATGATGTGGGTCCACTTCTTTGATGAACCGTGCCAATTCCTCCACCGTATCCCATACCTTAAAATTAGCGTAGCGGAGGTCCATCTCGTTGCCAATTCCCCACAGAAGCAAAGCCGGATGATCCTTGTATTTCAAAATTTCCGTCTTCAATTGTTCAATCTGACCTCGCACTGCGTAGGGGTCATTGTAATCCATTCCCGTGCGCTCGGGACGAACGTAAAGTCCCATGGACACTGTCATTCCGTGCCGGGCGGCAGAGTCCAGCAGTTCTGCTCGGCCCGTGCTCCAGATTCGGATGGAATTCGCACCGGAAGTCCTTAGCAAATCGAAATGGTCCTTGGCGCCCGCTCCTTTGATGTAGTAAGGCTCGCCGTCGCGCAACAGTTCGAATCCCGATTCATTCTGAATGACTTCGACATGGGCGATTTGGGCCTTCGCTTGAGGGGCTGCAGCAGCAAGCAACAGCAGCAGTAGTGGGACGCACAACCGCGATGATTGGCTTATTCGTATCCTTTCCACGCTGTAGGATTGCTTGGGTTTCCCCTAAATTCAATGAGGCGGAGGTTGGCAAGATCAAACCGCGCACTTTCTTTGACCAGGAATCGAATTTCCTTCAGCGCAGACCAATCCAACGATTCAAAATCTGCAAAAGCACGGATGGGAACGTAGGCACGGTACCGGTTTTCGCCTATTTCCATGAGCTGCGTAACTTGAAGTTTTGTCCGCACCTGACGCCGTTGTCCCGAAAAGGTGTGAATGGAAATTTCCAAATCCGGCGTTTCTGAGCACATTAAATCAAAACCCAGCGCAGCGGTGGTATACAAGGACGCCATGTCCACACGTTTCCAATCTGAAAAGGAAACGCCAAACTGGTTCCAAGCATCCGGCAATGCGGTGTTCACTTCAGCCTGAACCGCCATGGGGTCCCCCCCTCTGATCCCGCTTTCATCCCGCTGTTTTCGCGCAAACTGAAAACTACTTGAGTAGCGAGGATTGATGCCCCACCATTCATCAGGCGTAGTGCCGATGTTCCACGGTAGCCCGGCTATGACGTGAGTTGAATTATCAGGTTCAACGGCATAGGGATTCTCGTAGCGCACAATTTTAATTTCATCGATGTGTACATGCCCTTTTCGCTGAAACTCAATCTTTAGCTCCTTGATCTTTGCCATGTTCACGCCCCGCCTTTCATGTTTGAACGCTTGGAGTGGTATGCGCACCTTTCGCCATGCGGTATCCAATAAACCGTCATCCATACCAAGAAAATTAATCTTCGTCATGCATTGCCGGTCAGCATAATCGACGAGACCAAAAAACATGGGAATGTTGGTCAAAGAGCCTTCCTCCAATCGGATGGCCATTTCGATGGCTGCGCAATCTACCAGGGGCGTCAGATTTTTTGCGGCATAATTTGCCCAAGGAATCTGGATTCCGATGTATTTACAACCCCGATTTGTATCCCATTCAATGCTCAGGTGGTCCTTCCCTCCGAAACTATTCTCTTCCTCGAATCGCACCTCCTTACATGTCGTATTTCGCAAGCCCGTCACAACACTGGTTTGGGCATCGTGAAAAACCATTGCACGGTCAAAATAATCCACGGGATGTACTTCCGATGCACTGTTGCTGTACAAACTAACGGCATTGAACTGAGAACAGCCCGCAAGGACCATCAATACCGAACCGATTAAAAATCCGCACTTCATTCTTGCCCAAATAGGTCGGTAAACTCTGTGAAAATCAAGAAATCAACATCCGTCTGAACATCATTATCCGCGTTTTCCGGACAAGCCAGAGATGCATTGAAAGGACAGGCTTGGCAAGCGATGCGAATCGCGGTGATGTCGCCTGGCGTGCGGATGTTATCGCCGCCTTCATGCTTGACCTCAAAATCCGCATACGGCACCGTGACGAACTCCCATCCCATCCAATCAACCGGTCTGATTTGGTGCCTATACACCTCATTGCCCGCTCCAAAAACATCCGCACCGTTGTTTGCTTGGTTGTCATCAAATGGCGCGTCAGATTCTGAAATGGAGACGTTCAAAAATTGATCCGAAGCTGAGGTACCACCGGTGCCAGAAAGTACGCCAAGATTGAGGTAGAATTCGGACGCTGCGACTGTTACATCAGAGAAGTCGACAGGAATATCGATGTATCCCAAGCTCCAATCCCAACCTACTTTCCCCCCCATCTTAAAATAGCCCGTGCCAAGCAGTGGACTATCATCGGCAATTTGGAAGGTCATGTTCGCCCCATCCTGCCTCCAAACCACGGCTCCTTCGGGCAGCCCTGAATCGAAATCGGCCACCCGCATGCCCTCGAAATTCACGAGCCCTGTCACTGTCAGTGTATCGTACAGTGCCACGTCTTCATTCGCAATGGTCAGCGAAACCGCACAATCCTCGAGCTGAAAAAACGGCAAACTTGATGAGGTACCGGTCCAAACGACTGCACCGTTATCCAAGGTTTCCGAAAAGCCGCTGAATTCTTTATTGCCACCTGAAGACAGTCCCTGAATCTCCAATTGCCAATTGACCGGTTTGTTAAAGGTTGCCGAAAATGCAACGGTCTCGCCAATAGAGAAATCCGGATCGGCTGTTGACAAGGACAGGGAATCGATGACTTCAAATTCCCCGAACAACTCATTCAATGACGGACCTTCGAAACCATCTTTTACGCATCCAACGAGCACCAAAACGGCGCAAAATGCAAAACCAAGCAGGATGAATTGAGTTCTCATAGGTCAATGGTTAAGATAAAAAGGAGCCGCTGGTAATCGAAGTCCGGGAGTGCCTCATCCCGATCATTTGCACCCCACCATTGGTGCTGGATGGATGCGTACGTATGCCTATTCCATTGGTAGGTAAGCCCCGTAGCGAAAATGCGGTCCGACCGGTTGATGTGCAAAGATTCGAAATTGAACAGCGTTCCATAGTCGTCGCGAATGGCCCGGAATTCTCCCCCAGAGGCAGCCCAGTGGGATGCGGTCACATGAACAGACAGCGCACTCGTCAGCCCTGCCTTCACTTCAATAGAAGACTGAAACGAACGCAGGTCCAGCGCCTCATATTCGTTGCCATTTCGCTGAGTCAACTCTGCTTTCGAATGCAGCATAACGTCCAGCTTTTGATCGAGTTTCAAACTTCTCTGAGCAGCCCAGCGCAGCCTGCACTCCGCTAAACCGAAACTTCTTCTGTTTTCAGTTCCTTGGCCGAGGACTTCGGAGAGCACCGCCAGATCCAAGGCCCCATTGACTGCTTTCTTCTGGCCTCCCCATTCCACACTTCCAAATACACCCGTCCGATTCGGTGTCGCGTCACCATACGGACTCACATTGCTCAAGAACGGATTAAATTGCATGAGACGCGGAGCCAAGGCCTGGTTGTATAATAGCGGGTCAGCGAGCAAATCGAATGCCGAGACCGGCCGTACAATTTGTTCGTTGGTGTAGGATGGAAAAATCGCTGTCTGTAGCGGCATGGACCAATCCATTCTTCGCGTCTGCGCCGCAGAACTTCGAAATTCTGGATCGACATGTCGGTACCCAATGTTCCAACTCCAGAGCGAATCCGCCGCTGTATGCCTCGTGTCTAACTCCCAAAACCCCCCATCAACCGTCAGATTATTCAAGTCCTCATCAGCAAATACCCACGTGCGGTTGGATAACCCAGCATGCACGGTTGTTTCATGCGACCACCGTTCTCCCCTGCTCTGCCGCTGCAGCGTGGCGCAGTATACCGGATTACGAACAGCGACATCCAACGTACCCGAAGCTGGCACTTCAAACAGGTTGACATGATAAAATCCCACTTGCCACTTCTTCGAAATGTCAGCTACGGCCGACGCTCCACCCAATAACCGGTCACTCAAATAGGTGCCACTTGATGTCAATATCGACCCTCTGGGACGCGTGATGAACGCATCAAATGCGAGAGAGCGAACAAATCGAGCAAACTGCATGGAGAAGTCCGCCTGCAAGCCCTGCAACCTCCATCGATTATCGGTGTAAAAATTCTCATAATCAATGATATCCCTGTAAGGCTCAAAGCCAGCACCAAGCGCCTCAGCATCGGATGATGCATTGAATAGTGTAAACCGTGTTTGACGCAGAAACATGTCCCCGACCTGGTAGCGAATTTTATTGTTGATGGTGCCGCGCAAGGTCAATTGCCGCACATCAACGGTAGTGCCCATCCCGAAAAACCCACCAAGCTCGTTGCGCACACGCAATTGCGCCATGACTTCCATATCGGGCGTCGGGTTCACATGAACATTCAAATCTAACAGGTTGTAACCCGCGGAGGTACTCTGATCAGAAACCGAATCCGCTGCGCTCCTTTCTCCGATTGCATCTCTTGCGAACAACGATCGCGCCATGCCATCGAACCATACAACAGGTCGCTCTTGACAGACACACATGCTAGTCAAAAAGCAAAACGAAACGAGTAAGAGTCCTTTGGGTCGAATCATCATTAAAACATCACTTTAATTTCCAGCGTTGATTCCGTCCCGCTCAAGTTATTCTCCAAAAAGTTTGGATCAACGTAGCGGTAATGGGCGTGACGAAGAAACAAGGTCGCTCGTTCAGAAAGGCTCAAATCCATTCCCCATCCCATCAGGCGACTGGTTTGGTTGCGAGCCAAATATTGACCACTATCCCCGAGGTCCGTGCGCTGATTGCCAAGAATACGTTCCACGCCGTAATTCATAACCAATAAGGCTTTGCTGTTCCATTCGAAGCAAACATCCACCTCAGTGCTGTATTGGCGGAGCAGCGCATCATCCTTCAAAACAGGCGCAGCGTTGAATTTGGGCTGGCAGGTGTTCACGCGACCAAGCGCAAAAACGTAAACGTTGCGGCGTTCAAAACCAGATTTCCATTTTGCCTGAACTTCAGCCACACTATAAAACTTCCTCATCCGTGCTGGCGTTGTCCCATCTGCCTCAAACACGTTCACTTCTTCATAAGTGCCTCGGTAGTTTGAATTCAACGCGTTATACGGACCCCAGCTTTGTCCGAACAAGTATAACCTAGCCAGCATTTGTCCATTGACGTTGTGCAGGTAGGTCAGCCCGTTGTTTGTGCTGTCTATTTCTGCAAAGCAGCCCATACCCGCATTCAATTTCAACCTACCGGCGCTCCATTCGAAGTTCATCGATGCGCCTTGCCGGTTATTCGCTGGTGATTGAAGCCCCACCATGGGGCCCTGGTATGGCGTTCTTATGGTAGCGCCAACACCTGCGACATTTGGAAAAACTTCAAGGACTGTTGTGTTTAAGAAATTTCCGGTGACGTTAACAAATTGGGGAGAAATCCGATAGAGTTGGAGCGTCAAAGGCATCCGGAGGTCTTTGTTCGTTCGCAGATTGAGCAGCACCGCCTCACCTCCTCCCAAGTCATATTGGGAATTGGCGAACCGTCCCCAGCCAGCCTCCAACTGAGCTATCCAATTCTTCGACCGGTAAACCACCTCTCCTGTTGATATAGAATACTGCTGAAAATTAGCTGAAACAGGAGACTCACGGCGAAATGATTGCAAGAAATTATAGGAAATCTTGAGCGAATCCGTCAACTCATTTTGAAGGCGAGCGCACGCCGTGAAGTTATCATTTCCTTCCACTATGGAGCGGTTGAAATTGCTCTTCCCAATGACCCCTTTGAAGGAGAAGTTCAAAGGCAATTTTGTGCCCTCAAGGAATACCCCTTGAAAGGCCCGGCTTCCGTACCGGACACCTTCATCAATCAACCCATTGGCATAGTAGCGCTCATAGCGCTGTCCCGCCTCGGCATCTACCGCAGTTTGGGGCCGGCGCTCAAACAAGCTCATTCGATTCAACGAGCGATTGCCCCATACTGTTAATCGACTTTGTCGGTACCATGCTACGCCACCAGAGCGGAGACGAAAGCGTCCGTAATCCGTCAAGACTGTCGTTTCAAAATTTAAGCCGAGGTCTAACGTAAGCGATTGATTTGTCTGTGAACTGCCCTTGTAGATGCTGTTGATCATGAAGTCAGTGGAAAACCGAATGCGGTCTCGGCTCAGTCCTTTCAGCTTGAGCATAAGCATCGGTTCTCGGTACAGATCTCCTGCAACCAGAGCAAGTGTTTTTCCTGAATTATTGGGAAAGGTTTCGTGTTGATTCCTACCATAAAGATGGAACCGGTAGAATCCACTGAATTCAATGGATGACGCGGGCGACTTTTCCGGAACGACGTTGCTGGTGAAAATGCCCCCGCTTGAGTTCCCTTGAGCGCACAATTGGGGGAACCAATGAATGCACACAAGTGTGAGAACCGTCAAAAATATTGGTGCATGCTTCACACTGGCATTATACATGCTCTCGGCGGCACTACCAAAGTATAGTCTCATTCTTATCACTTGTGACGCCTATTCGCGTGATGCAAGGTCCTGAACGCAACGAAATCCAATATGACTCATGCTCGTACTGGCTGAAAATGGCATTCGCGCTGAAACTCTGTAGCTGGCGCAATAGCTCGCGTTGCATAAGAATGAGCCTCCGCGCATAACGCGTTTGGGGTCATGAGGTTCAGGGGGATAAAGCCACGTCTCAGGGCCGATGGGATTTTCAATTACAGAATCCGCGGCGTGCAAGGCATAGTGGCTTTCGTCGTACCAATCAGAGCAGATTTCCCAGACGTTGCCGGCAACGTCATGAATTCCATAGCCATTCGGCTGATAGCTACCCACAGGTGAGGTGCCCACAAAACCATCCCATGCCGTATTGAATGCGGGGAACGTTCCGTTCCATGTATTGCAACGTGGCTCACCTTCTTCCACCCCTTCGCTACCCCAGGGCATTGGGCTATTTGGCAAGCCGCCGCGGGCTGCCCATTCCCATTCTGCCTCTGTCGGCAGTCGCTTACCAGCCCACTGCGCGTAGGCCACTGCATCTTCATAGGTCACGTGTACAACGGGATGATTGTGCAACCCCTCTAGGTTGCTGTCCGGGCCAAACGGATGTCGCCAATCCGCTCCTATCACCCAAGACCACCACTGGGAATAGTCGATGTAATTGAAAATTTCAGCGTTCGCTGTGAAAACCATGGAACCCGGGAGGAAGTATTCTTCGCTCGGCATGGGCGAGCCAGGTGGGAGTTGCTCTTTGAATTCGTTCCAGTTCAACGGACGTTCAGCGACCGTTTGGTATCCAGTAGCAGTTACGAATTCGGCAAAGGCGGTATTGGTGACTTCGTGAACATCCATCAGAAAGGCATCAATATTAACGCGATGACGCGGGTATTCGCGCGCAAGAGCGAGGGAATCTTCACTTGCACCCATCCAAAAGCCACCAGCCGGTATACACATCATAGCTGTCGGATCATGGGGCAAGTCAGCATCTTTTGATGCGAGTTCGTTTTCCTCCGGAACATTGCATGCCATCGCGAAAAATGCAAACACCCAATGCGCACAATACTTGGCGATTCTCATGGCATTCAATGATGAGAATGAAACGTTTCCAAGGGGTGCTTCTTCCAAGTGATTCCCTCTGCCCACTTTGGTGCCTTGACGCCATGGAGGTAGGCATCCAATTGTCGCTCCATTGCTTCTGAGGTTTGCTGCAAGTCTGCCGTCCGGTCTGTAGTCTCTCCCAAATCTGCGCGCAAGTCATAGAGGTAGGTTTCCCCTGTGTCTTGAAATTTCAAAAGTTTGAAGTCGCCTTTTCGAAGCGCAGAATGCGGCCGTTTCAAAGCAATTCCATTTCGATAGGGCACATGAAATACCAATCCATCGGTCGCCCGAACAATTGTGGCTTCTTCCTCTTCAAAAAGCATTTCGTGAAAGCTTCCTCCATCCAGTGTCGGATCGCCTGCAATGGATCTTCCTGCCAATTGGGAAATCGTGGGCAAGATATCAGATCCGGAAACTGTCTGATTGCAATAGGCGCCTTTGGCAATGCCTGGTCCTGCGACGACCAACGGCACGCGAACCCCTCCTTCCATGGCATCCCATTTGCCCCTGCTCAGCGGATAATTAAGGCTGCGCGTGTAGGGCTTTGCTCCGGGAATATTGGGCACAGAACCATTATCCGACATATAGAAAACATAGGTATTCCCCCGCAAGCCCAGAGAATCCAAACCCCGCATCAATGCGCCTATACCGGCATCCAAATCTGCCGTCATCGCAGCAAAACCTGCATCTGCATGCCTCGTCCCTGCTTCCTTCGATTCAAATGCTTCGAGTTGTCCTTGTGTTGCCTGAATCGACGCGTGCACAGCGTAATGCGATACCTGCAGGTAAAAAGGGCGATTTGACGTCTTGGCCTCAGCCATGAAGTCCACTGCAGCATCGGTCAACTCTGCAATCCGTTTTGGATCATCATTAGTCTCAACCGTCCACTGGCTTCTGTCGTTAACGAATCCTCCTTCCTTATTTTGATTAGGGCCATCACTGTGATCATATC
>MDTC01086801.1_pt1 | contig 10364 bp, 9 predicted proteins | sample 811181 | NCBI WGS metagenome assembly MDTC01 (sample SAMN05326644, study PRJNA326480) | marine metagenome | isolation source: seawater | place: Pacific Ocean: North | collected 2011
AGGATGGGTCAGTCGATAGGCCAGCTCGCCGTCGTCAGTCAGTAGCAACACACCGGTCGTATCTCGGTCCAATCGGCCCACGGCGACCGTGGCGGGCCTCGAGTCGGGCACATCCTCAAAGACGGTGGAGCGTCCGCGCTGCTCGTGGCGGGTCACGATCGTATCGCGGCGTTTGTGCAGCAGGATGTACTCATGGCGCGTGGGCAAGTGGATAGTTTTGCCATCCACTTGAACGCGATCCTGGGTTGAATGGACACGATCACCGGGCCCGCTGGGAAGCTTCCCATTCACCCGAACCGATCCGGCAGCGATCAATTCATCGCACCGACGACGACTCGCCACGCCAGCGCGAGCGAGAAAGCGGTTGAGCCGCATTCTGTCGTTGGGATCAGCTGTCGTCGGGTGCCGCTTGGCCATCTCCCACTTCTGCTTCGCTCTCGGCGGTTGGGGCAGGCTCTTCCGGTGAATCATCGTTCGACGGAGCATCGTCAGACACATCGTCGTCAGCGCCATCGTCGATGGAGGCACCGTCACCCTCGGAGTCGTGATCACCTGCGCCGTCTTCTAATTCTTCCTCGGAGGTCTCATCTTCGACGGCCGCATCCACAGCGCCCTCGCCGAGTGTTTGCGCCTCGGCTGCATGCGCTTTACGCTCGCCCTCGGCCAACAGTTCTTCCAGTTCCTTCGGCCGTGGAAGGTCGGCGAGACTCTTCAGGCCAAAGTGAGTCATGAATTCTCGTGTGGTACCGAACAACATGGGGCGCCCCACACCTTCGGATCTACCGACGATTCGGATCATGTTCAATTCCAGAAGCGTATGGATGACCCCTCCAGAATCGACGCCGCGGATGCTGTCCACCTCGATGCGAGTGACAGGTTGCTTGAAGGCGATGATCGCGAGTGTCTCCAGAGCGGCTTGTGAGACGCGTACCTGACTGCGATCGTGGAACTTGCGCACCCAGGGACCGAACTCCTTGCGCGTGACGAACTGGAAGCCGCCGGCGACTTCCGTGATCGTCATGACATGGTCTCCCTCGGCATACAGCTGGTTGAGCTCATCGACGACGCGTCGCAGATCTTTGCCCGATGCACCCTTGCACAGAGATGTCAACTTTCCGGGCGATACCGGTTGGCCGGCGGTCATCAAAACGGCCTCGACGATGCCGCGAAGCTTCTCGGTCTCGGAGTTTTCGGCGCTCACGTGCGCTCCTCCGGGCCCGCGAGGCCATCAGGACTGGGTGTAGGGGGCGGCGGCAGGTCGGCGGGCCCTGACGGCTGCGGATCCTCTTCCCACTCGTCGGTTCGATCCTGGGTGGGAGGCCTTGGCTGCCCCTGGTCGAGAGCGTCTGCTTGATCCTGCGTGGGTGGCGCTGGCCCCACTGCCACACCGAGGCGTTCGGCGGCATCGACCAGCCTTTGCGCGTCGCTTTCGAGATCATCCGGCTCCTGCGTTGCCAGGGCCGTCGCCGAGGGTGGATTGGGTTCCTCATCCTGCGTGTCGGATCGCTCGTCGTCATCGGAGGACGGCATCAGGCCCGTTGACGACGATGTCGTCGGAGAGGAGGACGCCTGGGTCTCAAATGTTGCGTTGGGCTCCTGATGGCGTGTGTCCTGCGATGGATCTGAGGCGTCTTGCTCGTCTGCGGAGGTCGACGGTGTCCCACCGTCCTGCGTCTCAGCATTCTGCGTTTCGTCGTTCAGCGCTTCATCGTCCGGCGTTTCTGGCTGATCTGGCTGGGCGCGGCTCTCGATCCAGATATCGTCGAAGGGTTGGGCTTGATGAACACGGATCCGTTGTGACTTGAGCAGTTCGAGAATGCCGATGAAAGTTGCCACGAGGGTAACTCGAGACTGCCCCACAACGAGCTCGTGGAATCTGAGTCGGGAGCGCTGATGGAGCTCGCCCAGAATCCGATCGATGCAGTCCTCGATGGCGACTTCTTCCTCGACAATCTGATGAACCGCTGCCTGAGGAACGTGATCGATGACGTGTTTGTACACCTTCAACAGGTCGAACAGTGACACCGGCTGGAGTTCGGCATCTTCGGTGTCATCGGGCAGTCCACCCGGTCGCTGATAGACATCGCGCTGTTCGGTGCCCTGGTCACTGAGCCAGTCCGCGATCTCCTTGAACTGTTGATACTCGAGTAGCTTGCGGACCAACTCCTCGCGCGGATCACCGAGTCCCTCGTCGAGCTCCTCGCCCTCGATGTCCCGCGGCAACAGCATCTGCGACTTGATCTTCATCAGCGTGGCAGCCATGAGGATGAAGTCGGCGGCACTCTCGAGATCCAACAGGTGAACTTCGCGGAGGAACGCTAGATACTGTGCCGTGATGCGAGCTACGGGGATGTCGTAGATGTCTACCTCGCTCTTACGAATGAGGTAGAGCAACAGGTCGAGGGGGCCCTCGAAGACATCGAGATTCACCCCGTAGTCGTCGATGACGGCCTTCGCCTCGGCCGCTTCGACGCGAGTGGCTTCGTCTGAAACCGCGTCGTCCGGGATGATTGTCAGATCCCGGTCGGGTGTTTCGTTAGGGGGCGTATCAGTCAAGGAAGAGATAGGGCTTCCATAGATGGTCGGAGACTCCGACGTGGTTGCGGATAAAGGTCACGTTGTTTGGTCGTCTGGGCTTTCGGATCAACGCAAGCCCAGCCTGTTCAGGCTGGCGACTCCCCTTGCGGGCGTTGCAGGTGGCGCAGGCGGCAACGAGGTTCTCCCAACTCGATGGGCCGTCGTGCGTCTTCGGTATGACATGGTCGATGGTCATCTTTCGATCGCGGACACCGCAATACTGACACTCGTAGTTATCGCGGCGCAGGACGTTGCGCTTGGACAAAACAACGCGCCTTCGGGGCGCCCGGACATATCGCTCGAGGCGGACGACGCTTGGAACCGCGTATGACGCCGAAACCGACCGCACTGCACCCGGCCCCGTCTCCACACTGCTCGCTTTGCCTCGGAACACAAGGGCCAGGGCGCGACGCACTGAGCAGACGTTCAGAGGCTCGTAGTTCTGATTGAGGACCAACACGGAACGGTCCAGCACAATCATCTCCGGGCCGTTGACGGGAGCAAGACGCCCCCGACAGAGGGCGGTGGCACTCTCATGTGTGAGGCGCCACTCAAAGGTGGCGAAAGCTCAACGAAAGTGGGCGAAGAAAGAGGAAAATCAAGCCCCTTCGCCTGCACTAGGTCAAGACACCCCCCGGTAGAGGATCTGTCAGGCGTCCTCGATCAGCTCCTCATAGTCTTCGGCAGACAGCATTGTATCCAAATTGGCCGTATCGGAAAGCCGAACCTTGATCATCCAGCCGTCGCTATAGGGATCGCTGTTTACCTGCTCGGCATCATCTTCGAGCGTGTCATTGATCTCCAGGACCTCGCCGGCAATCGGTGTGTACAATTCCTCCACCGTCTTGACGGCCTCGATCGTCCCAAAGGATTGCCCCTTTTCCAATACATCGCCTACCTGAGGCAATTCGACGAACACGATGTCACCCAACTGAGACTGGGCATAGTCGGTGACACCGATGGTGCCCACATCGCCATCAAGAGATAGCCACTCATGCTGCTCGCTGTATTTCAACTCGTCGGGGACTCTGGTTTCGGCATCTGACACGGGGCCGTCCTTTCTGCTAATAGTCTTGACTCATCGTCGGCCGACGACGGTGCTACCAAACTCGCTGCGATTGACCCACTCAGTATCGAAATTCCCCTGCACAAAGTCGTCGTTCTCCATCAGCATCTGATGGAAGGGAATGGTGGTGGCTACCCCTTCGATGGTGAACTCGGACAGGGCACGCCGCATTCGGGAGATCGCCTGGTGCCGATCTCGGCCGCTGGTGATGAGCTTGGCCAGCAGGGAATCGTAGTAGGGAGGGACTGAATATCCTTGGTATAGATGGCTGTCGACACGGACTCCCGGTCCACCTGGAATATACATGGCCGAAATCTTGCCTGCCGAGGGCATGAAGTTCCGCTCTGGATCCTCGGCATTGATCCGGCACTCGATGGCGTGTCCCTCGTTGGGGACATCACGTTGTTCATACCCGAGTTGCTCGCCCGATGCGACACGAATCATCTCGGCAATGAGATCGAGACCACTGATGGACTCGGAGACGGGATGCTCCACCTGGATCCGGGTGTTCATCTCCATAAAGTAGAACTCGAGATTCTCATCCACGAGGAACTCCACGGTTCCTGCACTCGCATAGCCGATACTCCGGGCACCCTCTACAGCCGCTTCACCAAGTCGTTGCCGTAACCCTTCGTCGACGGCAGGACTTGGGCTCTCTTCCACCAGTTTCTGGTGCCTCCGTTGGATCGAACATTCGCGTTCACCCACGTGAACGACATTCCCATGCTCGTCACCCAGGATCTGCACCTCGATGTGCCGGGCCGAGTTGATGGAGCGTTCCATGTACAGCGCATCGGAGGTGAATGCCGTACGCGCTTCAAGGCGGGCAAGATTCCACGCCTCCTCCAACTCCTCGGGGGCATTGACGACCCGCATACCGCGACCGCCGCCTCCAGCACTGGCCTTCAGACGTACAGGATACCCAATCTCATCGGCTCGCTGATGGGCCTCCTCGACGTTCGGGATCACCTCTTCGCTACCGGGAATCACGGGCACACCGGCAGCGTCCATCGTGCTGCGCGCCGTCGCCTTGTCACCCATCTTGTCGATGGCTTCGGCGGGGGGGCCGATGAACTTGATTCCACTCGACCTGCAGATGTCTGCAAAGTCTGCATTCTCAGCGAGTGGGCCATATCCTGGATGGATGGCATCCGCATTCGTCAACTCTGTTGCTGATATGATGTTGTTGACGTTCCGGTAGCTGGCCTCGCCCGCCGCGGGACCGATACACACATCCTCATCGGCAAACAGAACATGCGAGGCGTGCGCGTCGGCCTCGGAGTAGACGGCAACGGTACCGATCCCCAAGTCTTTGCAGGTGCGAATAATCCGCAGGGCGATTTCTCCCCGGTCGGCGATGAGGATCTTTTTGAACACGCGTGCCCTCGTCAGGCCGGACGAATTCGAAACAGGGGCTGGCCGTACTCTACGGGGCTTCCGTTCTCGACATCTGCTTCGACGATCTCACCGTCCACGTCTGCTTCGATCTCATTCATGATCTTCATCGCTTCGATGATGCAGATCGTCTGATCCGACTTCACCATGTCCCCTACGTTGACGAAGGACTCGGCCTCAGGAGAAGGGGACCGATAGAAGGTTCCGACCATGGGAGAGGTCACCGCATGAAGTCCATCGCCGACCGCGTCCGCCGCCGCGGGTGCGGCCGCGACGGGGGGTGCAGGGACAGGTGCCGCCGGTGCCGGCGCTGCCAGGGGGGCTTGCAGGGCCACTGCAGACCCCGCTTCTACGCGACGACTGCGCGACAGGCGCAGGCGGATTCCACGCCAGAAACTTTCCTGATACTCGAGTTCCTCAACGCCGCTCTCCTGAAAGATCTCGATGAGCTTGCGGATGTTGGCTTCCTTCACCTCTGTTGCCTCCGGTCTGTTGCGAGCCCTTGCGGTCGCTGAGTTTGGTTACGCGGGCCCGCCGCCCAACACTGAGGTGGAACAGCGCTAGACACGTTCGACATAATCTCCCGTGCGAGTATCGATTTTCAACACATCGCCCTGATTGACAAACAAGGGAACCGACACGACAGCGCCAGTAGCGAGGGTGGCCGGTTTCACGGCGCCTGTCGCCGTATCGCCTCGAACGCCCGGGTCGGTCTGCGTGACTTCGATCTCAACGAAGTTCGGCAGTTCTACGCCGATCGCCTTCTCTTCGGCGACGAGGACGGAAACAGTTTCATTCTCTTTGAGCAAGCTTGCTCCCTCGCCGACCATGGCCAGCGAGATCACACTCTGGTCATAGGTCTCGGCATCCATGAAGTGAAACTGTTCGCCCTCCGCGTAGAGAAACTGGCTCTCGCGTCGCTCGATTCGAACCTCCTCGACTTTGTCACCCGATCGAAACGTCCGATCGATGACGGCGCCTGTCTGAACATTCTTCAGCCTTGTGCGTACGAAGGCGTTGCCCTTACCAGGTTTGACATGCTGAAACTCGGCGATCGAGAACAATTCACCGTCGAGTTTGATTGTGAAGCCATTACGGAAGTTGGTTGTGTCTGCCATGGTCTCCTCTATGAGGCAGTGTTCAAACTCTCAAGTCCGGCCCTTGCCGCTTCGTTGGAGGGATCGACAGCCAGGATCTGCTGGTAAATCTGTGCTGCTCGATCGCCAAAACCCTGACGGTTGTACAACTTGGCCAGGGTCACCGTCGCGAACGGTAAGGGATCCTCCTCTTCGGCGGTCTTCAGTTCCTTCTCATCTGCCCCTTGAATCTGGGCCACCAGGTCACGAAGGCCATCATCGGCCCGGAGGGCGAAACCCGCCGTCGGCGCTTCATCCACCATCTCGGCGCCCGAAAATTTGGAACCCTCTGGCCCTGGATCGCCGAGATTCGCATCGGCAATGTCGTCCGTGGCCACGACGGATTCAGTCTGGGCCTCGCCTCGGGCAACCACCGCGTCTGGTCCATCTGCGACTTCATCCGGGTCCACAGGTGATCCATCAGGCCCCTCGGGAATACTCAGTCCAGCCGCTTCCCCCAAGGCCCGACTGTCATCTGACGGCACCGTCTCGAGGGCTGGCGGCCCATCTTGCACCTGGCGGGCCTCTGGCTGGGACCCGGCCACCTTGGCTGGCGGCGCCTGAGGTGACGAAGGTGGCACGCCAGGGCTCCGAGGTGGTGCCTTCGAGGGCTCCGGCGCGGATGCCCCTGCAACCTGGCTCGACTTTGTCGAAGAGGCCGGTCGTTTCGGCACGGGTGCCTTCGTCGGCCTGACCTCCTCTACCTCTTCTTCACTCTCTTCAAATAGACCCTCACCAAGGGCGGCTACTTCACTGCTATCAGGAATTTCCTGCTCGTGCTCGACCACTTTGGTGGTTGCCGACACGCCACTATCGGGAGCCCCCACTTCGACCTCATCTGCTTCTACTTCATCAATCTGTATTCCATCGGTTTCTTCTTCTGGCCAGGCCTCGACGGTGCCAGGTCCGGGCCCCCCCGCATCTGGTGCGGGTGACTCAACAACCGCCTCCGCGACGGTGGCCTCTTCCTGATCTGTGTCCTCGTCGCTGGCTTCCCGACCGTTAGGCTCTGGCGTGTCCCACTCCGGCAAAGGTTGGACAGCGGAGAAGGGCTCTGCCGCAGGCTCGTCCTGGTTCGCCAGGCCGCTGTCCGGGGCCGGTTCGGAGGGTGCTGCGTCGAATGGGGACGATGGCACCTGCGGTTCATTCGACGACGTGAGGTGACCGGGCTCCTCTGAATTCTGCTCTTCGGTGGGCGACTCCGGCTCCGTCGGGTCCATGACACCATGACCCACGACAACGGGAATATCGGCTGATGGATCCGTCGCCGGCCCTCTCTCCGGCTCAGGAACTGGCCCATCCCCTGCACGGGGGGGGGCTGGATTCTCCGTCGGCGGCGGCAGGCTCCTGGACTCGGTGGCTATGGGCTCCGTAGAGACACTCGCCATGGACGTAGCTCGCGTCTGGTCTGCCAACCGTCTCAGTTGTGCCGACACAGAGTCGCTCAATGGGTCCAGATGTGCGGCACTCTCCATACACTTCAAAGCCAGTGTCGGATTGCCCAGTTCGCTGTAGATCCTGGATAGCCGTCTGTAGACGGCGGGTTGATCGGGATCCAGGCGCAGCCCCTGGTCGAAGGCAGTCCGGGCCTCTTCCCACAGCCCCTGCGTCTCGTACACTCGACCGAGAATGACATGCCCCGTGGGGTAGTCAGGAAACCGCTCGCAGCCTTCCTCGCACAAAACCTGGGCTCGCATCAAGCGGCCCTTACGCAGGGCCTGCTCGGCAAGACGAGCAAACACCGGCGTTTCCGGGTGGCGTCGGAAGACCTTCTCGAGTTTGGTTGCGCGCTCGAACATGGCCTCGCAGGGGGGGAAAACAGCCGCCAAACCTATGTCCGTTCGCCTCGATTGTCAACCCATTGGGCATCGATGGAATCAATCCGATGTCCAAAAGAAACAGCTACTTGAGAGCGATCGTGCAGACTCCATTCGTTGACATGACGATGGCGTTGACCTATCCTCTACCGCCCTGACAAGGTGCGCCTATAGCTCAGTTGGTAGAGCGACTGACTCTTAATCAGTTGGTCCGGGGTTCGAGTCCCTGTGGGCGCACCATATATGAACAAGGGGTTACGGCGATTTAGCCGTGACCCCTTGTTTCGTTCTTCGTCGACTGGTGCCTGTTTCCTTCACACCCTCCCGATTCTCAGACGCTGCGTTCTAATGAAGGGGCAGCTACGTCGTCCGAGGATTGCACTCACGTGGCCTCGGAGGTTAGGCACTAAGGGCGTCGCTTGCTCAAGGTGACATGGCCGTGGTTCCTCTCGGAGGGATCTCCGGCGGAGTAGGCTGCCATCCCCGGTGCTACGGGATTTCAGCTATATCTGACCTGGCGACCATAGCTGCCCCCCTCTCCACTCACGCCTGACCCCTTCTCCACACTCGCGGCCCAGCATTCTTGAAACGGCAGCGGCCCCGCGCGACACCGCATCAATGTGATCACTCATCGGATGCGCGGACGTCACTGGCCGGCGTGACGGAACTCCTAGACCCTGGCTGAAGGCTCTCTATGTCGGCGATCCATCCTTGAAGCTCGGGGTCCAACCCCGGGTCCAAGGCCACGGCACGTCGAAGGTGGGTCAGTGCCCGAGGCATGTCACGCAGATACTGCGCAGCAGTCTGTCCCAGATTCGAATGGATTCCAGCTTGATGGGGATCCAGCACAAGCGATCGGTCCCAATACAGACATGCCAGGTCGTAGCGGCCAATCCGGAAGACGGCGTATGCGAGCGGGTTGAGAGTCCACTTGCTCTCGTGCACTGCGTTCGCCATCCGATAGACACGAATCGCCTTCTCGAGTTGCGAGTGTTTTTTCAGGTGATCAGCGGCGAGAATAAAGCGATTGGCGTCCTTCTGCGAACGATCCGTCGTGCGACTCGCCGCCTTGGACAAGATCGTCACAGCCAGGGGCGATAGCCCCAGCTCTGTCAGGCTGATTGCCGCCAACCACGAGAGGTTCGTTGGCGGCGATTCCCACGTTTCCCCTGGGCACAACCCGCCGCATTCCAGTTGCTGTGCGACTACGTCGGCGAGTTCCAGATGGGGGTATTCTGCCCGCAAATTCACGAGGACATCGCTGGCTTGCTCAGTTGCGTCGGAGTTCATCAGACTAACTGCTCTACCGACCATCGTGTCTGGACAGGACTGATTCTCATCGAAGCCCGCCCACCACGCTTCCATGTCGGCGTCGAATTCGGCAGCCGATTTCCTTTCCAGGATTCGGCAGCCGATTTCCTTTCCAGGATGACGACACGCGGGTGATCAAAACCGAAGAAACTGTGCTCAGTCGACATGGTCGAGAACTGAGCCCAACCGATTCTAGGCGTTATGGCCAAGTCTTGTACAATTCGATAGCCCAATTGACCGGAGAAAAGGTCGCGATAGAAAGAGGCGGCACCGGGGACCAACTCCGTGGCGCTCGTAAAATGGTGGTACCTATTGGCGTCAACAAGAGCTAGATAGCTCACGCCTTCAAGGCGTCTCTGCAAGTAGGTCGCCGCTGCACGGCACGTCACATATCCGCGACCGGCGAAGAGAACAATCGTGTCGAGATCCCGTACAGCGTGTCGTCCTTCGTCGATGAGGGATCGCATGGAGAATGCCCCCCTCTCCACGCCGATTCGAAGACCATCTGGCACGTTCTGAGAAATCCACCGCTTGGCCTGAATCCGCGTGTCCTGCGAAGTGTAGATCCGAGAGAACGCCACACCATAGGCAGCAGACCAGAGGATGATTACCGCTGTGACTACCAGGAGCAGGTAGCGCAGAGCAGGCGCGCCCTCTCGTAGTCTGTAGTTCACAGCCGCAGCGAGGACGCTCAGCAATGGGACGAGGGGTAGTACATACCTGATGGGTTTTGTGAACAGACCACCGATGATGGCGAAGTAGATGGCACACCAACTGAGAATGACCAGACTGCCCCGAAAGGGTCGGACGAGGGCTGTGAGGACACCGATGACAAACACGACGGTCAGGGGACCGCCGACCGCCGCGGGAAACAAGTCGCTCAAGTGATACAGGTAGGGAATGGTATGGAGATAGCCCAACGTCCAGACCCGCAGACGCTGCCCTTCAGCGATCTGTACGGCAGCAGCCAGGTCGGTGTTGATCAGCTCCCGTGACAACACGTCGGGACTTAAAATCAGATATGGCTGCAAGACGATCAGGACGATGATCGCGGTGGCACAG
>MDTC01017123.1_pt1 | contig 10362 bp, 10 predicted proteins | sample 811181 | NCBI WGS metagenome assembly MDTC01 (sample SAMN05326644, study PRJNA326480) | marine metagenome | isolation source: seawater | place: Pacific Ocean: North | collected 2011
CAAGATCACCCACGCTCTTCACTTCCTCTCCACAACGTCGTCCACAGGTGTGGATGACTCATCACGTACAGGGCGCGAACAACAGGCATTCGTGGAGTGGATTAGGCCCCCCGAAGACCCGCAGCCCGTGCGCAGTCCGGCGAACATATCAACAAGGCAACGTGGCGCAAGTCAAGATTGTGGAATGCTGAAAAACCCCAGGTCAGAGCGGCTTTTTCACCATTAAATAACATCGATGAAAGATGAAATCACATAAATGTCATTTCATCGCCGTGTCGTTCGTTGGCTGTTTGGCATGGTCCTTGCGCCACGTCTGGCTACAACCAGGCGTTGTCGTGCGGTTCTGTGTCCCATAGATTTGACGGGTTGACACCTCAGGTTTGTCACCGAGAACAAGCTACCTCTGTTGATCCATACCTCGATCGACAGCACATGAAAGAATCCGCAGATGAAGCGTCCTTATCAGCCCAATGTTCGTAAACGTGCCAAGAAGCACGGGTTCCGGTCACGGATGAGCACCAGAGGCGGCCGTGCCGTCCTTCGTTCTCGTCGTCAGAAGGGCCGCGCCCGCCTGTCGGCATGATTGATCGGCTCGCCGGCCACCGTGCATTCGCCCGACTCCGGGTCGAAGGCACGCGACGAGGTTGGGGGCCAGTTCGACTGGTCGTTCGACCCGACAACACCCAGCGACCACGCTTCGCGTTTGCAATCCCACGCTCAGTGGGAACTGCGGTCGTTAGGAATCGAACGAAACGTCGCCTGCGTGCGGTTCTCATTGACTTAGACCGGACACCGCCGGGCCTCCCCGGGGGTGATCATTTGATCCGGGTCACCGCACCGCTTGACGACTGGTCGCATGCGATACTGCACACCACGATGGCAACGCTTCTCCTCCCCGATCCGAGCACTCTCGACGGTGATCGTCGATGAGTCCGGTCGCGCTTCTTTTGCGCGCTGGCGTGCGGATGTATCAGCGCTTGGCTGACGGCCGGTCGTCGCCATGCCGGTACACGCCGTCGTGTTCTCTCTACGCCGTTGAAGCGCTTGAGCTCCACGGCGCTGTCCGTGGTGGTTGGTTCGCCACCCGTCGCCTGTGCCGGTGTCACCCGTGGAGCAGCCACGGCTATGACCCGGTCCCACCCGCCCAGGAGCCCTCATGTTCGACTTGATCGCCCAGGTCCTTGCCTTCTTCTACTCGCTGGTCCCGTCCTATGGCGTGGCGATCGTCATGCTCACGCTGGCTGTCATGATCGTCGTCACCCCATTGACGCTCAAGAGCACGCGCTCGATGCTGCAGATGCAGCGACTTCAACCAGAACTCAAGGCGATCCAGACTCAGTACAAGGACGATCGCCAAAAGATGAATGAAGAGTTAATGACGTTCTACCAAGAGAACGGCATCAACCCGTTGGGTGGGTGTCTGCCCCTCTTGGTGCAGTTGCCGGTTTTTCTTGTCTTGTTCCGAGTCGTCCAAGGCATCACCCGGCATGCCACTGACGCCGGTCTTGCCGGAGGATGGGCCGCTGGAAGTGCATCGTCGGGCCGTACCGACATGGTGCAACTCAACGACGATGATCTCGTCTTCGATCCCGAGAATCTGCCGGTCGAGAGCGATATGTTCCAGGATCTCATCCAGACCGACGAGATGAACTTCCTAGGGATGGATCTCTCCAAGACCGCTCTCGATGTGGTCGGGGACAATTTCCTGGGGGCACTCCCCTACTTCGCCTTGATCGTCGTCGTGCTCGTCTCGAGCCTTGTCCAGCAAAAGCAGATCCGAGGCCGCAACACAGGCGCCCAGATTAACCCTCAGCAGGAAATGATCATGCGTATCTTGCCGTGGATGCTCCCAGTTTTCTCGTTCACGATGCCTGCGGCGCTCGTCGTCTATTTCGTGATCTCGAACCTGTACCGCATCGGCCAGCAGGGCTACATCACCCGTTCGCTGTACAGCGGCGAAGATAGTCTCGGCGCTCAGGCCCGACGTTCGCGAGAAGAAACTCGTGCCACGGAAGACTCGGGTGGCGGGCGCAAGCAAACGGGTGGACGAACCACCCCTAAGAAGAGTGAGCCGACACCAAAGCGGGCCGATGCCAAGTCCGCAACCAAACAGAAGAGTTCTCGGGGGAGTGGCGCCGGCCGAACCGGCAAGGCGCCCATTCGTCAGCGATCCGGTGGTCGAACCACTGATCCTGGCTCACCCCAGCACAAGAAGCGCAAGCGCTGAGCCTTCGGGTCAGCTGCGCGCCAACGGAAAGAAAGGGTGATCCCTCATGGAATGGGTGGAAACCACTGGTAAGACCGTTCACGATGCCAAAGAAACGGCGCTCGACGCCCTTGGTGTGGACACTGATGATGCTGAATTCGAGATCATCAACGAAGCTCGGACCGGCCTCTTTGGTCGGGTGAAGGAAGATGCTCGGGTTCGTGCCCGCGTCCGTCCGACAACTCCCCGTGCTAAGGATGACCGCCGCCGTCGCCGCCGGGGTGGGAAGGGGCCTGGTGGCCAAGGTGAAGGCGACCAACGGACTCCGAATGGAAAGAACCGGGGTGGACAGAAGGCCAAAAACGGGGGAGAGTCGAGAAGTTCGTCCCGTGCCGCCAAACCCCAGCAGGGCAGCAACCCTGCGAAGAACACTGACAAGGGAAAGCAGAAGAACGTGAGTGACGAGCCCACCATGCCACTCGAGGAGCAGGCCGACATCGCTGAGGCGTTCGTTGCTGACCTGGCCAAGAACTTCGGCACCACCGTGACTTTCGACCGGGAGCAGGTGGCGGACGACGAGATCCGTGTGACGGTCAACGGCGAGAACATCGGCCGCATGATCGGCCAACACGGCACGACCGCCGGCGCCATCGATGAACTCGCCCGTACGGTGCTGCAGCGGCATGCCGGTAGCGGACGCAGTGGTCGAATCCGGGTCGATATAGGCGGTGTGCGTGCTCGGCGGGCAGAAGCTCTTACGGCTTTTGTCCGTGAACAGGCGGCCATTGTCCGTGACTCGGGCGTGGCGCGTGCGCTTGAGCCCATGGATGGCGCCGATCGGAAGGTTGTGCACGACACCGTTTCTGACGAGGCTGGCGTCGACACAGCCTCTGAGGGCGAGGATCCCAACCGTCGGGTGATCATCGTTCCTGCTAGGGATGCTGACTGACGATCAACTGGCCGCACTTGATGAGGCCTGGACGCCTGCCCGTGCGGCCGGTGTCATCGGTTCGGCGTCCATCGATTCGCTTGTCGAACACACGGTCTGGTTCGCCCGGGCCGTGTGTTCGGCGTTTTCGGCAGAGTTCGATGAGTTCCAAGGCAGCGTTGTCGATGTGGGGACCGGCGCGGGGCTTCCTGGTGTGATTCTGGCGGCGCTCCTCCCCCACGCTGAACTTCGACTTGTGGACGCCTCTGAGCGGCGCCTCGACCACGCTCGCCGTGCGTCTCGTACACTTGGCGTTATTGATCGGGTGGACATCGTGCATGGACGAGGTGATGAGTTGGCGCACGACATTGGCTGGCGAGGCACACACGATGTGGCAGTGGCCAGACTTCTGGGAGATCCAGCCGAGACCGTCGAACAGTTGGCGCCATTGGTTCGGCCGGGTGGGGCGATCGTCATCGCTGCTGCAGAATCGGATACAGATCGGTGGGATGCACTACCGGTCGCTGAGTTACCCACCTCCGCTGTCTCATGGTCAGATTCCCCTGTCGGCCGTTTCGCGGTGGTGAACATTTTGGCGCCTGTGCTCCCACCATTCCCCCGCCGCGAGCGGAAGCGCCGCGAAGCGCCCCTGTTCTAATTTGGTGTTTCACGTGAAACACTCAAACATCAATCGGGGAATGCAGAGCGAGGCCAGTGAGGTGGTGTTTCACGTGAAACGCCACCTCACTGGCGCGAATTGATGGGGGAGGGTCCTTGCGGCTCACGACAGCCTCCGCGAGGATGACAGTCGTCGATCGGAAGGAGATCCCGATGTTACGACGATCTGCGAAAACGCAAGATCCTGCTCCGCCATCCGGTCCCCGCGTTTTCGCGGTCGCCAACCAAAAGGGTGGTGTCGGGAAGACGACCACGACAGTCAACCTTGGCGCATGCTTTGCCGAGTTGGGGCGTCGAGTTCTGATTATCGACCTGGACCCACAGGCCAATGCCAGCACCGGGCTCGGCTTGAACCCACGCCAACTTGACCATTCGCTCTATGACGTCCTTTTGCAAGATGTTCCATTGGAAGACGCGATTGAACCGGTCTCGGTGAAGAACTTGTTCGTCGCGCCAGCGAGCCTCGACCTTGCTGGCGCTGAGATTGAACTCGTGCCCGCTATGAATCGTGAGCGGAAACTCAAGGATGCAATCGAGTCAGTGAGCGAAGACTTCGACATCGTCCTCATCGACTGTCCCCCATCGCTTGGCCTGTTGACGATCAACGGACTGACTGCTGCCACCGAAGTGCTCGTTCCGATTCAGACTGAGTACTACGCACTCGAGGGCCTCGGACAACTGATCCGCAATGTCGATCTTGTCACACGAAATCTGAATCCGACCCTGGAGTTGAGCACGATTGTCCTTGTCATGTTCGACGCCCGAACGAAGCTGTCCGGACAGGTCGCCGACGAGGTTCGGGAACACTTTGGTGACAAGGTGATGAGCCATGTGATCCCCCGCACCGTTCGGCTGAGTGAGGCCCCCAGTTTTGGCCAACCGATCACCACGTTCGATCCAGAGTCCCGGGGCGCGATCGCCTACCGGACACTTGCAAAGGAGATTCTCGGTGAGTCCGACGAGGCGTAGCGGCTTGGGCAAGGGCCTGAGTTCACTCATCCCGGCTGACGTTGAGAACGACGGCAGCACGTTCCGTGAGATCGACGTCGACACGGTGGTTCCGAATCGTTACCAGCCACGTGATCACTTCGATGAAGAGACACTGTCGTCACTGGCCGCCTCGATTGCCGAGGTCGGGATCATCCAGCCGATCGTGGTTCGTGCCACCGACGAAGGGTACGAACTCATCGCCGGGGAGCGGCGGTGGCGAGCGGCTCGTCGGGCCAATCTGCCGTCGATCCCAGCCATAATCCGAGACTCCGATGACCTTGGATCGCTGGAAACGGCCGTTGTCGAGAACCTCCACCGCCAAGACCTCAACGCACTCGAGGAGGCTGCGGCGTACCAGCAACTGATTGAGGACTTCGACTTCACCCAGGAGCAAGTCGCGACCCGAGTCGGTCGTTCGCGCTCTGCGGTTGCTAACACGATGCGGCTGCTTCAACTACCGGGTTCTGTGCAGCGACTCGTTATTGAAGGTCAACTCAGCGCCGGCCATGCGCGAGCCCTCCTCGCAACTGCCGATCAGGCTGAGCAGGAGCGGGTTGCGCAACTCATCGCCCGTGAGCGTCTGACTGTTCGTGAGACCGAGGAGTTGCTTCGTGATGGGGATGCCGACGACGCAGTTGACGATGAAGTTGGCAACCGTACCGGCGCGGGAAAGATAAAACCGTCCGGCAAGACGGCCAGTGAGACCAAAGGCGCCGGCGTTCTTGAACTCGAAGAACTTTTAGCGTCGCGCTTGGAGACACGTGTCAAGGTCCAGTTGGGGAAAGGTCCGGGTCGATTGGTGATCGATTTTGCCGACCTTGGGGACCTTGAGCGGATCTACCGCGTGATTACGCCACCCGGGACCACCAGCTGAACACAAGATGTGACATTAGTCACACTAAAAGCCTGTGGAACATCTGGGGAAACACCGGGAACATCTTCTGGATGACCCTGGGGATACCGGTGGACAATGGTTAGTCGGCTCGAGGGATCGGCCGATCGCACCACCGGGCCAGTGCGTCACGGAACGACAACGCCAGTGCCGGTGCCCGCTCGACCACTCGAGCGGGTTCGCCGACGCGGCACCACACCGCTGGCATACGCGTTTCGCGCAGGATCGGAATACGCATACCGACTGCCGGATGAGGCGCATTGAGTGGTTCGACGAGCGCTTGGCTTGCGTGCTCGGCTAGACCTCGGCCGCCCGCCGAGACGAAGCCCTCGGTCTGGAAGTACGCCACCGAGAGATCTTCGGCGGCGAGTGTGACGCCGAGATACGCTGCCCCGTCCCACTCGTTCGCCGTTTTGGCCTGCGCCGAGAGATCGGGCTGATGAAGCGTCAGCACCTCGGCGCCGTCGGTACGAAGACGGCGGGCCAGCGTGTCGATGAGCGCAGCGACGCCACCCGTTTCACCAACGACAATGCGACGCCCTTTGAGGCCTTGCTGACTGCGAAGACGCTCGGTCTCGCGGACCTCAGCGATGGTCTTCTCTCCCGAGCGTCGTCCGGCGAGACGTCCGAACACCATCACGGTGTCGGGGCCCACGACACCATCAGGGGTCAGCCCTTGGTTGGCTTGGAAGTCTCGCACTGCCGACTCGGTGTCGGGCCCGAAGATGCCGTCGACATAGCCGGCGTCAAAGCCGAGGCTGCCGAGCCGTTGCTGAAGATCTGTGATGTCGTCGCCACGGGTCATGGGGGAGCGTAGGTAGAGCATGCGATCGCCGAGCCGGAAGTCGGCCTCGATGAGTGCCGCCCAGGTGTGGGCGCCGCATTCGCCGTCCTCCATGAGGCCGCGTGTGGCTTGGAAGGCTCGAACGGCAGCCACTGTGTGAGTGTCGTAGATCTCGGGGTTGCCTGTTGCTGGAAAACCGGCAGCGGCGAGTCGGCGGTGGAGGTCGCGAATTGCGCTTCCCTCGTCCCCCGCACTCAGCGGTAGCCCCTGATCGATCATCGTCCCGAGGCTATCGGCCTTCGGCGCACCCGACCGGAAGTCCGAAACCGAAACAGCCGACTCGACGGGCCGGCTGTTTCATGAGGATTTGATCGGAGCGAGCGTTCCGGATGGAACCCCCGAATCGGGATCAGATGAACTCGGCGATGTCGTCGAGCAGGGCCTGCTTGGGCTTGGCGCCGACAATGCGCTTCACCGGCTCACCGTCCTTGAACAGGATCAGTGTCGGGATCGACATGACCTCGAAGCGACGGGCGATATCGCCGGCCTCGTCGACGTTGAGCTTCGCGACCTGCAGGGTCTCACCCTGCTCGTCGGCGATCTCTTCGAGGATCGGGGCGATCATCTTGCACGGCCCACACCATTCGGCCCAGAAGTCGACGAGGACGGGAGCGCCATCGCTTGCGACGGTTTCGTCAAAGGTGCTGTCGGAGAGGGTGGTGACGGCTCCTGCCATAGCGGAGCTCCTTTCATTCGCAGCGCTGAGGCACTGGTGGTTCTGGTGCCGACGTTGTCGCCGGCGTCTACGCGAGAGAACCCGTTGCGGTTGCTCGCTATTCCCGGGACTGGTGTTGGGCAGGGTCAGGTGTCGTGCAGCGCCTCGAGGTAGCGCTCAGCTTCAAGTGCACCCTGACAGCCTGAACCGGCGGCGGTAATCGCCTGGCGGTAGTAGTCGTCGGTGACATCGCCAACGGCGAAGACGCCGGCGACGTCGGTGGCAGTGCGTCCGGGAACGGTCTCCAGATAGCCGTTCTCCTTCATTGCCAGTTGCCCTTTGTACAGTTCGGTCCCGGGACGATGTCCGATGGCGATGAACATGCCCGTAACGGGAAGTTTGGAGGTCTCGCCTGTCTTGACGTTTTCGACCTTCACCCCGGCAAGCGACTGGTCGCCGAGGTATTCCGTGACAACCGTGTCCCACAGGAACTCAATCTTCGGGTTGTTGAACGCTCGGTCTTGCATGATCTTCGATGCCCGCAGCTCATCGCGGCGGTGGATGATCGTGACCTTCTCGGCGAAGCGGCTGAGAAAGTTCGCTTCCTCAAGTGCGGAATCGCCGCCGCCGACCACGGCGATGTGGTGGTCACGGAAGAAAAAGCCGTCGCAGGTAGCGCAGGTCGAGAGGCCGTGACCAATGAGTTCGGTTTCGCGATCGAGGTCCAGCATGATCGACTGAGCACCGGTGGCGATGATGAGCGAATGGGCTCGATACGTCGGGTCGGCCGCATCGGGATCACCGACCCACACGCCGTAGGGCGCAGAGGAAAGGTCGACGTGGCTGGCCTTCATGGTCTGGATTTCCGCTCCGAAGCGCTCGGCCTGCATGCGGAAGTTCATCATGAGCTCGGGACCCATGACTCCCTCGGGGAAACCCGGGAAGTTCTCGACGTCGGTGGTGAGCATCAACTGCCCGCCGGGCTGATCGCTGGTCGAGCTGGGCTCACCCTCGAGCACGAGCGGCGCAAGGTTTGCGCGAGCGGTGTAGATCGCAGCGGTGAGGCCGGCAGGGCCGGAGCCGATGATAATGACGTCGCGTACGTCGGACATGGGTTGCCTTTCGAGAGCGTTCGCTCCGGTGCGTTGCGGGCTGCTGGGGGACCGTAGTGGCAACCTCACGAGGGGCGGGAATATTGAGGGTGGACCAGCTCAGCTGAACAGGCCGTAGCAGACGACCACGACGATGACGACGAGATCAAGGATTGCGGCACCGAGCAGTGGCCGCGAGCTCGAACGACGCGACAACCAGGCACCGAGGCCGAGGATCGACAGCAGACTGCCAGCGAAGAGGTGGGCAGCCCAGGTGGCATCACCGACGCCTGCGCCGATCGGCAGGTATGCATCGGCCATGCGAACCACAGCGACCAAGAGGATGGTGGCGGCGGCGACACCAAGCACGGCGATGACAAGCCCGAAGACGACGGCTCGCAGGACGGTGACGGCACGGTCCGTGGTCTGCGCCTTGACCTTGTCGATCACATCGATGACGCGGTCGGTTTGCTTCGCCGCCCAGTCCAGCTCGATCTCCTGTTCGGTCGCCATGGATGGCGAGCCTAGCGCCTCCCGGCTAGGGCGATTTTGGTGAGACCACCAAGCTTGCTGCACAGTCGTCGACTGGGTGCACGAGGATGATGCGGCTAGCCGTCTCCGCATCGGTGAACGCGTCGAGGGCGACCAGCACGGTGAAGTCCTCGGCGCCGATCTGCACCATCGTCGACTCGACGCTGACGGTCGTGTCGCCCTGGAATTCGGTGATCAGTTGGATCGCTTCACGACAGATCCCGTCGAAGGGGTCGCTGCGGTGGCGGATGCCCATCACGTCGTCGTAAGCCTTGTCGACGACCCCGACAACCTCGCTAACCGTCTCGACTGGCGTCAACTCGTCTGGCAGTACGTCGACACTCGCTTCCTTGGTCGTCGCCGCATCACGGCCGCCGTGCTCGGGCGCGATGCCGTTGTCAAACTCGTCGTCAGCCCAGTCGCCCATCTCAGCGGCGGCCGATTCGGCTATGTCCGCTGCCGTCTCCTCGGTTGCTCTGTCGTCGGCGAACATCTCGAGCGCAGCGTCGGCCGCAGCGTCGCTACCGACTGCGCTGTCGGTGGATTCCGTGGCGAAGTACCCCTGATCATCGTCGTCCAGATCGACGCGTTTGATCACAGTGAACGCAACGGCGAGCAGCACGACGGCTGCCGCGACCGCGACAAACCGGTTGCGCTGCTCGATCCTGCCGGTCCGGGCTGATGAGAGATCGGTGATTCCGGTCGACGTTGAACTGGCGTCGAGTGCGATGGTGCGCCGCTCGTCAAGATCGATGATCGGAATGTCGACCGAGGCGGCGATGGCCTCGATCGCCGCCCGCATCGCGTCGGCACGCGCCAGGAGTTCGGGATCCGATTCAACGCGAGCGGCCTCGTCGGCGGTGACCTTGGCATCGAGGTACCGGCTGACGAGTTCGTCGAGCGCGTCGGTGTTGTCGTTCATGTCATGTGCTCTGACGTTCGTCAGGTGGGCTGTGGTTCCCGGCCATGATGTCGGCAAGCCGACCGCGCCCACGAGCGATGCGACTCCGAACGGTGCCGGGTGCGAGATCGAGCACCTCGGCGATCTCTGCGTAGTCGAGCCCGGCCAGATCTCGGAGTACGACCGGCGCCGTGAATTGCTCAGGGAGTTGCGCAAGCGCGTCATCGATATCGATGCGGGTCGCGACGGCCTCGCTGGGGTCGAGCGGCGAGCGACGACCGAGCGCTTGGTCATCGGCCTCTTCGTGATCAGAGAGGCCGGGTTGCGGGCGGCGACTCCGACGGCGGAGTTCGTCGAGACAGGCGTTGGTGGCGACCCGGTACGACCAGGTCGTGAACGCTGCGCGACCATCGAAGCGGTCGAGTCCCTTGACGATCGCGATCAACGCTTCCTGGGTGGCGTCGAGCGCGTCGGGATCATTTCCAGCGAGTCGCCGACAGATCGCGTAAATGCGGGCCTGATGCTTTTGCAAAAGGGCATCAAGGGCGCGGCGATCGCCGCGCGTCGCGGCTGTGATCAGCCGGAGATCGTCGGGACCGGGTGCGATGCCGCGACGCTAGCGGCGCAGCTACTCCGGGATGGTGAA
>MDTC01150628.1_pt1 | contig 10362 bp, 9 predicted proteins | sample 811181 | NCBI WGS metagenome assembly MDTC01 (sample SAMN05326644, study PRJNA326480) | marine metagenome | isolation source: seawater | place: Pacific Ocean: North | collected 2011
CGGATTCAACAATACTTTACGCTTTATGTTGGATTTCAATAGCAAATGTACTGAAACATCTGTATCGATAAAGGTCTGTGCTAATGACATTAGCCAAACCGAAGAACCATCAATAATATTTGTATCTAAATCACCGTAAATCAACACTGATGGTTTGTGATCTATTTCTAATTCATTTCTGCCAATCAAATCTAGATAATTTCTCTCATAGTCTTCTGATAGTCCATCTTTGCGCATGATTTCTTCTCTTTTGTCTATCGACCATTTCGAATCATTGAAAGATTGCAATAAATTCCAAGCTTGCTGTTTTTTCCGTAGAGAAAGAAGAAGGTTGACTGTAGACTTCATTACTCTTTCATCATTGGTTTCGTAAACATATTTCAATCCAATCTCTATGGCTCTTTCAACATCTATTGTCGCCAAGGCCCTTACTAGAGAAACATGGATATTTGCAGCATCGGTAGTGCATTTTTTCTTAGCCAGTAATTCTTGTACCAATTTTTCGACTTCGTCAACCCAACCTGCTCCCATTTTTTTCTTAAGAGAAATTATCTCGTGGGATATCTTAGTCAATTTAACAGGCCTTTGCGTTGCAAAATTAATTAATTGTGGGTATTTTTTCAAATTGCCATCAAGATTTAGTAAGCCCTTTCTTCTTTTACGAAGATAGTGATCTATTCTAACTCTAAAATTAGATTTCAAATTATCACTCCATTTGGTATAATTTGACTACTAATTCATCATCATCATCTACTATTACTCTTCCATTTTCAATGTAAATTAGCCGGTCACATAAATCTTGTAAAGTGTTTAGATCATGAGAAATTATCATCACTGTCATTTCACTTCTTACCATTTCTTTGATTTTTGCTTTTGATTTCTTCTTGAATGAGCTATCTCCTACCGAAAGTACTTCATCGAGTAAAAGGATGTCGGGATTGGAAAAACACGCTATGCTGAAGCCTAATCTAGCGCGCATACCAGATGAATAAGTCCAGAGAGGAGAATCGATGAAATTCCCCAACCCTGAAAATTCTATTATCTCCTCCTCCATTTCGTCTAATTCTTTGGTTGTCATGCCTAGAAGGCCGCCACTGAAGAAGATATTTTCTCTTCCCGAAAGTCCTGGTGAGAACCCCAAACCGTAACCTGCCAACAGAGTAATACGGCCTTTAGTTTCAACAACCCCCCTATCTGGCTTGTAAATGCCACCTACCAATCGCAATAGCGTGCTTTTCCCTGCACCATTAGGGCCCAAAATCCCAACTACTTCTCCTTGCTTTAGGTTCAAGTCTATACCATTTAATGCCCTAAACCAATTCTTTTTTTCACTCCTAAACATCGATATCAATTGTTTCTTAATTGTAGATGCGCCTGAATTATGAAATGGAAAATCGAGAACTGCGTCTCTTATATGTACAATCGGTTCACCATCAATCATAGATATTTCACCGCCATATCTTGTTTAGCTTGGTAATAATATGACCCAATTATGAATACGAGGAATGTCTCAATTAAAGCGATTAATATAAATTCAAAACCAACTGAAAGCGGGGTTCCTAAAATCATACTACGGATTACTGAAAGGTATACTGCCACCGGGTTTACCACAAGATAAGCAGAGATATATTCTGCAGGAATACGACTATCTGCAATCATTTCCATAGTATAGAATACTGGAGTGAAATAAAAACCAACCCTAGTTGTAACGTTTACAACTTGTCCTGTGTCTCTCAATTTGGCATGTAAAACACTGGTTATCATTGAAATGCCAAGAGCTAAAACTGCTATTGCAAGGATAACAACTGGTAAAAGCAATATTTGTGCAGTAGGCACTAATTCATAATATACCATGAAAGGCACTAATGATAATGAATTCAATAACAGGGTGGCTAAAGCAAATCCACATACACTTAACAAAAATATCTCCCGGGGTAAAGAGATTTTTTGGATTAAGCGGACATTGGATTCCAAAAAGGTTGTTCCCTTCTTTAATATCGTAATAAAAAAATACCAAAATAAAATCCCGGTCATTATGCTCAATGGACGGTATGGTGCAGGGTCAGTTGCCATAATCTCATAGATCAGCAAGAATGTTAGCGTCAGCGCTAAGGGCTCCATCATCGCCCATACCCAGCCTAAAATGCTCTTGTGGTATTTTTGTCGTAAATCGCGAGAAATCATCTGCCGTAATAATCCGAAATGCCTCCAAAAAACTACAGGAAGAACAAATGGAGGAAACATTGCTTTTGATTTGCTAGGCATATTCTCATCCTCTTGGGAGTTGATGTGCTTAGAAGTTATTTTTTCAATAACGATTGAACTCCTAGTATTGGCATCTTCTCCAATCTCTAACCTAAACAGATTTAATTGATCGGGGTCCTCTCCTGAATCTAAGCATTCAATCAAATTACTGTAAGCATTAAAATAATTTAATTTCTTACAAAAATACATTAATTTCTTGTAAGTATCATTATCAAGAGATGCTTTTGGGAAAGCCAGTCCCAAATATAACGCTTCGTTCTTTGCACGCCAATTACTAAATTCTGAGAATGAGGAAATTGCCATCACGCAAGATTTGGCAAAAGCTCTTGCTGCATGAATAGAATTTTCTTCAATTAATTTCTCTACTATCAATATCAAATTTTGTTGAATTTTTTGATCGTGGGATAATGCCTTAAGAATAAAATCTGATATGGAGTTGATAGCTGATTTATCTGATTTTGCAGTCTTTACTGCACGCGATAAATAACGTTTAATCTGACGATTATCTGAGACAAAGGACTGACCATGTCCAAGACTATTTTCGCCCATTGAAAAAACCAACTACCGAACCCTTTTCAATTATCGCTAGTAAATTATTACAAATCTTCGATTAGTACTGTAGACGTAAAGAGCGAAAGAAAGAGAACACATAATAATGCACTCACTGTCGAAGAAACATGCGAATCGATGACTTGGCTCGTCAACATGTCACAGAGTTAGATGCTCTTATCGATGGCGCATTGATGCTTGACTCACAAGATTTCGGGATTAATTGTGAGAGAGAGTTGTCTGCCACATTTTACTATCCTATTTCCATAGGCAATCCATTCCAATCACTTTACTATTCAAAATTCCTAGAAAGTGGCAATATTCCAATCGGAACAAATAACTTGGATAATATCTCATCAATACGATGGCCAGGTAAATTGTTTCTCCACCTTCACTGGTTAGGAAATATTATTGGCGATACTGAAAATTCAGAGGTTGCAAATCAGCGGATTGATGACTTTTTGATGAAAATCGATACTATGAAGGCGAATGGTTTCAAAATAATTTGGACTGTGCACAATATATTGCCACATGATGCAAGCTTGCAGGATAGCCAGATAAAATTACGAGTTGAATTGACTAAACGCTGCGACATAATACATACTATGTGTGCTGATACTGTACAATTATCAGAAGCGTTCTTCTCAATACCTGAAGACAAAATTGTAAATGTCTCTCACCCTACATATGAGACATTTTATCCCGACCAATATAGTGAATTAGAATCTAGGTTTCAACTTGGAATCGAACATGATGAATTTGTGTTCTTATTCTTCGGCTCAATACAAGCTTACAAGGGATTACATGACCTTGTAAGAGCATTCAAAGGATTAGAATCTAAATCGGATCGTAAACTGAAATTAATAATTGCTGGTAAGGTATTCAATCAGAGTAATTTCAAAACTATTCGAGATGAAATTGATTCATCTGAAAATATAATTTTGTATCAGCACCGGATTCCTAATGAAGATGTCCAACATTACTTCAAGGCTGCGAACATTTGCGTGTGCCCTTACAGAATCACACTAAATTCAGGAGTTGCCCACTTGGCACATACTTTCGGAACCCCGGTTATTGGTCCAAATGTAGGGGGATTCAAAGAGCTGCTTTCAAATGGAGGAGGCATCACTTATGAGCAACTTAATTTTGAAGATTTAGTAAATGCGATGGAGAAATCTTTGATCATGGACTTCGATAAAGAACGAAAGGATATAATGAAGATAAATAAGAAATATAACCCTTCTGAAATCTCTTCAAAGTTTGCCAATGTAATATCTGGAGGTGAGCGAAATGACTGATGACAAAATAGTGTCTAAACAGATTATTGAAGTTGAAGACAATACAATGTATGAATTTTCTTTAATTTCCTGGCACTACGGGGAGTTTACAAATAAGGGAATGGTATTTTATGTCAAATTTTTCGATGAAAAGAATAAGGAAATCAATAGCCGTATTTTTAGATTCAGTTCTTCAAGGGCATTTACGAATTATATGTACATGTCAACAGGTACAAAATCTGACCCTGTTTACAAAACTGTCTCAATAATGACTCCGGTAAAAACTAAAAAAATGGAAGTGGGATTAGTGATGTGGGGTTACCTTGATTCCCCTGAAGCACAGATATTGCTTAACGAAAACCCGACATCAAAAACAGTGGATACATCTGATGGTGATTTGTCGACTTTAATTCAAATCAATGACAAATGGATCTACTCTGCCAACTTAAGTGTTGAAGTCCCTGATGGCAGAATTGGAAGAGTCGCCATTCTCGGTGTGAAATATTTTGATAAAGGGAATAAAGAAATACGTCCTACTAAGAAAGAACATGTTTTCTGGTCGAGTGATTTGAGTACCTATTACAGATACATCTCATCACAGAATGGTGGCAAATACTTCTCTATGGAACATATATTCTATCCTCCTGAAAAGACAGTTATGATGGAATGTACGATCATGAATTGGAAAGGTTCTGATTGTAAAGTAACAATAAAAGGTCCACTTCAGTCAAACATTAATTGGTCTCATTCCGATAAATCGGGATTGTTAAGAGAAGTAGAATTGTTAGATTCACAAAACTACAGCACCTATAACAAAAAGGCAGAAATTGTAGCAAATTCATCCAGAGCAAAACAATTGGAAATGAACTATGAGTCTTTCATACGCAGTGGAGACTTACTATCAGCTAGGGATTCTGCAACCAGTCTCTTCATATTAGAGCCAAGTAAGTCTAACCAACATAGAGTGAGTCATATCAGCTCGCTGATTAAATCCCTGAATGTTGATTGGCATCCTGAAATATATAGCTCTAACCAGCTTATTAACAAGGTAAGTAAAAATAAAATCATGCATCTATTCAAAGTTTCATATCCATTCGAATCTACCGGCGGATCTATTAGAAATTTGAACATTGTAAGTAGTCAGAAAAATGCAGGTCTAGACCCCTTTGTAGTAACTCCACTTAATTATCCAAGGATTTTCAAGATTGATGATTTCAGTTTGGAAGAAGATATTGAAAATGTACGGCACATCAGACTAGACCTCGGAAGCAGAAGCTCGTCACACCTTACTTACATAACAAAAAATCTACAGTTGAATACTTTGCTTTTAGCCGGTATTATTAGAGAAGAAGCTCCAGAAATAATCCATGCGGCATCAGGATACAAGGGTTATGAATTAGCTACGATGGCAGATACACTATCTAGGCACTTCTCCATTCCCTGGATTTACGAAGTTCGTTCTTTCCACGAGCATACATGGACAAATGATCATTTCCAAGCCGAAACTTCAATCCATACCAAGTTAAGAATGGATAAAGAAAATTCACTAATGCATCGAGCAACTCATGTTGTAACAATTAGTGACTCGATGAAAGAAGCCATTGTTGAAAGAGGGATTCCTGAAGAAAAAATCACAGTGGTTCCGAATGCAGTTGATACAGATTACTTCAAACCAAAGAAAAAGAATTCGAAATTGGTTAGTTCTTTAGGTTTGAAGAATAAAACTGTATTAGGATATATCTCTAATATGTCGTACCGAGAAGGCCATGATGTACTAATTAGAGCATTCAAAAGGATTTCTGAACAAATTGAGGATTCTATTCTATTACTTGTTGGCAGTGGTAGAGAAAAAGAAAATTTGGAAAGTTTGGTTAAACAATTGAATCTTTCAGAACGGGTGATTTTCACAGGCAATGTCGACCACTCTTTAATTAGAGATTACTATTCGTTAATCGACCTTTTCGTTGTACCGAGGAGGCGAGATTATGCTGCGGATTTAGTTACTCCATTAAAGCCGTACGAAGCAATGGGAATGAAAATTCCATTACTGATGAGCGACAGATCTGCGTTAAAAGAAATACTTGGAGAAGATAGAGGATTTATTTTCAAAACAGAAGATGAAGAGGACCTGGCAAATGTTGCAATTAATTGTCTCAATGACAAAAATGAATGCTCTAGAAGAGCAAAAATTGCACATCAGTGGCTAATTGAAAACAGGACATGGAGCATTAATGCAGAAATTTACAAAGAGCTATATAAGCTGATTATTAAAAATAATTAGATAGTACCAGATTCAAATTTTAAACTACGAAATCTTCTTTTGACATGCCCAAAAGATTCATTGTTTTCTCGAAATCATCAGAATATAATTCTTCTAATTTTTCTTTTATTTTAGGACTTAATGACCCTACTCCCTTGGCATTTGTAGATTTATTTTTAGCATTTCTTCCTATTGAGAGATCTACTCCCAGCCAGTCAGATATCTTTTTGCCAAATTCCGAAGGGCTGTTTTTCATTTGATCTAGTGTGCCGATGAACAGGTTTTCTCTTGGAAAGGCATCCATATACATTTTTACTGCATCATAATAGAAACTCTGCCTCATATTCATTACTGGGTGATGAAACTTTAGATTTTCATCTGTATCTATCATTTTTAATCCTAAAGAAAAATATTGATCAATAGTAGGAACTTTATGATATTCATAATGATGCTTGAAGTGTGATATTGTACGGCTTACAGGGTTCCTCAATAAAATGACTATCTTACAATCAGGTATGTGATTTGCGATTCTTTCGCATGCAGACCTCGAATGAAGATAGTGTGGACTTATTTCCCCCGAATATTTGTGATGACTTTCCTGTTTTGAGAAAAATACTTTGTAATCTTCAATGCTCCAGTTTTCATATTGATTTGAGAAGAATGATAGCTCTTTGACCGGCGACATAAATATCTCGTCGCTACTATTCAGTGAATGGTACAACGAAGTCGTGCCTGATCTTGCAGCTCCAATTCCAATTATGTCAGGAGATTTTAATTCATCTACCCGGCTCCTGAGTCGTAAAAACTCAAACCACTCTCGTGACACAATTAATTCTAGAGATTTTTATATTTAACATATATGATGTTCGAATATCAATTAGTTCTCTCTTCGGCCTGCATCGAACATCTCTCTTAGAGACCCATCCTCAAGCATTTCCATAGCAATATCTGATCCACCAATTAGTTCACCATTTACATAAATCTGGGGCATTGTTGGGAAATCAGACCAGGCGCAAACTGACGGAATGGCCCTCGGGTCACTTAAAATATTCACACTAGCAAAAGGTTCCCCAAATGTCTGGAGCACTTGTGATGCCCGATTTGAAAACCCGCATTGAGCATCATTTGGTTCACCTTTCATGAACAACACTAAGTTATGTTCATCAATAATCGCTTGTAATTCATCTGCAGTCCAATTCATATTTATCTCATCCTTTTTATTCTAGTTCTTCAAGTAGTTCTTCTTCACAAACTACATCCATTATCATTTGATTTAGTTGATTAAATTCTAAGTGTGATTCGGGTTCTTCTTCAATTCGAATTGGGCTATCTGAAAGATCTAAATTCATGTAGGATTTGAAAAAGCACCTCATAACATGATTCACACCAACCTCAAGAACACTTCTAAGGTCTTTGTCATAATATTGTCCACGACTAGCGTTTGAAGTGATAAGCTCATATGATGGGAAATAATCTACATAGTCGAACTTCGCTTTAATCTCCTCAGCAGCGACCCTTAATACTGATTTTGAATATACTGTTGCTGAAAGAACATGTTCATCTTCCCCTGTAGCAATCAACGGAACCGGTGAAACTGTGAATATTACTTTTGAAGTGGGATTTACTTCTCTTAAAAGTACCAAAAATTCTGTTAAGTCCTCAACAACTTCAGAAGCACTCAAATTCTTAAATTTATATTTTTCAGAGTTGAATTCTCCGGCTCCGCACCCGGGGCAAATTGGAAGGATTGAACCATCATCTATATTTTCCCAGCATTCGGTGAGGCCTAGGGTGAAGATGAAAACATCTAGATTTTCAAACATTTTCCTTACGGCAGATAGGTGTGCCTTTCTATCCAATTCCATTTCTTTTTCATCGAAGAAGCCACTTGGTTGAATGAATGGCCTGAACGGATCTAATACTCTGTCGCCTGACTTAATTGATTCAATTCCAGGAACGAAATGACCGTACGCTCTTTGGATTGTTTGCAATAGTTGCCTCGATGTGTATATGTTACCAAATCTAGCAGGATACACGCCATAATTGAATTCTTTTGATAGATTTGAATCTACAAAGCGATGGGGTTTTTCTGTGGTCAAAAATCTATAACCATTCTGGCTGAGATATCTAGAAATATGTTGCGCGAAACAACTGCCTGCACTTGCTATTACATCTTCTTTCAGTAATGGGAAAGCTACCTTTGCCATTGGATTTATTTCTGAAAGTTTGGGTTCAGCAATAGAGCGTTTCCAAAAAGTATAATCCTTAGATCCAGTATAGGGACAGTCCACATACTGCTTTTCTATACGGGTCATGGAGTCCCCTCCTTGGAAATGTAGCTGTCCAAATAACTTAGAATTTCAAGACCATATTGTGTATTTCCATGAGCATTATCGTGTTGAAAACGTTTAGCTAACCCTCCGCGCTCACAGAAAACTGATTCAGGAGGGGGAAAATAAATTATCCCTTCTTCTTCACAGATTTCACGAGTAATATCACATTGCATTAGCCACATCTTTTTCCGAAAATCGAAAGGGTTTATTTCAATTTCAGAGATTTTTTCCGATATTTCAATAGATTTGTTCGCATCTCCAAAATTTTGTAATCGCCGAAGTAATTGCGGGCTTCTATCTGTTAATTGTTCTTTAATGAACTGATTATCATAAACAGGCGGTGGACCTTCAATATGGATAATACCGGCAATATCTGACTTCGGAATCAGCCGATAGAAATCTTGCAATTGAGATAGATGTTCATACATAGTTTCCTTAACTAAATCATAGCTCAATAAAGTTGTATCACTACTAATTTCAGAGTCTGGGAGTAAGGGGTGGTAAAAATCAAATGGATCGCTAGCTTTAATCATCCCCATTCTGTTCGCAAGATTTCCTTCTACGATTGATGCTAACCAGAGAGGTCTGCCTTTTGATTGGTCTAAATGGATTTCAATTTGTTTAGTAATAATCGGGTTAGCTATTTTTTTGTTCAGCACAGTAGTTACTACAATCGAACCGTGAATTCCTCTTCTTCCATAGATGGGGACCGAAAAATCGGCTCCGAGTTCTTTAGAAGATTCATGCAAGTTGGCCACCCTAAGACATCTTGTATGACTATGTCCAAAAATCATGCAGTAAGGTTGCAATAATCTCACTCCTTGTTTTGGTGTTTTTGAATCCTCTTTATGTGGATTCCTGTTCCTCCAGCATGTGGATGGAATACTGTATCTCCTGCGGTTTCAGCTTGTGCAGGCGTCATGCATTTGAGATCAATTGCATGTATTGGTCTTGGAATATACGGCTTGAAATGATTCAAAATGATTTTTTGGCGCTGCAGTGGCCTCATTCCATCGAAAGATTCTGCTATGATTCTGATGTGAAAGTGGTCCTGAGTACCGTTCAAATCAACAGCCTCGACAGTGCAATCTGGAATGACACTACGGATCTCTTCTTCCAACCATTCGCAGGTCACCATGTTACACTCCAGAAGGGACTGTGCTTTGAACCATTGTCCTACTGGACTAAACATGCGGAGGCCGAAGTTAGCTCGTGACACCGTTTGGCTAGCTTCTTCTGATGGCTTAGCAATAATCTTCGGGCTAATTGGTCAAATAATACTTGCAAAGGCCCTACTGCAGTCAGATTATGGCCTATTAGTCGTAATACTTGATGCGTTCGCAACCATGTACATCCTAATCGATGCGGGACTGCCTACTATACTGGCAAGAGATGTTCCTCGCTCGCCAGGTGCTTCCAAGAGGGCTGTCAGGAGGGTCTTGAAATTACAGGCCATGATTGCGGTTCCGTTCGTGATGATCAGTGCAATAGCATCTTCAATGATTTGGAATGATGTTCCGCTAGCCTTGCTGATGGCTTGTGGAGCTGTCGCTCTCGGTCACATAATGTCGTACCCGCACCGGAGTATGTTACGGGCCTTAGGTGAAGCTCGTATCGAATCGATGTTAAAATTGGTTGAAAGAATAGTTACCACATTTTTGTACTGGATTTTCCTCAC
>MDTC01176160.1_pt1 | contig 10362 bp, 7 predicted proteins | sample 811181 | NCBI WGS metagenome assembly MDTC01 (sample SAMN05326644, study PRJNA326480) | marine metagenome | isolation source: seawater | place: Pacific Ocean: North | collected 2011
AATGGGGGGCCATGTAGTGGCGGCTTACTCTTTGAATGGGCCGACGAATGGTACAAGGCACCGGGCGATCCAAATGTTCATGATACCGGTGGGGCAGCCCCCGGAGGCGGCCCGCATCCGGATGGTGTCTTCAATGAAGAGTGGTGGGGTATCGTGGAAATCGATGGGACCCCGCGAGAGGCCTACAGGGTCTTTCGAGATATGCCGATGCCTGAAGCCGACTAACTCACTCGGCGTGATTTCCTGGGACGGGGGGCAATCGGATGATGAGGCCGAGTCGCATCTAGACCAATGGCCGAGTCGAGCCAGCGTGACGCAAACGAAACAAGCGCTTGGCAACGGGTGAAATTACAGCCTATGATTTGACCGACATAGGTTGCATGTAAGGGGGCATGATGAGGCGCTGTGTTTACTCCATTATTTTGTTTTTTTTGTCTTTGGGTTGCTCGGGTGAGGGCGCGGATGGCCTGTCTGGCGAACCCGGGGTCGATGGAGCCAATTGCTATGATGGCTTAGCCGATCAGAATGGCGATGGTGCATTGACTGATGCCGACTGTGTATGGGCTGCAATTTGTCCTGGCCCTGCCTCACAGCTTCAGGATCAAAACGATGATGGGTCCATCGACATGAGCGATTGCCGCGAGGCTTTACGTGGGCCAGCAGGAGAATCAGGGCCAGCGGGCAGTGATGGAATCAATGGTCGAGATGGTCGCGACGGGCAGAGTGGGTCACAAGGCCCCGCTGGGGCTGATGGCCGCGATGGTCGTGATGGCCAAGATGGTGAGGACGGTGCTCAGGGTCCGGCTGGTGCCGATGGTCAAGATGGTGAGGACGGTGCTCAAGGTCCAGCGGGTGCCAGTGGTCAAGATGGTGAGGACGGTGCTCAGGGTCCGGCGGGTGCCAGTGGTCAAGATGGCGAAGACGGTGCTCAGGGTCCAGCGGGTGCCGATGGTCAAGATGGTGAAGACGGCACCCAAGGTGCGCCAGGCACTGATGGCCAAGACGGTGAAGACGGTGCTCAGGGGCCACCGGGTGCCGATGGTCAAGATGGCGAAGACGGGGCTGCTGCTCTAGGTCCGGATGGAGATGTGGATGGCGATGGGGTCACAAACTCAAACGATAATTGTGTGTTTACTCCCAATCCTGAACAAGCGGATCCGGACTTGGATGGGATGGGGAATGCATGCGACCCAGATGATGATGGTGATGGCCTCGCCGATGAACTCGACTGTGAACCATCTGATCCGACGATTCCCAATGAACAAGCCGACACATGCGATGGCATCGACAGCGATTGCGACGGCGTCATCGATGAAGACTTCGTTTCTGTCAACTGCGATACCGAACCAGCAAACCCCTGCGGTCAAGGCGATTCGGTTTGCATTGGCGGCGTCATTTCATGTGATGGCGAGATCGTTCCTCAGCCAGAGCCAGAGACCTGCGATCAGGTAGACAACGATTGTGATGGTCGGTTTGACGAAGACGCACCAGATTGTGGTGTCGACTGCGCGGCCATTGGCTATGAGACGCTAATTAAAGCGGGTGTGACCATTTGCTACAACCGAAACCCAGCCACCTGCCGGGACGCCCATGAGGACTGTGAGTCCCTTGGCAATGGCTACCGCTTGATGTGCGGGGATGATTGGCAGCCCGGTCGGTCTGGGGAAGGCTGCGGCGGGGCCGGGGCGTATACCGGATATGACCTGGTCAACGAACAGTTTGCCGGCAGTGCGGCCATTGGTGGCTATTCTCAGGATCAGTTCAACTGCGTTCTCGGCGGTGCTAACAACGAGTGCAGTGGTGACGTAGGACGAGATGCGGATAGCATTATCGATGGTAACTACGCCTTTTGCTCGCCGAAGAACTTCTTTACGGCCGTCGAAGATGGTCCTGAGTTTGCCAGTCGGTGCGGTAACTAGACTGCATCTTTTGCCACAAGACATCTTGAAGTTGAGCCAATATGAGCATCGTGGACGCAGGTGGATTGTGTGTGGCCAGGCTGGCTTGAAAACTCAAGTTCTCTAAGAAAGACAATTTATTGAGACGTGATTATCAGTCAGCGATGGATCGCAAACCAGCCAAAATTGGCTCCTATTTCATAGACGAAATTAGGTCCACAGGTTCATTTCTGGTCCCAATGAGACTGTTCTTGGGGTCCGTTTGGCTACGGGCAGGCTTTGAGTCGTCTCCGATACATGGTTTTCGGGTCATGACATAACGGCCTATCTGACAACTCAGATGGTAAGCGGCACCATTCATATCCCCGTCTATCAGCAGTTAATCGAGAGCGTGTTTCTCCCCAATGCACAGGCCATGAGCTGGTTGGTGGTGATCGGTCAGTTGATGACGGGCATTGGCATCCGCTTTGGCGCATTGACAAACGCCGCTCTACTGGGTGGATTGTTCATGAACCTCAATTTCATCTTGGCGGGCTCCATTAATCCATCAGCCTTTTACATGGTCATGGAGAGTGTGCTTTTTTTAACGAACACGGGTGCCATTCTCGGCTTTGATAAAAAGCTATGCCAGCGCATCCCATTTGAAATTTTTGTCGCACAGCGCCATGACCAAAGACCAGACTTGCCCATCGAACGCTGGAGCTACTTTGTACTGATTATCGTGTCGCTTATCATTTCTATCGGCGCTCTGTTCTTTATCCAGATACACGAGTTTTCAATCGCTCATGCGCACCATGACCAAGGCGCCGTTCTCTCGATGCTGAGTCTTTTGGGCGGTTTAGGGGCCCTGTTTAAATACCTATCGATCCGCTGAGGGCCGATTGCCGAGCAAGGGCGTTAGCGTTGTGCACGTGTGACGGCTGCCGGTGATTGTTTTGTGGTGGTTCACACTCTGAGGGGCGACGAAATGAGTCGATGAACTGGTCATCGGCTGTTCCCTTAGAGGCCGGTACTCCAAACAAGAGAGATCGAAAGCCACTTTCTTGACTCCGTTTGCATCGACTAGCAGGAGGTACTCATGAATCAGTTTTTACCCATCATCATGGGCTTTGTTTTGGCGGCGACATCGGCTTATGGTCAGCCCTGTACATCATCCGCTGAACACTGTTCTGACGAACAGAAGGACGAGGCGCCAACGACTGTGAAAAGCGTCCTGAATGCGCCGCTCGCCGTGTGCAGTACAGATCCAATGACTGGCTGGTTCCGAGACGGGCGCTGCAGAACTGATGACAGAGACCGAGGACGGCATTTAGTCTGCGCTCAAATGACGAAGGCGTTTCTCGAATTTACGAAAAGTCGTGGAAATGATCTGTCGACGCCAAATCCACGCTTCCGGTTCCCCGGTTTGAAACCTGGAGACCGCTGGTGCTTGTGTGCGGTCCGATGGAAAGAGGCCTTCGATGCACAGAAAGCACCCCTTGTTGTGTTAAACGCAACCCACGCCAGCACCCTCAAGTACGTGGAGCGACGTCACTTGACAGCCCTTCAGCATGACATCGACAGCCAAAGCCAGCGCGGCCTGGCCCCGGCACCGTCCAAAAAATGATGACGCTCAATGAGCTCGGTTGTCATTGCAATTCGGTCTGAGCAAGGGGTCAGTCGCAGTCCCTTGCAGCACAATCCAATACAATCAGAGTCCAACTTGTGCTAGCACAGGCAGTCCCGCCGCTGTTGATCCGTACGGGAATAAGGGACTTTAGTTGACCTGATGAGGGTCTTTATTCGGCCGGGTCGATCGGAGCTTGTTTTGCGCATTTATTTAGCCGTTGGCGTTCTTCTAATGATGTTGGGTGCATGCGACGACTCAACGTCCAGCCTCCCAGATGCGGGCGGTGCCGCCCCCGATGCTACGGTCACCGTCGAACCCGACATTTTGTCCGACTTCGGTGTGCCGGCCGACCCCGCTCTCCTACCGGGGGCCGCGCTGTTCGATCCCGAAAGCCTCATCGAGGTCTCTGTGGAACTTAGCCGCGAGGACTGGGAACTCGTCCGCTGGGAAGGACGCGATTTGACGAGAGCACTTACCGGCTGCGACCGAGACTTTGAGTACACATACGTGCGCGGCCGAGTCAGTATTGGTGGGGACACATATGAGGACGTCGCCGTCCGAAAGAAAGGCTTTCTCGGATCGCTCTCGTCGACCAGACCGTCACTGAAGCTAAACTTTGGCAAATACGTCGACGACCGTACACACGAGGGGATGAGACGGATGACCCTCAACAACAACGAACAAGATCCATCCAATACGCATCAGTGCATGGCTTATGCGCTCTTTGCAAAAGCGGGTGTAATGGCATCACGATGCAATTTGGCGCGAGTGACCGTCAACGGCGAAGACCTGGGCATTTACACCCATGTCGAAAGTGTCAAGAAACCAATGATCGCTCGTTACTTTGATGACGACGGCGGCAATTTATACGAGGGGCAGGGGGCCGACTTTGTCCCTGAACATCGTGAGTTTATTGAACTCAAGACCAATGAAGAAGAGAACGATCGGTCTGACTTTGATCGATTGAGCGCAGCGCTCACGGTGCCCGATGAAGACCTGTTGTCAGCCCTATCCGATGTCATCGACTTGGAGGCTTTTTTCAGATTCTGGGTCATGGAAGTCATCACTGGGCATTGGGATAGCTACTCTGGCGGCCGTAATAATTACCTCACCTATAAAGACCCGACCAGTGGACTCTTCTATTTCATCCCATGGGGGACGGATGGGTCTTTTAGTATGCTTCGCCCATTCACGCCAGGAAACACAGCGGCCACCGTCTTAGCTCAAGGTCTCATAGCCAGTCGCTTGTACAACCATCCTGAAGGTCGAATTATGTATTTCGACCGTTTGCGCATCCTATTCGAGCATGTTTGGACTGAGTCTGACTTACTTGCAGAGGCAGAGCGTATCGGAGAATTGACCGGCGCGCCTCTCTGGAGCATCGAGGCACAGAAAGCGTTTATTGTTAACCATGGCGCCGCCATTTTAAGAGAGCTCGATGCCGACCCTGTTGAGTGGGTAGGCGGCGGGGCGACCAGCCCCATCATGTGTTTCGCAGACCTTGCCACGGAGGCCAGCGGGACCTTTTCTACGACTTGGCTGTCTGATAGCAGCCCAACACCAGGACAGAGCGCTGAATTGATTTTGAATGGTCAACCATGGATGCCCGGTCTGCTTTTGGGGACCGCCGGCTTTGATCAAAGAGACCCAGGACTCGCCCAGGTGCGCTATATCAGCCCACAGCCGGATGGTATGCTGATTGCGATTGGCTTATCGATTCCCTTGGAGCTCTTTGACGTCGGCGTGCATCGCATGCACGGACTTGAGACAGCGGGCATTGTCTTTCGATTCAATGGAGCTGATTTGTCCAGTGCCACCTTAATTGGATTTATTGGCGATGGGACGATTACCCTCGATGAAGCCAGTCTTGAAGAGGGTGGGGCGATTTCCGGGTCATTTGAGGGACGGTTGTTACAGTTCCAGCCCCTTTGACACCGCGCGTTCTCAAATCAGACGTCAGCAGATAAGCCTAATTTCCCAAGTCATCAAACCAAAATGAGCGTGTGGCAGACCCAGAACTAGCCGGCGGTCATGCGCATGTGCCATGCGACTTGTCTGGTTTCGCCAGAGACGTATACTCCAGCTTTATTATGGACGCTTTGAGCAAACAAAGGGGGAAGCAATTTTGAAAAAAGTCTGTGTCGTGGTTGGTGTCGGTCCGGGAAATGGGGCCTCTCTGAGTCGTCGATTTACCGATGGGGGGTATCAGGTCGTCATGCTCGCCCGAAATGGGGGCTACCTAGCCCAGCTCGCCGATGAGATTCCAGGCGCGCTGGGTCTCGTATGCGATGTGTGTGACCCAGCCGCAATCGAGTCTGTGTTCGCTCATATTCGGACAAACATCGGTGCCGTTGAGACGCTGGTTTACAATGCAGGGTCTGGCCAATGGTCTGATGTAATGAACACCACCGCAGAGGCTTTTCACAAGGCTTGGGCAACCAACACCCTTGGACTCTTGGTCAGTGCGCAGCAAGTCATTCCACCCATGGTCAATGTCGGCTCAGGGCAAATCATGGTCATCGGTGCCACAGCATCTCTACGGGGTGGTGCCAACTTCACAGCCTTTGCTTCCGCCAAATCGGCACAACGAAGTTTAGCGCAATCTATGGCGCGCGACTTAGGCTCAAAGGGTATTCACGTTGGTTATTTCATCATTGATGGCATTATTGATCTGGAGCGGGCCCGAGGGTTCTTTCCCGATAAGCCCGATGATTTTTTTATGAAACCTGATGCCATTGCCGAGAGTGTTTGGGCCGTCACCCAGCAGGACCCATCAGCGTGGACCTTTGAACTCGACTTGAGGCCTTATTCAGAGCGCTGGTGACGGGTGTCCGTGGTCTGCCGGGGTCCAGGTCTAGTGAAGCCAGCCGCCGGCCTGTTGAAATGGGGATGGGCCTAGGCGAGCCGATAGAGTTCGTCTATTGGGCGACCGAGTCAGACGGGTCGCTTTTATGCAGATGCGAAGCGGTCAGACTCAAAATAGACCATAAAAAAAGGACGGCTATAGCCGTCCTTTAAATCCCGTAATAACCAGCCGTAAAATACGGCCATCAGGTTATTTTTTAGCTGGTTTTGCTGTCATCTTCTTCAGGATTTTCTTGAGGTTGTCTTGACCAAACTCGTTTCCATAGAGAAGCAGTGAAAAACGGCCGACGTCGGCTGCGATCTGAATCGCTGTTTTAATCTCATCGTCGCTGGCACCCGCTGCCTTTGCAAGCATGACCTGAGCTGTGATGCAATACTCGCACTTCATAGCGACAGAGGCAGAGATTGCTGCCAGTCGTGCTTCTTTTTTAGCGATGACCTTACCGCCAAAAAGAGCCTTGTTTGACTTGCCGAAATAAGCCTCAGCTGCAGCAGCGAGGTTACTTGGGTACATCTTGTAGAACGGGCTCTTCTTTGCAGCTGCGGGCTTGCCTTTACCAGAGTCCTGAGCAAATGAGGTGGCGGGGATTAAAAATAGGCTTGCGATAATGAGGAAAAGTTTCATGTAGGTGTCCTTTCAGAACGGTTGATTCGCGGCGGCTATGTAGGCCGATATCTGATTGGGGTCAATACTATTCAACGGTTTTTATCAGCCATGTGCTCTCGCTACTGGTGCGATTTGAATTTGGCCTCTGCTCAAGCCGCTTAAAGGCCAATCGGTGTGTCGTCGGTCGGTGTTTTTTTGCGCTCAAGGGAACAAAAAAACGCTCAGTGTTTCAATCAATTTACGGACACCATGATGACATAGGAGATGACCACCATGCCCAAAACATTGATTCAAAAATCCACTGCAATGAGCCTATCGCTCCTGTTATTCGCGTGTGGAACTGACGAATTCACCGCGGACAGGTTTCAGACTCTGGCTCCACCAGAACTTGAAGACGCCAAGTCGCAACGATCTCGCTCACCTCAAGCGGGCTCGGTTGCGCCAACTCAGACCGCAGCCGAGGCATGGTCTAATCAGTCCACTCCAAACGTTCCGTTATCGATGATTATTAAAGAGAGAAGCGCAGGTAAAAAGGCAGCGAAGCGAAAGGCCAGTGAGCTACAGACCCTAAAGAGACAGCTGACAGACAAAAGTATTTTGAGAGCCTTAGGCGGTCGGGGGCAGATGGGGGTCTATAGCGGGGGCGGCGGAGGCGGTCAGGGTTTGGTTCTAGGCATGGGCAGTCCAGGCGTTGCCAAAGCGGGTGGCGGTCCGTTGAGACTGAGACCGGAATTCACTGGTGACTCACCTAGAGCGTGGCCCAGACACTCAACGGACGAGTATGATCGCGTCGTCGAAAATGATTTCAAAGTGACTTTGGACGAGCCGTTATCGACATTTTCAATCGATGTCGATACCGCAGCGTATGCCAATGTCAGGCGTTTCATCGAGCAAGAGCATCGGCTGCCGCCAAAAGACTCGGCTCGCATCGAAGAACTCATCAATTACTTCGATTACGACTACGAGGGACCCACCGGAGAGACGCCCTTCGCTGTCCATACCGAAATTGCAAAAGCGCCGTGGAATCAAGATCACACCTTGGTTCATATTGGCTTGCAAGGCAAACGGGTCGATATGAGTGAGGCACCGCCATCAAATCTGGTTTTTTTAATCGATGTCTCGGGGTCTATGAGGTCGGCAGACAAACTGCCCCTTTTGGTGGCCGGCTTTAAAATGCTCGTTCAGCAATTGCGCGCTCAAGATCAGGTTGCAATCGTTGTTTATGCAAGCCGAGAGGGCGTGGTTCTGCCACCGACATCGGGGGCCGATAAAGACCTAATTTTGTCCGCGTTAAACAGCCTCCGGTCGGGCGGGTCGACAGCGGGCGGTGCGGGCATTCAATTGGCCTACAAGCTCGCGCAAGACAACTTCATCGAAGGGGGGACCAACCGGGTTATCTTGGCCACCGATGGCGATTTCAATGTGGGTGTGTCCAGTACCGGTGAACTCAGCAGACTTATCGAGTCAAAGCGTGCATCCAATGTGTTCTTGAGCGTGCTTGGCTTTGGACGCGGCAATTATAAAGACTCTCGCATGGAGACCTTGTCCAATAAGGGCAATGGCAATGCGTATTACATCGACAATATCCTCGAAGCGAAGAAGGTCCTAGTCAATGAACTGGGTGGCACTCTCATGACCATTGCTAAAGACGTGAAGCTCCAAGTTGAGTTCAACCCGGCTTTAGTCAAAGGCTACCGGCTCATCGGGTATGAGAACCGTGCCTTGGCTGCACGAGATTTTAATGATGATAAGAAAGATGCGGGCGAGTTGGGCGCAGGTCATACCGTCACCGCCCTCTACGAAATCATTCCAGCTGACTCCGATGAGGTCATCCCGGGTGTAGACCCACTGAAATACCAGACGAGCAAAGTTCAAATGGCTGCTGCCAACTCTGATGAGCTCTTCACTGTCAAACTTCGGTATAAGCAACCGACCGGGACAAAGAGTGTCCTGATGACGCGAGCTGTCAAAGACGAACTGAGTCCACTCTCTGAGACAACAGATGCCTATCGTTTCTCCAGCGCAGTTGCCGAGTTTGGTTTGTTGTTACGTGAGTCCAAATACCGTGGTCAGGCCAATTATGCCGACCTCATTAAACGAGCGAATGCAGCCAGTGGTAAAGACCCCGAAGGATACCGGGCTGGATTTGTTCAATTGGCCCGCAAGGCACAGGCCCTAGACCAAGTTCAGAGACGTAAAATCAAGGCCAGTAAAACAAAGGCCACACGCACTCAATGACACCCAGGGGCGTGATTGGTCTATCACACGCCGTTCCGTCCCGCCGATGCCACCAAGCCTCGGCGGGAATTTATTTAAAAAAAGACTGAAAAATCACCTTCGAGGGCTTGCCACCCGGTGTTTGCGGTTTATGCTCTCTACAAGGAGGTGCACATGGAATCCGTCGAGAGCCAGCCCTCGGAAAAGAGCGTCCTATCCGACGCCCCCTTTTGGCCTTCAGGCCGTCTTTTGGGCCATATTGAACACGTTGGCCAAGACCCACTCAATACGATGATTAAGGCGCATCGTGACTATGGTGAAATCGTTCGTATTCGGCTGGGCCCACTCCCGGCATTCTTTATATTCGATCCCGCAGCTGTCAAAGAGGCGCTGATCACCAAGGCCGATGACTTTGACAAGACAACCCGCGGATACAATAAACTGCGATTGTTCTTGGGCAACGGGCTTGTGACCAGTGAAGGCAGCTTCTGGCGTCGTCAAAGACGCATCGCGCAACCCGCATTTTATCGCAAGAGCATCGCAGGTTTCGCGACCACAATGACGCAGACGGCCGAAGATTTGGTCGAAAAATGGGCGGCCATTGCTGACTCAGGCCAGATAATCGACATGGCCGATGCCATGCGCGAACTCACGCTTAAAATCGCCGGTGAGACGCTGATGAGCGTGGACATGACAGGCGATGCAAAGTTGGTGGCCGAAGCCATGGATGTGGCCATGGAGCGCTTCATGGATTACCTCTCGAGTCCCATCCCTTACCCAGAATACATGCCAACACCGGCCAACTATAAATTCTGGACGATCTTCGCGCGGATGAAAAAGCGGGTTGCCGACATCATTACGGAGCGGCGGGACAGTGGTGATGAGGTCCATGATTTATTGGGTATGTTCATGGCCGCTGAAGACCCTGAGACCGGTGAGAGGATGACCGATCAGCAATTACGCGATGAGGTCCTGACCATGCTCTCAGCCGGACACGACACCACATCCAATGCCCTTGTGTGGACACTTCACGAATTGGCAAGACACCCAGCCGTTGTCTCAGAGCTGGAGGCCGAGTTGGATGCCGTTCTCGGTGGGCGAACACCCAGCATTGAAGATATCCCCAAGCTTCAGTACACAGCTCAAGTGGTCAAAGAGTCGATGCG
>MDTC01185987.1_pt1 | contig 10362 bp, 1 predicted proteins | sample 811181 | NCBI WGS metagenome assembly MDTC01 (sample SAMN05326644, study PRJNA326480) | marine metagenome | isolation source: seawater | place: Pacific Ocean: North | collected 2011
AAGGTTGATGTTATCTCCGTTGGCCCCTCCAGCAAAAGTGACTTCTCCTACAAAGTAAGAAGTTCCTGTTACAGATAAACCACCACCAACAGTTACATTGCCAGCAATACCCAGTCCACCGTCAAGTTGTACTGAACCAGTGTTAGCATCGCCTAGGGTGTTATCAGTAACATTTACAAATGTCGTAATACCACTAATTTGTAAATCATCTAACTCAGTATGCCCATCTACGTCTAAGTTACCATCAGCATCAATAGCACCAGCAAATGTAGATACACCAGCAACATTAAGGTCATCTAATTCAGTATGTCCATCAACATCTAAGTCGCCATTCGCATCAATATTATTTGCAAAGGTAGCAATACCAACTACATTAAGTGTATCACTAATGTTTGTGATATCTAACTCAGTGCGACCATCAACATCTAAGTCTCCATCAGCATCAATGTTTCCCGAGAATGTAGAAATACCAGATACTGTAAGCGCAACACCAACAGAAAGTCGCGAGCCATCAAAAGTTAAGTTGCCGTCATCCTCAATAGTGCTACCAGAACCAACGATGGCAATTCTATTGTCTGTTAAAGAACTAATTTCAACATTATTACTAAATGTAGAAATTCCAGTAACAACAAGACTTCCAATACCAGCATTGCCAGTTACGTTTAAATCAACACCAACTGCTAAGGTACTTCCATCAAAAGTTAAGTTAGCATTATCCTCGATAGTACTTCCAGCACCAACGATAGGAATTCTATTTTCGGTTAGTGAAGTAATCTCTACATTATCACTAAATGTAGAGATACCAGTAACAGAAAGACTACCAATACCAGTATTACCGGTTACATCTAAATCAACACCAACTGCTAATGTACTTCCGTCAAAAGTTAAATTGGCATCATCTTCGATAGTGCTACCAGCACCAACGATAGGAATTCTATTGTCTGTTAATGAAGTAATCTCTACATTATCACCGAATGTAGAGATACCAGTAACAGAAAGACTACCAATACCAGCATTACCTGCTAAATGAAAGTCTCTCCACTCTTGAGAAGATGAACCTAAATTAAATGTTGATGTGGTATTGGGGATGATGTTAGAGTTAACATCTGCCTGAAACTCAACACTATCATTGGCATTATCACCAAGTTGAATTGTGCCCGATGCTCCAGCAGCAAACGTAACTACTCCAACAAAGAAGGAATCGCCAGTAACACGTAATTGACCACCAACAGTTACATTTTTATTGACACCAAGACCACCATCAATCTGAACCGCTCCAGTATCAGCATTTCCTAGTGTGTTTTGGGTGGTATCAGTAAACGTTGTAATGCCAGTAAAATTAGCACTGCCACTATTAATGTTGGCAGATGTAATATCACCAGTAACCTCTAAATCACCAAAGACATATTCGGCAATTGTTCCACTAGATGCTGGTCCTATAATCTCAAGTGGATATCTCGGATTAGCAGTATTAATACCAACTGAATTGCCAGCACTTACTCTAACAGCAAATGCTTTTCCATCTTCTCCAGTACTATCTGCAACTAAAACGTCGCCAAGTGCAGTTGTAACACCTGTAATTCTTGCATCGGTAACTCCAATACCACCAATTACATGGAACGTATGGTCGGGCAGTGCCGTATTGATGCCAACTTTGTTGATATCTGGATCAACAACAAATACATTGTCGTTAACCTCAATACCATTCTTAATGACAAAATTCTTATTGATTGCCATTCGGGTTCACTCTCCCCCGTACTACTTTTTTATATTTATACAGGAGAAAAACTAACTTCTATTATTATGTCGTGTCGCCAGATTCTATTTTAAGGTAAACCCATCCAGCACCATCTGTATTTGTAAAGACATAGGTTGAGTTTCCGGTTGGCAAGTTAAACCATCCACCATCACCCTGGTATCTTCCCCATATTTTTTTGTCAACTCCAACAAACTCAGTAGAGTCATTAGGATATCCAGGAGCATCACTAGAAGCATTACCTAATGCATAATGTGTAATGGATGTACCTATATCCTTAAGATACCAAGCTCGAGCAATACCTGTTGCACCACCAGTATCTACTTTTAAATCAGAATCAGTCCACCAAGCATATAAATCGCCAAGTGTGCCAACTGTAGACCAACCATCTAAATCCGTACCAGATTTATAATTACGAACGTTTTGTATATTACTACCTACCGGCGGTTTTTCCTCAAATGCACCACCAACGCTACCTTGAAGTCTATATTTAAAATTACCGTCCCAGTCTTTGTTTAATTTGTCTGTAGTGAATTTTTCTCCCCAGAAATCTTTTTGACTTTCAGATGTATTTCTATAAGTTGCGGGAACATCCGGATGTCCTGGTCCCCAAATTGTATGAGCAAATCTTTGGTTGCCATTAGCACCTATTCTCTTATATCTCCAAATTTTTGGAGCATATATTTTTTTGACTTCTACCACCGGATCCGGTGTCGTAGGATGATTAATATTTAATGTTGCAGAAGCAGATGCACTACCACTACTATTTGTTACGGTCATACTAAACGTTATTGTCTGAGCAAGACCACCTCCATCTTTTGGATCTAGTCCAAAAACTGTAAATTCATCATAAGTAGATGCCTGATACCATGCGAGACCAGTTCCAGGTGGTCCGCTTGGTGTTGCTCCAGTTATAAAGGAATTACTAAACCCATTGTAAGTACCCCCAGTTGGTGCTCCAGTAATATTCCAATAAAGAGATACAGTTGTATTGTTTTCTGGAGTAACAGTTAAATCAGTTAAACCTGCTGTGCCATTAAAATTTAGTGATATAGTGGGTTTAGGTACATCTACAGATGTATCCTTAATTATAAATGATTGTTCTGCTACTTTATTTGCGGTAATAAGACTACTATCTTTATATAATCTTATTGTAGCAGTTTCATCTCCTTCAGTGCTCAAATCTGCAACTGTTTTTAAGTATATCCATGCAATACTACGGGTTTTTTCTACTCCACTAATACGATCAGAAAGAGAATCTGCGGGAACAGTGGTTATATCACCTTTTCTATTAGCATAACTTTGAAAACACTCATCTGGACCTGAAAACTGTGGAACAGTACTGGAAGGAATAGTATCAACTTCTTCTAAATCACTGTTTGAGATTCCTGCTATCGAATAGTATATTGTTTTGCCAGGTGCAGCAGTTGTTTCAATTCTAAACGAAACAACCTGATTCTCATCTACCTGTGGTGTTCCTGTCCATGACGTACTTTTATTATACCCACCAGTTGATGCTAGTCCATAGTCTTGATCAAAATGATATATCGGAAGACTATCATTTTTCACCTTAAACTCATCACTAACTAGTATTTCATTTATAGCATCCTCCCAATCAGTTTGTTTATTATAGAAATGGATTTCATAAAATTTATCTCCTTCTTGATCATCAAGGTAATCTTTAACAGGTTTAAATTTTGTACTAGATTCTACATTTGTATGATATGGGACAATATGACCAGTGGAAACATCAGGGTTGGATTTAATTCCACCCACTGTTGAACCAGATGTTTTTGTATAACCTGCTCGTGTTGGTGTGAAGAATCCTGTTACCTTGTCAAAATCATATTCTTTCTGTTCATCACCAAAATCACCAGTTTCAAAAGAACCGCTTATAGCTGCACTACCGTCATCTTTAAGAACTCTATGGTAAATTTTTGGGCCATCAGATTCTGAAGTTAAATTCCATCCTTCAAAAAGGAAAGTAATTTGAGTCTCTGAATTTTCACTTGCAACATTACCGATTCCTAATCCTTTTAAAGTAACACGATATACTGGGGTATCTAATGAAGTATCATTTACGATAAAGCTATGCTGACTTTGAGTGGTTGTTGAACCGATAATTTTTAAAGCTCTATTGCGTGCAGAATTTTCCCACAATTTAACGATGAAAGTCTCTGGACCTTCTGTAGTTTCATCACTCTTTGGTTCAATGTTAAATGAAGCACTACCAGTTCTACCTGTTGAACTAGAGGTAGCATCTTCTGTATTTACTACACTACCTACAACTGCATCAAAGTCATCAGTGCTTGCTAAAGTAACACCATCAGATTCATAAATTGCCCAATGTATAGTCTCATTTGTTCTCATATTTTCAGTATCTAAGGATACTGTTAAAGTGTCACCTTCATTTACATTCCCATTTGCAGTAATGTTTGCTGCTCTATCTTTTGATGTGTCAATAATTTTAACTGATTTTTTAAAATCTCCAACTCCAGTTCTGGTATTTGTAATAAACGTGCCACTTCCAACAGGATATTCAATTTTAAATGCAAATACTTGCGTTCCCTCTGTTACTTGATCTTCAAGTGCATCAATTGTGAATGATGTTGTTCCTTGATTTGCGCTACTAAGTGTTGCACCTACTGTTGGTGTTGCAACACCATCAGCATCTTTAGTAAAACCGGAATTAACCGTAATGGTGCCAGAAGTAACATTAAAATCTGCATCTTGTGCAGAATTATCAATATGCTCAATATACCACTTTAAAGTATCTCCATTAGGAATATTAAGTGTTGCAACATTATAAGTTACTGAATCACCTTCATTAATTTCATTATTTGCTTTAATAGTGCCACTAGTCTTATCAACATTTAAACCTGAGAATACTGCACTAGGAGCAGCAAGAGAATTGTCAAGGATTCTAAATCTACCCTTAAAATCTGTGTTTATTTGATACTTGTAGGCAGGGTCAGTATAAAAACGAACTCTAAAATCATGGTTTCCACCGATAAAATCCGTTACATTATCTGCTGCTGGACTAATATTAACTGTTTTAGCACCACTTGGATTAGTTGTAAAACTTCCAGTTACAGCATCAAAATCGGCATCACTATAAGTAGAATTAGTAGTGATTCTTATTAATTTCCAATAGAATGTTGTATTTCCTGGGATGTCAGTAGTTTGTACATTAATATCTAAAGAACCAGTTTCTAATACTCCAATACGTTCTGATTCGTTAAATGAAGTCTTGGTTTGATTTCCTCCAACAAACCCTTTAGATACTGTACTTGTTGTACTCATTCTGGGTTCTGGTGGATTTATTGGTGGTGGAGAAACAATTTCAGGTAAAGGAGTAAAACTTGGTTCTCTAACAACATCTTCATTAGATATACTTAAATTTGGTGTTGCAGGTCTTTCAATAAACTCACTCAATTCAACCGTTGGAACCTCTGCAAGACTAATTACTACTCTTGCAGGACCAGTCGAACCACCAAGAGTTGAAGATATAGAATCAATACCATCACCCTCAAGACCTGTGTCTCTTTCACTTTCTACATCTTTTGCTGATTCAATAACAGAAGCATTTCCTTCACTTCTAACAAGAATATCATTTGGGAAATCGGGGCTAATATAACCTGATCCTCCGCCACCACCATGAGTGTCACTACCCTGTCCTCCGGTAGCACCACAACCTCCCCATCCTATATCAGCAACTGCACCATTAGCACGTCCTGCAGTGTTGAAAATATTATATCCTGCCTTAAATCCTCTGTTAATTTCCTTCGTATTTGTTACAAGAGTTCCATCAGAAGTTGCAAATTTTACACTAGTGCCTCTGTCAGCACAAGGATTTGGTTGATTTGCAAACTGGAAGAGATTTCCTTTTGAACACCTAATTGTTGTTCCACCATTTGGTATTGATGCTTTTGTATCAGGAGCAACGGGTAGAAGATTAGTGGCAGAACCATGAACGCCATTTTCTCCTAGTGTTGTAGGAGAAACACCACCAACACCACCGGCATATGCATTGCCTCCATTGACAGAAACACCGCCGCCAGGAGCACCATTTCCATTATACCCAGCATCTCCTCCACCACCAACTACAGCAAGTAATTGCCCCTTCTTGAAGAGGAATGGAGTATTGACATAATCGTTTAAACCAGCAATTACATATTCAGTGTCTCTCTTCATGTTGAGTCTGAGATAAGAGAAACCACCTTCTCCACCAGAATTTCCTCCTACATCACTTCCCTTTCCGCCATACATCTTAACATCAACTTCAATATCATTATTTGAATAGAAAGAGTAATATTCGGTTTCTTTAATGCTAGTATCAGTAGACTTCTCAAAAGTTAAATCGCCATTAATTAAATTAAGAGCTCTTGTAACTGCAAAATCATCATTATGTCTAATTTGCTCTACTGTAATTGTATTATCTCTATTATCAGAAACATTAAAGTCTACAACATTAGTATAAAGAGTATTTGATCCTGAAGTTACAGCATTAATTGCAGGAACTACTGAAGTATCTTTGACAGTAATTTGACAGAGTATTCTCTTAGAGAATACATAGTCTGAAGTAATTGTTAAATCAGAAGTATAACCAGAATCTTTATATGGAGTATATGGATGAGCACCACTTATTTGATAGTTTCTGGCAATAGAAACATCCGTTACATCAGTATCAAGTACATCAAATGGTTGTTCTGTCACAATAGTCATAGAGACAGAACCTTCTCCATTGTTTAAACTATCACCGCTAATTTTTTCTAATTTATTTGTATTATATACACTATTACCACCCTCTCCACCAGTTGCTTTGGTTGAGTTTTTAACTTCTGCCGGAGTGGTAAATCTAATAATTGCTTTACCTAATATTTCTCCATCCTGCGTTCTTACAGTTTCAGGGGAAACATCAAATGTTCCGTCACTCACAGAAACAATAAAATCTAAAAAACTATCTTCATTTCCAGTTTGAATATTGGCACTAAGATCGCCATCCAAATCCATTCCAATACTTCTGCCAGCAATAACATCACTTGTGTTTTGATTTTGATTGGGAGTGAAATCTTGCAGAATTCTTAAACCATCTGAAGTGCGGTCGCCTGGTTCAAAACTACTGATAACATCATATGTTGTGTTTGTTTTAAGTCGTACAGTTTGTGTGCCAAAACTTCTATTTACTGTAATTACTTGACCTCTACCTGGTGCAGTTTCTGGGAAACCATACCACTTCTTTTCTATAAATTTAATATAGTTAAGACCAATTTGACTATCTGTTGCGTTCTTCGTAACCTTAAATGTTAGGTCAACAAAATCGGCAGGAATAGGATCAGCACCGGCAGTTCCTCCAATAGCAGGAGTAATTCCTCCGCCGCCGCCACCTCCACCGCCGCCGCCATCACCGATAATTTTAGATACTCCGATTCCCCCATCATGAGGATCAATCTGATCATATGACCCATCTCCGTCTCTAAAAATGTCAAAAGTATTAGTATATCCTCCATCACCTCTTATACAAATAGAGTCAAGTGAATCATTATTGCACCAACCTAATTCAGATCCTCTATGTAATGAAATATAATAGTTATCATTCCCAGAAGTCAAATAATAACCTATATCATCATTTTTGAATTTAGTGCTCCCGTTTATAATTGTTTGTCCATCCCAGATTACCACAACTCTGTAAGTTGTGGTAGTATTTACGCTAGAAATTGGAGTGCTAGTTTTTATATAAAATCCATAGTCAATGGGATCTTGTTTATTTGCTCCTTGCGGTGTTCCTGCTACTGGATTATAGTTTACTACTGTTGCTAGTTTTATATCATCAACAGTATTTCTTAAAGTCCTATTCCACTCTTCCCAAGTTCCAGCATCACCACCATCTTCGCCAGATGCCCCTTTAGATGCTCCACCTCCGCCTCCGCCACCAGCAGCAACGACCATCCATTCATTAGAATCTACTCTTATGACGCCGGATGCACCTCCACCGCCGCCACCGGCACCAGAAATACCACCTGGACCAGAGTTTCCTCCTTTCCCTCCAAATACAGAATCTCTAGCATAACTATTTTCTGCTACATTTAAATCATAAGAAAGACCACCCAATCCTCCATTAGCAGAAGCACCCGCTCCCCCATTATTGCCGACAGAACCTGAACCAATTATATAATCTATAGGACCAGATGCATTATTAATTGAAGAAATTTCACTATCAGAGAATTTAAAGTTTCCAACTATACCTTTTCCTCCAACACCACCTAAATCAGTACTGCTTTCATTTCCACCAGAACCACCTCTACCACCAGATATAGAAAATTCTACTGAAACTGCCTCTGTTGGAATACCAACTCTTCTGACATTTCCAGAAGAAACATTTTCTATATAAGTTGTTCTTTGGATTTGATCAACTACAGTTTCTTCACTTAAAATAGTGGAAAGAGTTTTACTGTATACTCCATCTAAAAGTCTTGTATTAGGAACTTCTCCCTCATTTAATTTATTCCTTTCCCACCACTGAAATTCTAATTTATAATCTTCCCAAGGAGTTCTGGTATCAGATAAACTTGCAGTTGTAGAAGTTGTTCCGCTGTTTGGATTAAGAAGTGTGTTGGTAGTACTAGGTTGAGTGTCAATAATAAGAAAAGGTCTTACATTTAAAGTAACAATATCACTAGTTACTGTATCATTGACAGCATTTCCAGTATCATATTGACCACTTGTTAAATTTGGAATGTAATCAAGTACGCAATAGTATTGATTTAAGTGAGTTCCAGGAGACTGAACGTTTTTTACTGTTAATGTAGGTGTTGTAGTTCCCGAATATACAATAGAATCGGTAAGTTTAGTTACATTTCCTATTGGAGTGCTATTAGCATCAATCTCATACCATTGATAAGAAATATATCCGTCATTTTTTGCTGTATGAGGAACACCAGGAGTCAAATTATCTAAATTAGGATCAGTTGGTGCAACAGCATCAGTCTCTAATGTATCAATATCTCCAATTTCTGCTTCGTCACCCGTCATATAATATGTTGATGCGGCAAGAGTAAATACCGCATCACCATTATGATTTAATGTCGTATCTGTTGGTTGAGTGTCAATTCGTATATAAGGTCCATTAATATCAAGAGAAGTGTAGATATCTCGATTTATTCTACTCATACGAAGTTCTGACCTCCAATGATGCCATACAGACCTGATGTATTTAGATTAGAAATATCAAAGGATTTAAATGAATATATGTCAACAGCATTAACTGCCTGAGACATAACAGGAACAACTCCACCTGGCCATTTAGTATTAACTCTATTTGTTGTAGCAAATGGAGTAATTCTAATATCATCAATATCTACAGTGTAGAAAGTTCCACTGGGTTGAGTAAACTTAACTGTAAACGACATTGCGCTTGAGTCTGTTGGAGGATTTGTTAATCGAATCTGGTCCACATTACCTGATAAAGTAACCTCAAAATTCTGACCTGTTGAAAGGTCTAGTGTTAGTATATTGCCAGATTGTGTAACTCCATTATTAGTTTCAGAGAACGTTCTCAAATACGTATGAGAATCTGATGTAGTAATACCAGAGATGAATACATCATTACAAGTTGAGAATCCAGTTATATTAGATCTGACAAATGTCGCTGCAGTACCAACGATTTCTCCGCGAGTAGTATCGTCAATTCTATATGGACCAGATAATGTAGAAAAACCTATTACCTCTAAGTCTGTTTCAACCGCTAGACTACCAGTGATGCGTGCACCATCATGCACATGAAGACTTGTTCCACTTTGACCAACAATCGCAGAACCTACAGTCAGAGAATAACCAAGTAAGAAATCTGTTGCAGTTCCTCCATCTGGAATTGAAGTTCCGATACCAACTCTACCATTTAATACATCCTCATATGATAAGTTATCGCCCTGTCTAATCCAACCAGTCTGATCTGCGTTCAGGTTGACAAGACCACCACCATCACCATAGTAATAAACTTGTAGATGCGGATCAACTGGGAATACAGATACTCCCATTCCCGCATAAGTTCCAGAGTAGATAGTGTGAATACCAACTCCAGTAATTTGTGTTGTTGTTCCACCAATGGTAACTGGTCCGTTATTAACAGAGAATTGACCAGTTACAGTCAATCCAGCACCAATTACAAAGTCATCATCAATGTATACATTTCCGCCAATTACATTTAGAGCAAATCCATTGGCACTAGTTCCAATACCAACATGACCACTATTGTCAACAGACATTTGATCATCGCCACCCAGGATTCTGAGTCTATCATTACCTGCGGTGGTTGTTCCAATACCAACTCTTTCAAACAAATCTTCTTTAGTATTTGTAGTCAGAGATACAGTACCGAATGATCTCCAATTATTACTTAATGTATAAATCCATCCTGCATTTCCACCATCAACTGGGTTAGCATTAAATACCAAGTCTCCAGGGTTGCCTGAAAGTGAAGGAGTTCCAAGACCTACAGTATACTTTCTAGATACTGAAGCATCACCTTGTAAGAACAGGTTATTGGATTCTACACCTTTATCAGATCTTACTGTAAGTTTGTTTGAAACAATAACAGGACCATTGAA
>MDTC01028245.1_pt1 | contig 10360 bp, 26 predicted proteins | sample 811181 | NCBI WGS metagenome assembly MDTC01 (sample SAMN05326644, study PRJNA326480) | marine metagenome | isolation source: seawater | place: Pacific Ocean: North | collected 2011
CCGAACATCTGATAGTAGAGTTCACTGAAGATAGCGAAATCATCAGGGGTTTCGCTATTCCAAACTTTGAGAATTTCAGAGTAGTTCATCACTGGTCAGCAAACATTCCGAAGTGAGCATCACAAACGAAGTCGATAACTTCATCAGTGGCATTAACATTGAATTGATCGCAGAACCAATCGACACACATATCAGGAGGGAACATGGTATCGAACATGAAATCCTGCAGATCCTGCAGTGTTTGTGGGTTGGAGAGAAGTGCTTTGTTTGTCATGCACCTATTATAAGCACAGGGTGTGGCGGATCGCGACCTCTAGTGTGCCACCTTGCCAACTGGAGCGAAGCGGCTGACCAGTTTGTGTTACTTAAGCGCGTGACAGTAGTCTATACTTTTCACGCACCATCCTGTAGCACATGTTATCTCTTCAATGAGATCTTCATCATCATCTGCCTCCCATACTATTCCCAAAACTTCATCAATTATTTCTTGAGCATAGATACCATCTTCAAAACCATCATCAAAATCAAACTCAATGTCAGTAACTTGGAATTGCATTGTTGTTACTTAGTGGGGAAATTACGGCAGACAGCATCACACAAGACCTTCACAAGTTCAGGGTCATTTGTGATACCATACTCTTGAAAGTATTCATCAACAATACACTCAATGTCCTCCATTAATTGTTCCCTTGCCGTGAGCATTTCGAGTTGATCAGTCATTAAAAAAATCCCGAACATGTATAGAATACACGAACGGGATTGAAAATCAAGTGTTACTATGCCAGTTCAATAAGTGTCATCATACTCATTGACTTCTCTTTTAAATTTGGTAACTTTCTTCTTAGTCTGTCTGCGAATATTCTTTACTTCATAACCAAAGTCTTCGAAATCGTCATCGAATTGTTGATACTTACTGTCGGAAGACTGATTGTAACGTTTGCCCATGATTTGGTTGTGGTTTTTAACTCAAACTGTGTGATTATTTAGTTACAGCAACTAGTTCTTGTTGTTTAATACAAGAATTCAACAGTTTTCCAATTGATTCTTCGTTTTGTAGAGTTTTTGACACTTTATCATCGAATTCTTGTGTATTTTTACACTTAAACTCGTATTCTTTGTCAATATTACTATTATACACTACATATACGCTCTCTTTATTAACTTTTAGTGTATTAATAGCTGAACTATTAAGGTTTTCGTAGGTTTTCACAAACATTAAAAAGTTTAAAAAAGGAAAAAACTCAAAATCTTAAAAAAATGACTTTTTAAGATTTTTAAAAAACTCAAAAAACCCAAAAAGTGAGATTTCTGAATTCTTGAGATTATTATAAACCCTTCTGAGGTGCCTGGGAGGGGTTCTGTGCCACTTTGAGACCTGTCACATGTTTCCTTGACTTTCGATAGGTTGCGTGCTAAGCCAACGTCTCTGGAGTGCCTTCTAGGTATCTTCAGAGTTACTCTACAGCTCCTCCACTATATTTTTTTAACCATTTAGAAATATATTCACCGAGGGGGGAGAGTTGTTCAAAAACCCTGTGCCTGACTGACGCGCTTAGATGTAGTATAGTCCAATACATTTACTTTCATACCTTTAGTGTTACCCTGTTGAAACCACCATGCTCTCAGTTGTTCATATGAGTCAAATGTAGCACGTATCATAGGTCTATTTGCTTGTGGTCCAACAACTGAGTAATAGTGTCTATCATATGGTTCAGTTGATGTACAAGTAAATGATTTAATTGTTGGTGTCATTGGTACGTTCTTGTTTGACTGTCTTGAAGTAGAGTTTGTAGTATCGTTGCTTCATACTGTCTAGTATAGCATTATCTTCATCAAATGCCATGTATTTTGTTAGTTGATAGCAACCTTCTAGTTCTGATAGTAAGCGTAGTATGTTAGTTGATGATGGTTTTAATCCGCCATGTGAGTATTGTGACATGATATGGATAATCTATTGGTTGAATCACCGAACTCACCATGGAGGAAGATATTAAAGGAGATAGCGTATCTTACTTGATCTGATTGTGATTGTGGTGCTGAGTGTTCAATATGTGATGGGAATAGTAATAGTGTTCCTTCTTCTAGTTGAATGTCTAGTGTTTTAGAGTTGTAAATGTTTGATTGATTAGTTGTTGGTATTACTGTTCCTGGTACAAATGATGGTATGAATGGTGATTGATGTAATGAGAGTATGTTACCTGATTGTGGGGGGACTTGGATGTAATATATGCCAGTGAAGATAGAGTTAGCATGTGAGTGTTGTGGTAGATAATCTCCCTTAGTGTGTTTATTACACCAACTGTTGATGATAGTGAATGACTGTTGTATTTGTAGTTCGTTGTGTATGTAATGGGAGATGTGTGGATCTAACTTATCTTCTAGTTGGTGATCTATTAGGTGTTGATTGACTGAGATATAACCATTATTCCCTTCAGACCTATTGTATTGTGTGTTGGTGACTAGATCGATCTCGTGTTGATCTACTGGTAGGTTAGTTTGATATAGGGGAGAAGAGAATAGTGGTATGATCATCTACAGTATGTGATAGTGTGGTCTAACCTGTACAGGGTGATAAGGGCAATGATGAACTGTAGATATGGTAGCATGAATTGGATGCGTTGTCTCACTTTGGTTTCTTGACTGCCCATGTCATTTCCATAGTAATAGTGAGTAACAAAGTGAAGACTACAATGAATGTGGTAGTCATTTGTCTTCGAGTATATTACGTGATGGTATCAATTGTTGTGCCATCTTATCACGTAGTTGATTGATACGCTCTTCATCATAACATTGGAATGTAGGGTGCTTCTCTACCTTCTTGTAGTAATGCAGGGCATTGATGATGATAGTATAATCTTCTAATGATAGGTTGAATAGAGTATTCATTCGTGTGCTAGCCTGTACAATTCATCAAGGATTGGTTTTAGTTCATCGTATCGTGCGTTATTGAGATGTTGGAGAGCACGTTCTTGTTCTTTACGAACAATTGCCTCTACTTCTTGCCATTGACGTTGGTTCATGTGAAGTGCGTGAGAGAGTGATAAACTGCTTCGATATGCATGTTTCCCTTTATGTATCCTGCTACTATGATTGATAGTCCGAAGGCGATACATGCCAGGAGGCTGAAGATTAATGGGACAGTAGGATTAGCTACCTGTGTATTGGTAACATCTGTACTTGTGGTCGTATCTATCGATGTATTTTTGGGCGTGGTCGATACAGGCGAACCAACATCGTTTTGATTCTGTGAGGTCATGTAAGAAGATAGGGAACGTCTCGATGTAAGGGAAATACTCCTTCTTACGGGAGTTCATAACCTTCAAGGGAACTGGTTTCTTCGATCGACGCTTCGATGTAGTCGTCGTAGATCTCGTCGAATTCTTTACCTTCGCTTTCGCTGTTGAGGTAGTCTTCGATGTACGCTGCTTTGATTGCGTACCAGTCGTTAGTTTTTGTTGATTCTTCTTTAATGCTGTCTGTGTCTTTGATTTTAGTGAGGATGATTTGGTTGCCTTTGATGCTCCACGCGAGTTCGTCTCCTTCTTGCCAGTCGAGATTTTGGAGGATGTAGTGCGGGATCTCGATGTAGAGGTCTTTCGTGTCGTCATACTGTTGAACTTTAGTCTGAAATGTGTCCATTTTCAATCAACCACTTACGAGTGAGGGGAGTCGGTTCATAATCTGACCACATTGTGCCCGCAGCACAACTCTGAAGTGCTTTCATGGTCATGCCTTCAGTCTTTCCTGCCCATGATGCTTCTGCTTCCCAGGGTACTGCGGAAGCAGGATATGTACGCTCTGCCATCACACGCCATACTGGTGGTACGCTCTCTTCAGGCATGATAATAGCAATCATCTTATTGTTGATGCTACCCGCCATACAATCCTGTGCAGCGTGCCATCCTTCATGACGTACAACACTCATCAATACATGTGGGCGATACATGTATCTCTTGTTGAGATAGAAATGATTGCTCACTGTGTGATAGACACCACGATGACCAATAGGGAAATACTTGTCATCAGCAAGATATACATTGACACCAATGTTATTGAAAGCAACCATGATCAAGTCAAACTCATCTTTGACTACATCCCAATCAGCATCAGGATATGCATTCATGAGATCCATTGATGAATTGATTTGATCAACACCATCTGTACATTCTTTCAATAGCATACAACCCATGGCATCCATGGTCTTGTATCCTTTGGTGATCTTGTCCTCATTAGCAAGTGCTAGACCTGCTGATCCTAGACTAATTGCTGTCAGGACTGATAGAATTGCTGCTTTCATGTTTAATTTGAGTCAAAAGGTCATCTGCTAACTTGTCCTCACCCTTGTTACATGCTTCCATGTATCGTATGATAAGGTCACGCATCTCATCACTAATCGGATGATCGTTCGTAGAAGAGTTCTTGGAGTTCATGCTCATTGAAAAAGAATGTTGGTTCGTTTTCTAGTTGATTGGGGTCCATCCACTCATAAAACTCATCAGCGAGCGCCATAGCACTGTCGATGTCGTCATTGGACATGTGATGACGGAAACGCTCTACAACATACTCATAGATGCTGTCGCGTTGCTCACTCAAACGCTCAGTGATGGCAGTGTCGTCAGTGTAGTTGAAGTTGCTCATAGTTTGTTGGCGAACAAGATGTTTTGCATGTGATCGTACTGGATGAATTCTACATCATCAGGGAGCAGAGAGACAGCAGCAGCGGCGAAATCGTTAGGAAACTTCTTGAATAAGCGCCAGAACTTCTGCACACCATCATAATCTAGATCTTCATGCGGAAGCACACGGATCTCCCACTTGCCACGAGTGTATCTGTTAGGATATGGGTTGATAAACTCGCGGATGTAATCTTGTAGCAGATTCATTTGACAAATACCTCACTGTTTTGTTCGATAGTAAGCTGCTGTGCTTGCTTCAAATAATAGCACATGTGTGCTACATACTCAACATCTTCTTCACAAGGATCAAAGTCATAGGCGGCATCCCAATCAACAGTGCCATCAGTATTAACTGGCGCACCATAGATATCATCACCATCGATTGCGTAAGCATTGCCATCAGCGACGAGATAGAACTGAGGAGCAGACATTGGAGGAAAAGCGTGGATTGATAGTATAGTATGTATGGGTCAGGGTGTCAAGCGGTGTAGTATGCGTTCTTGTAGAGATAACCGCCAGACCAGTCACACTTCTCCAGAACAAACTCACGCTCAGTGATGATACGAAGATCGAAACGTGGTTCTTTCACAGGTGCTTTGAATGATGCTGCCTTGTGCAACTCACCAGTCTTCTTGTTGATGAAAGCATGAACACTACGGGAACCACTCTCAGTCTCCATGATCACCTTGTGATACTTGCGACCAGTCTCATAGTAGAACTTGTACATGCGCTCACCACTCTTGATCTCAGAGAGACGCTTTGCTTTGTACTCAGGATCGTTCTTGCTGAAGAAGTTGGCGCGGCGGATGCTATCTTCGATGAAGTCTTGCATCAGTGCCTCACAGAGCATCTCAGTCCAGAGGAGAACGTTCTCTTCGATGCGCTTACGAGCATCAGCGGTGGCACAGTAGTCAGCGAAGGTGGTGGCAGTCATGGTGTCGGTTGCGTTGATGAACTTAGTATAGGGTAGATCAGGCGTTGCGGATGTCGCCTTTGACCACTACGTCAGCTGGCACACGAGAGACAGTGTAGCGCGTGATCTGCTGGGAGAATGGACGCCATGCATCGATGGTCTCATTCACAATACGATTGTGCTGACGATCCATGCCCTTAGCAGTGGTGCAGCGACCTGCCTTACGGAAGTAGATGATGGGTTGAACAGAGTCCTTGGTGTCGATCTCAACCTTGTAGAAGCAGTGCTTGACGACTTGAACGGTCATGGGTGGTGTCCCTTGCTGATGAACATAGTATAGGGCTCAGTCGATCAGTTCCAATGCCTCCTGTGACAGTTCTTCCATTGGCATGTCCTTGTCAATCTCGATCATGTCATACTCTTCTTCAATCTGCTCCAGGAGCCAGCGGTCGAGCATCACTTCTTCAATCATTGTTCTTCTTAGCGTTGATTTTTTCGTAGTTAAGGTTGCCATTGTATGTGTCATTGAACTTGACACACATCTCTTTGAGTGCGTTATCTTGTTTGGGCACTGGTTTGTGACCAACAGCACGCATTTGTCTCCACGTCTTCACTTTAGCGTGAGGACGTTGAGCATAATAAAATGGTTCTAGTGCAGCATACTCTGCAACTGTGAGAGTATGGCGTGGTGGTAAAGAACCTTGTGTCATAAGTGAGTGTTTTCCATAAGGAGCATTTCATCGACAGTCATCTCAAGCTCTGCTGCCTTCAATTCGAGATGATCACAGCATGTGTCATCATCGTGGAGATCGATCATGTCAGTGTCCAGGCAAGTAAGTTTGCTGAACAGGTTGTCAAGGAAGTTCAATTCTTCTTCAGAAAACATTGGTCCAGCGTTCGTGTTGTACTTTGGTGATCTGTCCTGCATGTAGCATGTTATCACACACATTGCAGAAGATTTGGAACTTCTCCTCTCGGGAGAAGTTGTGTTTAGCGGCAGTCTCTGCGATAACCTTGGTGACTTGTGCTTTGAGCATTGGTGTCTCTCGATTACTTTGTAATCCTACCAGCACTCAGTAGGGTCTGGGTGGTCAGGCAGACAGTTCTGCAAGTGGTTGTAGAGAGCATTGTCATCGACACCATTCAGGTAAGCATGGTGTTTGCTGATGCCAAGAGAGCACCCCATCATCATGTCCATCAAATAACGGATCTGAGAGGCGGTCAAGAATACTTCAGTGGTCTCCATAGGTAGAAAGGGGTAGAGGGGCGTTAGAGGCGCTTCTAGACGCCTCTCAGCAGGCGAGAGGAGAATAGTCGCTGCCCTGATACTCTTCAGTGTTGATGGCAGTCACCACAGCACCGTTGGCAACGTAGTTCTGAACCTCATACTGCATCTCAGTCTTGAGTTTGGTAGCGAAGAAGGTCATCTCAGACTCAGAACCAGGATGCCAGACGACTTTCTTAACGAAACGCTTGCCAGTGCCAACAGGATAGTAGTCGATCTTGGTGGCGGAGGTGAAGAGTTGCATTGGTGTCTCTCGATTACTTTGTAATCATACAAGGCATCAGGGGAAGAATGGGTGCAGAGTGGGCGCTTTGACAGGTGGCACAGCAGCGCGGATCCTGTCCGCAGCGATCTGATAATACTCCGCATCGGACTCCATGCCAATGAAATGACGACCCAGTGCCACCGCAGCAACACCAGTAGAACCAGATCCCATACAGTTGTCCAGCACAGTGTCACCCTCATTAGAGTATGTTTTGATCAACCACTCCATCAGTGGCACAGGTTTCTGCGTGGGATGCACCTGTTGTTGAGCACTGAAGTCGCGTGAGATGTTGAGAATAGACTTAGGATACCGTGTTCCCTTGTTCTCAAACTCTTTGCGTGGTTTCATACCATATCCATGGTCATTCTTACGTCCCACATATCCTTCAGGGTTCTTACTCTTGCGAGCATATGGTTCTCCTACCTCCATTTGTGGATTATATACTCCGCCTGGTTTCTTAGAGAACAACAATACGTTCTCATGTGTCTTCATTGGTCTATACTTTGCAAGACCAGGAGATCCACACTTATTCTTGTTCCACACCAACTCATATTTGAACCACTTGATCTTAGAACAGATCAACTGTGCGGAGAATGGTTGTGATCCAAACAGACACATCATGCCCTTAGGTTTAATGATGCGACCATATTGCTCCCACATAGCATCAAAATCCAATACTTCATCCCATTTGATGCTGGTAGTGCCGTATGGTGGGTCACAGCAAATAAAATCGACTGATTCGTCTGGAATCTCACGCATGAGTTCCAGGCAGTCGCCGTGTTGTAGATCAAAGGGCATCGAAACCGTCATGAGCACTAATCTTTTTACGAACAGAGTCTTTGTAGCATCCTACCAGAAAATCATACGCTTCGCTGTAGGTGCGTTGTACAGGGTTGGTGTTGTCCTTCCACTTGATCTGGAAGGGCAGGTTGTTACCATTGGCAGTGAGTTTGCTGAGAGACTTGAGTGAGGTGAGATGAACCTCATTGTTTGTCTTGTTCAGGGAGAAGATATAATAGTCACGATGATTCTCCTTCCTGCCGTAGATAGACAGGGCATCTTGAAACTTCTTCCATGATGACACATTCAACTTGTCCTCAGGCAGATCAGTCAGAGCATACAGAATTGCTGCTTTGGAAGAGAAGTTGTCAGCAGCACTGCCATACTTGGATGACTTGATATTGAAATAGTATCCAAAGATCTTAACATCCCACCAGCAACGCGGAGGTGGTTTGATGATGTTCTCTTCACCATACTTCTCAATCAACAGATCAATGATAGTATCCTCATCATCAATACTATTCACACGACCGTCTTCATGACTCTCACTGACAGCGATAGCAATGCTGTTGAGATACTGAAGGACTTCAAGCAGTTTGGCAGGGAACATGGTGCGTTGCTTTGATACAGATAGTATGGCATAAAAAAGGGGCACCGTCAAGTGCCCCAACCAGTTGCTCAGTTGTCCCCATAGATGGGGATGATGTCAGTGCGACAGTGCTGCGTTTTGCTTATGTGCTGCTCCCACAGAGCGGCATCGTCCAAATTGTAAAAGATCGCTTCTTGGCGGCTCTTGCCCTTTTTCTTTGACTTCATCCAGACAACTGCGTACTTCATTCCAATACTGGGGATAAACAATAATGTTAGCATAGTGACGACCCCACCGTGAGTTTGCACTCGTGGGAAGTGGGATGTCTTTGAAGCAAATACTAATGTAGTATTCACTTATGAAAGAGATGTAACCACATGTGCCATGATAACACACTGGTTGGAGCAATTCAAAATCAGTCTGCTTCATCGAACAACTTCCGATCCTTATTCTCTGGTTTAGGGAGACGGAACATCTCCTTAAGATCATTTAGGTCATTTAATTGACGTTGCAAATTGTCAATCTGTGCCTGCAAGATCTGGAAGTTGTGATCGTTGTTGTTCTGCATCATCAGAACATTGTCCATTGCCTTCTTAAAGTCTTCTTCAGTCATTGTATCAGAAACGCTTTGGTAATTTAGAATACTGCCACTTCTTGACAAGTTCAGGATCATCAAGGAATGGATCGATCTCTCGATTGCCCATCATAAGATCGTAAAGACCACGAGCACGGCAGTATGCTTTCTCGTGGTATTCTATCACATCATTGATGCAAGATAGCATCTCTTCATATGCTTGTCTGCTCGATACTTTCTCATCGTTGAGGTAATCGTCGATAGCATCTTGCATACGACATTTGCGTTGCTTTTCATAGGTGTTGTCAGGTCCAAGAAATGGTGTTCCTTCAATGGTCATGGTGGAATTCCTGATTGCGTCGTTCGTCAAGGTAGCGTAAAACATCATCACGCCATTCCATCAACTCATGATAACATGACTGATTGTGAGCACACTGGCGCAGTTGATGATCTGGTTTGAGAACAGACTCATAAAACAGACCTAGTGCATCCCTGCGTTTCTCGTGCTTTTCTGGCGTGTTCATGTTAGTTTAGCGTTGTACAATGTATTTTAGATGGTTGTGTGAGGAAATCTGCATAATATCAGACTTTCTTAATATTGCTCACCATCTCGTGCTTTAGCAGGACTGTGAGCGAGATCGACAAATGCCATTGCCAACTCAGAATAGTCATTGGGAACAGCAACAGCAAACAAACCTGCTGCTGCCACGCACAAACACGTCGTCCAGAAATGCCTCATGATGACTGGGAGATCACTACCCCACAATTATACACCAGATGGACCCCATCCGTCGTTCTCAGGGACAGTATCATCATCGTCCAGTTGATCAACGGATGCAATGTCACATACAGGCACCTCATGCTCACCACCAATCAAATACCAGTGCATCATCTGCCCATGATATTCAGGATGTGCTTTGTAATCTTCAGGATAGACACGCTCACCGATGTACATTAGTTCGCTTTCTGGAATACTTTGATCTCGTAACATTGCTTGCATTTGCAAGTGCATCAACTCGTACTGCGTTGGAACTTTCATTAGCTCTCCATTCATGTCTCATTTGTTTGTAGGTTTTATCATAGGCAGCCAAGTCTCTAACCTTTTTAAATACGGCAGCAGCTTTGGACTTTTCATTGGTTCGCCAATCTTTCTCCTGGGGTCTGACTTCACCAGAAACTTCATCGTACTTCCTTCCACTGGCATGATTAGCATACCTACGGGCTCTCGTAAAACCCATCTCCAGGAATTTCCTCGCCATGTCCATACCAATGAAGTCC
>MDTC01231535.1_pt1 | contig 10360 bp, 1 predicted proteins | sample 811181 | NCBI WGS metagenome assembly MDTC01 (sample SAMN05326644, study PRJNA326480) | marine metagenome | isolation source: seawater | place: Pacific Ocean: North | collected 2011
CCACAAAACAATACACTCTTCACGTTCCAGAATCGCACCCCATTGCTATATTGAACCGTGGAATAGAAAACGTAATAGGTTACACAGGAGTAACCAGTGCAGGTAAAAAAACCGTTACAAATACAACAAATGACGGAGAGTACGAGTTTTATTGGGGAGAAGTTATGATGACTGTTACCGGAGATGCTAACGGAAATGTTGATTTAAGCCATTATGCTAGTAATACGGGAATATACACAGGAGGAAACACAATACTTAGCGGGGAACTTACAGATTTGCCTATGGCAGTCAAGTATCATTTCAACGTATCGACCGTTACGGACCTCGGAGTTGGTATTTCGGGAGAAACTGCCATTTCTTACCTTGCCGCAACAACGCCAGGTCAACCCCAAAATTTCAATGCGTCGTATAATCCAGCAGATGGTACTGGTGCTATTTTATCGTGGAACGAGCCGTGGGACGGAGGACACCCTATAACAAGTTACATTTACGAACATTCTGACGGTACTGTTAACACGACGGGAACTGTTGTTGCGGAGGGAGAAACGACAAACCTGTCAGGTCTAACCCCGGGAAAAGCCTACACTTTCTCACTTAAAGCTGTTAACGGCGAGGGAATTGGAAGTGCAAGTGCTCAATCTAGCGCTACACCTGGAAGGGCTCCTGTTCAGCCTGCTCAACCTACAATTAGCGGAGAAGTGACAGTAACCACCGTATACAAAAACAACAACGTTTATAAAATTTGGAGTATAGATGGTAACGATCCCCCTTATGTTTTGGAAGCTGGAGGGAGCAGTTTAGAAAATCCTAATACGTTAAGGGGGACAGGTGATCCTAATGATGATTCTGATGGTATAATAACAGATTACAATAGTTCTTACTGGAACACTAACACTAATCGAGAAAAAGCATTTGACGGAAATTTAACAGATAAGATGAGAATTGACGGATTTCAGTGGGGACCTTATAATCCGTGGATAAAATTTAAGTTTCCCACCTCAAAAATAATTACCAAGTATTCGATATGGATCGGTGAAGATGACGCATATCCTGCCGAATTTGCCTTAGAAGGTAGCACTGACGATTCACATTGGATTACACTTGATAGTCAAATAAAACAAGATAATGTAATCGACCAGAAAATGAGTTTCGGCGGCTACCCCTATTATAATCTTGATCGGTATCTTACCGATGATATACCTGGAAGTAAGGTGATGCAGAAAAAATCTCTAACCTATTCATTTTCAAATACACAGGGATTTACATATTACAGAATTGTTTTTATGTCAACTAGAAGACGTGGACGAAATGAAAATGACTGGAGGACGCATATAGGACAAATAGCTCTTTATTCTGGCGGTCCTTCTAATAAATACTTCACCGTACCAGGAACCTCTCCCGTAAACTTGGACATATTTATGATAGGAGGCGGAGGAAGTGGAGGTAGAAGTGTAAAAGGCGGAGGAGGAGGAGGTAGCGGAAGTGCCGTGGATGCTGTGAATTGGCCTATAGAACCTGGCACTTATACTTTAGAAGCAGGGAATGGAGGAGAAGTGCCAACAAATGCTAGTTCTCGAGGAACTTCCGGAAAAGACACCACGTTTGGAAATTTATTTACGGCAAAAGGAGGTTCGGGGGGTGCTATTTTAAACAACTCCAACGAGCATATTCTTATAGCAGGGGCAGGAGGATTTAAAGGTACAGATGATAACAGATATAGATTCTCATCTGGAGTTGTTGAAACTGGAAATAACTCGCTTAGATCAGGACCATATAACTCTGATGGACACGAAGCATTTAATGGGACAATTATAAATAAGGATGACTGTTGGAAAGGTCACGCACAAGGTAGTAATAACGTAAGTGAACGTTACGTACAATATATAGATTTCCGTCTACCGAATACGCCGACGAAGATTACCAGATATGATATTTGGATAAGATCTTCAAGCGAAACCACAGACGTACATTTTCCAGTAGATTGGGTTTTAACAGCGTGTCCAATCCTTTATCCTAACTTGTGGCACATGGATCTATTCGGAATACCTATTGATACGCAGACAAATATAACAGATTGGGTACAACCATCTGAAGGATCAGGATCGATTTTAGACAGGGCTAAAAAAACATTTTACGTTAAAAATCCTGATTATTACGATAATTACAGGTTAACTATAACAAAAGTTTATAAAAACTTGAATGATAGTACGAGCGGTGTAACTACTGTTAATATATCTCAAATAGCATATTATAGCGACAATGAGCTTATAGGTGTAGCAGATGGCGGGTGTGGAGGAGGCTTATCCAATATGCCCAGTCACTCCTCGGTAGGAATTAACAACTCTTCTAAAATTTTCAAAACTGACAATGTAAAGCAAAATGATAATAATACGGTAGACAACGACACCATAGGGGCATTGAGGGAAATAAGAGGCAAGAAATTTTATTTAGCTTTAGATGAAGCAACAACTTTTAACGGGTTTGTAACTAATAAAGGGTCTATTGAATCTGACCACATCGAATTAACAAACGATAGCGAACCTGAAACCCGTGGCTACTATATTTGTCGAAATATTTATCCAGGAAACCGGTGTATAATTAAGTTTAAGTTAGATTTATCCACTGACACTAATGACTCGAACTACCAAGGCGGTACTTTTGCGGTTCTGTTAACTACTAAAAAAATTAATTGGCAGCATTGGGGCGAGGAACGAATCCGTTATCCTTGGGAAGACACTTTTAAATATGACTTTTTTACCACTATGATAAATAGAACTGACTCAGCATATTATGGCGTCGGAGTTGCTCAGTCAAATGTAAAAGAAGATAAATGCGACTTCGACCGATCAAACGGCGAAGGGTCTAGTTGGTACGAACATTACCAACGTGATAAAGGTACATTTCTCAATGTTGATTGGCAAGAATGGACTCTAGAGTACGGGAAGAACGGGCAAGATGGGCAGTTTGTTAATGTATGGAATACTCACGATATTGAAAATGTTGAGCCCGAATTCAAATTTATAGAACTTGAAAATAAAAAACTTTCAGAATGTACTACCGTGGCATTTGTATCTACTAATGTATACAGTAATAGTGACCATAGGTACTCTACCTGTAAATTAAAAGACATTAAAATTTGGGTTTCGTCAGATGATAGTTCTGCTTACATGTTTAATAACGCTAGTACTTTAGAGCTTAACTCTAGCTCAAAATTTTACAATGATGATAGTGCTAGATACAATCAGGGAACCGACAGTTACGTGAAAATCGCAGGATATAACGGTGGCACATCCGCCAATTCCGCTAACGATTTTTCGGCAGGAGGAGGTGGTATCGACGGTTCCGGCGGAAATTCCACTGCAAGTTCGTCTGGAACAGGAGGTTACGGTAAAAAAGTTTTTCAAGACCTAGGAGAAGATGTTTTAACAAAGACTTACGGAAAAGGAGGCGACGGCTTCCCTAAGCCATCTGGCGACCCACAAGACGGAGAAATAGGTACGGGAAGCGGAGGGGATGGTTGTAAAAAGATTTCGTTAACAGAAGAACAAATAAATGGTTCTTATTATTATAAGGTAATAGACGAAGGTGTTAGCGGTTTTACTGGTATAACTCAAGGTGGTACTAAAGAAATCTCAGACATCATCATCAATAACACTTCTGAGAGCTTCTTACAATTAGCAAAACATAACCTCTATGAAGAAAGATACAGTAATATAAGATATAATGTTTACCCTGGTAACAGATTTATTGCAAATTTTGAGACGTACTTCTCGCAAACCGGTAATAAAAGATCTGGTTTATATTTTATATGGGGCGGAACAAGAGATTTGGGTAACGGTCTTCACGATGATTCAAGTAATTATCGAGGTTACAAGTTGTGTTTTCGTCAGCGTGACACACCAAATAGAATTTGGTTAGGTTATGGGGATGATAACAGATATGAGTATCAGTATGATTCATCAAGAATGGTACAAGTTGATACTGACATTTTTCAAGACAAGCAAGAATGGACTATTGAATTGAAAGATGCCACGCTAAAACTTTGGCGTGGCGATAGTATTGACATATCTACTGCTACCCCAATTTTAACATTTAATGACGTTTCTATACCTCTCAATAGTAATTCTTACGTTGCGTGGGGAGCTCACTCAACAACCTGGGGAGGCGGCAATCAAATAGCAGTAAGAAATATGAAACTGTGGGTTTCAACCGACGATCCCTCAATCAACAATCTCGATCCTCCCCTAAATCCTCCTGGGACAGGCGGGAGCGGAACCATTATAATACGCCAATCGTTAGGTGCCCCAGGTGTGCCTACACCTCCTACAGATATATTGTGTAACTATGCTACTTCAGAACAAACAAGTATTACTTGGAATACTCCGCATTGGGATGGCAATTTCGCTATAACGGGATACGAAGTCCAACAAGCCGTAAGCCCTAGCTACATCACCTGGAACTCGCTCGGAACGACCACTTTAGGGAGTTTTGTCGTCACGGGACTTAGTCATACTTCTTCTTACAAATTTCGTGTTAAGGCAATAAATAGCGAGGGTTCTAGCGAAAGTATAGAAACCGGCGTTATAAGAGTCGATTCCTCGCCTTTTACAGCAGGCGACTATACCCGTGATTATACCGACGAGGATGGTATTACATACAGAGTACACGATTTTACAACTGAAGGTACTTCTACTATTACAACGCTTAATGATATGACTGTAGATTTCTTAATCGTAGCAGGTGGTGGAGGAGGAGGATCTAATACTCCAAATTATACAGGTTGGCATGGTCCCAAAAATTATTATTCCGGTGGTGGTGGTGCCGGTGGGGTTGTTGTTGGAAAACAAGTAAAACTCGGGGCTGGTGCTTATAATGTTACGGTTGGCAAAGGAGGCGGTATTGTTACAATAGATGGAAATAATGATAAAATAGCTTTTAGTTATGAAGTTTCTGGGTGGGGTGGTACCACGTGGCAGAACCATACTACAACTATTCCACATGGTGATACTACATTTACGGAGCTTAACGAATATATTGCTAATCATATGGTCCCTGATGTTGTTTTTAGACTAACTTATAGAGGTACTATTGAGATATTAAACAACCGTACAAGGACTATTATTCTTACAGGATCAACTTCAACTCTACGCAAATATTTTACAAATAGCACTAATAATCAGACTATAAATTCACAAACCTCGTGGGCGCAGGACATTTCTTCGACAACCTATGGTACATCAAGCGGGAAAAAAGGAGTCAATTCTTCTATAGTTGGTGTTGATGGTCACATTGACTTTACAAGTTTAGGCGGTGGTGGTGGTGGTCATCCTTATCATCCTGTATGGTCTGCTCTCTCAGGAGACGACGAAAAACGACACAATAGGAGAGGACAATACTACGCTTCTTTAATTGAAAACGACACCTACATCCCCAAAACGAGAGCTCATCATAATTTAGATGGCGGTTCTGGAGGTGGAGCTGCCTGTGAACAACAACAATCGGGACACGGCGGAGTGCACAAACGTCCAGGTATAAGTTTGGGCTTGAAAGATGCAACTAGTACGTTTAAAATAGAAAGTGGATTAGGTGATAAATATTACAAAAATGACCCTATTAATTATCCTAATATTAAAGTATACGGTAACAATGGAATGCAAGGTAATGGGAGTGGTGGAGGCGGAGGCGGAGCAGGAGAAATGTGTAACTATAATTCTTTGGAACCCAACTCAGGGGGAAACGGTATTAAAAATACTTTCAGATACGGTCCGCAATCTAGAAGATGGATAACTATAAATAGTTACAACCAAAACATTAAAATTGAGAACACAAACTACGAAATAACACAAGGACAGTATACTCAACAAGAATTGGTAGACCATCTACAAAGTATATTTGACACTGACGCTAACGGACTTAAAATAGTGACAAAAGATGAAAATTTAGTAACGATATATAATCCAACTAATACTACACACTATTTTAAAACTACAGATAAAAGTATATACGAATTTTTAAATATTAAACTAGCGAATTTTGGTGATCCTATATCAATTGATGCTAATACTGATCACAATACTGGAAAACATTATATGTTACTTTACGATTCTATAAATCCACCTGATGCTGCCAAAGCTCCATATAACGAACATTACGGCGGAGGAGGAGCCGGTGGTTGGCTAGATAACAGTACCTATAGTGAGGGCAATAGTAGTACACTGTTTAATTGGAGTTGGATGGATAATAATACAGGTTTCGTCCCATATCGTAACGAAATAAACGTAACTCGCAGGTTTCGTGAGTTTTATAATAGAAATTTAGGAGGAATAGGAGGAGGAGGAGGTGGTGCTGTTTATAGAAAGCTCCAAAGTAACAGAGGTTCTAAAGCGGTGGCTCTTGAAGGTTTTCCTAATACGGGGGGTGGAGGCGGAGGTGGAAGCCAATCAATAATCGGCGCAAAGGGAGGCAGCGGTATTGTCGTTATCAGATATCCCATCGCATCATCACCTCCTCTTCAACCAACAGGCTTGGTATCAAGAAATGACAATAATTCTGTACACCTTGAATGGACTGAGCCTTCTAACAACGGAGGACACCCTATAATATTAGGAAATTACAAGATTGAAAAGAGAGAATCAGGTAATACAACGTGGCAACTGATTCCCCAAACGGGTCACACGGCTGTAACAGGCTTAGTAGATAATATTTACCACACGAAAGTAACGGGCTTATTTAATGGTACTACTTACGACTTTAGAGTTTCCGCTGCTAATCAAATTGGTACAGGAGTAACATCCAGTATTAATGGAAGAACCCCCTCAAATTTTAGTTCTACTGTGAGTGTTAGTAACGGACAAAAAACTACAGATGGTTCGTACGAATTATATACTTTTACTTCACCGGGCAGTTTACAATTACCAAGCAATAGAGATGTCGAGTTTTTAATCGTTGCCGGAGGAGGAGGAGGAGCAGGAGATTTCGGCGGCGGAGGAGGCGGCGGAGGCGTTCTAGTAGGAACTCAATATACTTTATTTGGCGGAACAACGTATAATATTATAGTAGGTCAAGGAGGAGCAGGAGGAACAGCAGGAGGAACAGACGGAGAAGACAGTTCAATTATTGGTGGTACTAGTTTTTTAAAAGCTAAGGGAGGTGGTAAAGGTGGCATGGGAACTGGGGGAAATGGGGGAGGAGTATCGGGAAATCAAGCTACTACCTCAATTCCAATTTATGCTTATCGATACGGAATCGATACCAATAGTAACAATCTGGTTGTTATTAACTCGGGATCTTATAATAATGGAACTACTTCTATAACTGCTTATGGAAATTGGAGCCCAGATGTTTTTAGGACCGATCGTTCTGGTGGCGGTGCTGGCGCAGGAGACCGAGGAGCTATTATAGGCAATAGCCAAGACATTATGCCACATGGTGGAAATGGAATACAAATTTCGTGGACGACACCTAAATCTCTTGGTGTAACGGATTGGGATAGGGGGATTGCGGGAGACCCTTATAGTGTTAGAGACAATGGCTTTTATTGGGGAGGTGGTGGCGGTGGTGCTGGCGTGAGTCAGCAAAATCAGAAACCGCGTGGGTCGGGTAATGGAGGTCTAGGAGGAGGAGGTTGTGGGGGATTGGACGTAAGGAATGACGACTACTGTGGTGCTTTTGGCGAAGCAGGTGGTGGTGGATATAACATAGGACTTCCAAGAAGAACAGGTTATAGAAAATCTGCGACATCTTCTGTTCTAGAAGATTCTGGACACGGAGGAGTTAATACTGGTGGTGGCGGTGGTGGTGCGAAAACAAGCGGAACTGGTGGAACTGGTGGAAGTGGTATCGTTATTATTCGATATATTCCTTAGTTTTAATTTGTTATAAATTTGTTATAAATTTACAGGTGTGGAAATGTGTATTTAAGAGAATCCTGAAAATTTAATCGGAGGGTTGCCGAGGTGGGTCTAAACTGTAGGATAATCCTTGTTATTAGGAACGAATCAAATTTGTGCGGCGTTATTGTAATTCGCTATACCGTATAGATTTTTATTGTTGTTATTGAATAATGACCACCCCTGTAGGTTCTCATCAAATTACGGGAAAAATGAACACCACTTCTCAAGTATCAGGTCTAAATAACGACACATTCTACAAAGTTAAAGTATCGGCTATAAATTCGTCAGGAATAGGGACAGTATCAGAAACCGCTATCGTTGCACCAAGAAACGCACCACTGGAAGTTGTAGGATTTAGTGGTGTGTCACGAAACGTTTCTGTGGAACTGGATTGGGATGTAACTGGCACTAACGGAGGAGGCAAAATTGTCGAATACAAAATAGAAAAGGCAGATAACAGCCCAAATTACGATAATTGGCAAACAGTGGACGGCAACACAACCATAACTACAAACTTCCATACTGTTTCTGATCTGACAAACGGCATATCGTATAAATTTAGAGTAAGCGCAAAAAACACATTTCTTATCTACGGACCTGTAAGCACTGACAATCCAATAATAACACCAATGTATTTTGAAGGATCAGGTGGTAATAAACAACATACTTACACATCGAATAATATTACATACAAGACACATACTTTTACTTCATCGGGTAGTTTAAATATAACGGGCAGTAGAGATATTGACTTTTTAATTGTTGCTGGAGGAGGAGCAGGTGCAAGGGGGCTTGCCGGCGGAGGTGGCGGAGGAGGTGTCGTATCTGGCATCGGTTACACTTTTACTGCCGGAACGTATATTATTACAGTAGGTACAGGCGGTCCTCAACATAATAGCACCAACGTACACGCAGTCGACGGTGGCGATAGTGAAATAGAAGGTATTACCGGCATAACTTTCAAAGCTCCAGGTGGAGGGGCGGGGGGCGGCTACAATCACTCTGATACTAAACTGGGGAATCCGGGGGGAAGTGGAGGCGGTCATTCAGGGTACGGACACGGGGGTGGTGCAGGGGGTGACCAATTCCCAGCGCTTGCCAAATACTACGACTCATCTGGCAATCTCACTACTTTAACTGGTCCTTATGGTTATGTTACAATCGTTTCTGGTGTTAATGCTTACGGCCATCCAGGTGGAGGAGGTGGTCGCGATTATTACCCAACAGGAGCCGGTGGAGCTGGAGGTGCAGGTACTGGGTACACTCATACGGGCGATGGAATAGGACACGGCGGAGATGGTGTTAAAATTGATTGGGTGACACCTGAAGCTCTTGGTGTAATAGGTGGGGCTCACGGCGTTGCGGATACAACCGCTTTTTACTGGGCGGGTGGCGGTGGAGGAGCTCAACACAGTAATAATGCTAATGATGAAGGTTCTGGTGATGGCGGTAGAGGCGGCGGAGGAGCGGGAGCTTATAAAAATGGTACCCGTGGTGAAGCACGTCCTGGTGGTTACGCAGCTCCACCTGCTGGTAATGGTACAAATGCTTATGCTGACTACGATGGCGGTGCTGCGGGAGAAAATACTGGAGGCGGGGGAGGAGGTGGAGAATGGAGAGACGGTAAAGGTGGTGAAGGTGGTGACGGTATTGTTGTGATTCGTTATATTGATGGATAATTTTTATTTGTTGGTGTTTATTAAGAATGGGGGACGAAGGTAATATTACACTTGGTGCTACTAATACAACAATTGTACCAAACCTGACCAGTGGTTTATACTACACATTCAAAATACAAGCCGTAAATTCTGAAGGTTCTGGACTTTTTTCCCAGCCGAATGAAATTTACGTAGGAGGACCTCCAAATGTCGTAAAAAATTTAACCGCAACAATAGGCGATTCTAAGATAGATGTATCTTGGGTCAAATCCGAATATAGCGGAGATACGGTAATCACGGGTTACCAAATTGAAACGATTGAATACTCTAAAACCAAACCAATCTCTCCAGATAATTTATTTGCAACAGAGCTAAACGGAAAAATAGGACTTTCTTGGGTTCTCGTAAGTGACCCCACCGATATGGGTTTTGCTGACATAACTGGCTACAAAATAGAACAACTTTTCCCAGGACAAGCTACAACAATTGTAGAAACGCCTGTTAACACCTATACAGCTGAAGGACTCACTAACGGTACAAATTACAGGTTCAAAATCAGTTCGATAAATTCCGAGGGGGTTAGTGATATGGGAACACTAAGCACGACCGTTGCACCACAACCAGAAGCACCCGGTCAGCCAACAATTCAATCTGTAACGGCGGGGAATGCCGAATTAGCTTTAAATTGGTCTGCTCCTTCCGATCACGGTGGTGCCCCCATTGTTCATTACAAAGCGGAATTCGCAGTTGATCCGTATACCGTGTGGCCATTAACGCAACAAGAAGATAACATTGCGAGTACGAGTACGA
>MDTC01004737.1_pt1 | contig 10358 bp, 10 predicted proteins | sample 811181 | NCBI WGS metagenome assembly MDTC01 (sample SAMN05326644, study PRJNA326480) | marine metagenome | isolation source: seawater | place: Pacific Ocean: North | collected 2011
ATTGATCTGTTTATATTTGAAATTTGTTTAATATTTAAATATTTCTTATTATTACCTGAGTTATACTCAAAACCAGGTTTAACAAATTTGCCCTTTTCATTTTCCTTTGATTTTAAGTAATTATTTTTATCTAACCTTGTTAATACTGTAGGTGTAATTATAAAATAATTTTTAAATTCAATAGTTCTGTGCGAGTCATCTGCTGGACACATTATTTCATGAATTTTTTCTCCTGGCCTGATACCAATATTATAAAAACCAATATCTTTTTTAAATGATCTTGCTAAATCTGTAATCTTGACAGATGGTAATTTTGGAACAAATATTTCTCCACCCCTCATTAGTTTCATTGATTGAATACTAAAATCGATACCCTGGTCTAGGGTAATCCAAAATCTTGTCATATCCATATGTGTAATTGGAAGATTTTTTTTTCCTTTTTTAATTTCAGAATTAAATTCATGTAAAACGGAACCTCTTGACCCGACAACATTTCCATACCTAACAACAGAAAATCTAAGTTTTGATGGTCCAACTAAATTATTTGCGGCAACAAAAAGTTTATCTGAAGCTAATTTTGAGGCTCCATATAAATTTATTGGATTTGCAGCTTTGTCCGTTGAAAGAGCTATAACTTTTTTTACTTCATTGTTTATACAACACTCAATTAAGTTATTTGCTCCAATTATATTTGTTTTAATACATTCCATAGGATTATACTCTGCAGCTGGAACCTGTTTGAGTGCAGCCGCATGAAAAACAAAATCAACACCTTTTAAAGCTAGATTTAATCTATCTTTATCTCTTATATCTCCTATTAAAAATCTTAAAGCTTTTGATTTTAAAACACTAAGTTTTTTTGATAGTTCAAATTGTTTCAATTCATCTCTTGAATATATAATTATACGTCTAGGTGTATAATTTTTTATTAACTTGTTGATTAGACAAATACCATACGATCCAGTTCCACCAGTAATAAGTATACTTTTATTATTAAACATAGCTATAAATTTTATTTAACCTGTCTTTTGCAATAATATAAAAATTATCTCGTTCAATTTTAAATAAATCAGATTTAACTAAGTTATTAAACTCATTTGGATCTTTTACAATATCAAATACATCTCTTTCCTTAATTATTTTACTACTTACTTCATAAACAATTTTGATTTTTTGATTTCTTAAACATATATAAATATTTTTTGATAATACATCACAAATACCTGATCCAGTATTTTCTGCTAAAACAAAAGGTGTGGAATAATTTTTATCTAATATAGATTTTCCTTTAAAATTATTTTCTTTTGGTATTTCACAAATATCCAACAACGTGGGAGCAAAATCTATATGGCTAGAGAGTTTTGTTTGATCAAAATTTTTATTTAATTTTGGATAAAAAATCAAAGGAACTTTTAAAAATTCTTCAAAAAATTGTTGTGATAAATCTGTTCTTAAATGAGTTTTTGCCCTGTGAGGAAAACCAGTTTTGAGTCCATGATCACTTGTAATAACTATACATGAATTTTCTAGAAGTTTATTTTTTTTTAAAAATTTATAAAACTTTCCTATTTCGTTATCCACATGCATGACTGCAAGATCATACACAAATCCTCCAAATTTAAATTTTCTTAAAAAAAGAAGTTTAATAAAATTTATAATATACGAATATGAAAATTTAAGGGTTAGGTTTTTAGAGTCATGTACATCAAACAAATGGATAAAAGCCAAAAAAGGATTTTTGTTTTTTGTAGAAAGAAATATTTTAAACCTATCAAATATCTCTCTAGACTCATAAATTTTCCTTCTTGGAAATAAATTAATAACATTATTTATTTTTTCTCGAAATTTTTCCTTAGTTTTTACATAAAACTTAACTGATTTAGAAATTTTAGAGACACCCAAAAATTTATAATACAAATAGTCAAATTCTAAAAATTTGTTAAGAATTAATTCTGGGTTTTGTTTTAAAATCTTTATTTCCTCAACTATTTTCGATTTATTTTTAATATTAAAATTTTTACTTTTTATATTTAGATCTTCAAATTGATTTACATATTTAAGAGTCGAATGAAGAATATCTTCATAATTTTTTGATAAAATTTCAATCATTTCATGTTTAGATATTTGATTTCTTTGATATCTGTTTAAATCTTCTCTTAAAAATACTTTTAAGCATTGTCTAAACCATTGATAAAAATCAAGTAAATTTTCATAATTTCTAAATCCTCTATTGTAATAAAAGTGATCACCGGAAGGATGTGCGCTTGTGATACCAAATGTATTATATCCATTTTTTTGAAAAACCTCTGCAAAAGTTCTTGGCCTATTTTTTATACCATCATTATAACCACTATAGTCAAGTGGATACGTTGAGGTAAAGATGGATGGAAACGAAACTGAAGTAGGACAACCATTAGCAAAATGATTTTTTACTAAAGAACCATCATTTATTATTTTATTTAAATTAGGAGTAAGATTATATCTATAACCTCCCAATTTAAGCCTATCAAATCTCAATGCATCTATTAAAATAATTATTAAATTTTTTTTATTAGAAGGCATGATCTCCGCATATTGACCCTGTTCTTTTAAAAGAGACCCAGTAAATATTTAAATTTACTTTTTTTGCTGAAACATACCAAGAAAAATAATCTGAATTAATTTTTTTTTTTAAATTTTTTAATTTTACTACTCTGTATGAAGAATATGGGATATTAATTTCTTTTTGTATTTTTTTGGAATTAGAAAAAAGGGTTAACTTTATTTTTTCACTTTTTTTATCATTTAAATCATTCGAATAATTGGCAATAAATATGAATGTTTCATAATTGTTTTTCGAAATACCATGACCCCAATGATTCATTTTTTTTGGCTGATAACAAGTTTTAACTCCATCAGCTATATCTGTAGGATGCCTTGAATTATGTAAAGAATAGTTAAATTCTACATTAAATCTATCTGGGATAGATTTTTTAAATTCAATTACATTAAAACTGTTTCCACTTTGCGCTATCTCATAAATTTTTGATTTTTTTCCTCCAGAAATAATACTTTGGTTGTTTTTTGTTACTTTTTTTTCCAAAATATTAATATTACTATATTTGGTTTCACAAGGGGCATTAGTTGGATAACTCTTAGCAACTAAATTTAGCGGTTTGCAATTCATTAAAGGTAAGTATCCAGTTGAATTATATTTTTTACTTGGAAAAATTAAGTTTTTATTTTTAGATGTGTGAGTTCTAAATGTATGAGTGACAAAAAAAGCGTCATTTTTTTTATCATAGTTTCCAACAATAAGTCTTCCAAAAATATTATTTATATCAAAATTAAATTTTATATAAATTTTTTTTTCAAAGACTTTTTTGAGTTCTGATTTATTTAAATAATTTTCTATAAATAAAATTTTTGAACTATAAGGTTTTGTAAACAAATTTTTTATTTTTTTGTTAATTAGCAATTTATTTTTTTCATCATAAATTTTAACTTTTATAAAATTTTTTCTTAAATTAATTTTTTTGCCAGAAAATATATGAACAAAGGAAGTAAAAATACTGTTAAAAATTGCATAAAAATTACTTTCTGAATAAGCAGATTTTATTTTTTCATTTGAATTCAAGTGTCTGCCTGCAGAATGTACAACACTTTCAAAACCATTTTTATTTTTATAAAATAAGAGTAATGCGGGGTAGGGAAATTTTAAATTTTTATTAGACTCTATTTCACATTCAATTTGTCCAATAAAATTTTTTTTAATTTTAAAATATTTTTTTATTGAAATCTCGTTGTGATTTTTTACTTTATATTTTAATTGATTAATAATTTTAGAATTCTGATCTCTTAATGTTAATATAAAATTGATATTCAATATGTTACTTTTCCATTTCCAATAGTTCTGAAAAACTAGTATTTGATCATTATTATTATTTATATAAACTGGAAAAATTGTACTTGACCGGGTATTTACCCAACTTTTTCTATCAACAAAAGTATTTTTAATGCTAAACATATTACTTACACTATTATAAACGATGGTCGTTTGTAATAATTTAGTTTTTGAATTTTACAATTTCTTTTCTTAAAAAATTCGTCAATTGCCTTGGTTGCACCGTGTATCTCTCCATAATCATCTATCAAAATTATTCCATTCTTTTGCATTCTGCTGAACAGTTTGTTTAAAACATATTTTGTAGGCCGGAAAATATCTAAATCAAGATGCAAAAGTGCAATTTTGAAACCACTATTTTTTTTAATATAATTTGGTAAAGTTTTTACCACATCTCCTTTAACAAGTTCAAAATTTTCATGATTATTTCTTTTTAACAGGGCGTCTAATTTTCTATAATCTGATCCTTTTCCCAAAGTTTTATAAAATTTTTTTGCAAAATTTTTATCTTCAATGCTTCCTTTGGCCGTAAATATCCCAAAATCATCAAATCCAACTATTTTTCTACTATCTTGATTTTCTAAAATTTTTCTAAACGAAAGGAACCTTGAGAAAGAAGCCCCTTTAAATACACCAAACTCAAGAATATCTCCAGGAACATTTGAAATTTTTTTATAAATTTCATAATGATATATAAATTTGGAAATTCTTGATGTTTTTGCATTTAGAAAAAATAAATTTTCAGCATCCCATACCTTTTTTTCATGTTCAAATGATATGGCTCTATTTTTCATTAGATAAAAATTTTAAAATATATAACTTAAATGATTTAAAAACTGAAACATTATTTATTAAATATTTATTAGCAAAATAATGAACAATTTATTATGCATAATACCTGCAAGATCAGGTAGTAAAAGAATTAAGAATAAAAATATACTTAAATTTTTTAAAATACCTTTCTTGGGAAGAACTATAATAACTGCTAAAAAAGCAAAAATTTTTGACATGATTGTTGTTTCCTCTGATTCAAAAAAAATTTTGAAAATAGGGAATAAATACGGTGCTAAACACTTTGGATTAAGAGAAAAAAAACTCTCAGGAGATAAGATAACCACAGACCAACTTCTCCTAGGAGAAATTAAAAAAAATAGATTGGAAAGATATGAATTTATTTGTTGTATTTATCCAGCTACACCTCTTTTAAAATACACTGATTTAATAAATGCTTTTAAAAAATTTAAATCAGGTAAATTCGATAGTATGATTTCAATTACAGAATATGATTACCCAATATTTAGAGCATTAAATATAAAAGATAGAAAGATTAGTTTTAAATGGAAAAAATTTAGCAACAAACGTTCCCAAGAAATAAAAAATATGCATCATGATTGTGGATATTTTTATTTTTTTAAAACAAAATCATTTATGGAAAAAAAAAAAACTTATTAATAATAACACTGGATTTTTTAAAATAGAAAGAAGTAATGCAATTGATATCGATACACCAATTGATCTTAAAATAGCTAAAAAATTATTTAAAAAATAAAAATGAATAAAGTGTTAGTGTTAGGGGCTAATGGCTCGTTGGGAAAAGCAATTTGTAAAGAATTAGCAAATAATAAAATAATTTATTTTGGACAAACTCGATCAAAAAAAAATAAATTTTTCAGTGATTTCATTGACAATAAAAATTTTACAAAACTTATTAATAGAGTAAAACCAAATATAGTAATAAATACCATATCAAATATAAATGTTGATGAATGTGAAAATAATAAATTTAAATGCTTTAATGATAATATTTTAACTGCTTACATTGTATCAAGTGTATGTAGTGTAAAAAAGATTAAACAAATATACATATCCACAGATCAAGTTTATTCTAATGCTGGAGCAAGCAAGGAAAAAAATGCCAATCCAATAAATAATTACGGAAGATCTAAACTTATTGCAGAAAGATATGTGTTAAAAACTAAAGGTTCTGTTCTTAGAGTAAATTTTATTCATAAAGATAAAAAATTGAGAACGTTTCATGACAAAATTATAAATAAAAAAATAAATAAAATTTTTTTATTTAAAAATATATTTTTTAATCCTTTACATATTTCAACTTTAACAAATATTATTGTACAAAATCTTAATTCATTTAATTGTGACACCTACAATATTGGTTCAAAAAATAAAATATCTAAGAAAGATTTCATAGTTAATATTTGTAATAACCTTAAATTAAAAAGAAAATTTAAAAGTGTTAATTACTCATCAAAGATAATTAAAAGACCATTAGATATGACTATGAGTATAGGCAAAATATGTAGATTATTAAAAAATAAAAAGTATGATGTTAACGAAGAAATACATAAATTGTGTGAAGAGTATATTTAAAAAATGTTAAAATTTAAAATAGGGAAAAAAACTATATCTAATAATAGTTCGACATATTTTATCGCAGATATTGCTGCAAATCATGATGGAAATTTAAATAGGGCAAAAAAACTTATACGCTTAGCATCTAAAGCCGGGGCTGACGCAGCAAAATTTCAACATTTTAGCGCAAAAACAATAGTCAGCGATAAGGGATTTAAATCTTTAGGTAAAAAATCTTCTCACCAAAAAAATTGGGGTAAATCGGTTTACGAAGTATATAAAGATGCATCAATTAATCTTAACTGGACCAGAGAGTTAAAAAGGACCTGTGATGAAGCTGGCATTCATTTTTTCAGTAGCCCATATTCATTCGACATGGTAGACCATTTAGATAAATTTGTACCCGCTTATAAAATTGGATCTGGAGATATTAATTGGCTACAAATAATTGAACATATATCAAAAAAGAATAAACCTGTAATTCTTGCATCTGGAGCATCAAATTTTAGTGATGTTGTTAATGCAGTTAAAGTCACAAGAAAGCACAATAAACAGATAGTACTTATGCAATGTAATACAAATTACACTGCATCAGTTGATAATTTCAAATTTATAAATCTTAATGTTCTAAAAGAATATAAAAAAAAATTTAAAGACATTATTCTTGGATTAAGTGATCACACCTTTGGTCATTCGACAGTATTAGGAGCTGTAACTTTGGGTGCTCGTGTGATTGAAAAACATTTTACTGACGATAATAAAAGAGACGGTCCAGATCATAAATTTTCGATGAATCCTAAAACTTGGCGTGAAATGATTGATGCCACAAGAGAACTAGAAAATGCATTAGGTGATGGTATTAAAAAGATTGAAAAAAATGAGAAAGAAACTGTAATATTACAAAGAAGAGCGATACGAACAAATGTTAAAATAAAAAAAGGTGAAAAAATAAAAAAAAAAGATATTTTTCCATTAAGACCATGTCCCAAAAATGCTTACCCACTTCAAAGGATTAAAAATATTATTGGTAAAAAAGTAAAAAGAAATTTATCTAAAGGTGAATATATCAAATTAGGGGACTTTAAATAAAATATTGAATAAGAAAACAGTCATAGTCATACCTGCTAAAAATGAATATGTAAACTTATTAAAGTTACTACCAAAAATAAATTACTATAAGTTTAATATAATTATTGTTAATGATGGTTCTAACGATAAAACTACTACCTTAAAATATAAAATTAAAAATCTAAAATTAATAAATTTAAACAGCTCAATAGGATACGATAATGCTGTTAAACTAGGTCTTTTGGAAGCAAAAAAAAAATATAAATTTGCTATAACAATTGACTCTGACTTTGAGCATAATCCAAAATATTTAAAATTTTTTATGAAATATTTTAAAAAAAACTTTTATTTAATTATTGGTGAAAGAGATAGAAAAAATAGATTTATTGAAATAATTTTTGGCTATTATTTTAAAAAAAAATTTAATTTGAATGACATTTTTTGTGGTTTTAGAGGTATTAAATTAGATATGCTTAAAAAAAATCATTTAAAAAGAAGAAATATGAGTCTTCCCGAGATTATTTTTTATATTCATGAAAAACATAGAAAAACAAAAAATATTAAAATTAAATCTAAAGCACGAATTGGTAAAAGTAAGTTTGGAAATAGTTTTTTCGGAAATTTAAAATTATTCTACCAAATATTAGCTATATTTTTAAGAAAGACATAGTTCTGATTTTTGTTTTTCCCTAAATTATTTTTATTTTTTTTAAATAATTTATAATTTTTATTTTTGACATAAAGTTAAAATTACTAACTCTAAATTTTTCAAGATTATTTATTATTTTTTTGTTTATTTTTTTGTTTTTGTATCTTTTAATTATAAACATATTTTGAGAAATATTTATGAAAGGAATTTCTTTTTTTGAAAAAAGTTCTTCGTCAAATTTTTCAGAGGATAATTTTTTTGAAAATTTTACAATATTTTTTTTTTTATTTATCTTATTGAAATGTTGAACTAATGCATTTGCTAATTCATATATTTTAAAACAATTCATACTTTTAAGTATAAAGATCTCCTTACCCTTCATAACTTTAATACTGTTCAAAATTAAGTTGGTAGCCTCATTAAGAGACATAACAAACCTTGTCATTTTTTTATCAGTTACATAAATATTTTTTTTATTTTTTAATAAGCTGACAAAATTAGGTATTACTGAGCCTCTTGAACCCAGAACATTTCCAAACCTAATACAAGAGATCTTTGTAGATTTATTATTTTTGAAATAATTAGCATTTATAGAAATTTTTTCTGCTTTGAGTTTTGATAAACCCATAATGTTAGTTGGTGAGACCACTTTATCTGTACTAATAAATAAAAATTTAGAGACTTTATTATTTATAGATGCCCTTAGCATATTATTTGTACCTTCAACATTAGTTTGAAAAACTTCTGATGGATTGTATTCACATATTGAAACATGTTTTAATGCTGCTGCGTGAATGACAATATCTACACCACTAGTTACCTCTTTGCACCTTTTATAATCACGAATATCTCCTAAAAAAAATCTTATTTTTTTTTTTTCCATCGAGTCAAAAAAATTGAAATTATTAAAACCTTTTGAATTTAACCTTTTTGACAATTCATATAATCCATTTTCATCATTGCTCATTACTCTCACAACATTACAATTTGAATTAAAAAGTTTTAGAACTAAAGATGAACCGATAGAACCTGTCCCACCTGTTATTAATATTTTTTTATTTTTAAGAAAGTTTAATTTCATTTCTGCTATATTTTAAAAGGTATTTATACATTTTATTTCTAGGTCTTATATTCAATTCTTTGAGTATTTTTGAGCAGTTTATTTTCTGGGAAGATAATGTTTGTTTTCTAATTTTTTGCTCCACAAATTTAATATCTTTTTTGTAAATTTTTTTAAAATAAGCTAGAATTTGATCAATATTTAAATTTTCATATCCAACATTGTAAATTTTGTGTTTTAATTTTGATGAAATCAATTTAGTTAAAATACTAATTAGATCCGAAATTGATATAAAATTCCTATATACATCTTTATTAGCTATTTTAAGTTTTTTATTTGCTTTTACAGCTCTATATATGTTTGAAATTATATTAGTTTCATTCTGAATATCACCGTAGATGTTTCCCAATCTTAAAATTAAGTAATTTAAATCTGTTTTTTTATATAATTTTTCCGCCCTTAATTTAAATTTTGCATAATCACTTAGTGGATAAGTTTTAGATTTTTCATTTAACAGCTTTTCCGAAAATCCATAAATTAAATTAGAAGATATATAAACTACTAAAATTTTTTTTTTAATTTTGCTTAGTAATCTTATTATATTCTTATTACCTTTTACTATTGTATTTAACATTTTAAATTTACTTTCTCTTTGTCCTGAGAGATTTATAACAATATCTAATTTTTCATTAAAATATTTTTCTAATGATTTTAAATTAGATATATTGAATTCTTTAGATTTTTTTGGTGAAATTAAATTATAATTTTTTGATAATGCAATCTTTAAATTTTTTCCTATATTTCCTGCAGAACCAATAATTAAAATATTTTTCAAATTAGTAAGTTATCTTCTTTTGAGTGTTAAATTTTTTAAGATTAAATTTTTTAATTATAGATATAATTTTTTTTGCTGATTTTCCGTCCCCATAGGGGTTTACTAAATTATGCATTTTTTCTTTGAAACTGTTACTTGTGGCTCTTTTTATCGCTGAATAAATTTGAGCTTTAGAATATCCTGATGTAATTATGTTTTTTGGTTTAAGTCTACCTTGCTGTCTAGTTCCAATATTCACAACCGGAATCTTAAAACTTGCAGCTTCATGAATACCTGAGCTTGAATTTCCAACTAATGCCGAAGAATGTTTCAGTAATGTTTTATATTCTCTCAAATTTAAAGATTTTACGTAATTTAATTTACTTTTAATTAATAAACGAACAATTTTGTATGCTCCAGCATCATTATTAGGAAATATGATTAAATGTTGAATTTTAAATTTTTTCAAGGCAGAAATTGTTTCCATAAATTGTTTGCTAGATTTACTCAATTC
>MDTC01061587.1_pt1 | contig 10357 bp, 6 predicted proteins | sample 811181 | NCBI WGS metagenome assembly MDTC01 (sample SAMN05326644, study PRJNA326480) | marine metagenome | isolation source: seawater | place: Pacific Ocean: North | collected 2011
ACACTCACCCTCAACGTCAAAACAACAACACCAACGCCCATACCACCGACTCGATCAAGCATTACTGAGACGGGCTCCTAGTCGGTTGAGCAGGCAAGCACTGTTCAGATGAGCCAGAGCAGGGGCAAGCTCCCGTTGACCGAGCCGTCCTGTCACAGGTCAGCTGCCAGTCCATCCAGATAGGTTCGGGCCCTCTCGATCTCGGCTGTCACTTCCGTCGCCGTATCCAGGATGGGAATGCCCCGCGGCACCGGATGCATGAAGATCTCGGTCCAGCCGCGATAGTCGATCTTCGCCAGGGCGGCCAGGAGCGGCCGGAAGTCCAGCGTACCCCGGCCCGGCAGCTGCATCAGCTCCTGCTCCTTGGGCAGCTTCTCGTGGCAGCCCATGCCATGCTGCCAGGCGTAGAACAGGACCAGGCCCGCGCCAAGATCCTCGATGAGACGGGCCACGAGGCTGGCGTCATCGGGCAGGTGATAGGGCGCCAGGGCGATGCCGAGATGAGGCGAGTCGGTGAACTCGAGGAGCCACTTCATCGAGTCGGGGGATTCGATGAGGGCATTGCCATGGTTTTCGATACCGATGATGACCCCGTGCTCTGCGGCGGCGTCGATGTGGGGGCGCATCGCTTCGGCAAACCCGGCCACCGCCGTTCGCAGGGCCTCACCCGACAGATCCCTGGGTCCCTTGCTGCCGCAGACCAGCAGGGAGCCGCCGAAGCGGCTGATGAAGGCCATTTCCTCCTGCAGGCCAAAAGGACCCAGGTCGAAACGAGTCGAAATCCCCAGCGTCACGCCGTGTTCCTCAAGCAGATCGCGGAAGGCCTCCTCCCCCATGGCCTCCACCTGCTCGCGCTGATCCCCGTGGACCCGAGGCCAGATGTCGATGTGCCGGCTGCTCGCCCTGCCGACCTCGGGCAGGATCTCGGCCAGGGGCAGGGTTCCGTAGAGGGAGGAGGCAATGATGTATTGCAGTTTCACGGGGGCCTCTCTTGTGTTGCCGTGGGTTTCGGCCAATCGTAACAGGTAGGAGGAATGAGGAGATGGCAAACACAAAAATAGCCTGTCTCGGTGGCGGCAGTCTCTATTTCCCTCGCGTGCTGGCGGATCTGGCGCTGGCGGAGGAGCTGGCCGGCTCGGAGATCGTTCTTTACGACATCGACGCCGAGAAGGCGGAGCTGATGGCTGCCATGGGGCGTCGTCTCGCCGACCAGTCCTCTACTGGTCTGCGCGTGCGTGCCTCGGCCGATCTCGACGATACCATCGATGGCGCCGGCTTTGCCGTGTCCTCCATCGGCGGCAGTGGCGCGGAGGTGACGCGCAACGTCTACGGGTCCTGGTATCACAACGCCGACATGCACATCCCGGCGAAGTACGGCATTCACCAGGTCATCGGCGACACGGCGGGACCTGCGGGCATGATGATGGGCCTGCGCTCGATTCCGGCATACTTGCAGATCTGCGAACGCATGGAGCAGCGGTGTCCACAGGCGATTCTGCTCAACCACTCCAATCCCATGGCGGCGATCATGCGGGCGCTGCACAAGTACTCCTCCATCACCTCCATCGGTATCTGCCACGGCGTACAGGGAGGCATCAGCGCCGCCGCCAAGCTGCTCGAGGTCCCTGCGGATGAGCTGGAGTGTCGCTGGATCGGCACCAACCACTACTACTGGTTCACGGGCGTGCAGCACAAGGGCAAGGACCTGCTGCCGGAACTGCTGCGCCGCACGCGTGACAGGGACACGCCCGAGGGTCACGCCATGAGCGCGGATCTGTCGGCCGCCTACGGTTACCGCATCGTCTACCCCGACGACGGTCACATCATCGAGTTCTATCCCTTTGCCGCCCGTGTAGCCGACCAGCAGGCGCTGCCCTACGGACTGACAGATTCGGCCCGGAATCACGGGTACGACGCCAGCCAACCCATGCCGGAGCGAGAACCTGCATCGTCACGCCTGCGCGAGCAATTCCTGACCGAATACGGCAACATCCTGGATGACGTCGAGTTACCTGAAAGCCTGGAGGACGGCATCCACGGAGAGGGGCTGGCCACGCTCATTACGGCCATGGCCACCGGACGGCGTCAGGTCAGCATCCTGAACCTGGCCAATGGCAGCGCCATTCCGAACCTGCCCGCCACGGCGGAGGTCGAAGTCGAGGCGGTGACGGACTCGGCCGGGGCCCGGGCGCTGACCATGGGAGAGGCGCCTCAGGTGCTGAAGGGGATCCTGGAGAAGCGCTTCGTCTGGCACGAGCTGGTGGCCGATGCCGCGGTCAAAGGGGATCGCAACGCCGCCCTGCAGGCATTGCTGATCGACGAGATGGCCATCCCGCCACGGGATGCAGAGTCGATGCTCGACGAGCTGCTGGCGGCATCGGCGGATCTGTTGCCTGGATTCTCATGATCGACAGACCGGCCTTGACGTATCAACGGACCTCTGTATCCTTTTATCTATGAGTTGTCTGCTGCCTCATCGCCGTCGCCTTGCCGGGATTCTGCTGCTGGGTCTGTACGCTGGCCTCCTGGTGCAACTGCCCAGTGCGCATCTGTCCCCGGCAGCTGCCGCGGATGCCTGCCCCTGCAGCACGGATGTCTGCCAGTGCCCGGTTCCGGAAGCTGTCGCCGGCGCCAGCTCCGGTGCCTGTCTGGTGGCGGCCGGGTGCCATGCTGAAGATGTGCAGCTGATTCTTCAGTACGCGGCGTTTCCGGAGCATCTCCTCGCCGTCACCACCGGTCCCCCGCATCCTGCGCCAGTGGACCTTTCCCCGGGGCGTCTGCACCTGACGACTCTCTCCGTTCAGCTGGACGGTCCGGACAAAGTCCCTCGCTGATCCGCCGTGGCCGGCCTCCACAGGTCTGTGCCACGATCTCGCTTCCAGTACATCGGTACCGCCACGCTGCCAGGAATCCCTGCGACTCCCGCAGAGCGTTGGTGGTCCGTGCCCATGCTCTATTGCGAGAGGATCACTCATGTACGCACTCGTACGACGTAGTTCGGCCATTGCCGCCGCCCTGGCCGCGCTGATCAGCGGCTGTGGCGACGACAATCACCCGACAGCCCCCGATGGCCCGTCACTGCTGCAGATAGGCAGTGCGGCGGACAGCCCGGTGGAGGTCACCCTCTACTCCGAGCAAAGTCCCACCATCGGCTACGCCCGTCTCACCATCGGCCTGCGCGACGCGGATACCGGTACCATCATCGACGATGCCCAGGTGGTGCTGACACCGATGATGCACATGCAGCACGATGACGGCAGCACCATGTCCCACAGCGCGCCCCAGGAGGCGGTCATCGCAGGCGGTGACAGCCTGTTCACAACAGCTACCATCTTCATCATGTCGGGGATGTGGGAGATGAACGTCGCCTTCGAGACGGAGAGCCACAGCGGTACGCTGTCTCTGGATGTCGAGGTGGGTCCCGGCAGCCACGTGCAAGCGATCAGCGTCGGTGACGAGCGCTTCTTCGTCACGCTTATCGAACCCCGGTCACCGCGGGTCGGTCCCAACGATCTCGAACTTTGTGTCCATCGACGGGCGTCGATGATGTCCTTTCCGGCCGTCACCGATCTCGACATCGATATGGACGTCTCCATGCCTTCGATGAATCACGGATCCTCGGGCAACGTGGCGCCGGTGGCGGCGGCGGCAACCGACGGCCACTATCACGGCACGGTGAACTTCACCATGACCGGGGACTGGCATGTCGATCTGGCCCTCGGAGAATCGGGTGAGGAACTGTTGACCACCGGATTCGACATGACGGTGCAGTAGCCGTGTGTCGCCGGACGATCACCGGGTTCTGCCTGGTCCTGCTGGCAGTCGTCAGAATTGACGCCCAGTCCGATTCCCATTCCAGGGGCGGGTGGCTCGTCCACATCATCGATGGGGAGACGGGCGCACCGGTGACTCACGCCATGGTGCAGGTGGACGACGCCTGGGTGCTGCCAGACAGTGCTGGCGTCGTCGCCCTGGAGGCAGCCGCCGGCAGTCTCCCGTGCCACATCTCGGCTCTGGGCTACCGCACTTCCGCGCTGCTCCTGCCGTCACCCGGTCCCGTCACCGTGCGACTGCAGCCCGAGGCACTGCGCGTTTCAGATGAAGTTCTGGTGACCGGGCAGGCTGTACCCGACGAGATCTCCATCCACAGCGATCGGCATCGCCAGTCGACGACGGGCGCCCTGGCGCAGGTCGCCGGCATCGACATGGTCAGCCGCGGGCACTTCGGTCACGAGCCCTCCCTGCGCGGTATGCAGGGGGCGCGCGTCGGTGTCCTCATCGATGGCATGCACATGATTCCCGCCTGCGTCGACCGTATGGACCCGGTGACAGCCTACGTTGAGGTGGGCAATCTGGAGCGCCTCGAGGTGACCAAAGGGGGCTTCGATCTGACGCGAGCGCAAAGCCTGGCCGGCAGCATCGATCTGATCACGCGCAAGGCAGAATTCTCCCGGCCCCGCGGGGTATTCCTTCAATCCGGCTATGAAACCGGGTCGGCTCTGCAGAGCTGGAGTGCAGGCTTGAATACGGCAGGTCCGTATACGGCGATGCGGGCTACGGGGGCGCTGCAGCGCGGCGGTGCTGTCCATGCCGGGGGAAAACAGACCCTGAGCGGTACCGGGTTCAGCAAGGTCAACGCCAAGCTGGATGTCTCGCGCCGTCTGGGGCCGAAGCAGCGCCTCGATGTCGGCGTTCTCGGGGACCGCGCCTGGGACGCGGGGTATCCAGCGCTGCTCATGGACACTCGCAAGGCCCAGTCGCTGCTCGTCAGCGCCACCCATACATATACAGAGGCGGCCCCTGGCACCGGGCTGAAATCGCTGCGATCAAGGATCTACCACAGTCGCGTCGACCACTGGATGGATGATGACGACCGCGACGTCGGCCAGCGTCAGGTCATGACCGACATGCACATGCCCATGTACGGCAATACCCGCACCTGGGGATGGCGTCAGGAGCTGGAAGCTGCGACTACCACGCGCGACCTGCGACTGGTGGTCGACGCCTACCGGCTGGCTGCCTTCGCCGACATGAAAATGTTGAGCACGCAACCGGATGTGACACCCATGTATCTGCTGAATCTGGGAGACGTACGCAGCAACCATATCGCGCTGGCCGCCGATGTCCATCAGCGCCTGCCAGGAGGTTTCAGTCTTCGTTTGGACACCCGGCTCGACGGCGTCGACAGCAAGTTGGCCGACGAGCTGGGTCGGCGACAGGTGGCCAGCCGCTTCTCAGCCGCCGACCTGTCGCGCCGAGACCTGGCTGCCAGCTATGGAGTGGTGGCAGCCTGGGAGGCGGCGCCTCGAACCCAGCTGCGTCTGGGTCTGGCTCACAGCAGTCGTCAGCCGTCCCACACCGAGGCCTACGGTTTCTTTCTCTACGACGCGGGCGACGGTGCCTTCTACCATGGCAATCCGCGGCTGGACACCGAGCACGGCGACCAGGTGGAGCTGGGTCTCGATCACCGGGGAGACCGCCTGGGCCTCGCCGCCAGCGTCTACGTCCAGCGCGTGAGCCAATACATCGCCGGAGTGCTCGATGAGCCTGGCTTCAAGACGTTTCAGAACCTGTCAGAGGCCGAGCTGGCCGGCCTGGAAGTGGATGCGGCCCTGCGGCCAACCCGTACGATCGAGCTGACCGTGGGCGGCACCTGGACGTACGGCCAGAACCAGGCCCTGGATGAGCCCTTGCCGATGATTTCGCCTTTGAAGGGCACGGCGAAACTGACATGGACGCGGGCTGATGGCTGGCTGCAGGTGGGCTCGCGACTGGCGGCACGACAGAACCGGATCGCCCGCCGCACGACATGGGAGGATGTGACACCCGGCTACGCGGTGGTGGACGTACGGGGGGCGTGGGAGGTGGAGCGCCATGTGCGACTGCAGCTGGGTGTGGAGAACGTCTTCGATCGCGCTTACAACGAGCATCTGAGTGTGGGCAACCTGCCGGCGCGGGGGCGCAGCTTCTACCTGACGGTCGGCTATGACCGCTGACCGGTCAGCTTCCTCAATGGTAGGTCGTGCGCAGATGATGTACCGACAGCGACTGCTGCAGCTGCTCGGCTGACGGTGGTGTGCCCTTGCTGGTGAAGACGATCTCCTTCTCCTCGTCGGGCAACAGCGTGAAACAGTTGTCGTCAAACTCGCCGCGTCCACCTTCGACATCGAGGCTCACGTAGAAGGCAGGTGCGTCCGTCGTCAGCGTGACTCTGAAACGCCTGGCCTCCAGCGCCGCCACGGTCCACGCCACCTTCGCCTGCGGCAACTCGCAGGACTTCCAGGTGGTGAAGACGTGCTCGTTGCGGAAGCTCTTCTCACCGACCTGCAGATCGAGTACGGCGAAGACATCGGTCCGTCGTGGCGCCAGTTCGTCAACTTGGTACCGCCCCAGCAGCTGCGCACCGCTTGCCTCGACCTGGCCGGAGAGGTCGATGGACCGCACCTGCTGGCCGGTGAAGTCGAACAGGCGCAGGGCAGCCCGGGCCTGCACTGCCTCCGGTTGATCATTCGTCGCCCACAGCTCGACGATGTCCTGACCCTCGTTATCCCGGGTCTGGAAGGCGGACAGGATGGTCGGCCCATAGAAGCGCCTGGCCATGTAGTGCAGCAGCTTCCATTTGCCGCCGTACTCCAGTGATGACCACGAGCATACGGGCCACAGGTCGTTCAGCTGCCAGTAGAGCGTACCCATACACGTGGGCCTCAAGTGTCGCCAGTGTTCTACGGCCGTCTTGATGGCCAGTCCCTGCTGCACCTGACTCAGGTAGACGAAGTTGTCGAAGCCGTCCGGCATGCGGAAGTAGCGGGTGAACATCTCGGTGATCTTGGAGTTACCGCCCACGTTGCGCTGATGGTGCTCCATGATCGGTGCCGTGACATTGAACTGGTCCTCCGGCGCGTAGGTGCGAATCGTGGGCATCGACGGGAACGACTGGTAGCCGAATTCAGAACAGAAACGCGGCGTCACGTCGTAGTAGGAGTCGAAGGACTCCCCCGAGTGCCAGACCTGCCAGTAGTGCATGTCACCACGGCTGTCGTCATGCCAGTTGTCCGAGTAGTCTCCTCTGCCGCCACAGGGCGAGGAGGGCCAGAACGTCCGCGCCGGATCACACTCGTCGACAACACGTCCCAGTATACCTTCGGTCAGCCGGTCGTAGTCCACGACGTAGCGATCGCGGTTCTGCCGCGAGATCTCGAACCAGTTGAGCGCACCCAGGTCTTCGTTGTTGCCACACCAGAGAGCGATGCAGGCGTGATCGCGCAGTCGCTTGACCTGGTGTCGGGCCTCCTCTTCAACGCTGGCAAGAAACTCCTCCGTCGCCGGGTACGTCGAGCAGGAGAACATGAAGTCCTGCCAGACCATCAACCCCTTCTCATCGCACAGCTCGTAGAAGTCCTCGGACTCGTACTGCCCGCCCCCCCACACGCGGATCATGTTCATGTGAGCGTCGGCGGCGCTGCTCAACAGGTCATCGAGAACACCCCTCGTCTGTCGCGCGGGCAAGGCGTCGCAGGGGATCCAGTTGGCGCCCTTGGCGAAAATGTCGCGGCCGTTGACGCAAAACTTGAAGCCGAGCCCGATGCCGTCCGCTTCTGAGATCAACTGAAGCTGACGCAGCCCCAGCCGTCGGGTCACGTGATCGCCGGCGATCTGTACGGACAGTTCATAGAGAGGCTGTTCACCGTGCCCGTTGGGCCACCAGAGTTGTGGATTCTCCACGGTGACGGTTTCGCTCAACACGTTCAGCCCGAGGGACAGCTCCACTTCCCTTGCCAGCCGTTGACCGTCGAACTCCACAATCAGCTGGGTTGTTCCGGCCTCGGCCGCCTCGACCTCCACACAGACCTGCACCTGACAACGTCCGTCGGTATGTTGCTGTTCGGTGTAGACATACTCGATGCGACCCGGCGCGGCTGCGTCCAGATACACCTCCCCGTACAGACCGGCCACCATCAGACAGCATCCCCAGTCCCAACCGGCGTGACACTGCACCTTACGCACCAGATTGCGGTGGGGAGACTGCACCGGGTAGTCGGATCCAGGTATCTCGTAGGGCATGTGGGCCACACGTTCGGCAGCCACCTTCTCGGCGGCGCGTACACGCACCTCTACTTCGTTGGCGCCCGGACGGAGCTGCTGTTTCACGGAGAAGCGGCAGCGGCTGAACATGTTGTCGCTGTCGCCTACCTGCATGCCGTTGACGAATACGGTGGCCACCGTGTCGATACTGTCGAAGTGCAGGTACACCGAAGGTGCCGCCAATGTCTCGGCGTCGACTTCGAAGGACCGGGAGAAGATCCAGTCCTCGGCGTTCAGCGCCTGCAGATCCAGCTCGTTCGTGCCCCAGTAGGGATCACCGATGCAGTCTGCGGCCAGCAAGGCGCTGTGGGTATCTCCGGGAATGTTCACCGGTATATCGTGCCCGGCACCGCAGAGGCGCCAGGTGCCACTCAGGTCGAACCGTGTCATCGCTGGATTCTGTCTCTCGTCTGTATTGAAGACCGCAGGGCTGCCCTTACCAGCATATACAGAGTACCCTCAGCGGTCTTGCCAAGGGCACCGGACTAATGCTCCCTGCTGCCGATCTCGAGGCAACGGGCGCCGAGGGCGGTGGCGCCCAGACGCGTCAGAGTGCGTCCGGCATAGACCAGCCCCTGCTGCTCGTGTTCCCACAACGAAAGCTCATCCGGTGGGCCCATCTCCCGCAGGATCGAACGCCACAGATCTCCCGCCTTGTCGGTGCGTCCGGATCTGAGCTCGATCTCGCAGCGCATCAGCTTCACCAGGAAATGGTCGGGTCGATTCTCAGCGGCCAGATCGAGAGCGGCCGTTGCGGACGCCAGCTCGTCGGCCCGCAGCTGCCGCCCGGCTTCCAGTACGTACATGTCGAAACCGTCCCGATCCTGCCGCAGATCCTCGACCCAGGCAGCCTTCAGAGCCTCGATCCCCGCCTCGTGGCCGCGCCGCAACACCGTGATCAGGGGATGGTCGAAGCCGTAGAAGGAGGGGTCGGTGTCCTCCCGGTACTCGAGTGACCAGGGCCCCAGCCCGGGATCTGTGTGGAATTCGGCGATGACTTCGAAGCCGAGTTCGCCCTCGTGGAGCCGGCGGTAGAATTCGGCTAGCACCGGGTAGCGCCCCGGGACCACGGCGAAGTGCCGGTAGCGGGCGACGTCGACCAGAGCGAGCCCATCGAGATCGCTGAGCCAGTCCACCAACAGCACGGCCGCGTCGGAGCGAAGCAGGAAAGGATCGAGGTTGAACACCTCCCCGGCGATGTCGGGCTGCCAGTCTATGCCGGCGTCGGGAGCGAGACCGTCGAGGCTGACACCGGTCTTCTCGTACCCTACTGCACCCCCCTCTGGGAACAGACCGGGAAGAGCGGCGACGGCTTCGAGTCGACTGTTGGGTGACGACAACACCCGCAGGTAGGCGAGCCCGTACATCGCCGTCGACAGCAGGGTCACCGTCGTCCCCATAAGAACAACGGTGCGCCAGGCCCCGCGAGCGCGCCGCAAACCCGCATCGAGCACCACCGCTGCCATGACGCACAGCACGGGTACCAGGGGGAGCATGTAGCGCGCGTTCTTGGCCTCCAGGCGCGACAGCAGCAGGATGAGGGTTACAGACCACACGAGCACGACGATGTCTGCCGGCTGCCGCCGCCAGGCCAGGTAGACGAACCCCGCCAGGCCAGCTACCTGCAGCAGGGGGCCCATGCCATGGAACAGGAGGCTGCCGAGGTGGAACAGGACGGGCGTCTGCGCCGAGTCGTAGAGAGTCCAGATCCGCGACATGTCGCCTACCGCGATCGTGAGGACTGAGCGCAGATTGTTGATGCCGCCGTACGCGAAGTAGTGGGCCGGGTCCAGGATCATGTAGGGCTGCAGCATCACCAGCGTCAGCAAGGCGGCCGCGCCGACAATCGCGCCACGCCCGGCAGTGTGGCGGATTATCGCCGGAGTGCGTGCGTGCAGCAGCGGCATCAGGCCCACGACGGTCACAGGTACCAGCAGAGCCAGTCCATTGATCCGCAGGGCCGCAGTGGCGCCGACCATGAGGCCGGCCAACACCCACGCCAGGACGCTGCGGTTCGACATCAACCGTACTGCCGCCAGCAGACCCGCAAGCGTCGCCGCCGTGAAAGCTGTGTCCACCGTGTAGAAGTGGGCCTGCTGGATGGGCAGTACGCACACCGCCAGCAAGGCGGCGCCTAGCAGGCCTGCCCGACTGCCGCCGAGGCGCAGTCCCAGAGCCCACGTGAGCCACAGGCTGAGGACGGCGGCCGCCGCCGAGATCGACCGTGCCAGCAGGACGGTCCATCGGGCGCTGGTGTCGTCGGCGAAGTCGAAGG
>MDTC01150170.1_pt1 | contig 10357 bp, 11 predicted proteins | sample 811181 | NCBI WGS metagenome assembly MDTC01 (sample SAMN05326644, study PRJNA326480) | marine metagenome | isolation source: seawater | place: Pacific Ocean: North | collected 2011
CAATTTTATTTTCTTGGTTTTTCGGTTTTGTTCTTCATGATTATACCAATCTTAATATTAACGGAAGTTTATATGAATTGGATGATTATGGTGAAAATTATAATCTTCATTTAAAAAATTTGATTTTGCCGTCAATAGTTCTTGGAATTAGACCGATTGCAATAATTATTCAACTAATGAGAAGTGAATTAATAGATGTTTTAAGTCAAGAGTATATTAAAACAGCAAAAGCGAAAGGATTAACAATTTTTAAAATTATATTTTTTCATGCAATAAAAAATTCTTTAAATCCTGTTATCACAGCTATTTCGGGATGGTTTGCCTCTCTACTTGCTGGAGCTGTTTTTGTTGAGTATATTTTCGGCTGGAGAGGATTAGGAAAAGAAATAGTGGATTCATTAAATAGTCTTGATATACCTGTTGTGATGGGATCGGTACTTGTTATTGCTTTTTTATTTATATTAATTAATATAATTGTAGATATTTTATATTCATATCTTGATCCAAAAGTTAAATTAAAATAAAAAATAATGAGAAATAAAATTGTAGTTGGTAATTGGAAGATGAATAATGACAAAAGTCAAACTAAAGATTTAATCTTATCAATAAAAAAATCAATTCAACAAAAAGATAATTTAAGAGTAATTTTGTCGCCTAGTTTTATACATTTAGAAAGTGCTATTTCAGAGACTTTAGACACTAATATTGAAATTTGCGCACAAAATATACATCAAAAGGAATTTGGAGCATATACTGGCGAAACTTCTGCTTTAATGTTAAAAAGTATTGGAGTTAAAACTGTTATTATTGGTCATTCAGAAAGAAGAGAATATTTTAAAGAAAATGAACAAATTTTGAGTGAAAAAATTAACACAGCTTTAAAGAATGGATTAGAAATTATTTATTGTTTTGGAGAACAATATAAAGATAGAAAAAATAAAAATTATCATCAGATAGTTTTGTCTCAAATTAAAAATGTTCTATTTAAGTTAGATCCTAAAGATTTCGAAAATGTTATTTTAGCTTATGAACCAATTTGGGCAATAGGAACCGGAGAAACTGCTTCAGCTGATGAAGCTCAAGAAATTCATGGTTTTATTAGGAATGTAATTAAAGAAAAATTTGGAAATGAAATTTCAGAAAAAACACCAATTATTTACGGTGGGAGTATTAAACCAGTAAACGCTGATAAAATTTTCTCTAAAAAAGATGTTGACGGAGGCCTTGTAGGGGGAGCTTCATTAAAAGCTGATGATTTTATAAAGATTATAAATTCTTTATAATAGTTCTTAAAAATACATAAAAATCATTTTTTATAGTAGGCTCTTAAAAAGAAGATTATGAAATTTTATCAAAATAGAAAAATGTTGTAAAAAAAATGAATTAAATTTATTGAGAAAATAAATGATAATAAATGGTTTGTAGTAAATTTCTTATTAAATGTCTAGTGTAGAGGTAGAATTTGAAAAGAAAATAGGGTTAGAAAAGGATAGAGTTCGTGAGATTATACTTTTTAATGATGATGTAAATACCTTTGACTATGTAATAAAAACATTAATGAGTATCTGTAACCATTCATTAAAACAAGCGGAACAATGTACTTTTATAGTCCATTACTCAGGAAAATGTGCCGTGAAAAGTGGATCTCTAAATGAGCTCAAACCTATTTGCTCTAAGCTTTTAGATGCTGGGTTAACTGCAGAGATAGTTTAATTTAAATATTATAAATAATAAATGTTATACATTAAAAGTAAAATTGAACTTGTTTTTTTAATATTTTTTTTAGTTAATTGTAATTTATTCTCTCAAGAAAAAATAAAAATGGATAATTCAATTTATAAATTTAAAGTTCAGGATATCTCTGGAAATATATTTGATTTTTCGACTTTAAAGGGCAAAAAAATTATGATTGTGAATACTGCATCAAATTGCGGGCTAACAAATCAATATGAAAAGTTAGAATTTCTTTATAAAAAATATAGTTCTAATAATTTTATAATTGTTGGTTTTCCAGCAAATAATTTTTTAAGTCAAGAACCTGGTTCAAATGAAGAAATTGCTATTTTTTGTAAAAAGAATTATGGTGTAACTTTTCCTATAATGTCTAAAATTTCAGTTAAAGGAAATGATATGCACCCTATTTATGAATTTTTAACAAATAAGGATTTAAATGGAGTAATTAATTCTAGTGTAAAATGGAATTTTCAAAAATATTTGATAAATCCAAATGGTGAATTATATTTGGTTATTTCACCTTGGATTTCTCCAGATGACAATAAAATAGTTAATTGGATAAATAGTTAATATGAAATTAGATATTTTAGCTTTTGGAGCTCATCCCGATGATGTTGAGTTAGGCTGTGGAGGAAGTATAGCTTTATCAATAAAACAAGGTAAAAAAGTAGGTGTAATTGATTTAACTGAAGGAGAACTTGGAACTCGCGGAAATAAAAAAATCAGGTTAGAAGAGGTGAAAAAAGCTTCTTCAGTCCTTGGATTATCATATCGTCATAATTTGAAGTTTAGGGATGGGTTTTTTATAAATAATGAAAAACACCAACTTTCTATAATTTCTTTGTTAAGGGAGTTAAGACCCGAAATTGTTCTTTGTAATGCTATTTCAGATAGACATATTGATCATTCTAGAGCAAGTAAATTGGTAAGCGATTCATGTTTTTTATCCGGACTATCTAAAATTCAATCAAAATCAAAAAATGGCGATAATCAAATATCTTGGAGACCACTAAAAATCTATCATTATATCCAATGGGATGATTTAACTCCTGATTTTGTTGTAAATATTTCAAAAACAATAGATGTTAAAATTGAGGCTATTTCTAAATATAAAAGTCAATTTTATAATCCTGATAGTAAAGAAAAGAGTACTCCTATAAGTTCTAAAAATTTCTTTGATAGCATAAAGTATCGGGCTTTAAATCTTGGAAGACTAGTAGGGGTTGAAGCTGGAGAAGGCTTTACTGTTGAAAGATATTTAGCAGTTAATTCTTTTGATAATTTAATTTAATAAGTATTTTTTTGAGTTTAAAAAAGTAGTAATTTTACCAATTTATATGGTGGTTGTAGCTCAGTTGGTTAGAGCGCTAGATTGTGGTTCTAGAAGTCGCCGGTTCGAGCCCGGTCTTCCACCCTAAAAAAGGCTTATCAAAAGATAAGCCTTTTCCTATTTATCGAGAGAAACACTTTGATCTCTATTGGCTATTTCCCATGCAGTATAAAAAATTAACCTTGTTCTTTTTTCAAGTAAATCATAAAGAATTTTTTCTGCAGTATCAGTCGGCTTATGATAGTCTTCATGAGTGCCACTGAAATAAAAAATTACAGGTATATTGTTTTTTGCAAAATTATAATGATCGCTTCTTTCATAAAACCTATTGGGATCTTTAGGGTCGTTATATTTGTAATCTAACAAAAGATTTTCAGTTTTCATGTTAATTTTTTCAGATATTTCATGAAGATCTGAGCTTAATCTGTTTGATCCAATTAAATATATGTAATTTGGATTATTATCTTTTCTTTTAGGGTCTATCCTTCCTATCATGTCAATATTTAAATTTACTCTAGTTTTGGATAGTTCATAAATTGGATTCAAACTATAATACTCAGAACCTTTTAACCCATTTTCTTCTGCTGAAAAATGAATGAATACGATTGATCTTTTTGGTCCGTAACCATTAATTTTTGCTTTTTGAAATGCTTCTGCTATTTCTAATAGAGCAACTGTTCCAGAGCCATCATCATCAGCTCCATTATGAATTTCTCCTTTTTTTAAACCAACCGCATCAAGATGAGCGGAAAGTATTATATATTCTTCAGGTTTTTCAGAACCTTCTATTATTGCAACAACGTTTTCAGTCGATATTTCTCCATTTTTATCAAGTTTTAATCTTGTCCGAGTTCCTCTTTGTTGAGTAATAGTAGCATTAAAATATTGGAAATAATCTTCTGTATCTTTTGCAGCTTTTATGTTTTCTTTTTTATAAAAATGTCTTAAAAACTCTACAGCTCTTTTTTGTCCTATTTGCCCTGTCCCTCTTCCTTCAAAATAATCAGATGCATATACATATAATAAGTTTTTTAAATCCTGAGCTTTAATTGATGAGGCATAGAATTGAGGATTATTTTCTTGTGAAAAACATATTAGTGATAAAAAATAAATTGATTTAAAAATGTATTTTTTCATAATTTTTTAATTTAGTGATTTTTCAATATTATCCCATAATTTAATTCTGTGAATTAAAGCATCTTTTGAACATTTTAAGGCTTCTTCCCATTTATTATTGTCATTTCCGCATAATGTTTTTATCATTTTTAATGCCATTGGTCCATGTTCTTCACTATCCATTTCAATGTGTCTTTCCAAGTAATAGATTAAATTATCACAATTAATTTTTTTAGATGAATTTATTTTTTTTACAATTTTCAAAAACATATCAGGTATTAAGTCTTCTCTTCCAAAAGTAAATACAGCAGCTATTTCATGGTTTTTATTTGAATTAATTATATTAAAAGTGAAAATTAGAAAATCTTTCACATATTCAGGTATAGAACTACTAATAATATAATTATTAATATTGTTTTTAGAATTTATTTCTTTAACAAATTTTGTTATATGTTCAGTATTTGCACCGACCTGATTCATTGCGCTTACATACATTTCGAAATGGCTTAAAATCAACCCTTTTTTATTTAAATCAGTTTCTTCTCCTAAAACTATTTCATTTACAAGTCGAGCGGCTAAAGGGTTATTTGATGGTTTCCAAGGAATACTTGTACAAGTTAAATTTTGTTGAAGTTTTTTAAGGAGTGACATGAAATCCCATACAGCAAAAACATGAGTTTCCATAAATAGGCAAAGTTTTTTTGAGTTATTTATTTTATTATATAATTTGTGTTTTATTAATTTTGCTTTTAAAGGGATCAATTTTTTTTCTAATTTTTCAATAGTCATTTTTATTAAATTTTAGCAAATATAAATCGAAAACCTATTTTATACTATTTTTGATTCAATCTTAAATAACAATGGATATTTTATTAAGTTTTTTACTTGCATCAATAATATTCACATTATTCCCAGGTCCAGATTTATTAATGGTTTTGTCATTAAGTTTAAAAAGAGGGTATTTAAAAGGAATAATTTTCTCTTTTGGATTAATTGCAGGTCTTTTTCTACATACTCTATTATTGTTTTTAGGATGGGATATTTTTATTGGTGATAATATAATTTTTATTAAAACAGTTAAAATTTTAGGATCAATTTATTTTTTATTCCTTTCAATCAAAGTGCTATTGAATAGAAAAAAAATATATAATGAATCTACAAGTCCTAATTCTAAATTTTTCATTAGGGGCTTAATAATGAATGTATTAAACCCAAAAGTTTCATTGTTTTTTTGGTCCTTTTTTCCGTCGTTTATTTTTACAGAGAGCTATAATATTTCAACTCAATACTTAATTTTAGGTTCAGTATTTATAACACAAGCAATATTTATTTTTTCATTTTTAGCATTTATAGTAGACACCTTTTCAGTTAAGTTTTATAATTTTAAAAATAAGGATTTTATTAATTATTTTCAATCTTTACTTTTTTTGATTTTATCAATTTATGTCTTTCAATCTTAATATTTTTTTTAAAAATAGACTTAAAAAAGGAGAAATTTTATACATTTGTGTGCAACTAAGTTTCTAATGGTTGTATGAAAAAAAATCAAAGTAAATTTATTGGTAAAGGTTTAACATACGATGATGTTCTTATTGTTCCTTGTTATTCTGAAATTCTTCCTAGAGATACTAAGATTACTTCTTTTTTTTCAAAAAAAATCAGTTTAAATGTTCCAATTGTTTCTGCTGCAATGGATACTGTTACTGAAAGTAATATGGCCATTGCTATGGCTAGGGAAGGAGGGATTGGTGTTTTACATAAAAACATGAGTATAATGGAACAATCTCAACAAGTAAAGGATGTTAAAAGAGCTGAATCAGGAATTATTTTAGATCCAATAACTTTATCTTTAAAGGCTAAAGTCTCACATGCAAAGGAAAAAATGTCAAAATATAAAATTGGAGGTATTCCAATTTTAGATAATAATGGATATATCAAAGGAATTGTAACTAATAGAGATTTAAGGTTTGAGAAAGACAATAAGCGTTCTATTACAGAAATAATGACCACAAAGAATTTAATTACTGCTAAAGTGGGTACTTCTCTGAGTGATGCTGAAGATATTCTCAAAAAATATAAAATTGAAAAGTTGCCGGTTGTTGATAATAATAAAAAGTTAGTTGGTTTAATTACTTTTAGGGATATAACTAAACATACTACTAAGCCTATTGCAAATAAAGATAAATACGGAAGATTAAGAGTAGCTGCTGCTATAGGAATCACGTCTGATTATTTAGAGAGAGCTAAGACTCTTGTTGAAGCTTCTGTTGATGCTCTTGTTATAGATACTGCTCATGCGCATACTGATTCTGTTGCTAAAACCCTAAAGAAGGTAAAAGAAAATTTTAATAAAATAGATGTAATCGTAGGTAATATTTCTACTGGTGAAGCTGCTAAATTTCTTGTTGATATTGGTGCTGATGCTGTTAAAGTAGGAATTGGCCCAGGTTCAATATGTACTACTAGAATTATTGCAGGTGTGGGTTATCCTCAATTATCAGCAATAATTGAAGTTTCAAATGCAATTAAAGGTTCTGGAGTTCCTGTAATTGCTGATGGAGGGATTAGATATACTGGTGACATTGCTAAAGCAATAGCAGCAGGAGCAGATTGTGTTATGTTAGGTTCTCTTTTAGCTGGCACAAAAGAATCTCCTGGAGAAACAATAATTTATGAAGGAAGAAAATTTAAATCATACAGAGGAATGGGATCTGTCGAAGCAATGAAAAAAGGAAGCAAAGACAGATACTTTCAAGATGATATTGAGGATGATTTAAGAAAGTTAGTGCCTGAAGGGATCGTTGGTAGAGTTCCTTATAAAGGGGAATTATATGAAAGTATTCATCAATTTGTTGGAGGGTTAAGAGCTGGTATGGGTTATTGCGGGTCCAAAAATATTAAGTCTTTAAAGAAAAATGCTAAGTTTATTGAAATTACAAGTTCTGGAATAATAGAAAGTCACCCTCATAATATTCAAATAACTAAGGAGGCTCCAAATTATAGTCCTTAAATTTATTTTGTAACTATTTTAAATGTTCTAATTTTATTATTGTATTGAATTCTTATAATAAAAAGGTTATTAAGAGGAAGATTTATATTATAAACAAAATTTTCTAGATTTTGGTTTTTTATTGAAAAAATAGGATTTCCAATTATACTGAATATAGATATATTTCCAAAATAAGGTATTCCCTTGATAATAATCTTACCATCATCGTAAAATACTTTAACTGAATTTTCTTGTAGATAAGAAAAGTTTTTTTCGTTAAATTTATGGGGTAAATTATCAGATCCAATTAAAATAAATGGAATAAAATAAAATAAAACATAGATAAATAAGCGTCTCAAATATCCTATTTTTAATTTATTAATGACAATTTACGTAATATTATTGTTAATAACTAAAAATTATCAACAATTCATCTATCTGTTAATCAGTGTTTTAATATTTAATTTTAAATTCTTATTAAAAAAATTCAATCAAATACAATAAAAAAAAATAGAAACGTTAAAAAAAATAATAATAAAATGTTGAAAAAGCTTATTAAAATTCTAATGATTACATCATTTTTTTTTTCATGTACATTTTTTCCTAAAAATTTAAAAGATAATTTAATTGCTAGGGCAGGAAATAAATTTTTATATCATTCGGAATTAGAAAAGAAAATACAATATAAATCAATTTCAGACAGTATATTTAAATCAAAAGTTCTAATTGATAACTGGGCTAGGGATAATTTACTATTTGAAAAATCAAAAATAAATTTGTCTGATAAAACTTTAAGTGAATTAAATATTCTTGTTGAGGAATACAAATATGATTTATATATTAGGACATATAAAGAGTTTGTCGTAAAAAACTCAATTGATACATTAATTGATTTATCAGAATTAAAGCAATATTATGATTTGAATGTATCTAATTTTAAATTAAATGAAGAATTATTTCAATTTAGATATATTTCATTACCAAAAGACAATAATGATTTGGATTTAATTAAAAAAAAATTTATAAGATTTAACTTTAATGATAGACAATTTCTTGATTCTCTTTCTTTTCAGTTTTCAATTTTTAATTTTAATGATTCAATTTGGCTTAAAAAAAGGGATTTCTTAAAATCTATAAAAATAATTAATGAAAAAAATTATATAAAATTTATAAAAAATCCAAAATTTTATATGGTTAAAGATTCATTAGAGGTATATTTACTTTTCGTTAAAAATCACCTTTTTAAAAAACAGACACCTCCTTTTTCATATATAAAAAATACAATCAGGAAGATAGTTTTTAATAAAAGAAAATTAAAATTTATAAAAGAATTTGAAAAACAAATTTTAAAAGATGCAATTCAAAAAAACAAATTTGAGACATATTAGTTTATTATTTCTGGTTTTTTTTAGTTTCCCTTTTCATCTATTTTCTCAGGATTCCAGAAAAAATGATTTAATTAATAAAAATAGAATAAAAATAGACGGAGTTTCTGCTGTTGTAGGTGATTACGTTATACTCAATTCTGATATTGATAAAACATTTTTGGAAATGGAATCAGAAGGAGTATCTACTAAAGGCATTACAAGATGTGAGATTCTTGAAAAATTAATGAAAGACAAATTATATTCTCACCATGCCATACAAGATAGCATTGAGGTTTCAGATTCTGAAATTTATGACTATGTAGATCAAAGTATTGATTATTTTTCTGAACAGTTAGGAAGTCTTGAAAAAGCTTTAGAGTTTTATAATAAATCTGATGAGGCAACTTTTAGAGAAGAATTATTTGAACTTAATAAACAACAAAAATTGTCTTCAATGATGCAATCTAAAATTGTTGAAAAGATTGAGATTACACCTGAAGAAGTTAGAAATTTTTTTGAATCTATTCCGATTTATGAAATACCTGTTTTTGGTACTGAGCTTGAAATAGCACAAATTGTAATTGAACCAAAAATAACAAAGGAAGAAGAGACTCGAATTATAAATCAACTAAAATCTTTTAAAAATGATGTTGAAGAAAAAGGATTGAGCTTTGGATCTAAAGCAATTTTGTATTCTCAGGATCCAGGCTCAAGATCTAATGGAGGTAAGTATACTCTACATAGGAAAAAACCTAAAATGGTTAAGGAATTTAGAGATGTCGCTTTTAGTATGCAAGAAGGTGAAGTTTCTGATCCTTTTAAAAGTGATTTTGGTTGGCATATATTAACAGTTGACAAAGTGAGAGGTCAAGAGGTTGATGTTAGGCATATTTTATTAACACCTAAAGTTGACCCTTTAATGTTAACAGAATCAAAGAAAATACTTGATACTTTAAGAAAAAGAATAATAGATAATGAAATAAGCTTTAAAAATGCTGCAATTAATTTTTCAGCTGAAAAAGAAACTAGAAATAATGGGGGACTTTTAATTAACCCTGTAACTGGTACAACTAGATTTGAATTAACAAAGATGGATCCCGTTTTATATAATCAAGTTAGAGATTTAGTTGACAATCAAATATCATTGTCACTATTAGATCAGGACCAATCAGGTAAAAAAAGGTACAAGATTGTTAAAATCACTAATAGGTATGATGAACATAAAGCTGATTATTCAAAAGATTATAGTAAAATAAAAGAACTTGCACTAAAGGAAAAAAAAATCAAATCAGTTCAAAATTGGATTGTTGAAAAAATTACTGATACATATATTAGCGTAAATAGTAATAACTCACAATGTGAATTTTCTGACAATTGGTTTAAGAAATAAAATTATTTTTGTATAGATCTATAGTATTTAAATGGAATAAAAAGCATTCCAAAACATTCTCCACCTTTTTTATTAATGTTTTTATGGTGTATTTTATGAGCTAATCTTAAGGCTTTAGCATATCGATTATTCGATTTATTAAAAAATTTAAAACGTCTATGAATAAATACATCATGAACTATAAAATATGTACAACCATAAAGAAAAATCCCTAATGAAATAGGTAATCCAAACCACATTCCAAAGTCACTCCAACTTATAAAAAAACACATACTTACAAATGCATAAAAAAGAAAAAAACGATCATTTTTTTCAAACCAAGAATGATGATTTTTTACATGATGATCTTTATGCCATGACCATAAAAACCCGTGCATTATATATTTATGAGAAAACCAAGCCATAAATTCCATAAACAAAAAAGTTAATAG
>MDTC01111044.1_pt1 | contig 10356 bp, 9 predicted proteins | sample 811181 | NCBI WGS metagenome assembly MDTC01 (sample SAMN05326644, study PRJNA326480) | marine metagenome | isolation source: seawater | place: Pacific Ocean: North | collected 2011
AAGAAGAAAGCCTTGTCTCTTGAATTAGCTAACGACAAAAATATTGATCTAAAAATTAATAAAATTGATAACAAGGATATTGTTCTTATGGAATATTTAATTGATTCAATAAAGAAAATCTTTCTAATTGACATAATTTTTTTGCTTCGAATACATCTTTTACCAAGAATTTTAAAGTATTCATATTTAAATAATCAGACATAATAAAATTTTATTTAATCAAAAATATAAATAAAAATGACACAGTGTCATTTTTATAATATTTTTTTTTTTAAATTTATCAACAGAATAGTATTATTATAAAACATTAATGATAATTAGGATATAAATGAAATATAAATTTAAAACAGTTGCAGTATTAGGATCAGGTGTTATGGGAGCTGGAATTGCATGCCATTTGGCTAATATAGGGATGAAAGTTATTATGTTAGATATTGTTCCTTTGAAACTTTCTGATAAAAATAAAAAAAATAAAAATTTAAGGAATAGTGTTGTTAATACTGCTCTTATTAATGTTATTAAATCTAAACCTGCTGCTTTATACAAAAAAGATTTTTCTAATAGAATTGAGACGGGGAACTTTGAAGATGATTTTCATAAAATTTCTGATTCTGATTGGATTATTGAAGTCGTTATTGAACGGCTTGATATAAAGAAAAGTATTTATGAAAAGGTCGAGAAATTTAGAAAAAAAGGATCTGTTGTCACTTCAAATACTTCGAGTATACCTATTGAAATGTTAATTGAAGGAAGAAGTGAGGATTTTAAAAAACATTTTTGTGGAACGCATTTTTTTAATCCTCCTAGATATTTAAGATTACTTGAAATTATACCTCACAAGAAAAGTGATAAGGAAATGATTGAACATTTTATGTTATTTGGAGATTTATTTCTTGGGAAGCAAACTGTTTTATGTAAAGACACTCCAGCTTTTATAGCTAATAGACTAGGTGTTATGTCTAGTATGAAATTATTAGAACTTACTGAAGAGATGGAGTTTAAAATTGAGGAAGTTGATGTTTTAACTGGCTCAATATTAGGTAGACCTAATACAGGCACTTTTAGATTACAAGATTTAGTTGGAATTGATACTGGTGAAAATGTAAGTAAATTTGTAAGGTCTTCAGTAAAAGGAGATGAATTTATTGATTCATTTAAAGATATTCCAACACCCAAGTATATTGATTTTTTAGTTTCAAATAAATTTTTTGGTAATAAATCTAAAAAAGGATTTTATGAAAAAACAGATAAAAAAGATGAAAAAGGTAAAACAATTATAAATGCTTTAAACTTAAAAACCTTAAAGTATGAGCCTAGTGTTAAACCTTCTCTTGATATAATAAAAAAGGCTAAGGCTATTGAATTATTTGATAAAAGAATTAATATGCTTTTAGAAGGAAATGGAAGAGTAAATGTTTTTATGCAAAAATATTTTTCATCTCTTTTAGCATACTCGGCTAATAGGGTGCCTGAAATTTCAGATCAGTTCTTTTTTGTTGATAATGCAATGAGATCTGGTTATATGTGGGATTATGGTCCATTTGAATATTGGGATTTGATTGGGTTTGAAAAAGGAATTTCACTTATTGAATCAAATGGTCAAAAATTACCGAAATGGATTAATGAAATGCAGAAGAAAAAAATTAATAAATTTTATAAAACACAAGATGGAAAGAGAAAATATCTTGATGTAAATACCTTTAAATATATAGAAATTCCTTCTGCAGATCAATTTATAATTTTGGATAGTATTAGGTCAAATTCCCCTGTTTTTAAGAATAGTGAATGTGTTGTACATGACATTGGTGATGGGGTTCTTTGTGTTGAATTTACATCAAAAAGCAATTCTATTGGTGATGGTGTTGGAAATGGAATACATAAAGCATTAACTATTGCTGAGGATGAAGGATGGAAAGGCATTGTTATAGGGAATAATGCTAAACAGTTTTCAGTAGGAGCAAATCTTATGGATATAGGAATGCTTGCAATGCAAAAACAATTTAAACCTCTTTTAGAAAAAGTTGAAGGGTTTCAAACTTTAAATATGCAGATTAGAACTTCAAAAATCCCTGTTGTAGTTGCTACTCAAGGTTATGTTTTTGGAGGAGGGTGTGAAATTGCCATGCATTGTGATTCAGGGATATATGCAGCAGAATCGTATATAGGATTAGTAGAGGTTGGAGTAGGGCTTCTTCCTGGTGGAGGAGGAACAAAAGAGTTAGTTTTAAGGGCCTCGGATAAGTTTTATGAAGGTGATGTTAAAATACCAACATTAATAGATCATTTTAAAGCTATTGCTACTGCAAGTGTTTCTACTTCAGCATGGGAGGCTTTTGATTATAATTACTTAATTAAAGGAAGGGATATAGTCTGTACTAATACGAATAGAAATATAGCGATGGCTAAATCTAAAGTTCTAGAATTATCAAAAAATTATATTCCACCAAGTCAAAGAGATAATATTGAAGTTTTAGGGAGAGGAGCTTTAGGAACTTTATATACTGCTATTAATGAATTTAAATTAGCAGGTTATATGTCAGATTATGATGTTGAAATAGCTAAAAAAGTAGCTTATGTTATGGCTGGAGGAGATCTTACTTCTCCTCAGCAGGTTAGCGAACAATATTTGTTAGACTTAGAGAGAGAAGGCTTTTTAAGTCTCTTAGGGAATCAGAAAACATTAGACAGGATACAATATTTATTAATGAATAATAAACCACTTAGAAATTAAAAAATGGAAGCATACGTAATTCAAGGTTATAGATCTGCTATAACTAAATCAAAGAGAGGAAGTTTTAAAGACCTTAGATCAGATGATTTATCTGTTCTTGTTATTAAACATCTTTTAGGGGAATTTCCTCAAATTGACCCTAAATTAGTTGACGATGTTATTGTTGGTTGTGCTAACCCCGAAGGAGAGCAAGGGCTTCAAATTGGAAGGTTAATTGCTTCCAGAGCACTTGGAAAAGAAGTGCCTGGTATAACGATCAATAGATATTGTGCTTCAGGATTAGAAGCAATATCTATGGCAGTGGCTAAAATTAGAGCAGGGTATGGGCATATTTATGTTGCTGGTGGAGCGGAAAGTATGACTATGATTCCTATGACAGGATACAAATTATCTCCTAGCTATCAAGCTAGTCTAGAAAATATTAATTATCATGTTTCAATGGGTGCGACTGCAGAAGCTGTTGCAGAAAAGTATAATATTACTCGTAAAGAAGCTGATGAATTTTCTGTAAAATCTCATCAAAAAGCTGCTAATGCAATTAATACTGGATTATTTAAAGATGAAATTGTACCTATAGAAGTTAATTCTGTATTTGTGGATAATAATGAAAGGAAGACAATTTCTAAAATTGTTAAGGTTGATGAGGGTGTTAGGCCAGATACTTCAATGGAAGGTCTATCAAAATTAAAACCGGCTTTTAAATTAGGAGGTATAGTAACTGCAGGAAATTCATCTCAAACATCAGATGGGGCTGCATTTACTTTAATTGTAAGTGAGGAAATTGTTAAGAAATTAAAATTAAAACCTGTTGCTCGTTTAATGAGCGTTGCTGTTGGAGGTGTAGATCCTTTATATATGGGGATGGGTCCATGCGTAGCTATACCTAAAGCGTTAAAGCAAGCAAATTTAAAAATTAATAATATTGATCAAGTTGAATTAAATGAAGCTTTTGCTGCTCAAGCACTGGCTGTTATTAAGAATGCCAATTTAGACCCAGAAATTGTTAATCCTAATGGAGGAGCAATCGCTTTAGGACACCCTCTTGGTTGTACTGGAGCTAAACTTTCTATTCAATTAATTAATGAAATGAGAAGAAAAAAGCAACATTATGGAATGGTGACTGCATGTGTTGGTGGTGGTCAAGGTATAGCAGGTATTTATGAGCTTTTAAATTAAAATAATTTTTCAATTCTTTTTTTCTGAATAGCTTGCCATGCCATTAGGCAGAAAAATTTTGTAGCTTCATTTAGATTAGCAAATTTTTTATTGGTAGTAAATCCTTTTTTATATCTATAATATATTTGTTGAACAATAACAGCTATTTTAAAAAGACCAAAAGCATAATAAAAAACCAAATTATTAATTGATCTCCCAGTTTGATTTGAATAATTGTTCACAATTTCTTCTCTTGAGGGATTTCCTGGATTTTTTGTAGGTGATGGGAAATTATTAATAAGTAAAGGACTATCTTCATTAGTTGTCCAATAAGCAATTGAAGTTCCTAAATCCATTAAAGGATCACCTATGGTACTCATTTCCCAATCTAAAACCGCATTAATTTCATTCCAGTTTCTATTTTTGAAAACAACATTATCATATTTATAATCATTATGAATTAAACATGAATCATATTTAATTGGATGGTTGTTGTTTATCCAATCAATAATTTTATTAGCTTGAGGAATGTCTTCCGTAGCTGCTTTAATGTATTGTTGGCTCCAATTTTTTACTTGACGTTCTACATATTTTTCAGGTTTACCTAGTTCAGATAATCCAGCTTTAATGTAATTAACTTTGTGAAGCTCAATAAATGTATCTAACCATTGTTTAGAGATTATTTTAAATTCATTTGCATTTATTTTTCTATTTTCAACTTCTTTATTTGTAAGAATAATACCCTTTATTCTTTCCATTATATAAAATGGTGACCCTAATATTTTTTTATCTTCTGAAAAACAATAGACTTTAGGTATTTTTTTGAATTCTTTAATTAAATTAGACAAAACTTTATATTCTCTACTCATATCATGACCTCTTTTAATAGCACCTTTAGGAGGTCTTCTAAGAACAAATTCTTTTTTTTCAATTTCTAGTAGATAGGTTAAATTTGAAAATCCATTTAAAAAAGGTGTTATATTAATTTTACTAGTATTAGATTTAATCAAGTTTTGTTTTAAAAGAAATACTTTTAAATAATCAATCTGTTTTATTGTAAAAGATTTTGAAATACCCTTCATTAGGTTAATTTTTTTAAAATTACTAATTAAATAAATGACGGCATGTCATTTTTTTTTGAAATTTAGTCGAATATATAAATTCATACCTGTATTTTTATGAAAAAATATTTTGCAATTAAATTGAATTTAAAATCAATTAATGGGTAAAAGAGAGATAAATAAGGTAGTGTTAAGAGAAAAACTATTGGAATATGCTTTTGATTTATTTCAAAAAAAAGGCATGGAAAAGACTACAGTTAGTGATATTATTAATCTTGCTGATATTGGGAGAGGAACATTTTATAATTATTTTACTGATGTTAATGATATTTTTGATTCTATTATTGAAAAGCTTAATTCAGAAATTCAATTAGTCGTTAAAGCTTCAAAGAAAAGATCTAAAAATACGCATGAATATTTGTATAATTCTTTTTTAAGTTATTTTAATTTAATTTCAACTAAAAAAATGATAAATTTTCATCTTAAAAATCAAAATTATATTAGAAAGAGTCAGTATAAGAGCGAAGTTATAATATCTATGATTAAAGGCCTTACTAGAGACATGAAATATAAATTAAAAGCCAAGGAATTTAATAGGAAACGGGATTTTTTATTGCTTAGTTTTATGTTGGTTGGAACTCCTCCTGAATTATTTGTAAATACTCACATGTTGAAATTAAATTTATCGAATGAGGATTTAGCATTGTTTTTAACTAAGATGTATAGTAAGGTTTTAAATAAATAAAAATACAGTTATGAATTTTGAATATTCAAATAAATCTAAAGACCTTCAAAAGAAGATAGATGAATTTATAAAAGAAAATCTTTTACCATTTGAAAAAGAATTTTATTCTTTTACAAGAAGTAATTTATGGGAAGAGTTTCCTAAAATGAAACAATGGAAAGATAAGGCTAAGGCTGAAGGTTTATGGAATTTATTTCTACCTAAAGATTATGGTTCTTTTGGTGCAGGTTTAACTAATTTAGAATATGCTCCTTTGGCTGCTTTAATGGGTAGGGTTTCTTTTGCTTCAGAAGTTTTTAATTGTTCTCCGCCTGATACAGGTAATATGGAGGTAATAGCTAAATATGGCAATAAAAATCAGCAAGAAAAATGGTTAAAACCTCTGCTTGATGGAAGTATCCGGTCTTCTTTTTTAATGACAGAACCTAATGTTGCTTCATCGGATGCTACAAATATAGAGACCTCTATTGAAAAGGATGGTGATTATTATTTGATTAATGGAAGGAAGTGGTGGTCTTCAGGAGCAATGCACCCGAAAAATGAAATTTTTATTGTTATGGGTAAAACTGATTTTAATGCTCCAAGGCATCTTCAACAGAGTATGGTACTTGTTCCAAAAAACACTCCTGGTGTTAAAATAATTAGACCGCTTCAGGTATATGGAGCTCTTGATTCTCCAGAAGGACATGCTGAGGTTGAATTAAAAAATGTTAGAATCCCTAAAGAAAATATTTTAGTTGGAGAGGCGAAAGGATTTGAAATTGCTCAGGGGAGGCTCGGTCCAGGAAGGATTCATCATTGTATGCGATTAATAGGTGCTGCTGAGAGAGCTTTAGAATTGATGTGTAAAAGGGCCTTAAAAAGAAATACTTTTGGTAAAACCTTATCTAAGTATAGTAGTATAAGGCAAGAAGTCGCTATTTCAAAATGTCTATTAGAACAATCAAAACTATTAACATTGTCAGCTGCATTTAAAATTGACAACTACGGGATAAAGGAGGCTAAAGATTTGATCGCAATGATTAAAATTATTGTACCTAAAATGACATGTGATATTGTGGATAAAGCTATTCAGATACATGGAGGCATGGGGGTTTGCCAAGATACTCCTTTGCCTGATTATTGGAGGTATGCGAGAACACTTAGATTAGCAGATGGACCTGATGAAGTTCATATGTATCAGCTAGGTAGAAATATTATAAACTCTTATAATGCGTGATCATTTTTTATGCAGAAATCACTATTAGTTCCGCAAGTGCATAGTGGGATTTGTTTTTCTTTGCATATTGAAATGCATTAAATCCATTGACACATAAGGTTTTTAAATTTGCTCCATTTTGAATTAAAAAATTTACCATTTCAGGTTTATCTAATATTGAGGCATAAATTAATAGTGTTTTTCCGTTAATTTTCTGGTTAACATTTAAGGTTTTCGTTTTAAATGCATTTTCAAAAAAGGTGTAATCATTATTTTCAATTGCTGATGTTATTTTGGTGACAGATATAGTGTCTATAGTAAAACCTTTTTCAGCTGAAAAGAGATGAATTGAAAAAATAAATGATAGAATTAATGCTGCTGTTGATTTCATAATTTCTTTATTTAAATAATTAAACAAATTTACTTCAACGGTAAGTTAAAAGCTATTAAATTAACCCTAAAAAGTATATTTTTATGAACTCTTTAAAATATGTCATATACAACTAATATATCATTGTTTTTTTAACATTTTTATTATTGATAATTTAATAAATTATTAATTTTATTAAAAAAATCACAATTAACACCTCTCTTAATAGTATTTAATTGATAATTCAATAATTTTTAACTATATTAATTTCTTTAATAACACTAAAAATTGTAATTTACTACTTTTCATATAATAGAATTTATTTAAACTAATTATAAATTACATTAAATCAGTCATTTAGAATGATTCTTAATGTTTTAATATTTAATTTTGAATAAAAATATAATTATGAGCATTAAGTCTACAGCAAGTTGTATGAATTGTGAAAATTTTAATAGTGATTTTGTTTGTGAAAAACATAATATAGAAGTTTCATTATTAAATGTTTGTGATAGTCATCAATTATCTAATGAATCTGTTTCAAAAAATTCTAATTGTTCAAATTGCAATCATTTTGAAAAATCTTCTTGTGCACATCCCTCTTCTGCTTCAGAAGGTGTGTTATGTTTTTCTTGGCAATCGAATTAGTTTTAATAATATAGTTCAATAAATATATTGTTGTTATTTTTACATCATTTATAATTTTATAATTGTTTTTGATTGAAAAAAACATTAATTATTGCTGGTGCTACTGGTTTTATTGGAAGATGGATTATAGAAAAGTTTAAAGATGACTATAATCTTATAGCCTTAACTAGAAATCGTATTTCAAATAAAACTTCCTCAAATGTAATATGGAGAGAAGTTGATCTTTATTCTATTTCAAGTACTCAAAATGCTTTATCAGGAGGTGATTATGCTATTTATTTGGTGCATTCAATGCAACCTTCAACTCGACTAAATCAAGGAAAATTTGAAGATACGGATCTTTTATTAGCTGATAATTTTTCTCGTGCTGCTGAAAAAAAAAGGTTAAAACAAATTATTTATTTAGGTGGAATTATACCTAAAGACAGAAAAATACTTTCTAAGCATTTATTTTCAAGGTTAGAGGTTGAAAAGACTTTAGGATCAAGAGCAACACCTTTAACTTCAATTAGAGCGGGAATAATTATAGGACCTGGTGGATCTTCATTTCAAATAATTAAAAATTTAATTATAAACCTACCTATTATGGCTTGTCCTAAATGGACTAAATCCTTAAATCAACCTATTGATGTTTTTGATATACTTTCTGTAATTAGAGCTTGTATCGGAAATAAAGAATTCATTGATAGAAAAATAGAAGTAGGAGGGAATAAAGTTTTATCATACATGGATTTATTAAAGTTAACATCTAAATTAATGAACAAAAAAAGAGTTATTTTTTCTATACCATTTTTTACTCTAGGTCTTTCAAAATTATGGGTTAGTTTATTTACAGGTAGTAATTTAAATTTTGTATCTCCTCTTGTTGAAAGTTTAAAGCATAAAATGATACCTGAAATTAATTCATCAATCAATAAGTTGATTAAAACTGACATTGTTGAAAGCATTAGGAATGCTATCAGCAATAAAATACCAGTCCTCCCTAATTTTGATTTTATACAAAAGGAAAAAAACAATGTCAGAAGCGTACAAAGAATTTATAACCCTAGTTTAAAAAGTGTTTTATGGATTGCAAATGAATATCCGATTTGGATTAAAAAAAAATTTATTGGAATTATAAAAGCTCGATTTGATGGTGAGTATTTAAAATTCAGTATTTTCTCCATTAATCTTTTAGAACTTAAACTTATAGAGGATCGAAGTAATTTAGAAAGACAATTATATTATATAACTGGAGGTTTTTTAGTTAAAAGAAGAGATTATGGATGGTTGGAATTTAGATCAATTTTAGATGGAAAATATATAATTGTTGCTATTCATGAATATGTCCCTAAATTACCTTGGATATTATATAAATATTTTCAAGCTTTGGCTCATATATATGTGATGAAAAGTTTTGAAAATTATTTATCAAAATTAAAATGATATTTTTGTAAAAACTCCTTTTTTATGATTAAATTATTAAAATTTATTTTCTTTTTGGCTATTAATGTTTATAGTCAATCTAATAATATAGCACAAAGTCTTGGTTATGATGTTGATGATAAATTATTAATTATCCATGCTGATGATATAGGAGTATCTCATTCTGTTAATGTTGCTTCTTTTAAAGCTTTCAAATCTGGAGCAATATCATCGGGAAGTATTATGATGCCATGTCCATGGGTTCTTGAAGTAGCTGAATTTTCAATAAATAATCCAAATTATGATTTAGGATTACATCTTACTATTACTTCTGAATGGAAAAATTACAAATGGGATGGAATAACTTCTTCAAATGAGATTAAATCTTTGTTAAGCAATAATTATTTTTATGATAATACCAATGATATTAAGAAATATGCTGATGCTGAAGAAATAAGAAAAGAAATCCAAAGTCAGATAGATTTTGCAAAAAAAATAGGAATAAATCCTACGCATTTAGATAGTCATATGGGTGCATTATCTGTTAGGCCTGATATAATTAAGGTATATTTAGAAGTTGGCAAAACTAATAGAATCCCCGTTTTTACTCCAATTCAATTTAAACCTTTACTTGAAAAAATTAATTGGGATCAAAGTGAGATTGTTTGGGTAGATAAATATTTTATGATGAATGGCAATGGAGTACCAGAAGACAAGTGGTTTGATTTTTACGCTAATATAATCAGCAATATAAAATCTGGATTAAATGTGATTTTAGTTCATCTGGGTAAAGACAATGAAGAATTAAAAGCTGTAACAATAGATCACCCTGCTTTTGGCTCAAAATGGAGATCCCTTGATTTAAAGGTTTTAGAAAGTCAAGAATTTAAAGATTTGTTACTTAAAAATAACATTAAAGTTATTAATTGGAGAGACATCAAAAGAGTTCTTTATCCTTAAATTCTTTCCAAGAAATTATTATTTAGTGACCTCGGCAGGATTCAAACCTGCAACCTCTTGAGCCGTAATCAAGTGCACTATTCA
>MDTC01190443.1_pt1 | contig 10356 bp, 17 predicted proteins | sample 811181 | NCBI WGS metagenome assembly MDTC01 (sample SAMN05326644, study PRJNA326480) | marine metagenome | isolation source: seawater | place: Pacific Ocean: North | collected 2011
ACTTATTAGAATTATTGGGACTTTACTTTGCAGCAGCTGTCGCGGTTCTTTCGATGGGACCTGGACGTTTTTCAATCGACGAGTTGCTTGTCCGTCGTTTTAGTCCTGAGCTTGTGAGGGAAAAGTCTGGTCCTGTTGAGACCATGATTTCAGATGGTGTGGCTTAATCATCCAGACTTCATTTCATGGAAGGGTAAATCCTGATTGAAGATGCTTGACATCCAGCATCACCCATGACAGCCAGATCACAACGCCGATCACCCCAGACACTGCAGCAAATTTCCCTACGTTCCGAAGTACCAACTCGGCAATACTCATTTCGCGCAAGGTTCGATCCCAATCAGTTCCCATCCTGCTCGATCATTGTCTAACCAATGGATACTTTGTTAACTTCCCCTACGATCAGCCTTCTGATCGTGGGGATTTTTTTTGCAGGGTTTCAGGCCTGGTGGATCTCCTCCTTGTTTTTGAAAAACTCTGCTCGTCACAAATCTCAACCACTTAGCTCCCAACAGTTCCGCAAAGATCTTGAACGTATTTTCAAAAATGAATTCTGAGTCCATCGCTCCTTTCCTTCTTCATGATTGATGAGCTGACCTCCATGTGCTGATTGGATGAGCTCTTTGCGCATTCTTGAATTGGAGACCGAACAGATCCCAGTTGTTACGGACTGGGCTCGACAAGAGGGATTCGCTCCAGGTCTTGGGGATATCGAGATTTATAGGCACACCGATCGACGAGGTTTGTGGATTGCTTGGCTTGATCAAGAACCTGTTGGTTGCATTGCGGGCGTTCGCTACAACCCAGATTATGGATTTATCGGCTTGTACCTCGTTGTTCCGCAGCAACGTGGACATGGCTATGGACGTCAGCTTTGGGCCCATGCTCTGGAGCACTTATCAGATCTCACGTGTATTGGGTTAGAAGCAGCGCCAGATCGGATTGTCGATTACAGATCATGGGGCTTTGAATCATCCTCGTTAACGACACGTTGGCGATGGTTTAACGAAGGTACTTCTGATGGGCCAGGAAGTGATCCTCCCGACGGGTTGCGAGTTGTTGGGGGCAAGGATGTACCTTCATCAGCTGTTCAGATGTATGACGCTCAACGAGAATTGAGTCCTAGGCCTCATTTTCTTGCCGACTGGCTCGGACATCAGTCCGGTCAGGTGCTTGCATTAATTGACGATTGCGGCAATTGCCACGGTTTTGGACGTATTCGTTCTTGTCTTTTGCAGCATGGGGAGGGCTGGCGAATAGGTCCCCTGCTTGCAGATACCCCAGTTTTGGCGTCTTATCTCATTGGCCAGCTTCAGCGCCGTCATGAAGGTGTGTTGTTAATCCATACACCAGGTTTCAACGCTTCAGCAGAAGACCTTATGAGAGAGCTTGGATTTGTGGCTGAGTCTCAAACGATGAGGATGTATCGAGGTGAATTGCCTCCAGTCGCCTTAGACGAGGTCTACGCTCTTGCCTGCTTGGAACTTGGTTGACATTGCATAGCAGGGATGCAAGTTCTCGAGCATGCGGCTCAATCGTTTTGCTTCTGAGAGGCATAGACCAGAGCTCCGCCGGCAACGATTGTTAAGACTCCAGTTGTGATTAAAAAGCCCACCAACAGTGTGAATCCAATCAGTGAACCGAGAAGCGACATCTTCACTCGCAGAAGCTTGGACTTCATCAGCATGATCATCAGGATGATGATGGTGGTTTTCAAGCCAGCAATTTTTCCCGCGTTGATAAGACAGAACGGATTCAGAGGAAGCATCACTTCACCACTAAAGACTTCATAATTCTGGCGAGGGTGATGCATCATTCGTGAGAACAGCCGTTGATGATGGACTTATGTGCGGTCGTTATGCACTTACTACAGATGCAGCTCAGCTTCCGGAATCGATTCGGGAGCGAATGTCTGATCAGCATCTCTCTCGCTACGCACCGCGCGATCTGATTCGGCCCTCTGAACCAGTGTTGGGATTGCGTCGAGATGAGCGCAAGACCGAAGCGGCTCTCATGCTGTGGGGGTTGATTCCATCCTGGGCAAAAGATCCCCTTTTAGGGCCCAAACCAATCAATGCACGATCGGAGACGGTGTCAGAGAAAGCAAGCTTCAGAGCAGCTTGGCGACATCGACGCTGTTTGCTACCAGCAACTGGATTTTTCGAGAAAAATCACTATCTATGCCGCTCTGATCAAAGCCCGTTTTGGCTCGCTGGATTATGGGAGCGGTGGCTTGGCTCTGATGGAAGCGAGCTAGAGACTTGTACGATTCTCACCACTACGCCAAATGCTTTGGTTCAACCTCTGCATGATCGGATGCCGGTGGTGATTCCGGATGGGCTTGAGGACGCTTGGCTGGCAGAGGCTGAGGGGCATGATTTGCGTGCTTTAGAACCACTCTTAACGGGGTGGGACCCTCAAGGCTGGATGGTGAAAGTTTTGCAAACGAGGAAACAGAATTCATCCTCGTCTGTGACTCAGGGCAGGTTGTTTGATATCACTTAATGATGAAAATTAGGGTTGAAACTTTTGATATTCTTCTGGGTATTATTATCGTCAAAATCTGAGAATGTATATTCCTGATTGATTGAATATTCGATTCTTATTCGCTTGCTTGTTGATCAATTTCGAATTCTTTCCTGTCTGAGTCTTCGCATACTGTTACGGGGCATCATACGATTGTCCTTGAGTGAACGAAGTGGAGGCTCTTGATTCACTGCTCTTGGATTGAGACTAATAAGCACCATGAAAGCAATTAAGCCAAGAAGTGTTACTCCACTCCTGATTGAGGAATTCATTCTCAATCTTTCGCAGTGGTCACTACATTTTGTTCAAGTGGCAGCAATTCTTCATCGTCTGTGGCCCGACTACGAACGGGCGCATTGAATCCCCTTGCTCGTGGGTTTTTAACATCAAATGGTCCTGGAGTGCCTTTAGGCACGGCGAGCCGAAGGGCGAACGATTGGAGCCCTGGCTCAATATCCCCGATGGATCCAACACGTGTTCGGTTTTGAAGCACCGGCTCACCACTGCGATCAAGGATGCGTGCATACACGTCCGTATCGACGACTGAGCGTCTGTTTGGATTTTCTACAGTGCCGCTAAGCACGTAGCAGCTCGCTCCTTCTGGACTTGTGATGTTGTTGCGAGTGTTACCAAGGGCTTGTCCTGGTTGTGCACCTGGATCACTGGCATCGCAAGGAGCAATTTCCACTTCACTAAGACGGAGCTCAGCTGCTAGAACCGGCGTGGCGACAAGCAAACTCATCGTGAGTAGAAGCGAAATAAGAAAACGCTTAAGCATGACGCGGGTGTGATCAGAATTTCACCATGCCTCAGCGTATGACCTCGGAAGAACTCACGGCGGAAGAATTATGCCAATTTTGATTTTAATTGACTCGTTATTGTAGTAATTGTGTAATGATTTATAGTCAGATTATGCTGATAACGGTTGCAAGTCTGCTAGATGCATAGGATTTTTAATTCGTGTTCTGACAACAGTCTCTAGATTCCATAAATGATTAAGTTCTTGGTTTGTTGTGTTCAAGTTCTCGCTATTTGACGTTTGTTTTTCTGTTGCTGCTGACAAAAATAGCTTGTTGCGAGAGCGAATTACATTTATTGGTCAATATAGCGTTTCTGAAAAATGCTTTTTGTGAGATTGACTCAATGTTTCAAAGATTGATAGATGGCGACTGATTTTTTTACTATCGTTCAGCTAATGGATCATTTGAAAGTTTGATTGAGTTCTGCTGACGCAATTAAAAACATTTGCTTGAGTTGTTTGCGATTCCCAGTCTCAAATCTATATGTATGTGTAGCACTTAATCTTTTTTTAAGCTGTTGTTTTTAGATCTATAATTTTTATTTTGCCGGATCAGCGCGTCGATAGATTTTTTGTTGAGCTAAGAGTCTCTAGAGATGGGATCTCTGCATTGAAATCAAATGGTGGTTAGGGCCATGGCATCTGCTGAGGCAATATGAAGCATGGTTCCTCACAGGCTTAGCCATGATCACGAGCCCATCGATCACGATCGGGGAGCTAGAGGCAAAGTATCCGCTGTACTGCAAAGCGATGAGACTGTTGCTCCTGGAAGGTCGCTCGCCCCTGCAAATGAAGCGAACCTTGTGTTGGGAGAGGTTGGAAACACTTCACCTGTCCCTGCCACGTCGCTACAAGGCCCCATCGCGTTTATTGCAACTTTTTCAGAGAGAGTTGAAGGATCAACGCGAGTTGAAGTCAGGCTTGGAGGCCTAGGTATTTATCCATAGCTTTAGTCAAAGCAAGTGGAGTTTTAATACAAGGATATGAGCCATCGCTATGGATTTAGATGGGTGATGCGTTGGCTTTTCAGATGGCTGTTGCGTTCTTGCAACGAGCGCTGGATATTCTGTTTAATCAGCATTGAATAGAGTCGCGACGATTAAATATTAAAAGTGGTTATCCTTGGCCGGATTTTATTTGGTTAAATGAGACTATCACTTCGTTCAAACGTTATCTTTTGCATAAGGAACGATTTTCATACGCTGTCTTTAGAGCTACTTCGCAAGCGGACCGGTCCTCTGAATCAATGTCTCCCTGATTTCCATTAAGCCTCGCTTCTAGAAAGGAAATCTCCTCGGTCCAATAATCTTTGTCTTTTTCTGACGTGTTTGTCATCTGAATTTGCGTTGCCGTTATCTAGTATTACTGATTGAAAACTAAGATGCAATACATTGATTGATGAAATCAGTCACTATGCTTTCCACTGGTTTCCAATTGAATATTTAGTGTAGTGATGGTGATCAATAAGACGTCACCAATGCTTTGAAGACCAAAGCCCTTCAATTTCATTGTTCGGACTTGTAGATTGAGTGGGTTGCTTTTTCTTTCAGCTCCTTCGCTCGAGTCTCTTAGCCTCAGGTGCTTATCAAAGATTTTGTAGGTGATATTGTTTATCAATTTGATTGCTTTCTGTAGCGCAATCATTGCCTTTGATTGTCTCAAGTAGTTACGATGAAAATCTAATAATTTTCCTTGAGCCTTGTCTGACCTTTCTGTTGCTATTTATTCTTTTTTGCATGAGAGCAACTCGGAATTTTCTTGATTGATGTCTTTTGTTGTGTTGAGGAAGTATTAAATTCGAAAATTGTTTACATCTGTTGGCGATTGGTATAATCTCTGGCTTATAGAAACTGCAGTTAAAATAGGCGCAATGATTCCAACGACAATCGTTTCGGTGATTATTCGAGGTAGTTTTCTATTCTTTGAACAATCAGAATCAAATCCGTCAATTGCGTTTGTCAAGGATGCAAAGCGATTCCACTAACTGTTGTTATTCGTTTATATTCTTGCTTTAAGATTATCTGAGTGACCACTCAGATAATCATGAGATTTCAAGCTTTTACTTGCAATGTAAACAATTTAGATCAACATTTCTGTTCTCAGTTTGGTTTCTTCCCTTCGTGAAGAGGTTAGTAACCAGTTCGATGGGGCATCAATTCAGTACAAGTTGAACAGCGCGGCGACAGCTATCGATGGCCAGGACAATCGCAAGTCCTCTTAGGCAACGAACTAAGACAGATGCATTGAAAAGGTCAAGGCGTCTTGCGCTCCATTGGGCTGCCAATGCTGCAACACCGCCCAGCATCAGACCCATCCAGGGAACCCCTCGGCCTTCATGCAAAAATTGCAGTGATGCAGCGCTGGCGGAGCAGAGCACAGCGACTGTGCTGAGCCGAATCGCTTGATGAATCGGTATGGCCATGGGGCCACTCATCAGTGGCACGAGTACAAGTCCCCCGCCGAGTCCAAGCATCCCTGTTGTCCAGCCAGCAATGCAGCCCACACCTGCAAGAAGTGGCGGTGAGATTTTTTCTTGTTCAGGCTCAGGTTTGGAATCTTTACCAGTCTTTGAATCTGTGTTTGCTTCTTGTTCCGTTTCTTCTGGCTCTCGCACGCAGAAAGCTAACAACACATAAATCACTGTTTGCATGCTCAACAGCATCCATCCAGCAGTCAGGCCTGCGAGCCCTCCGAATAGGAATGCGGAGCCAAACCCTGCTAAACCAATTGCAAGGCCAGGACGTGTTTCGATACTTCCACTCCGTAAATGCACGATTGTTCCGGCTAATGCTGTTGGAACAATGGCGAAGCCGCTAGTTGCTAGTGCTTGATGTGGAGGCAGGTTGAGCCACAGCAGAAGGGGCGCAAAAATCAAACCCCCACCGATTCCGAGTAAACCAGCTAGACCTCCTGCGAGGAGACCTAGGGCAATAAGGATCGGTATATCCCACCAGGGCACCACGGCATTGGCTTGAGCGCTTTTACAGCATGCTTTGAACAGTTGAAGCAATGTTGCTCTTAAGTCCAGATGGTTACTGATGTTGTTGAACTAGGTTGAAATCCAATTCACAGTTGCCTCTGTCCCTTCAGAAATGTTACAAAGGGAATATGGCAAGGTGATTGATGAATCCCGCTAAGCAGCACCGGAAGCTCCACAAGCTTCAGTCTCGAGCTGAAGAATGTCTGACGCGAGGAGAAGCACAAAAAATTTTAAAAAAAGCCGCAAAAGCGCAAAAGAAATTAGAGAAAGGACCCTTTCTTCAAGATCAGGTTGAATCAACTGCTTCTTAAAAAATAATTATTTCGAAGTTTATTTTTTATCTGAATTAAATATAGTTTGCAATTGTGAAAGACTATCAAGGATTAAAGCTAATTTTTATAAGTATTTAAGCCTAGGTCTTTGCCTTAAAATAATGACATTGCTTTTATTTTAGATACTTTTTTGGGGTCGAGTCCTTGTAAGTCAGTAGCTTCAATTAATTCTCTCTTCATCATATCTGCTAGCGAGAATAAAATCGTATCGTGATTGAATTCCATTCTTCCCTCTATTTCATATCTCTCAGTGCTGAGATAATCATGCAATGAGCACACTGATTCGAGGGAGCTTAGAGATTGACTTTTTGATCGTATGACATCGATTAAAACAGTAACTGCTCGTTCATTGCCTTTTTTGAAAGCGTTTTGTGCGATTTCTGTTTCTGTGGAAGCCCAGTCAACTTGCGTCATGACGTGAATCGAAAGTAATGGTTTTACCTGGAGGTTCAGGCCGCCTGACTCAATGGAGATCGTTGACGCAGACGCGGTAGATCAAACCAAGGTGTGGACGGTGATAGATGGTGTTCGCGATGATATCCAAAGTGATAGCAAGCTGCGAACGAGAGCAATGGATGAACCGTCAGACTCCTTGGTGTTTGACGGTTGGAGTTGTTCTTGTTGCGATGGTGTGGAAACCAAGTGCCCACGAAAAATAGCTGGAGAGAGCTGAGAATCAGGGGGAGTGCGGAGAAAAGAGCTACTGAAAGAACGGCATGTTGGTCACGTGAAGGGTTGAGAATGATAAGAATTAACCAGCCCGTTACCAATATCGTGAGAGGCCGAAAACTCATATATCGGCTCATGAATTCCAAAAACCAGCGCCATGCTGAATGATCTGGATGGCTTTGGTAATCAGGATCACTGTTGGTTTCTGGTAAAAGGTGATGCAGAACATGATTGCTCTTGCATTGGTGGAAATTAAGACCTGCGTAAAGAAGGAGCGCAGCAGCGCCAATTCGGTTGTTTAGTTTTGAACTGTTGGGAACGAGGGTGCCATGCATGGCGTCGTGGCCAATAATAAATAACCCTGTTTGAACAAAAGTTCTCAACAAAACAAGTGGAATTAATGTTGCAATCTTAATTGAATCAATGTCTAACGAGAGGCAACCCACCAACGTGATTAGCCACAACATTGTAATTAAAACTGCAAACATCAGTCCCAAATCTTGCTGCTGATCTAGGTCAGCTTCCACCCAGTTTCAGAAGTTCAGCTGGCGAAGCCAGAAGATCGATAGCAACAAAGTAGATCTTGTCATTTTCGTCTAGCAGGAAACGCCAAGCAACGTTCATTCCCACTTCTCCACCGAACCATGGTGTTTGAACTTGACCAGTCACTTTGATTTGGTTGAATCCACCATCTGTTGGCTCTCCATAACCGCCTTTTGGTAAAAGTTTTAGATTTTGGCAGTCGCGTTTAAAAAATCTCAGGATAGCTTCGGTACCAATAATGGGTCTTTGAAAGGGGGGCTGAAGAGCACCATCAGATAAAAACAGTTTAATCAATGCATCGAAATCATTCGCATTGAGCAGCTCCATGTAACTGAGAACAGTTTGGTTCAAAACTCCAGGTATAAAGATTTTTTCTCTTGCCTCAGACGGTGTAGGTTCTACCGATGGTTCGGAAACGATCGAAGAGTCGTCATTGTCAGGATCGAAACCCATGTCAACAACAAAATTTCTCAAAATACTGATCTGTTGTCCTTGCTCTACTTTCTTGACTGACTCAAGAACTGCGTTTGCGTTTGATGACAACTTATATCCCTCAGGAATAGGTGCAACTTTCCCTTGACGCATAAGTTCGCCAAGTTCATACCAGAAGCCCAGTTTCACATTGATTGACCAAAACGCGTAACGCTTTGAAATTGGAGCGTCAACTTTTCCTGCTAAGTCACACATCACACGGCTTTGTTCGTTGAAACTCATTCCTTCAATTTCATTCAACGTAGGCTGTGCGATTGCCATCCGTGCAGCACCAGGAGCTGCGACGGTGATCGTTCGACCCATCTCTAAGTATGCGAACCAAATCAGGGCGAGTTGGTCTTCTGCGCTCAAAAGCTTGTAGCGCGCTGTGATTGCTGGGACAGCATCCGCTGTACGTGTATCTGGAAATATCTGCGCGGCCTTATCAATCGTGAACATGGGTGCAAGCACATGTAGAGATTAAGACTGTAACACTCTGTGTAGAAGTTTTCGCACTTTCGTCCTTGATTTGGTATGTAGTTAAGTCATTTGCCTGCGCAGAATTGCATCCCACAATCCTGTGGGTAACAGTTTTTGGAATAACACAGACTCAGCACGGTGCCCGCATCGATATCGAGCTCTAGGCGAGGAAGAGTCCAAAGCCATCTTAATTGTTGCAGCAACGACCTTCGCAGTCGATGCATTTTTAAATCCCTTTGAGCAATTTTCTTCTACTTTTCTCATCATCGGCGCCCACGTTGAATCGATTTGGGCAGCCCGCATCGATACTTTCGCGATATTTTCGAAGCCAGTTGAAATTAAACCTGGCTCAATAATGATCACTTTGATGCCAAATTGGTGAAGTTCCAGTCGTAAGGCATCACTTAGTGCCTCAACTGCAAACTTACTTGCTCCGTACCATCCGATCCCTGGGGAGACGAAGCGACCAGCAATGGATGAGACATTGATTACTCTTCCTTTTCCGCATTCACGCATTGTTGGTAAAAACAATTGGGTGAGTGCGATTAAACCGAATACATTAACTTCAAAAATTTGCTGAGCTTTTTCAATCGGCATTGTTTCTATGGGCCCTGCTTCTCCGAATCCTGCGTTATTAACGAGGGCGTCGAGGCTTCCGAAGCGTTGATGGATTTGATTGACGAGGTTTCGTCTTGAATGGGGGTCGCAGATGTTGAGAGGCAAGACTTCGGCACCCAAGTCCTGAAGGTCGTTCATCGCATCAATTCGGCGAGCTGCTGCAATGACATTCCATCCCTCGAGCAGGAGCATTTGAGCGGTGGCTTTGCCAATCCCACTGGATGCTCCAGTAATTAAGACACTGCGTTGAAACTTGGTCATTCAGGCTTGATATGGAAGAGTGAAATCAGGCTGATAGTGATGTTATGAAACAACTTCCTGGTCGAATTCGCCCTCGATGGCAGCAACAACTTGCTTCGAGTTTTGTTTTGGGCTTGGGGCTGGTTTTGATGGTGGCGTTGTTGCCTATTTTCTTGCCCTTAATGCTTATTGCAGGGTTACTGGCTTCATTGGCCCTTATTCCAGTCTTACGTCAGTTACGCCGCGAAATCGAGCAACTCGATCAGGTTCAACAGAAATCCAACGAACGCATTCCCTTGGATGTAACTCCCTGGCCGCAAAAGGTTTGGGCTCGGTGGAAGGCTTCAGCAAATAAACGCTCATAAAGCGCTGTCATCGTCTGGAGTTCGTACAACTGAGATCGTTCGAGCTCCGAATTCGTCAAGAGCAGCAGCCCATGCAGCCGCATGGTCTGAAGCAAACACTGTGATGGAGCCAACACTCTCGCCGGTGATTTTGAAGAAAACAGTAAATCGCTGGGACATCGCTCTCCAGTCGATACCAAGATCACTGTGGCATTTTGAGCACGAGTAGTGCCGCACTCGCGTTTGTTTTCGCTAAAAAAGGTACATAAAAGCTTTAGCGGACAAATTTTTTTATGCAGACCCCATCTCAGATGCGCTCGGTCAACCCAGGAGGACCTGAGGGTGGGCTCGTCG
>MDTC01270573.1_pt1 | contig 10356 bp, 9 predicted proteins | sample 811181 | NCBI WGS metagenome assembly MDTC01 (sample SAMN05326644, study PRJNA326480) | marine metagenome | isolation source: seawater | place: Pacific Ocean: North | collected 2011
TCTATTGTTTCAGACATACCTTATTTAACTCGAATAAATTGGATTTATCAAATCTTTTGTTAGCTTATCTTCGTTATCTAAATCAATTAATTTTTTATAGTCATTTATGTTTTTTAAGTCCCTTGAAGTAAATCCTACTAATTCAATTTTATTGGCCAGAGATAAGGCTTTAGCAATTGAAATTGAAGTTCTTAAACTTGAAAATTTTCCTGGTCCCCTATTGATATATATTTTTTTGATTTGATTAATATTAGTATTTTTTTCGTTCAAGAATTTAATTAATAGAAGCACTATTTTATCAAAATTTTCTCTACAGTTTGAATGCTCTGTAGTATAAGATTTATTATCTTTGATGATTGAAAAAAAAATTTTATTACTTGCGGCATCAATTACTAAATTAATCATAACCAGTTTATTTCTATTGCAAACAAACCTATATGCAACTGAAAAAAAATACGAAAAAGATGAAAAAGGAATTTTATCACTCATGTATCATAGATTTGAAGAAAATAAGTATCCATCAACTAATATTAAAATGGCTGTATTCAAAAAACATATGGAGTTAATAAAAAATAACAATTTTGAGTTTTTTGATCCAAAAGATTTTGAGAAAGAATTTTATAATGTGAAAATTAATAAAAAAATTCTTATTACTATTGATGATGCCTTTTTATCTTTCTATAATAATGCTTGGCCTTATCTGAAAGAAAATCAAATTCCTTTTATTTTGTTTACATCTACTGAAACAATAGGAAATAAAGGTTACATGAATATAAAACAATTAAAAGAAGTTGAATCATACAGTTTTGCATATTTAGGAAATCACTCTCATTCCCACGAATATATGATAGAATTCGATTTTAAGAAGTTTAAAAATGATATAAATAAATCTATTGAAATTTTCAATGCACAATTTAGTTATAATCCAATTTTTTTTTCATATCCTTTTGGAGAATATAGTTTAGATCAAAAAAAATATGTTGCATCAAAATTTAAATTCGCATTCGGACAACACTCAGGTGTCATTGATCTTAACAAAGATCCATATGAATTGCCAAGATTTCCTATAAATGAAAAGTATGGTGACCTCGAAAGGTTTGAATTTTTAATTAATCTACTTCCACTTCAATATAAAAAAATACATCCAGAAGATAAACTGATTGTCTACAATAATCCTCCAGAGATGATTATAGAGTTTTTTAGGGACCAAAAAAATTTAGATCAAGTAAATTGTTTTTCCGATGAGGGGGGTTCTTGGGACAATTCAAAAATAGATTTTGAGGAAAATCAACTTAAAATTTCCTTCAGAGAAAAATTTAATTTTAGAAGAGGAAGGATTAATTGTTCTTTAAATGATATAGATGGGTGGAGATGGTTAGGAAACCAATTCTCTGTAAGTTTAAATTAGGTTTTTTAATTTTTTTGTTGTAGGTAGAATTTTTACATCGTCAAAGTCAGTCAGAGAATTTTGCTCAATGATTTTTTTTAGTATTTTTGTGTATTCAACTCCAGTTTCAGCGTATTTATCTAAGTGATTTACTAGCTTTAGACTATTAAGTTTACCATTATTATCTCTTTGAATTGCCCTTTCATTTCTAAACTCTTTATATCCTGAATGAGTGTTTAAATTTCTTTGGTATGCCTTAACAGATGCCTTTAAAACTTTAAACTTTGCGATTTTATGTTTTGAGTCAACGTCTGCACCAGCTGGTTTAATTCCTTCTCCTGACCAGGTCCATTGACCAAAGAGTGCGTTTCCCTCTTGGGCGAATCTTGATGTACCCCACCCAGTCTCTTTCGCTGCTTGTGCGATTGCTAATGAAGCTGGTATTTCGTCCATTCTAATTTTTAATGTTGAAAAATCATTACTTTTTACACCATATTGTTTAAATTTTTGAGATAACCATTCCTTCTCCGTATTTGAATTATTATTTTTATTTAAAATTGTAAAAAGCTTTTTCCTATCTAAACGTATTTTAGTGTTTTCTTCAATTATCAAAGGAAGCACAATTTGTATAAATAAATTTTTTCTCTTATTTGTATTTTCTATTTTTTTCATTTCTAAAGGTAAATGATCAATTGAATTACCAATATTTACTAACTTTGTTTCTTTCACTTTTTTGAGATCATACTTAGTATCCTCAAATAACTGTACGATCGTAGAGGCACTCAATCTTGACGTGTTTAAGTTATTATCATCAGAATTAAATACGTCTATATCATCAAATACGTTTTCTAGATTAGTTACTTTACCCGATTTGTCTTTTTGTTGAAAAATATCTTTATTGTTTAGTGTTAGTTCAAAATTTTTTTTTGAAATATTTGAAACTTCAATATTCCGTTTAAAGTTTTCATCCAAAAAATTTGTTATGACTGGTAGTCCAAAAAAAATCAAAATTATTATTACACTAGATAAAGAAAACTTAGACAAGCTTTTGTAATCGTTTTTAAAAAATATTTTTTTATTTTTAACTCTCATTTTTCTGAATTTAATTGAATTTGGTTTTATGAATATTGATTCGTTTCTAATTTTTTTATACATAAAATAAATCAATAAGATTATATTAAAATAAATTGTTGTTTTAAACTGCTAAAACTTCTTTCACCTCTGGAATATAATGTGTTAACAAGTTTTGAACACCTTGTTTTAACGTCATAGTTGAAGAAGGACACCCTGAACAGCTTCCTTTTAATTCAACTTTTACTTTACCGTCAATAAACTCCTTAAACTTTATATCACCACCATCTCTTGCAACTGCAGGTCTTACTTTTGTTTCTAAAATATGAATAATTTGTTTTTCTATCTCATTAAAGTTTTTATCATTTGCATTTTGATTTAATTTATCAATGATACATTTATTTCCCTCAGCGTAATATTCATTTATGTATGATATTATTATATGTTGCATATCATCCCAATTGTTTTCATCAACCTTGTTAACTGACAAAAAATCCTCAGCAAGAAAGATGCTGGTTACACCATTTATAGAGAGAATATTTCTTAACAATGTATTTTTCGTATCTTCTTTATTAATTATTTCATGAGGACCATCATTAGATACTGGTCGTCCTGGAATGAATTTGAGTGAATTAGGATTAGGTGTTTTTTGAGTTTGTACAAACATTAGTGTAATATAGTATTTTATGTCTCTTTTTAAATAGCTAAAAACCGATTATTTTTTTTATTTCTTTAACTTTCTTTTCAGCTATATCATTTGCTTTTTCGGCACCATTTAATAAAATTTTGTCCAAATAATCAGGATTATTTAACAAATTATTTATTTCTTTTGCTATGGGAGAAATTTTATCGATTAATTGTTCTGAAAGGTTATTTTTAAATTCAGAAAAATTTTTTCCTCCAAACTCTTTTAAAGTTGTTTCAATATTTTGATTTTTTAAACTAGAATATATTCCAATTAAATTTGCTGCCTCTGGCCTATTTTTTAATTCCTCATTATTATTTGGAATTGGATTTGGATCAGTTTTAGCCTTTTTAATTTTGTTGATTATTAAATCTTTATTATCTTTTAAGTTTATCCTACTTAAATCTGATAAGTCTGATTTACTCATTTTTTTTAAACCATCTTTTAAACTCATAATTCTAGAAAACTGTCTTTGTATTAAAGGTTCTGGTGGAACTAGGAAACCATCTACGTTATAATCATTGTTAAATTTCTGTGCAATATCGCGACAAAGTTCTAAGTGTTGCTTCTGATCATCTCCAACTGGCACATGCGTTGCGTCATACAACATAATATCTGAAGCCATTAATATAGGATAAATATATAGACCAACACTTGCTTTTTCTTTATCTTTGCCTGCTTTCTCCTTGAATTGTGTCATTCTGTTAAGCCAGCCCATTCTTGCAATACAACTCAATATCCAGGAAACTTCTGAGTGTGCAGGAACTAGAGATTGGTTAAATAAAATACTTTTGCTTGGGTTAAGTCCACTTGCAATAAACGTCGCCGCAGTTTCTCTAATATTATTTTTAAGCTCTTTTGGATCTTGTTTTAAAGTAATCGCATGTAAGTCTACAACGCAGTATATGCATTTGTTATCCTTTTCATTTTGTAATTCTACAAAATTTTTTATAGCTCCCAAATAATTTCCTAAATGTAGATTTCCTGTCGGTTGAACTCCTGAAAAAATTTTTTTCTCCATAAGGTTAATATTTTATTTTAATATCTGATATTTTGAAAGCCTTAGTAGCGATAGATATAAAAATATACGTTATAAAAGTTATGATTACTAAAATAATAATACATAAAAATTTATAATTGTTCTCATAAGTCAAATATTCAGAAAAAAATTTAATTAAATATATAAATATACCCAAAGTGATGAAGTTAGAAAAAAGTATTTTTAAAATTGAAAAATGAAAATTACTTGAGAAGCTAAAATAGCTTTTGTTAATGACTATAATCATTAAAATTATTCCATTTAACCAGGATGATATTGTTGTTGCAATTGGTATTATTATAAAACCAATCCTATTGAAGAATATAATACTTATTAAAATGTTAATTATTACTGATATTACCGAAACTTTAAATGGTGTATTTGTATCATTTCTAGCAAACAAAAAACTAGAAAATATCTTTATCAAAGAAAATGCTGGTAGACCAAGGGAAAAATAAAATAATGCCTTAGCTGAATTTTTTACACTTTCAAAATCGAAAGATCCATATCCAAATAATGAAGAGGTTATTTCCTCTGATGCAACAATCAAAGCAAACGATGCTGGCAAGCTTAAAAATAAACTTAATTCCAAAGCTTTGTTTTGTATTTCAGAAATTTTTAATTTATTTTTTGTTTGAACATGTTTACTTAAATTTGGAAGTATAACTGTTCCTATTGCTATTCCTGCTATTGCAAGATTTATCTGATAAATTCTATCAGCGTAATATAGATATGATACTGCACTTGCTTGAAATGAAGCAATAATTGTACCAATCAAAATATTAATTTGCGTTACTCCTGATGCAAATATACTTGGTAAAAGCTTTTTAAAAAATAATTTAATTTTATTATTTATTTTAATCTTAAAATTTAAATTTGGTAAATAAAATTTTTTTACAAAAAATATTAGGAATACAAACTGTATTATTCCAGCAACTGATACTGTATACGAAAGATAATAAACCAACTTATCTCCAAACCTATTTGCAAAAACTAAACACAAAATTAATAAAACATTTAAAATTATTGGCGCAGCTGCAGCGGCTGCAAATTTATTATGAGAATTTAAAATTGCAGATAAAAAAGAAGCAAGAGAAATAAAAAGCAAAAATGGAAAAGTAAGTCTAGTCAAATTTATAGCTAATTGCATTTTTTCTTTATCATCACTAAATCCGGGAGCTATTATTTTAACAAATCCTGGCATAAAAATTTCAATAAAGATGGTAGTCATTAAAAGAAAGAAAACTAATAAATTGAAAACTGAATTAGCAAACATTCTTGCTTTATCCTTGCTTTTGATAATTTCTCTAGAATAAGATGGAACAAAAGCAGCATTAAAAGTCCCTTCAGAAAACAACCTTCGAAATGTATTTGGTATCCTGAATGCCACAAAAAAAGCATCAGCTAATGGCCCGGAGCCTAAATAGAGAGCTATAAAAAAATCCCTTACATAACCAAGAATCCTACTAATCAGAACAAAAAAACTAAATGTGCTAGTTGACTTAATTATGTTCATAAATCATATTAGTCTTAATTTAGATCTAATTGTATATTTAATTATCCAAAATGAAAAAAGTTAAAATAGAACATTATTCAGATAAAGAAGCTCTTGATTTTCACACAAACGAGAAATCAGGAAAAATTGAAATAAATTCTTCTAAGCCGATGACGACAAAAAGAGATTTAGCACTTGCTTATTCTCCGGGTGTTGCGGCTCCAGTTAAAGCTATTGCTGAGAATCCTGACCTTGCATACGAATACACAACAAAAGGTAATTTAGTTGCGGTAATTAGTAATGGATCTGCGATCCTAGGTCTTGGTAATTTGGGGGCTGTTGCCTCTAAACCTGTAATGGAGGGAAAAGCAGTATTATTTAAAAGATTTGCAGATATAGATTCTATAGATTTGGAAATAGACTCAAACGATGCAAATGAAATTATAAATTCAGTTAAAAATTTTGCTAAAAGTTTTGGGGGTATTAATCTAGAGGATATTGCTGCTCCAGACTGTTTTATCATTGAGGAAAAGTTGAAAGAAATTCTAGACATTCCTGTTTTTCATGATGACCAACACGGAACTGCAATTATTACAACTGCGGCATTGATTAATGCAGTTGATATAGCAAAGAAAAATTTAAAAAAAATTAAAATTGTTATTAATGGAGCTGGGGCTGCAGCAATGGCTTGTGCTAATTTATTTAAAAGTTCAGGAGTTCCCCAAAAAAATATTACAATGTTAGATAGAAAGGGAGTAATTTACAGAGGAAGAGATAATCTAAATCAATGGAAATCAGCGCATGCCGTTGAAACAAATAATAGGACTTTAACTGATGCAATAAAAAATTCTGATGTTTTTTTAGGATTGTCTGCGGCGGGTGCCCTGAAACCAGAGATGGTTAAAAAAATGGCAAAGAACCCTATAATCTTTGCGTGTGCAAACCCAGATCCTGAAATAACACCAGAAAAAGTTGAAGAAGTTAGAAATGATGCAATCATAGCTACAGGAAGATCAGATTATCCCAATCAAGTAAATAACTTAATTGGTTTCCCTTATATATTTAGAGGAGCATTAGATGTAAGAGCAAAGACAATCAATGAGGAAATGAAAACTGCTGCAGCGGATGCTATTGCAAAGCTTGCAAGAGAAATTGTGCCTGAGGAGGTTGCTGCAGCTATGGGAGGCGAAACACCCTCATATGGAAAAGAATACATTATACCTTCAACATTTGATCCAAGATTAATTAGTGTTATTCCAGTAGCAGTAGCAAAAGCTGCAATGTCAAGTGGAGTAGCAAGAAAAAATATTGAAAATTTTGATGTTTATTCTGAACAACTTAAACAAAGATTAGATCCATCTGTAACTATAATGCAGGGCATAAACTCAAAGATTAAAAAAAATAAAAAAAGGGTTGTATTTGCAGATGGGGAAGATGAAAATACACTTAAAGCTGCTATAGCCTTTAAAAACAGTAATTTTGGAACACCTATTATTGTTGCAAAAGAAAAAGTTGTAAAAGAAAGACTTAAAGAAATTGGATATGGAGAGAATTTTGACATAGAAATTGTGAATTCTACTAAAAAAGAAATGAGAGAAAAGTATGTAAATTTTTTATTTAAAAAATTACAAAGAGAGGAAGGTTTATTGGAGAGAGATTGCGATCGATTGATAAGAAATGACAGGGTTATATGGGGTTCTTGTATGGTAGCATGTGGCGATGCTGATGCGATGGTAACTGGGAATACAAGAAGATATGCTCAGTCACTACAAAAAATTAAAAAAGTTGTTGACCCAAGACCCGGTGAAATAATGTTTGGTCTAAATATGGTTGTTAATAAAGGAAAAACTGTGTTCATTGGGGATACTAGTGTTCACGAATACCCAACATCAGAACAATTAGCTGAAATAGCGATTTCAGCTGCAAGAGTTGTAAGGCTTTTTGGTTTTGATCCAAAAGTTGCTTTTCTTTCTCATTCGACCTTTGGGCAACCTTTAACCAGTAGAACTAAACACATTAGGGATGCTGTTGAAATTTTAAAAAATAAAGAAGTTGATTTTAAATTTGATGGAGATATGCAGCCTGACGTTGCTCTAAACAATGAATATTCAGATCTCTATCCGTTTTCAGAAATTGTTGGTAAAGCTAATATATTAATTATGCCGGGACAGCATAGTGCAACTATTTCTCACAAGATGATGAAATCTCTGGGAGGAGCCAAGGTGATTGGTCCTTTATTGATTGGGTTAGGGCAACCTATTGAAATTGCACCACTAAGATCATCGACCTCTGACATATTGAACTTAGCGTCGGTGGCTGCATATTCTGCAGGTGTAATAAATTATAAGAAACTTAATTAATTTTTGATTATCCTAAGATCTTCAACCAATAAAATACTTGAGATTACATCCTCCACATCAAGTATTTGTTTTGCTTCATTAATTACTTCTGCTCTTTCATCTTCACTTTGAGCAATACCATATATATAAATTTTTTTTTTTGTGAGTATCTATATTGTAATTAGAGGATTTAATTTTTTTTGAAGCTATCATTGCAGTTCTTAACTGGGAGGTAATCAATAGATCTTTAGCGTATTGTTGAAAATTAAATTCTTCTTTAATCTTTAGATCATTTTTTACAGACCTAGCACCTTTTATTTCCCATGCTAACTTTGTAATTTTTAATTTTTCTTCTATTGTTTGCACTTTACCAGTAATAAAAATTCTACCGTCAATAACTTTTGGTTTAACAGATAATAAATATTTTGCATTCATATTTACGATTTTTCCACTTAAATTTTTTTGCATTATATTATCATCTATTTGTGTTCCAATTGTTCTAGGATCTGTTGCAATTGATACACCAGTACCCAATACTCCAGAGGAGGATACTCCAACACATCCATTTAAAATAATCACTGATATAATAAGAAAGATTTTATATTTAATCATTTTTAATTTCTAAACAAAAACTATAAACAGCTTTTTTTTGAATTTTTTTTTCACTACAAATTATTTCAACCACATCTTTAACGGTTTTGGTTTTTAAAAGTTTTTTGATCTTTTTTTTATCTGATTCTTTTAATTCAATTAACTTTTTTTGGACATTTTTATTCTCTGAAATTATGACTGTTACTTCACCCTTTTTAGATATAGTCAGATTATCTAAATTATCTAAGGAAGATCTTATATATTCTTCATGAAACTTTGTGATTTCTCTACAAATTAGTATTTCTCTTTGATGGAAATATAGTTTTAAATCATTAATTATTTTATAAAGTTTATTAGGAGAAATAAAAAATATAACAGTGCATCCATGATTTGATGCTTTTTCTAAGGTTATATATAGATCTTTTTTCTTCTCAGGCAAAAAACCTAAAAATATATATCTATCCGAAAAACCACTGATTGATATGCCCGCACTTACTGAGGAAGGACCAGGAATAGGAAAAATATTGATTGAATTATTTACACATTCTTGAATAAGTAATCTTCCTGGATCTGATATTGCAGGTGTTCCAGCATCTGATATTAAACAGATAATTTTTTCTTGGGCAAGAGTTTGTATAATTTCTTCAACTTTTTCTCTCTCGTTAAATTTATGATATGAAATAACCTGCTTTTTAATTTTGAAGTGATTTAAAAGCTTTTTTGAAACACGTGTATCTTCACACAAAATTAGATCACATTTTTTAAGTATTTCCAAAGCTCTTAATGTTATATCTCCAAGGTTACCAATAGGTGTTGCAACACAATATAGCCCAGGTTTTAATTTATTTAAGAATTTATCATGATGCATAACTTAAAATTATATTATTAATAAAAAAATGAAAACTTTATTTATAAAAATTTTATTTGTAATTTTTATATGCTTACTTCCTTTGAATAAATTATTTGCAGAAAATAAAATTAAAATTGGTCTTGTGGTACCTTTAAGTGGTGAATATTCAGATATTGGAGACTCAATTGTTAAATCAACAAGGCTTGCACTTAATAAAATTAATGATGATAAATTTGAACTTGTGCCAGGAGATACAAAGGCTAATCCAATAGATGCATTAAAAGCATCTAAAGCTCTTTATGATCAAGGTATAAAAATTATAATAGGTCCAGTTTTTAACGAAAGTGCAAAGTATCTAGATGAATTAAGCGATGTAACCTTTATATCATTTACAAACAAAATTTATGGAAATCATCCTAATGTTATAAGTGCAGGTGTTAACGCAATTTCGCAATTTCAAACAATTGATAAATTTAGAGATTTGAATGAAATAGAAAGAACAATCATTTTAATACCTAAAAGTGACTACCGAAAAGAAATTGAACAGGCTATTAAAAATACAAAATTAAAATTAAAAGATAAATTTTTTTATGATACGGACCCTACATTACTTACTTCTCAAATTGAAAAAGTTACAAGATACACTGAAAGAAAAAAAAATTTACTTAATGAAATTGAAAGAATAGAAAACTCGTCGTTACTAAATAAAGAAAAAAAATTAGAGGAACTAAATAAAAAAGATACTTTGGGTGGTATAAACTTCGACTCAGTTATTATTGCTGATTTTGATGAAAGTTTGAAAAGCGTAGCTACATCACTTTTATATACAGATGTTTCATCAAAAAGAATTTCTTACATTACTTTAAATCAATGGTTTGATAATTCACTTTTAAAAGAAA
>MDTC01127240.1_pt1 | contig 10354 bp, 3 predicted proteins | sample 811181 | NCBI WGS metagenome assembly MDTC01 (sample SAMN05326644, study PRJNA326480) | marine metagenome | isolation source: seawater | place: Pacific Ocean: North | collected 2011
AATCCAGAAGACCACGCTCGTACAATGGTTTGGAATTATACAATTAATTACAGTGCTGTATTTAGTGATGATCAGGGTACTCCTACTTTTGGTGCAGCAGGAGGTAAGATCGAAGGTACTGTACTAAGTTATATAGCCAGTGATGGAACTAGAACTACAAGTAAAGTTGGAAGTGATGCTGTGACTAAGAGATACACCACAGTAGATTACGGCTCAATAGATCCTATTACGGTATCTATTATAGATACAGGTAGTGATTTGAATACTAAGAGATTAGGAATTATCGCTAATGGTGTTGCTGATTACAATGGAATGTGGTCTATTGTAGCAGAAATTAATCAAGTCCATATGCCTTCAGGGATTGTATTTGGTAACACTGCTATAGTATAAAAGGACAAATAAAATGGGAGTAGAAGTAAAATATGGAGGCTATACATTTAGCCCTACACCTAGAGTAGGTTGGAGCTATGAGTATAATGCTACTAGTGCAGGGAGAAACATAGGCTCTACCCTGCGAATCACCATAGAAGGAATATATGGTACGGCCAATACTTTTGCTAAAACTGGTATTCCTTATTTTTTTAGTCTTGACTATCAGCCATTCACCATTAGAAGTGATTGTGGCGCTGGAGAAGTTTTCCCTAATAATGACAATTTAGAATATGATATCAATAATGGGGTTTATGTTGAAAGTATAAATATTAGTAATAGTGATGATGAATATTGGAGAAACTGGATTAGTTATGAGATAACATTAGTTGTACCATTAAACAGTGGTCAAAAATATTTAGATGATGGTGGTGAAAATTCCATGCTAAATGGTATTTATATCTCTTCTTTGGAAGATAGCATGAGTATGTCCTATGAAGATGGTGCAGATTATTTGGAAGATGATAATACAGCTATGTATCCTAGTGGTGGTCCTTTAAGCACCAGATACTTAACTGTTTCACGAACTATATCTGCTGCTGGAAAACAGACAAAAAGCAAATCGCCTATATCTAGTGCTATTGATGCTGTAACAGCAGTTAGAGATCACACAAGTTTCGAAGATCGTGTTAATAAAGATTTTGCTGGTTTGAAATTTTTTGATAAATCTACTACCCACAACTATGATAATGTAGCAGGTACTTATGCAGTTACGGACACATATAAAGCATTTAGTGGTACTCCTACAAAATATTATACCCATGAATACAATATTTCAAATACTATAGATAGTCAGCTTAACAGGACAGTTAGTATAAATGGTACTATTCAAGGACATAATTTAACTGATCCAGCTGGTACAGATATTCTTTTTGAAACTCAAAATATTGATCCTCCTGAACCTGAATCTACTACCAAAGATTCATCATATGTTAATGCAGTAGGTGGCTTTACTAATGAAATACCACGTATAAAAGATAGAATATTATTTAGTGCATTTTATCCTAGCGGAAAGTATATAGATAGAATAGATGCTTCACAAACTCAATATCAAGGATTTAAGATAGATCAAGAGAATAGCACAAGCACACCACTAATAGAAAGACAACAATTTTTAAATCCTATACCAGCTAGTTTTGATAGCTCTCATGATGTTAATGCGGGTTCAATTAGTTATACGTGTAGCTATGATAATAGACCAATTAATCACGTAACAAATACTATTACCGAAAATATTAGCGTTACAGATAATTATTCCTATAGAGAGCATTATCCTCAAAATGTGATGTATAGAGGAGCTATCATGCAAACTTTAGGCATGAATACAGTACCATCTCGTACAGTCACGTACACTGCAAAATTTAGAACCGATCCTCCTGCAAACGCTATGGGAGGTACGACACCGCAAATATTAAGTATAGATGATTTTGATAATGATCAGGTTAATAATGCTATAGAGCAGTTTAACCCTGAATATGCAATAGACGGTTACACTGCCAGCTGGGTAGCTGATGAGAGTTCAAACGGAAACTTTCTTGATGGGAGCTTTACTAAAACTAAAACTTGGAATTACGCCCACTAAGGAATAATTATGAGTCATGCACCAGAAATTTTACCTGTATTTGAAGTAAATGAACCAATTAGCCTAGCATATGGTGCATTTTCATGGGAGTATACAGATGATTCATTAGCTCATCCTTCATATCCTACTCCAAGAGTTACTTGGACCACTGAGAAACAAAGAAATAATGCAGGATCCTTTCAATCTGAAGAAACAAATGTTAATATTGTGGGTGTAGTTAGTCGTCATTCTTTGTTTGAACACTCCAATGGTCAAAGCAAAACCACGTTTGAAGTTTTGATGGAAGAAGCAACACATCTTAGAGATGAAATTATAGCAAACGATAACGGATTTTTGATTTTCCATTTTGATGGCGTGCCAATGGTTAGTGGTAACGCTGTTATACAGAGTTTGGAATTTTCTCCTAATGAAAATTATTGGACCACTACAATTGATTATAGTTTAAGTTTGCGTATTTCTAACCCTGATGCTACAGGTTATTTACCTGCAGGTCAGACAGGAAAGACCTATCATATTACTGATTCTAGCAATGCTGTTTCTATAGAACGAGATGATAGAACATATGTTGCTGATGAAGACGGAAGTGTACATTACTTATATAGATTAACTAGAAATGCCTCTGCTACTGCTAAAGCATATGGCGATACAGAAAGAGGAGCGCTATCATTTGCAAAAGCTTGGGTAACAGGGATAGTAAGTGATCTTCGTACTTTTGTTGCTCCGCATTTTCGTTTATACAATAAAACATCCACAGTAGATTTTAGCGAAACGAATGGACAGTATTCTGTACAAGAGACTTATATATTAAAATCTGGAAATCCTTGGATTTATACTGAACAAGCTGACATTTCTACAAATAGAGATAATGACATTAGAACCATAACCATAGCAGGAGAAGTAGAAGGTTTAGAACCTGCACTTGGAACTTTTTATGCAGAGTCTGGCATAGCTCACAATAGTGGTCTTTTAGATATATCAGGCGTTGCTCCTCAGTTGGCTTATACTAAAGGAGATACATATCAGTTTCTACCATTGGCAGAGGGGCAAGAAGAATCTGAAGAAGAAGCTGAAGACACTACTGAGATTTATACTAAATATGATAATGCTGTAAGTGGATATATGTTATTAGTAGATAATTTTTTTGAATCAGCAATGCATTATGATGATGAGGCTAAATCCCTGAATGGCTCTATATCTGCTCGGCCCTTGCATGCTATTCCTGTCAGCACAGAAGAAGGGTTTAGTCCACAACAGGGCAAAATTACCTACTCTAGAAGTTATGATTCTAGACCTACAGGCTTACTAGAAGATTCTGTCTTTGAAGTTTTTACTTATACAGATAGTAAACCAAAAAGCTTAATATCGACTGTGCCTGTTATAGGTAGAAGATTAGGACCATTGTATTATAATCCACAAGGATATAGTAATATACGCAATGCTACATTTGCTAGCGGAGTAGGAACTAGAACGATTACTTATGAAGCATTTTTTAGTAAACCCACAGGATTAGGACAATATAAATTTCCACAAGAAATAATAGATAAGATAGATAATTATCTTTATAGATATGAACCTGGAGGAAAATATACTGGTTATGTAAAATCAGATACACAAGAATTAAACTTGACAGATAATAAAATAGTGAAGAGTATAACATGGGACTACATAGAGTGTAATCCGTAACCAAGGAATTTAATAAATGAGTAATAATCCAAGTCCATGTCAACACCCAACAGAAGTAGTAGGACCATTCCCACAAACACTTTACTTAGGTTGTTCAATACAAAAATTTAGTCTTAATTTAGGATGGGGTGCAGAACCAAGTACTTGTAGTGTTACTTTAGTTATAGATCCAACTGCTCATCCAAGCGATGAGTCATACAATGCTAAAACATCTAAAATTGGTACTGTTCTATCTAAAGGCACAAATAATATGACCTCAACTGCATTTACTGGTGGAGATCCTACACAACCAGATGCAGATGCTCCTTTACATAAAAATATTATCAAAAAAATATCTGATGAAGAACAAACTAGAGTGCGGAAGGATATAGGTGGAGAATCGAATCCTAATCGTCAAGATAATGGTAAAAAGATATGGCTTTTTGGCAATGATAATGCTTATAATCATACTAGAAGAGATTTAGGTTTTCTTGCGGATGATTTTGGTCTGGAAGGAAATGTACAAAGAAGAATAGATATACTAGGTACTTTAAGTCAATTTAGATTTGATAATACAATATTTAATGGTATAATTAAAACTTGGAGTTACAATAATGGCTTTGTAACTGTACAACTACAAACTCCCACTAATCTTGTTAAAAATACCAAATTAATTATAAATAATTTTAGAGGTTCAATTAGTACTACATTGCCTCCTGATGGAGCTATACCAGTAGCAGTACCTGTAGACGATCCTGATCAACCCGGAACTCATAATTCTACTGTTTATCAAGGAAATATTCCTAATCTTATTAATATATTTGGATATGCTGGTTTCCAAAACTTAGGCTACACTGAAGATAGAGGTGTTTCATTAGGTGCTGTTTATGATTACGTAAGGACAATGCTTGCAGCAGATAGCTCAGCAGATAAATTTAATACTTACGGAGGTATAGTAGCAAAGAGTGTAAGAGATAGAGTTAACGGAAACTTTCTTAATAATTCTTCTACAATAGCTACTATTGCACCAGGATCATATACACTGGACAAATTTAATTGCATTCCTTCTATAGTTTCAAACGATGGTTTAAACAGACCTGTATTAGATTTTGATATTAGCGAGGTTCCTCGTCCTCCCGATGCTGTTTATGTCGCTGATTCTAGTATTAGTTTGCTTGATTTTGTAGATAGGTGTTGTGAGCCTGTTGGTTTGGATTATTATTTTGAACTTTTGCCCTCAAGTAATACTGGTAGATCAGCAGCTATAAAAGTTCGTACTATTAGTAGAAGATTCCAACCTAGTTTAGATCTTATTAGAGGTTTAGTTAATGGTTATGGAAAAGATGATTTTGTAGTAGAATCTAAATTTGGACAAGAATTTCAGGATGCTAAAACTCGTACAGTAGTTTTAGGAGGAAAACAACAAAGATTATATCAAGCTGGTACAAACAATGCAGGTAAATTTAGACACAGAAGAGTTTATGAACCTAGTTTAAACAGTTTTGTAAACTTTAATTTTAATAGTAATAATAATTTTTATAGAATACCAGACACATCTAGTTACAGGAATTTAATAGGTGCTGCTTTTTATAATATAGGTGGTGCTGTAGTAGGACAAGAAACATTTAATAATTTCGGATCTATAGAAAGTTCACCGTTCAATAATCAACAATTTATGAGAGGTTCATACAAACTTTTAACTCAGTTTGATAGTAATATAAGTGCCAACCCGTATTTATTGGGAGCAAACGATATCATTAAACCTTATTTTGGTAAAGATATTAATGGTAATCATAGAGCAGTATCTTTTAATCAAAGCCTAGGTGAAACTTTTCTAAACGTAAATATGTCAGATTTAGCAGCAGTGTTTCCTGCTAATGATGCTCCTAATTTGGTTGGTAGTGTTGATGTAAGTGAAACAGAAATTCGTTGTGCTATGGCTGGTATTGACTCTTGGTTAAATTATATTTTTGAAATGCCTGTTTTAGGAAAACCTATAGGTATGGCCACTTATATATATAACTATATGGCACAAAAATTTGGTGGCCCATTTGCTACAAACTTTTTTCTTAATGCATTAAATATTTTTAGTTCAGACAAAGGTAAAGTCACTCAATTTCCTGCTGTTACTACTAGTGGACCAATTAATCTAGAAGCTTTTTTACCCTATAGCGAAGCGCTTTGGCCAGCATTAAGTGCTTTACATGGATTTTTTGCTGACATAGGAAATACTCATTATGGTCAAACATACTTAGTGCAATTACCGTTTATTCAATCTTATATAGATGGAAATGGCGTTCGTAGATATTCTTATGAAGTCGCTGACAAAGCTTGGGAGGAAATAGGTAATTTTATAGATGATACTATACAAATAGGTGGTAATGTAGCTAATAGTTTAGCTAATGAAGATGGTACTTTCGGCGCAATAATAGGTTTTGATGCTACGGCTGAGTATGACGCGGTAGTAGAGATGCCTGCAGCCACAAATGCATTAAGTATTGCTCGTCAATTTTTAACACTTGGTCGTAACAAAAATCCAGATAATTGGTATTGGCCTCTTAGACATAATATTCCTAGAACAGATGTTTATTATATGCCATATTCGCAAGACATTGCTCCAGACACAGCACTTGTTCTTCCTGATAGTGCTACACCTATTAATCCTGCATTTCCAGCGTCTAAGTCTGCTCATAGTAAAGATCCTCCCAGTGACAATTATTTTTGGAAAATGTATACTAGAGCAACAATTGAAGATGTATATCCTGAAGCAGCATACAATCCAAAACTAACTGTATATTATGGTAATCCACACTGCATTATATCTGCACCTTCACAAGTAATGGTTGAAAGTCCTACGCATCTACTTAAAACTATGATGGAAGAACTTTTAGTAGCTAGAGGAATTAATACTCCTTATTCTTACTCATGGTTAGTTGCTTGGAGTATTGCTGAAAAAGGTTTAAGACAAGGAGGTACATTCCTAGCTCCTCCTATGGGTAATCAACAAAATTTACCTATAGCACCTAGAGCTGCTGTTCCTGTATTTGCTGCTATACCATTAAAAAGCAATCTTAGCTCTTATGGTCCTTGGAGCACTCATCCTGGTTTAGGATATGAAAATGATAGCACTTTATTTACTGGTGGTCAAGAAATCAGCCAAATTAATAATTTAGTAGGAGAAGTCAATTTTGAGCATGATGAAGGCGCTGTTCCTTGGAATTATGGTGGCGTACAGGCTATGGACGATTCTATTCTTACTAAGCTTAAAGATAGTGATCAATATCAGCAAGTTCTTGAGAATGGCACAATTACTACAGCAGGTGTTATGTTTTTGAATAGTAATTTAGGACAAAGTTTAGTTGCTAAAGGTCCTTTAATCAATGGGGTTACTGTATCTATTGGTTCTCAAGGAATGACTACTACTTATTCAATGAGAACATACAATAGAAAAATAGGATTTTTTAATAAGCAAGCTTCAGAAAACATACAAAGAATTAATAGACAAGCTATAGAAACTAGACAACAGATCAATCAAGCTATTAAAAATATGGTTGCAAGGTCGACCGTAAACAGAAACAGTAATATTTATAGCCAGCCTTTAACTAAAGGTATGAGCTATAGTCCAGTTGCAGTTGTCGCTGGTACTGCTAGATCATTTCTTCATGGAGATTCTGCGTTAACTGCTGATACTATTTTTGATAATTTAGCATATGATCCTGCTTGGCCAGGACGACCAAAAATTGACAATAGTACAGTAAGTCCCTCACAGTTTATGCAACATAAAAACTCGGTCATGATTTATGACGAACAAGAGATGAGCGATTTATTAACTTCCGAGTTTGATAGACGAGCATTTATGAGTCTTGATGGAATTCTATCTCCTATTTCATTTTATCCTACCCCATATTCGTCTACTTACAATATGACTCTTTTTGATACAGATCATTGCCCTTATTGTAATGGTACTGATAGTTATACATATCAACAACTAAAACCACCAGCAGAAGATGCTGAAGGTGGAACAACAGATGGCGTTGATGGTGAAACTACAGAAAAAACCATGTCACCATGCCCTTTCTGCACTACAGAAACTGACAAAGGACAAGATTTTGTAAGTAAGCCATCATATTCTATGCCTCCATCTATTCTTACAAGTGAAAGCGATGAAGATACGGACTATACAGCTGCTGACATGGTAGGAGCACCAATTAATAAATTTACATTGAATCCTATAGTTATGAAAGAAGGTGAATTTAGTATAAAAGATGCTAAACAAGATGGAGATAAATGTGGACACTCTATAGATGTTGTAGGTTTTGGGCAAGAAGCTCCTATTGGAGGAAATAGTTTAAGAGGTAGCACATCTGATCAGATTGATAATAATTATGCAGAAAATGTGAATCAAAGATTTTTTGGGTTAAGAGGTCCAATTATGGTTCATGGTTGGGGATATGATTTAGATGGGTATCCTGTTCCCAATAAGTCAGGAGAATTAAAAACAGTTGATGGTAAGGTGATGACCGTAACACAAACTGTTAAATCTGATGGTACATTAACTGAGCCGTATCGCACTAAAGAGTTTTACAAAGGATGGGCTCAACAGCCAGGAACTTGGCCTGTTGGTCCTATAGATTTAAGATGGGATCAAGATGCTGGTGTTTGGACTATAGGTAATCAATATAAAAATGTTTGGGTCACTATAGAGGTAGATCTTAAAGGTACTCAACCTACTAGAGGTACTATGATTAGTTTAACAGACGGTGATGATGCCTTACCTGCAGGTAAAAGAAGACTTGTTTTTGTTAAAGATCCTATTGGTTCATTTGCTGCTCCTAGAGGAGCTAGTATTTATTGCAGTTATGACCCTGATAGTGGTTTTTATCAACCTTTGTACAATACTCCTGTGGTCACTTCTGGAAAATTTGAATCATCTACATCTGCTGAAATATACCAATCTTATTCTAGAGATTATAGTGAAAGTTCTCCTGAAAAGTATACTGCGACTTTTCGTAATCCTTTACTATTAAATGTTAATGTTGGAAAACTAGGTTTGTTCAGCTATATTAATGGCTACTGGGTCTTACAGAATGTGAAGTAATATGAGTTGTTCAATATTTACCAAAGGTCTTTTAGAAGATGCAGACTTGAGTTCTGCAAGTATTGATACAGCTTTTCTTAAAAAATTAATGATAAGTAAAGGTGCAGCAGATGAAGGCAAATGGTATCCTTTAATAATTAAGCCTTCAGATATGGCAAAGGATGATGCTGAGTTTACAAGATTATTGAGTCCTGCTGGTGATGATCTTACACCAACATTTGATCCTTGTAATTGTAGTAACAATATTTTTGGTGATGGTTCAGGCGTATTAGACATATTTAATTCTCAAGATTTTTCATCTACTCCCAACGTTGAGATAGATTGTAGTTATTGTAGTGAAACATGTTCGCATCCTTCAGGTTCTTGCTCAGAAGAAAGCGATTGTGTAACCAGATTTCAAAAAGATGACTATATACCAAAAATTCCATATTTATATGAAGGCTATATAAGTGGCTTCAACGATTTTAAAAATCTCAAAGAGTTTCCTTCTTGCTCTAATGTAGGATTAGGTAAAGAAAAATTTATTGAAATGGATCTTAAGAGTTTTAATAATACTAAACTCAATATAGATCTAAAGCTACAAGAAACTATATCAGAGATAGAATACGATCCTTTTTCAACTAGACATGGAACAGAATATATTCATGATAAAACTTTAACTAAATCTAAAATGACTAGCCAAACATGTGGTGCATTTGTTGAGTTAACTGGTAGTTTACCTACTAGTATAATTAAGCCGCATGGTTTTACTAAAGATACATACAATAATATTTATATAGGTTCTCAAAAAATAGCATCTCATTGGAAATGGAATTATCAAAGTGGTGTGTTAGGTTGGTATAGATATTATGATGAAAATAGGGTCAATGACAAAAGACCAATGGCTGGTATAGATTTATATATTGCTCCCGGAGATGTATTTTTTGCTCAACCTGATGGTCCAGAATATTCTAATACAGATGAAGAGTCAGAGGATGAGACTGCATGTCCTTCGGGTTTAAAAATTGTAAGAAATGGTGAGTTACACAGTATAATTCCTAACGATAGAAATTTTTTGTATTTATCTGAAAATATATATGATAGATTTTTAGTTTGCAAAGAGAAACTGACTGATACCTTAGAGGACTTAAGTACTGAAGAGATTAGAAAACGAGCAGCTATATTTGCAACCCATCCACAATATGATGATTTTATAACAAACTTGCATAGTGTAGCTATTACTGAAAATAGAGATGATTTTGGTCAGTTGCTTACTTTGAATAAGAATATGACCATTGGTACCAAATTTGAGTCTGCATTTAATATTTATCACTGTAGTACAGATGAAATACTGATTAAAACTCTTGCTCATAAATATGGGGCGTATATATTTATCGAACCAGATACTTTTAAAACGCTAACACCAGATGCTGACTCATCTAATTCTTATAGTATTGATCTTAGTTTTGATATGGTTATTGCTAAAAAGAAACTTAAATTTAATAATACTAACGGGGCTATGTTACCAGATCAACCAAACTATAGAAGAGATTTTAGATATGAACAAAAATTTATTGTTGGTGGAGAAACAATTGTAAACACGA
>MDTC01216988.1_pt1 | contig 10354 bp, 23 predicted proteins | sample 811181 | NCBI WGS metagenome assembly MDTC01 (sample SAMN05326644, study PRJNA326480) | marine metagenome | isolation source: seawater | place: Pacific Ocean: North | collected 2011
GAGGTGACTTTCAAAATGTCACCAGAGGCACACGTGCTTGATGTGACACATATGGCACATGAACTACTGAAGCATGAAGGTGCTGACGTTCTGTATAGTGAAGTCCAGTGGGAGGAAGTGGCATGAGTAATGTTTGGTATGATATGATGGCCGATAGATGTATCGACCAGGTTGAGGAGCTGAGTGACCAGGAGGTCCTTCAGATGGTTCCAGACTACGTTGATTTTTGTGAGCGTAGTGACATTAACGTCAACATGGACGAGGCTCGAGACCTCGCTATGGGCTACCTGTTTGGTCTCGAAATGGAGCGTTGTGCATAATGCATGACGCTCTTATCTACATGGTGACCTATGAGGGTCAGTGGGATGGCATGAAAGGCGAGTCTCCTTTTAAGTGGTATACGTTTGATCGTATCAGTGCCGAGAAGCTCAAGGGTGAGCTTGAAGAAAAGTACCCTGACCGTGAGTGGTCAGTCAGCGAGAAGGATGTATCGTGAAGTATAATCCAGTGGCAATGTACATGATGGCATCGTATGCTTACTACTATGGCTGTGATCCTATCATGTCTGATGGTGAGTTTGATCAGCTTGCAGTGTACTTGTTAGACAACTACGACAAGTATAAGTCACATCCACATTGTCCATCTGAGGATGATTTACGAGCTGGAACTTACCTTGGACAATACCCGTCCATTGTTATAGCAGCTCTCGAACAGTACAGGAATGTCGTGTAATGATTTACATAGTGTGGTGCAAGTCTCCTTTCGGTACTGACCTTATGACTGTTTGGGAAGAACGTCATCTTGCTGAGAAAGAAACACAGTCTCTCAACAAGAGAGACCCTGAGGCTTTTTATTTTATAGAAGCCTTGGAAATATCAACTAGCTTGAACTAAATAGTTTTATGAAGACGCGTACTAACAATCTGGTAGCCAAGCATGCTCGTAAGTTTAACAAGGCAGCAGTGCATGCGGACAGAAAAAAGCAGGCGCGTAGAGGTATTGTAAAACACAAGGGCAAGCTGTATGAAGCGCAACTATAGGCTTTGTTATCGACCATCGGAGGCACCAACACATCACATTCACGAGGTATTTTATGACGATCAAGACAGGGTCATACTATACGAACGTGAACCAGCCGTAGCATTTGGTGACGATGTAGCCGAGCTGTATGAACGATGTGCTGAGATGTGGAAGGCGTTCGACGATGAGCCTCTTGATCTTGATCGCGTTGATAAGAAAATCTTTATTCGCATGATCAATGATGAGTTCAACGATGTATATGACAAATACAAGGACGAAAAAGACTCAAAGGACTCGTAGTGTATTATGAGAGAGATGGTTGCGAGCTAGTCTTTTTTCACATTCCTAGAACAGGAGGAAGATGGGTACAGTGGTTTCTTAGAGAGAACCATTTCAAGTTTAGGTTATTTGACAACATACCTGATGTTGATCTTGGTTTTCAGTTACTACATCTACCTAAATTTATAGTTGAGCAACATTATCCACAGTATGACATTAACAATCAGTTTACAATAGTTCGCGATCCAATTGATAGGTTTTTATCTGGAATTGGTTATCACGAAGTTAACAACTTATTCGAGCTATCGCAAATGTCAGATCAAGAGTTTAAATTACACTTGGATAAAGTTATATCAAGTGATCAGAAGAAGACTCAAATACTCTTGCCTCAGCATTTGTACGTAGATGACAAAGTAAGGACGCACAAATATGAAAATGGTCTAGGTGAGCCTCTTAAACAATTCCTCCAAGATACATTTAACATTCCGTCATGTAGAAACATGCGAGAGCTAAATGATAGACCTGGTTTTAACAGCAACAGAGATCCACTGAGTCTCTCTAAACACAGGCATTTGATGCCGGCAAAGCTGCTTGACAATATCATTAGTTATTATGAGCGGGATTACGAGATATTTGGCTATGAACCCACGCGTTATCCATAAATTCGATCAAAATAGGCAATATTGCCTAAAAAAAGATGCGGTTTTAGCCCCTGTAACTCTTTGTAGTTACGGGGGTTTTTTTTGCCTGTTAGATCAAGGAGTTAGCGCTGGACATTTGCGCGTGTAGACATGATAATGTCCTCATTGAATGGTTAATTAGATAGGTGCTTACATGGATATTTCGACTCTGCAATCAGTTCTGAACTCTGCTGCGACTATGCTCGCTTCTCACCGTGTCAACATGATGGACGAATGGACTGACGAAGACCTGGCTATTGAAGCTGGAATGGAGCGTGTGATTCGTATGGTGAAAGACACTTTGGACGCTGAGCTGGAAGCTCGCGATAACGACACTCAATGGATCGACTACGTTGTTCGATCTGCTCTTGAGAACAACACCTTTGGTGATCACTGCTCTTGGGATGGTGCTTACGACGAAGCTGCTGAAGAGCTTGACGTCGACCACAACACCCTTTGTGATGCTTTTGATCGTGTTTCTGACGATATCAAGAACGGCCGTGTTCGTTCTGTTGTTCAAGAGGCTGCATAATGCAAGTTCAAGACATTCATGTTGGTAAGCTGTATCGTTTGGTTGATGGCTACGAGGATCGAACTCCTCACCGTGTCGTCAACGTTTTCTTCGACGAGGACTGGCAGGAGTATTGTGTCCAGGCTCGTGCCATTGACGCTAACAAGTTTAGTCAGGCGTATTCTTTTCTTGCTAGTGACTTTAAGGAGGCTGTACAATGAGACCTTATAAGGATTATGTTCACCAACGACGTGAGGACGACAACACTAGAGTCGTCTTGGAAGTAACCGACGAGGATATCGTTTCTGGTATCATTGCAATGATTGCTCTTGGTGGTATCTTGGGCTTGATGTTGGGGTTTGCTATATGACATCTCTTCAAGGTTACATCACTGCTACATTCGATGAGCTTACAGCTGTGCTGGGTCGTCCTAGCTACGATGGCCCTTCTGCTGACGGCAAGGTTGACACTGAGTGGGAGTTGTTTGACGAAGAGGGTGGGCTGGTGACCGTGTACGATTGGAAGTGCTATGGTCAGTCTGCTCGTGGTGGCCACCCCTATCGCTGGCACATTGGTGGAACGAACCGATGGGCTGTAGAGTTTGTTTCTAATCTTCTGAACAAGGACGCTACGTATGCTTGAGTTGTATGAAGTTGAGAACGGAAACGAACGTCAATTCTTCCGTACAAAAGAAACTGCCAAGGACATGGCTGATTGGTTATATGATCATCAGATGGATGGCATACCTTTTGTTTTTCACCACGTGTTTGATAACTCAGACGATCTGGTCGTCTTCCTTAACAAGAAGTGCAGAGGATTTATTCGTGACAGGAGCTAAGATCGATTCATCACTGAGTGGTGTGGACCGCTACGAGTTTAACCAGGAAACTAAGCTGGCAATTGCAGAAGAGTTTATTCGTCGATTGATTAGTCCCGAGGTGTATGGTTTGCAGCTGAGCGACGAAGTTCGCGTAGAAGCTGTCCGTGCACTCAAGCTGATTAGCACCACGTATAAATAATCTAATGCACGTAACGATTAGTAATGTACCGTGGAAGTTCCAGCACGGCCTGATCAGGCGGTGTTGTAGCTTTGTCTTATCAAAGTTCTGTACTGAAGAGCTGAGGTCTCAGATAGAGATTGAAGTTATTGGAGTCAGGGGTCTATTCGAAAAAGAGGGTGCCCTTGGGTATTGCTCTGTGAGTGACGATCACTTTGGCTCTGGTAAGAAGATCCCTACCTGGTTTACTATCGAGCTCGATACTGCACAGACCTTTGAGCAATTGTTTGTTGTATTGTGTCACGAGCTTGTGCATGCTAAGCAGTATGCAACTTTACAGTTGAGAGAGCGATATCATCCTACTTACCGGAAGACTTGGAAGGAAAAAGATATCACCGATCGATACTATAGCCACCAGCCTCACGAGCAAGAGGCCTATCGCAGAGAGCTTAAACTTTGTACTGAGTTCTTTGCAAACGAACTGGAGAAGTAATGGACCCTTTTACTCACACATTGATTGCTACAGGCCTTTGTGCTGTTTTCTTTTACAGTGGATATGCGTATGCTTGGCTTAAGCTGAGAAAAATAGTTGTACGTGAGATTGAAGCTCTGGCCAGCGAAGGCCGGATCATATTTGAGGATGATAATGAAGATACTGCAAGAGACGACCGACTGGGGTGAGTACGAGGTTGGTAATCACATCTATCATGTTAACGATCACGGTTGGCTGGTAGCATTCGATAACGGTAGCGGTTTAGTTACTTTCAAACATCCAAAGAAAATGTTTAGCAGAGCTCGTAGGAAGTTCAAGACGCTGAGCTTTGTGCCTGACGAACTAGAGCCAGGTGCTAAGCGTATTGTTGGATCAAAGGGTGCTGTTTACATTATCAAAGACGGAACGTGTACCTGTAGTGGTTTCAAATTCAGAGGACGGTGTAAGCATGTCGACGCAGCTTGAAGAACTGACACCTGAAGAGATAACTCGTATCAAACTGGTCTCTACTATCAACTGGAAGGTTGTGGAAAGGTGGAGAGAGAAGTTCAACTATACTAACAATGAAGAGATGGTTTGGGACTGGTTGTTTAATCAAGACGAAATCTTTTCTCGTGGTCTTAAAAAGAAGCCGTATCCTTTCCATCGTCATGTTCGTCTTAACTTAGACAAGATGGCTTTTACTGGTGTAACAGATGTACAGTCTGTCATCGATCAGGGTCTCAAGCTGACTAGTGCTCAGATGAAGCAGCTCAAAGAAGCTATGCTTGACGAAGAGGAAACAGGAGATGACGATGACTGAGATAATGACCAGCCAAAAGTTCTCGTTGTTAATCGAACAAATAGTTCTTGACAAAAAGTGTAATTACATGGATGCTATACTCCTCTATTGTGAAAAGAACGAAATGGAAATCGAGAGTGCAGCTAAGCTGGTCAACATCAAGATCAAGCAGCAGCTCGAGATTGAGTACGGTGAGTTAAACTTTTTACCAAAGGCGGCGGCGTTACCTATATGATTCTTACTAGAATGTACAGTGATGATGGAATGCGAGAGGCTCATGTAGTACGTCATACCACTGGCTTGTGGGTCGATATGTTTGAGCGTAACGATCAAGAGAAGCTCGTACAGGTTCACAAGGTAGATGTCACAGAGCATAGTGAATGCTATGCCGAGGATGCTGCTGAGAACTGGGTAACGTACGTCATAAGGAAGTAATGGACATCTATGAAGGTTTCGCTGCGTACCAGACATACGTAGCAGTTCGTAATCACTTTAAGCAGGACAGCTATGACTTCTTCAGATATAATGGTAAGACTCGGGTTGGACAAGAATCTTTTCTTAAGCGTAACGACAAATATTTCTTCGCCAAACTACAACGTAAGCTCAGCTCAAGTGAGCTGGTGGGTTTCTTTGTTGCCAACTTCATCGCAGACGACTCAAACTGGTCAGGGTCGTTAGTAACCGAGAACAGTATGTCAGTCTACAAGCAGTGGTTATCAAAGATACAATCACTATCTTATATCTTTGAGCAGGATTGTAGATTATTGAAAGATACTGTTGACATTGAAGCAAAGAGCTTTGATAATCTCTTTATTACTGATGGTAACCATCCGCTCTTGTTAAAGATGTACCTTGGCAAGAGGATCCATTTGGAGACCATGGTGATAATCGATCAGATCTTACACTACAGTAAGAGATGGTCAAAGGATCTAGATGACGACATTATATGGTCTAATGTAAAGCGTCAGATAGATAAATATAGTAGCTTCGTACAAGTCGATAAAGGTAAGTACAAAGCTATTATGCATAAACTGTTTATATGATGCAATCTGTGGATAAAACGACATACACCGCTATACAAGGAAAAAGATATGGCTACTTCATTCTCTGAGCTTAAGCGCTCACGCTCATCCTCCCTCAAGACTCTGATCGACGAAACTAATAAGCTGTCATCGGGCAATCCGAACGCACAGCAAGAAGATCGTTTCTGGAAACCTAATGTAGACAAAGCTGGTAATGGCTATGCAGTCATTCGGTTCTTGCCTGCTGCACAGGGAGACGACTTACCTTGGGTACAAACCTGGAACCATGGCTTTCAAGGTCCTGGTGGCTGGTACATCGAGGAGTCACTTACCACTATTGGTAAAAAGGATCCTGTCTCTGAGTACAACTCTATGTTGTGGAACAGTGGGATCGAAGCAAACAAAGATCAAGCTCGTAAGCAGAAGCGACGTCTTAACTACATCTCTAACATTCAAGTGATCAACGATCCTTCTAATCCTGATAACAACGGAAAGGTGTTCCTATACAAGTTCGGTAAGCGTATCTGGGACAAGATCAATGATCTGATGAATCCTCAGTTCGAAGACGAGCAACCAGTAAACCCATTTGACTTCTGGGAAGGTGCTAACTTCAAGCTGAAGATCCGAAAGGTGGAAGGATACCGTAACTACGACAAGAGTGAATTCGACTCACCAGAGCCTCTTGCTGATGACGATGCGTTAGAGACCATCTGGAAGCAGCAAACACCGCTTGCTGAATTCACGGATCCGTCTAACTTCAAGTCCTATGAGGAGCTTCAAGCTAAGCTGAACCGTGTACTTGGTATCGATGCGGACACTAACAACAGAAGTGCTACTGTAGAAGAAGCCGAACCAGCTCCTGCCCCTGCTAAGGCAGCAGCTGCACCGGAACCTGCTACAGCAGATGCTGATGATGTACCATGGTCCACAGACGAAGATGATGACGATGGAATGTCGTTCTTTGAGAAGTTAGCTCAGGACGACTAAAAGATTCATGCGAGTGATACCGGATCTCGCCATGAAGGGTGACTGCTAGCACCTAAGCAACTCTAGCAGGGGAAGGGGGCACCTAGGAAGGCCCCCTTTTTTTATACCTAACATATGGAGGACATTTGTCTAGGATGTGGGTATAGAATGTATATCGTTCTTCGGACTCTGGGTTGTGGTACTCTCTGTACACACACGCCCTAGCAGATACTACAGTGCGACCATTAGGTCCACCCCAGATAGCAGTACCGCCGTCTAGTACTAGGTAAAGCCAGATGACTGTAGTGTTAATAACACACCTATGCCATCATATGATCTTTGAGTCTTTGTGCTGACAGATCATTGGACCTTGCACTCATACTTCCGTAGTTGTGAACATTAGGACTAGAAACATTGTTCTGAATGCTAGTAGTTGAACCACCCATAGCTACCACTGGTGGTTTATCTTTAGCTGCAGCTACTTCTTGCGATGCTTGTCCTACAGGTAAGCTAGTTAAGTTCTTTACACCATCAACTATGGAACCTAAACTAGAACCCATAAGTCCAGCTGTAGACAGTGCATTTAAGTCATTAGATTCAGTAGGAACAACCCTTTCAATGGCTTCCTGCATTGCAGATGAGGCTTGATTAATGTTAGTGACATTAGTTAGATCACTGAGAGGTTCTACTCTAGGTTCTTCACTCGATACTGACTCAATTACAGGATTGGCACTTACATCATACGTTTGATTATTATCACTTGCTAACGTAGCCATCTCATTTGCAAATCTTACAGTTTCTTCTTGCTCGGGTGTCAGCGGTACTGGCTGTCCATTACGCTCTACTACAACACCTCCCACTACCTTTTCACTAGTATTACTTGCAACGAGGGTAGGTCTAGCAGAAGGTAGAGTTTCACTTCTAGTATCCCTAGGTGGAACCGTTACCTCTTGCAGTTGATCAGCAGGTGTATCTGGTGTAGGAGGAAGTTCAGCAGGTGTATCTGGCGTAGGAGGAAGTCCAGCAGCGGTTCTTCTTTCTGCTGCTGATACTTGTGCTTCCTGTAAGTCTTCCGCTCTTGCATTTCTTTGACTGGTAGCTAAGTTAAGTTCTGTCTCAGCTCGAGCTCTTTCACGACTGCCTTCAGGTGCAGCATCTACTGCTGCTTGTGCTTCCTGTACTCTGGTGTCTGCTTCTGCTAGATCCTCTTCTGCACTTCTAACCTCTCGCGCTGCAATCCTTGCTTCTGCTTCTGGATCCATATCAACTATACCAATAGCTCTCGCTGCTCGATACAAAGCATCTTTAGTTTTGCTAAAGAATTCAACAATGATACTAATTCCTTCATCAAAAATTTCTCTAAACTTTTGATCAATATCAAATGAGTCGAGGTACTCTTCTATGGCTGTGAACCCAAGAGCACCTGCTACCCAACTAACAATGTCCTTTCCTAGTTCAAGTAAACTGGTTATGAATACACTAACAAGTTCCTTTACAACATTTTTAAGAGTAATAAGAATCTTTTCTAATAAAGATGAGTCTTCTTGAAATTCTTCGAAAGAGTTAATGATACCTGTGACAGTAGCAATTATAACTCCGATGGGATATGCGATTCTTGCAAACAGTTTAAAAATGACACCAAGTTTAGATCCAAATGCCTTTATACCTTCTACAAACTTACCTCCTCCAGATGGAAACAACTTAGCAAGCTCTCCGAGTGGAGCAAAGAAGTTTTTGATAGGCTGTATAGCCTTTTGAAATTTTGCACCTAGGTCGGCTAAGGTTTTGGAAAAGGTTCCAAATTGTTTAATAGCAAACGTCGACTGTCTTCCCTGAAAAACATCACTCAGCGCTCGTACAAAGAATTTAAATTTTCTAAAGAAGTCAGTGAATGGTGCAGTGAATGCTTTAGGTGTGATCATTTTGGTTACTGCTGCAAGACCTTTAGCCAATGCTGCTGTCAGTCCAGCAAAGTAACCTGTAACAGCAGCACCAAGTGCAGCTGCTAGACCAGCAATGCCCAACCCACCAAGCAATCCACCATCTTGTGTTAGTGTCTCAGCAACACTAGATGTCTTAGCAGGAGTTGTAAAGCCCTTTGCTTTAGATTCCTTTAACCTTTCAGCATCAGCTCGCTGAGCAGCTTTGAGATCTGCTTGGCTCTTTAGGAACCGGTCGCGCTCATCTGCCATATACTGATAGAAGCCATCTCTGAGATCAGATAGACTATCGTATATCATCTCTAACCAACCAATTTGAGTCATTTGATTAACAGCATCTATATTAAGAGATATCTCTCTGTTTTGAAAATTCTCTTCTTTGACTGTGTCGATTAGTTCTTGAATGTTACTCATTGCTTGTTCTCTAACCTTTGTTTTTCTTCTTCTAGGTAAGCTATCAGGTACGCAACATATATCTGTCTCTCAAACGGTATCATGTTCTCTAGATCGTTCAGACTATACTTATGGTGCTGCATCAATGAAAAGTTGACATTATAATGATTAGCAAGCGAATCATAGCCGAACGCTATGTAAAAAAACTGTTGAGGCCCTCCACAGTAACACTATCCTCTTCACCACACTTAGGACACTTCCAACTAATCGTATGACTGAGCTTTGGAATGTCCGTAAAGAACTTCTGTATCTTACTAAACTGCTGTTGGTTTAGTCCTTCGATAAACTGCTTGATCTCATCGCTGGTAAAAGAATCGTATACATTTTCGTGATCGTAGATACAAACAACACAATCACTGATAAGTTTGAGCACACTATCAAAATCTAACTCACCTTCTGACAATGATGAGTGTTGGATGCCAGGATGTCTCATTTGGATACCAACTTCGTCAGTTATTTTGATCTTATCTGTATAGTCATCAGGAAACTTAATCTGGATATCGTCTATGTCAATTGATACTTCTGTAGCATGCTTGCACTCACTGTTGACATCAGAGTGTCGTAATCGTAAGTCTATTTGTTCTCCTACTGACTTACCTCTTAACTTTAAGAACAGATACTCTACATCGTACATTGCAAGTTTAGATGTATCGAAATTGTCAGAGAGAACACACGCTCCAATAATGTTTTGTACTGCATTGGTCATCTCTCTAGTGTCACCACCCTGAAGTGCCATAAACAATATTTTCTCTTCCTTTACCAAGAAAGGACGAAACTTAATCCTTTGATTGGATGATGGGATAGTGGTTTCAAATTCAGGTGTGTTTAATAAAGGTAGTGCCATAACTAACTCCTAATTTATTCAGTAAAGTATCGATATTGTAATGATACTGTAAATGTTAAAAGTTCACTTGATTGAAAACTGTAACTTAGTTCTCCAACGTTTTTTGGATAAACTTCTCTTAGTTTAATTTCGTGGGTTTTTTTGCCCTTCTCGTTATACTGCTTGATGGTTACATCCTTAATGTAATCCTTATAGTATCCAGCGTTGAAGTCTCTTTCGAATGCAAATCCTCTTCCTGTTCTATGTGGTCCTACTACTTTATCTTGCCACTCAGTAAAGAATTTGCGCTCTGTGTGATCTGGGCTAGCATAAACCTGAGCACTGATCGGAGAGAATTGAGCTCCGTAGCCAACCTCTTGAGCTGCTCC